>SL_4KL_010_BRINEDRAFT_10002462_pt1 | contig 10455 bp, 11 predicted proteins | sample SodLak_010_BRINE_2_FD_10664 | JGI IMG/M metagenome (IMG submission 10664) | reverse complement strand
CGCGCTGAGGATGCCCGCCATCATCGGGTGCAAAACGGCGTCAACACGGGTGACGGGCACCGCGAGTTTTTTTGTTCCGTCGAGGCCGTACTCGAGCGTGAGTTTGGCCTTGCGGCGGCCGGTCGTCATCGAAAGCCGCTCGACCTCGTGTGCGTAGCTGGCGGTCGATTCGTCCGACAGCAACCCGTCGGCGCGGTAGACGACGGTTCGGGTTGGCGTGACGACCAAGACGTCCTCACCGCCGAGCGGTACCTCCGCGACCACCGACTCGTCGCCCAGTGCCTCCGCGAGCAGCTCAGGCAGGCTCATTGTCTCTGAGTCCCGTCGATCGGGCATAAATCCGCGGGTTGGCCGGTTGGGTGGGTGTCGCCGTGTCGTCACCGAGGCATCCGCGTTGGTGCCCGGCTAGCCGCGTTGTCGCCGAGTTGTGGCCCACGAGATGGGCAGCAATCCCCGTACCACGCCGCGGTCAGATGAGAAGGTTAAAGAGCACAATCGGGTAAGAAGAGGGTGAGGCCGGGTGGCTTAGCTGGACATAGCGCCGCACTCATAGGGTTACTGAGATTCGGTGCGGTAACCGCCTTGGAAGCGTCCGCCCCATAGAGGCCTGCCGAGCCTCACACCTGGGTTATGCGGAGATCGCGGGTTCGGAGCCCGCCCCGGCCACTTGTCTTTTCCGAGGAACCACGAACGGTAGTGAGTGGTGAGTTCGGAAAGACGTGGCCGGACGCGGGTAGAGAAGCCGCTTGCGGCTCCCGCGAACGAAGTGAGCGGGAAAGTGAGCGGGAGGTCGACACGCGCCGAGCGGAGCGAGGCGTGTGTCGGAAGTTCGGAGCCCGCCCGGCCATGATTTTTACCGACGAGCGTCGCGAGATCGCGTGCGATCAACCACGAACAGAGCGAAGCCGCTCACGACCACAAAAACACTCAATAAAATACAACACCGTCTCGACTGCGCTTAGACCGGTCGTCCATCGCCGCTGGTTCCGTACAGATAGGTGCCGACCGTGAGCACCACCGACGCGACGACGAGCGAGGCCATCGTGAACAGTCCTGCACCGATCGTGAGTCCAGGAATAAACAGGAGCGTGCCGATGACCATCAACACCGCACCAATAAGGGCTTGCTTCGGGAGATCCATGATACGAGATGCTGTGAACTGTGAGCTAATGAGCGTTCTCCTTTTTGTTGTGTCCTGTGTCACCGCGCGAACCGCTTAGGAGCGAATCGATTCGGGTGGAGTGCGTTCGCCGGCCGGAACAACGATATCCAACCAGTTTTCTTCGGGAGGCAGTGGGCAGGCAAACGTCTCGCTGTAGGCACAAAACGGGTTGTACGCGAGATTGAAATCCAGCGTCACCACATCGCCGTTTTCGAGGTCGCGGTCGGGCTCCATCTCCATGTATCGACCGCGATCGTACGTCTGCTGGCCCGTGGTTTTGTCGCGGAACGGAATGAAGATCGTCCGGTCGTCCTGTTGGTCCTGCTGGTAGCCGGCCATCTGGATGCGTTCACCGTGAATCTCGAACTCGAAAATGAACGGGCGGAGATACCGGATCGGCTGGCCGGCGGTCACGGCGAGTTCGATCGGATCGGGGTTGCCGTAGACGCGGACGCGCGCCGGCACGCGGTAGTCGGAGTCAGGTTCGAAGTACGCCAGTCCCTCGAACTCGTCGCGGTGTTCGGGCGGAATCGGTGACTGCGGGTGGTCGATAAAAAACTGGTCCTTGTCGGCACGCATCTGGCGAACTTCGGCCATCCAGCGGTCGGTGTCGTCGAAAGCGGTGTTCGCAGCGGAAGAGTCGTCAGCTGGCGTGTCGTCTGTCATACCATACCCTTCGTCCCGAGCACCCTAATCCCGTTGGAAGCGCGCGACCGCGACAGCGACTGTTTAGTGGACGGGTTGCCAACCCGAAGCCATGGCCGATCTCAACCCACTGGCGAAACGCATTCACAACGTCACGCCCGACCCGGTTCGACTCGAACTCGACGACGGATCTGCGGCGGTGTTTCACATGTCGTGGACCGAGTTTTTCCAGCAGGAGTTCCGCGCGGAGGGCAGTTGCGCGGACGACGAGTTCGAGTACCGATTTATTTCGAGCGAGGACAACGACCGAATTCTTGTCGGCCGGAAAGCCGCCAACGACGAGGGCTGGACGATGTATGGCCACGTCGTCAGCGCGGAAGCCGCAGAAACCAGCGAGTAGCTCGCTTACCGTCGTGGAATAATCGAGGAGCCGATCACGTTCGAGGAGCCACCCGACGGGTTCGTCCACACCACTCGCACCTGGGTTGCCTCGGGGTCGATCGACTCGCGGGTGACGAGGCTGTCACCTCGGCGGTAGGTTTGCCCGCTGAGGTCGACATCGTCGTCTTCGAGTCCCGCGATGCTGAGGCGATCGCCGTTGACTGGGCTACCGCCAACGTGGGTGATCGTCACCGCGTTGTCGCTCGTGTACGTAAACTCGAAACTCGCCCGCGGCGGCGCGCTTGAGAACTCTTCGCTCACCTCGAAGACGACCGGGCTGATGAGTGCGACGAGCGCAATCGTAATGCCGATCAGCAGAATAACTCCGACGACAGGGCTCACGGCCGCATCGTCGCCAACAAACGTGAGCCGAGTCATGATGGGTGAACGTGATCGGCGAAACCGCCGGCACGCGTACCTAAAGCCATCAGCGAGGTCCGTATAAATCTTGCCTCGGTACCTCAAGAGCAACGGAGTCGACATCGCGGAGGTGGGTGAATAGTCGAATCGAGGGGCACCGACGGTGTCGGTTGCGCGCGATCAGGTCACGACCGCGTCCGACGAGGTCGACTCGGTCTCATAGTCGGGAAGCAGTTGGAGCGCTTCATCGGCGGCCCCGAGAACTGACACCTCGTAGCTCGTCACGTAGGCCAAAATGGCTATTTGCACCGGAAGCATGAGGACGAACCCAATGAGCAACGCTCCCGCGACCAACACGACGAGGCCGACGATGCCGACCGTCGAGCCGACCGCCGCGCTGATGCCGCCGAACACGCCAAACACCACGGCGATGGCAACGAGTGCAGCGACCGCGAGAACCGCCCCATAGATGACAAGCCCGATGATCGATTGGCCGATGCCGATCGCCAACAACAACACGAAATGCACGAGTAGATAGACGGCGAACTGCGAGAGTTGGCCGCGAAGCACGGGCCAAAAGCGTCGCCAGCCGTCGAGAACACCGCTGTCGGTGACGACCATCGTCGGCACGACAAACTCCTCGGTTACGCGCATGATAAAAAGGTAGACGAGAGCGAGCGTTCCACCGAAAATCACGGCGAGAACCGCGCCCACAAGAACGGAGAGACCCGAGCCAAACGGGAGCGAATCGCCGAACCAGAGCGCCAGTGCCACCGCGACGACCGGGATGGCGGCGACCAGGTTGACCGCGAGTTTGAATCCGAACAGGCCGAGCGCCTGTGAAAACCGTCGCTGGGCGGGTTCGAGCAGCGCGACCGACCCGGTGTGAAGCGCGTCATAAAAGACGAACCGGAGCGTTTCGGTCAGCAACGAAATCGCGAGTCCGAGCACCACCAGCCCGGCGACGATCGCGATTACAACGCCCAGTTCCGGCATCGTCGTCAGCGTGGCGAGCTCGGCTGTCGGATCGGGGGCCGGTTCGCCGAAGCCCGCTCCGGGTAGCCCACCGGGCGAGGGATCCGCCGAGAACGACGAGGTGATATTGAGGATGCTAGTTCCTGTGCCACCGCCGACACCGACAAAAATGGCGATGAAGCCGAGAATGAGCCAGCCGCGGAGGGAACACGATGCGAGGAACGACCGCGCCGAGTGGAAGGCGTCGTCGGCGCTGTCGATTGCGTACCAGGACATATCGGGTGCATCATCGACCAGTTGAAAAACAGTTTCGGCACGCTGTCAACAATCTGTACAACCGTATCGAACAAATCCACCGGCGAACGCCCACGCCGTCTGCGAGCGACCCGGCTCAGATGAACGGAATAACGTCCGGCATCGGGAGCAGTGGGATGGCGAACAAGCCGAGGATCGTGAGCGCACCGACAAACAACGGAATCGCCACGAGTGCGAGCGTCGTCTCGCTCACAACCTGCCGGACGTCGGTGAGCATCGTCGAAAGCGATGGCGTGTCGCTCAGCCGGAGCATGCCCAGTTCGAGACCGAATAGGATGACTGTCGCGCTCGCCGAGACCATGCAGAACGGACAGATCTCACCGATAACGCCAAGCTGCAAGTAGACGAAGTACACCGAAAACAACACGCCGCTGGCCGTGATTGGCGTGAGGATTTTGATGATGAGCGGGTGTCGCGTGTCGAACCACCACAGCGAGAGTCCCAGGGTGAACAGATAGTAGACGGCACCAAAGGTCGCCAGTGGAATCCCAAACACGTAGGCCCATGGGCTTGTGATGACCGCAATACTGCCTTGTGTGAGCGCCGGCGAACCGGCCGGAATCGCCGGTAGTGCAAACAAATGAATCGCTGTGAGCATCAGGCTGACCATCCAGCCAACGGCAGCAACGCCAGCAAAGACGGTAAAGAGCGTCGAAACGCCTGTCCCGTACGCCCATTCGTAGTCGAACATCGCTGCGGTTTGGCTGTGTGTTGCCATACAATGGTGTACAGAGTGTGCAATATTAAGTATTGCGTTTAGAACCCATTACTGTGAAATTCTCTCACTGTGCGAACACGATCAATCGTGGTGTGACTGAGCGAAGTGTACTACTACGGGCGGCTCTAGTACTGTTGCGTCGATTACGTGGTATCTGCATACAGGCGTTGTTGCCCCATGCATACAATACGGCGGTGCTGCTCGGCTCTCTACAGAATCACGTCGGACGCAACGCGTCGCAGAAATGAAGCACCGAGCGTGTCGGTATCCTACGTCGACACGGCGGGGCTTCATCCGTGTCGTCACCGCGGGAGGGCAAAGCGCTGTTGGTCGACACCCAGACAAACGACACGCTTTTAGGTTATCCTAAATATTGTGTCGACAACAACCAAGCGGTCGTCACGGGCTTCGGACGGATCCGCGGCGACACGAAAACTCACCATGTCGAAACCCGAGACGACCACACGGATGGGCGGACTACGCGCCGAAACCACCGAGCGCCGGCAGTCGTCGACGGCCGTCACCGACCCGATTGTCACGCTGACAAACGTCCACAAGCAGTTTGCCGAGGAGACCGCCGTTCGAAACGTCTCGGTGGCCGTCCAACGCGGCGAACTGTTGACGTTGCTCGGCCCGTCGGGGTGTGGCAAAACAACGACGCTGCGACTGATCGCCGGACTTGAATCGCCCTCCGGCGGCCAGATCGAAATCGAAGGCGAGGTCGTTGCCACCGGCGAGCAGGCGACTGCGCCCGAGGTCCGAGACGTCGGGATCGTCTTTCAGGATTTCGCGTTGTTTCCGCATCTGACGGTTCGCGAAAACATCGCGTTCGGCCTGACTGACCGCACGGACGACGAGATCAGCGACCGTGTCGACGAAATGCTCGAACTCGTCGACCTCCCCGAACACGGCGAAAAATCGCCCGAACAGCTCTCTGGCGGGCAGAAACAGCGTGTCGCGCTCGCGCGGTCGCTCGCACCCGAACCCGACGTGCTGTTGCTCGACGAGCCGTTCTCGAATCTCGACGTCCGGCTTCGTGTCGAGATGCGCGAGGAGGTTCGTTCGATTCTCAAAACCGCCGGCGTCACGGCGATTTCGGTTACCCACGACCAGGAGGAAGCGCTCTCGATTTCCGACCGTGTCGCCGTGATGAACGATGGACAGATCGAACAGCTCGACACGCCCGAACGCATTTTCGAGCAACCCAAATCCCGGTTCGTCGCCTCCTTCCTTGGGCGGGCGAGCTTTTTGACCGCCTACGTTCACGACGGCGTGTTGAAAACGGGGCTCGGATCGTTCGACGCGATGACGCTCGACGGCTACACCGAACAGTACGAGGGAATCGCCGTCGACGTGCTTGTTCGACCGGACGACCTGCGAGCTGGCCGCGCGGCCGACGAACAGACCGACGGCGAAGTCGCCTCCCGGCAGTATGTCGGACCCTCGTTCATTTACCGGGTCGATCTCGACAGCGGCGATACCGTCCACTGTCTGCACAACCACGTCGAGGACTTTGAGCTCGGCGAGCGCGTCGCCGTCGACCTCGTCGCCGACCATCCACTCGCGTGGTATCCACGCGAGGGAGCAACCGGTGGGGAGTTCTGCTCGGTCGCAAAGAACGGCAGCGGCGATTTCTGTTCGTTTACCGAGTCGTTGTGAACGAGTTGCACTAGCGTGAAGTCGACAGCGGTAACCCTGTGTTGATGAAAAGAGCGCGTTGCCGTCGGTGGTTGCATCGTTGCAACCGATAGAGACCCCAACCGATGGCGACGACGTGAGCAGAACTAGCCGAGAAGCAGCGGAATTCCGAAGACGATGAGCAGGCCAATCAAAAGAACCGCGCCACCGGTGAGCGCCTGTGTGGTCGTAAACGACTGCATTGGCGAGGTGACTCGTGCATCGGGGTCGGTGTCGTGAGCGTGATCTGCCATAGTCCAGCTATGGTGGGTTGGTTACTAAAACGCACCCATTGTGTCGGCTTCACTGTCGTGACTGAGTCGTTCTCGCGGTCATGACTGGGACGTTCTCGCGGTCGACGAACCTGCGTCGCTTTCGCGGGTGTGTGGGCCGGGTCGACAAGGACAAATATCCGCCCATACCGGGTCGGCCAACCCACATCAGTTAACTTTGCTCCGCGTAGACGAAGAGTTATGACAACTTCGACTGGAGACGAGCAGTTGCTCGACCGCGCCTGGTGGAAAGAATCGGTGATCTACCAGATCTACCCGCGCAGTTTCAACGACACCGACGGCGACGGCGTTGGCGACATTCCCGGCATTATTGGGAAACTCGACTACCTCGACGATCTCGGCATCGACATCGTCTGGCTCAACCCGGTGTATGAGTCACCCAACGCGGACAACGGCTACGACATCGCCGACTACCAGTCGATCATGGACGAGTTCGGGACGATGGACGACTGGGAAACCCTGCTCGATGGGCTCCACGACCGCGGAATCAAACTCATCATGGATCTCGTTGTCAACCACACCTCCGACGAACACGAGTGGTTCGTCAACAGCCGTGATCCAGACAGTGAGTATCACGACTACTACATCTGGAAACATGGCCGGACCGATGTCGATGGCTTTACCGGCCACCATGGCCCCGAAGACGAAGCGCCGCCGAACGAGTGGGGCTCGTTTTTCGGGGGGCCGGCGTGGGCCTACGACGAGGCGGTCGGCAAATGGTACCTTCATTTATTCGATAAAAAACAACCGGACCTCAACTGGGAGAATCCCGCCGTCCGCGACGAGATTTTCGAGATGATGGAGTGGTGGCTCGAAAAGGGAATTGATGGTTTCCGCATGGACGTCATCAACCTGCTGTCAAAACCCCCGGAGGTCACCGATCACGACCCACCGCTCAACACGAGCAATATGTGGGACTCGATTGACGGGCCGCGAATCCACGAGTTCATGGACGAAATGCACGAGCGTGTGCTCGCCGAGCGCGATGTCTTCGCGCTCGGTGAGATGATCGGCCAGGGCATGGATATGGAGACCGCAAAACGGTACGTCGGCCGCGATGGGCCGCTGTCGACGCTCTTTCATTTCGATCACGTCCTGCTCGATCACGGTGGGAAGATCTGGGAGACAAACGAGTGGACGCTCAATGATCTTCGCGACGTGTTCAACCGCTGGCAGTATGGACTGGCCGAAGACGGCTGGAACTCGATCTATCTGAGCAATCACGATCAGCCACGGCTGGTCTCTCGGTTCGGCAACGATGGCGAGTACCGCGAAGAGTCCGCGAAACTGCTGGCAACGCTGATCTTTACGCTTCGCGGGACGCCCTACATTTTCCAGGGCGCGGAAATCGGGATGACGAACTACCCGTTCGACTCGCTCGATGAGTTCCGTGATGTGGAAACAATCAATCCGGTCCGCAACGCCCTCGAAAGCGGCGAGATCAAGAGCTTTGAACAGGTCAAATACGGCCTTCGACAGAACAGCCGTGATAACGCTCGGACGCCGATGCAGTGGAGCGACGCGCCGCAGGCTGGCTTCACCGACGGCGAGCCGTGGATCGGCGTCAACCCGAACCACGACGAGATCAACGTCGAAGCTGCCCGCGCCGACGAGAATTCGATATGGCACTACTACCGCGACCTGATCGAGCTCCGAAAAGATAGCGACGTGAGCGACGCAATGGTGTACGGTCGCTACGATGTGCTGATCAATGAGCACGAGGAGGTCTGGTCCTACATCCGAACCTTGGGAGACGAACGGCTGTTGGTGACGCTCAATCTCGCCGAATGGGAGGGTCACACCTGGATTCCCGAAGAGGAAGTCGATTTCGACCCACACGAAATGGAGGCTGAACTCCTCTTATCGAACTACGGGGCCGACGAGACGGCCACCGATGTCGAGGCGGCGGCCTTCGATCTTCGGCCGTGGGAAGCACGGATCTACCGACTTCACTAGCGCTCTTCTGGGGCTGGTGTGTTATTTACGCAGGCTCCACAGTAGCGACCGGAGTTTGTAGAGAATTGTCTCATTCTGATACCCTGCCCAGCCGTTGATTCCACCCAGCAAGGTCGCAGCCGCATACCCCTCGTCATCAAGGAGTTTCGTCGCTTGCTTCGCAACGATGCCCATCTTGCATACGACAACTACCTCTCTGTCTCGCGGAATCTCGTCGAGCCGACTCAGCAGCGATTCGTTGTTTTGCTTCTGGAGGTCGCGGTACACTGGGAGGTTGTAGCTGCCATCGATAGCCCCCCGTTGGTAGTGGGACTCGGGTCGGATATCCAAGACGAACGGGGCGTCTGTGTCGTCCAGCCGTTCATCCAACTGCGCAGGGCGAACTGCGTTCATTAGTTTGATCTTGGGTTGTCCGCAGAAAACTGTGCTGCTCCGACCGAGCAGCGTTTCATAGCATGCGATGGCGGAATGCCCATACGTCGCTTCGTCCAACAGCGAGTATGATCGGACTCGAACTGGGGTTCGTCCTTGCAGCCGGCATGATGACGGCAGTCGTCTGTGGGGTTGGGACGCTGCCATTCTTTGTTATCGACGAAATTAGCGACCGGCTCACGGTCGCACTCTGGGGGTTTGCCGGTGGTGTCATGCTGTTTGCCTCCGTCTTCGGCTTCGTTTTTGAGGGGCTCGCCGAGGGAACGCTATTCGAGGTTGGCGTCGGTCTGCTCGTTGGAGTAGGGCTGGTAGTGGCTGCCGACACGCTGATCACGAACCACGAGTTTGCGCCCCGCGAGATGGCCCAGGCGGATTTCAAGAAACTGGTATTAATCGTCGGCGTGCTGACCGTCCACAGCTTTCCGGAGGGCGTCGCTCTCGGGGTGGCGTTTGCAGATCTCGGTTTGGAAGGCGATCTCGTCGTCGGTGGCTTGGCGGTGCCTGCCCTCGCCGTCTTCATAACAGTCGCTATCTCAATCCAGAACATCCCCGAAGGGCTGGCGGTGGCGATCCCGCTAAAGACGTTTGGCGTGCCGAACTGGCAGCTGTTCGGCTGGGCGGTGTTTTCCAGTATTCCCCAGCCGCTAGGGGCGGGTGTCGCCTACGTGTTCGTCATCCAAGCCCGCGATTTTCTGCCCTACGGCTTTGGATTCGCGGCAGGTGCAATGATCTATCTCGTTATCCACGACATCTTTCCGGACGCGCTTTCGGCCGGTGAGGCGGCCGGACTGTCGAACCGTGGCCGACGAGACCTGCTTCTTGGAATCATCGTGGGCGTCGCGGTGATGGCTCCGATACTAGTGCTGACCGGATAGCTGACAGTAGCTACCTGGGCGCTCTCGTCTCATTTCACTCTGCCGCGGCAACTGCCGATACGAAGGGCTCGACTTACCTTTTCTGATGAACCAAACCCGGGGCGTTCAAATCCGAGTAGCGATAGCCCTCTGTATGGACGACACAGACGGCGACACACGCGACCACGTCATTCCGGGCAGCGACAACGAGCCCGACACCGAGGACGTGCGTGGCTATGATTTCCGTGGCGACTTCGACTTCACCGCATTGCTCGAAAGCTATGCGACCACCGGGTTTCAGGCGACACAGCTCGCCGAAGCGATCGATATCGCCGAGCGAATGCAGGAAGACGATGCGACCGTCTATCTCACCTTTACGTCGAACATCATCTCGTCGGGACTCCGCGAAACAGTTGCGTATCTCGTTCGCGAGGGCTACGTTGACGTGATTATCACCACCTCCGGCTCGCTGACCGAAGACGTGATCAAAACCGCTCGGCCCTTTAAAATGGGTGAATGGAAGGCTGATGAGGCCGAACTCCGCGAACAGGGAATCAATCGCCTGGGCAACATCTACGTTCCCTCCGACCGCTACGTCTGGCTCGAACAGTATCTCTATGACTTCTT
>SL_4KL_010_BRINEDRAFT_10002461_pt1 | contig 10455 bp, 10 predicted proteins | sample SodLak_010_BRINE_2_FD_10664 | JGI IMG/M metagenome (IMG submission 10664) | reverse complement strand
GAGGACACTGCAAACGAGGCGGCTGAGCAGCCAGCCACAGACAGTCCGTCACGGATCGAATCGAACCGATTCGCCGTCGCCGTCCTGCTCGTCACAGGGGGTGTCACTGTGTTACTCCTCGTGGGCTGGTTCGCTGGCCTCTTCGATCCAACGTGGTCGTCAGAGACCGACACGATCGCCCTTGACGAACTGCCACTGTTCGTTCTCGCCGGTGGCATTGTGATCGCCGTCGTCGGCTGGAGCCTCTGGCGACTTGGCCGGATGCTCGAGTGATCGCCACGGACCGCGAATCGATGAAGCTACTTTCTCGTTGGCACTAGCGACACCAATGACCGTGTTCGACGTGCGACCAGCGACACCGGCCGATTCGCCACAGCTTGCCCATCTCTACCGCCGAGCATACGAGAGTGCGGCGACGCTCGGCTATCCCTCTCGCATGACGGACATCGACGCCGAAACGGTGGCCGAGTGGCTCGAGCGGGAGGCGACGACGCTCGTCGCCCTCGAGCCAGGGTCGGGGCAGGGAGAATCGAAGCACGAACGACCCCTCGAAACAGTGCCAGCTCCAGACCCAGACGAACCCGGCCCTCTCGTCGGCACCGTTCGCTTGCTTGACGAACGTGAAGAGCCCTACCTCGAGCGGTTGGCCGTCGATCCTCAGTATCAGGGGTCGGGGCTCGGTGGGTACCTGGTCGATCGAATCGAGGACATCGCGCGCGAACAAGCTGCCCCGTGCATCCAGTTGACGACGTTCGACGGCCACCCGTTCTTGCTCGAGTGGTACGAACGTCGAGGGTACGAGCCCATCACCTACCACGAATACGAGGACCGTCCGTACGATTTCGTCACGATGGAGAAACCGCTCGAGGCGGATTCGTGAACACGATCATCCAGTCGCGACGATCATGCCAGCGCCATCACGATCTGTACGATGAGTGCGACCGTGGCAACGCCAAAGCCGAAGAGACAGATCTTGATCCAGAGGGTGTACCTCGTGTACGGCGGATTTCGTTCGGCCTGCCAGAGGAAGACGACCCCCGTTGCGAGCAACACCGGCGCCATGATGGCTCCCCCATCGGTACCCAGGGTCCCAGTGAGCCATCGCTCGAGCAACGTAAGGATACCCACGACGAGAAAGCTCCAGCCGACGACGTGAGTCGGGTTCATATCCGGGAATTCGACCCGGAGCCAATAAACGCTCTGACTCGATCAGTGGCCGGTTCGAAAGGAGAGATCGAGTGACGGGGCGGAGTGGGTGAGCGACCCCATCGAGATGACGTCCACACCCGTCGCCGCGTAGGCTCCGACGGTTTCGAGGGTGATCCCGCCGCTAGCTTCGGTCAGGACGTCACCGTGACCCGCTGCCTCGAGTTCATTGACGGCCCTGGCAACCGTCTCGGGTGCCATATTGTCGAGTAAGACGATATCAGCACCACCGGCTGCCGCCCGACGGGCGTCCGCGACGGATTCGACCTCGACGTCGAGTTTGGTGACGAACGAACTGCGCTCGCGAAAGTGTTCGATTGCGCGCTCGAGGCCGAGTTCTGCGATGTGGTTGTCTTTGATCATGACCATGTGCGAGAGGTCGAGTCGGTGGGTGTCACCGCCACCGGCGACGACGGCGCGTTTCTCGAGCCCTCGTAGCCCAGGAGTTGTTTTCCTGGTTGCGGCGATCCGAACGTCGTCGTCGTGTTCGCGGGCAATGGAAACGACTCTCGCGGTTTGGGTCGCAATGCCCGAGGCGTGGCCCACGAGGTTGACCGCGAGGCGTTCCCCCCGGAGCACGGCCCGCGCTGGACCGGCCACCGAGAGGAGTTCGTCGCCGGGCTCGATGCGTTCGCCATCCTCGAGGTGGTCACGAACATCGACGCCGAGGTGGTCGAACACGGTGATCCCGGCGTCGATTCCTGCGACGACCCCGGGTGCTTTCGCGACGAGTCGCCCGGTCGTCTCTCCCGGTACGTCGTTGGTGACGTCGTGGTGGCCGAGGTCTTCGTGCAGCCAGCGGTCGATCTGTGTGCTCGAGAGCACGTCAATCACCGGCCCGAGGCGGCAGCTGGTCGGGTTCGGTTTCGACGACGTGGTGACAGCCGGTGGATGTGGGATTGTCACTCGCTGCGCGGGCGATCAGCAGGGCCGTCACACAGGCGTGTCTGAGTTCGTAGAGGTCGCGTGCCGTCCGTGTCCGGATGTAGGCGTCGACCTCGCCTTTCAGGCGTCGAAGCACGGCCCCTGCGCGGACGATTTCCTCAGGATCACGCTCGAGGCCGAGGGAGGTCTCCATCGTCTGCTGGAGGCGGGTGAACTTTTCGGCGGCGAACCCCGACGGCAACTCGGGGTCGCTATTGCGGAGATCCGGCACCTCAACGGGGACCGATTTTGCCTCCGTGTTCGCCGCGTGATCCCCAGCGCGCCGGCCCCAGACGAGCCCCTCGAGCAAACTCGTACTCGCCAGCCGATTTGCGCCGTGGACGCCAGTGTGGGAACACTCGCCGACGGCGTAGAGGCGAGCGAGCGAGGTCCGGCCAACGGCGTCGACGTCGACGCCACCACAGAGGAAGTGTGCACAGGGGGCCACGGGAATCGTCTCCGACTCGAGGCCGACGCCGTGTGCTCGACAGCGGTCGGCGAGGTCCGGGAACTCGGCTTCGAAATCGAGCGGGGAGACGTCGAGAACGACCTCGCCCGTCGCGGTGCGCTCACGGGCCACCGCTCGAGCGACGATGTCTCGCGGTGCCAGTTCCGCGTCGGGGTGATAGTCGGGCATGAAGCGTTCGCCCTCGGCGTTACGAAGCAGGGCACCCTCGCCGCGGAGGGCTTCGGAGAGCAGAAACGTCGAGCCGCCGGCCTCGTCTTCGCCGGCGTAGGCCGTCGGGTGGAACTGGACGTACTCGAGACCTTCCACGGTGGCCCCGGCGAGGGCGGCCATCGCGATACCGTCGCCCGTCGCCCCTGCGGGGTTCGTCGAACGGGCGTACAGCGAGCCGATGCCCCCCGTGGCGAGAATCGTCGTACCGGCGAAGATCGGGTGGCCGGTCGGTGACTCGTCCGTGAGCACGCCGTGGACACGCCCTTCGTGGGTGAGTAACTCGAGGGCAGCTGTATCCTCCCGGATCTCGACGGCATCGAGGGAATCGAGATGGGCGAGAAACGGCCGAAGGATGTGCGTGCCGGTCGCGGCGTCGACGTGGAGGATGCGGGCGTCGCTGTGGGCGGCTTCGCGAGCGTAGTCGAACCCGCCATCGTCAGCCTCGTCGAACTCGATCTCGAGNGTCTCGAGGAGCACGTCCGTCACGGCGTCGTCGGCGTGTTCGACGAGGACGTCGACGGCATCGGGATCGGCCGTCNCGTCGCTGGCAGCGAGAATGTCGGCTTTGAGCGCCTCGGGGTCNCCNCGGGTCGTCGAAATGCCNCCCTGTGCCCAGTCGGTGCTCGCCCCCTCCGGACGGGTGGCTTTCGTGAGGAGACAGACGTCCGCCCCGGCTCGAGCCGCCGCCAGTGCGGCACTGCAGCCGGCGATACCGGAGCCGACGACGAGCACGTCCGTCGTGTCCCCCTTCGGTGTCGTCCCCATCTTAGACCTCCAGCATCCGCTCGAGGGCGACCTTTGCCAGTTTCTTTTCGTCGGGGGCCACCTCGATCACGTTTCGCTCCCGACCAGCGGCGAGTTCCTCGAGCACCCAGGTCAGGTAGTTCGGGTCGATCTGTCGCATGGCGTTGCAGTCCATACAGGCGTCGCCACAGAGCGGGAGGACGTGTACCTCGGGGTGCCAGCGCTGGAGGTGTTCGGTGAGGTGGATTTCGGTACCGATCGCCCAGGTGTCACCCGGCTCGGCCGTTTCGATGGTGCGACAGATCTCGGCGGTCGAGCCGGCTTTGTCCGCGGCTTCCACGACCTCCCGTCGGCATTCGGGGTGGACGATCACCTGGGCGTCGGGGTGGGTGGCTCGCACCTGTTCGATGTGGTCGACGCGGAACCGTTCGTGGACCTGGCAGTAGCCATCCCACAGGATGATGTCGCTTTCGGCGACCTCTTCGGGGTCTTTGCCGTCGGGGTCCCAGGGGTCCCAGGTCGCGATCCGATCGGCCATCCCGAGCCGGTGGGCCGTGTTCTCACCGAGGTGTTTGTCCGGCAGAAACAGCACCTTGTCACCGCGTTCGAAGGCCCACTCGAAGGCCCGATGGGCGTTCGACGACGTACAGACGAGCCCGCCCTGGTCGGCACAGAAGGCCTTCAGGTCGGCATAGGAGTTCATGTACGTGATCGGGATGATATCGGCCTCGGGTGCGGCCGCGGTGATCTCGGCCCAGGCGGCGTCGACCTGGAGGGCCTCGGCCATCCCCGCCATCGGACAGGAGGCTTCCATACTCGGGAGGATCACGGTCTGGTCGTCGTCGGTGATGATGTCCGCGGATTCGGCCATGAACGTCACCCCACCGAAGACGACGTACTCGGCGTCGCTTTCGGCTGCCTCCACCGAGAGCTGATAGGAGTCGCCAATGAAATCGGCGTGTTCGACGATCTCCCGGCGCTGGTAGTTGTGCCCGAGGATGACCACGTCGCCGCCGAGTTCCTCGAGTGCGGCTTCGATTCGTGCTGTTCGTTCTTCCTCTTCGAGCGTTCGATACCTCGGTGGTAATTGCTCGAGATTGTCGTATTTGAAGAGACTCAGTTCAGTATCGAGTTCGGCTGTTTCCATTGTTACCATCGTTGTCACCAGTCACTATTCACCTCTCCGAGTGGCTTATTGAAAACATTTCTCCTTCAATAGCCAGGGATGGAGACTCTATACCCATTTCATACTGGGCTCATACGTACCCACTGTGGGGGCCGCGGTGGTGTGGGATTTATATTCTACTCGTGGACATCGCGGTATGCCAATCGAGGACTACTTTACCGAGGTGACACACCGAGACTGGGAAACGGAATCCGTCGAGGGGACGGTCAATATCGCGATCATCGGCGTCGGTGGGTTTGCACGAAATCGGGCTATTCCCGCCATCTCCAATAGCGAGTATGGCCGCACCACCGTGCTCGTCACCAGTTCCCCCGAAACCCTCGCCGAGACCGAGGCGGTCGCAGACGTCGACCACTGTATCGACTACGATGCTTTCCTTCAGGGCGAGTGTCGAGACGCATACGATGCCGTGTATATTTCGACCCCGAACGCTCTCCACGGGACATATGCGACTGCCGCCGCGTCGATGGGTGCCCACGTTATCTGTGAGAAGCCCCTCGAGACGACGCCCGACCGGGCACGGGAGATCATCGACGCCTGTGCAGCCGCCGACGTGACCCTGATGACGGCCTATCGCTTACAACTCGAGCCCATCGTGCGACGGACGCGAACACTCCTCAATGAGGGTGTCCTGGGGGAGATCGTGGCCGTCCACGGCAGTTTCTCCAATCCCTTACTCGAGGAGGCCGACCCAGACACGTGGCGACTTGACCCCGACCTGGCCGGTGGCGGGGTACTGGTCGATCTCGGCATCTACCCGATCAATACGATTCGCTTTCTCCTCGAGTGTGAGCCGACGGGCGTCTACGCCCACACGCGGACAGAATCGGGTGACTCACCCTTTGGCGACGTCGACCGGGACGTCTCACTCCACCTCAGGCTGCCAGGTGGTGGCTCTGCACTCTGTACAGCGAGTTACGTCGGCCACGCCGGCAGTCAATTACGGCTGGTCGGCACAGACGGATCCGTGACCATTTCGTCGCCCTTTGGTGGAGTCGTTCCACACGACATTCTGCTCGAAACTGGCGACCTCAGCATGGAATACACCGGTGAGCCTATCGATGAAGTTCGCGAAGAGTTCGATTACTTCTGTTACTGTATTTTGACCGGGACAACCCCGGAGCCGGACGGCGAGGACGGAGTAGCCGACCTCGAGATCATCGAGGCAGCCTATGAGTCCGCTCGCGACGTGTGTGTTGTTCCCCTCGGAGAAGACTAGGCGACGGTTCCGTGTTCGTGGAGTCCGATCTGATGACGGCTCACCGTCGGAATCGCTCGAGGAAGGCCACTGCGCCGTTGCCCGTCTTTCGTCCCTCGTCGGTTTCTACCGCCCCGTCGCTATTGTCGTCGGTATTGACAGCTGTCGTTTTGTCATCTTCGCCTCCCCGACCCCCGAGTCGGCGACGAATCCACGTCCGTGGGCCACCGATTCGACGGACGAAGTAGTTCGGCGCAAAGAGCGCGATCAATCCAGTCCCAAAGAGTAACCCAGCAAAGAGCAGATCCCCCGAGCGAAGAAAGAGCGAGCCGGCGATGAACATCGGCCCGGCCATCGCCAACCCAGCCCCCACCTGGAGCATCCACAAGATGCCTGGATTCTTCATCGTCTACCGTTCGACGCTCGAGGGCTTTACGCTCACGGGTTCGTGCGGTCACTCCGTGGAGTCGTACTCGGGGACGCGTGCGGACCGATCGGACCCGTCGAGGAACGGGAGTGTCTCTGTCGTGGCTGGGACCTCCTCGCCGTCGACCCGAACCGCGAGGTCCTCGGCCTCGAGGCCGTACTCGACCAGGGCAAGCGCGAGCGGGGCCTCGAGCATCGGGCTCTGTGTGCTTCGGGTCACCTCACCGACGGTCGCGTCCCCATCGAACACCGTCGCGCCAGCGGTCGGGAGCGGCGGTGTCTCGTCACTGTCGTCCGTCTCGAGTCTGAGCCCGACCAGGCGACGACTCGGTTGGCCGCGGTTTTCGACGCGGGAGACGACCTCCTGGCCGACGTAACAGCCTTTGTCGAAATCGAGCGCGAGCCTGAGCCCGAGGACGTTCGGAATCGTCCCCTCGAGTTCGGTGTCAAAGAGGGGGGATCCGGCCTCGAGCGTGAGCGATTCCCAGGTCCGGTAGCCGAAGGGGGCGGCGTTGAGCCCCTGTGTCGAGAGGATGTCGTAGACGTCCGCGGCACCGTCGGACGCACAGACGACCTCGTAACTCTCCTCGCCGGCCAGTGCCTGGGTGCGGGCGACGGTGACGCCGTTGTCCCCCATCGATCCTCGGACGAATGAAAAGTGCTCGTCGGGAGCCGCCGCCCCGTTGAGGACGCTCGCGATTTTCTCGGTGGCCTGTGGGCCGTGGACGCCGAAGATAGCGAACTCCTCGGTGGCGTCTCTGATCTCGACGTCCTGGATGAAGACCTTCTCAGACCAGTCGTCGGCAATAGCCGCTGCGTGTCCCGGTGGGGTCAACAACAGGAGACGCTCTCCCGCGTTATAGATGGCGAGATCCGATTCGATCCGGCCCTGTGGGTCCAGGAGAAGGGCGTAGACACCCTCGCCGTCAGCAGTTGGAACACGATTCGAGACCACGTTGTCGACGTACTCGAGGCGATCGTCGCCCTCGACGACCACCACCCCGTAGGCGACTTCCATCAGCCCAACGCCGTTTCGAACGGCACGATGGGCGCGCTCGGGCCGCCCGTAGTGGTCGACAACGCGACGGTCGCCCCGTTCGGTGAACGTCGCCCCGTGGTCCTCGTGAACCGACTCGATGACACTCGATTGCATACCCGAACGTGGGTGACGAGGGCCTACGGCCGTTTCGGTGTCGGCATGGTGAGATCGGACTCGAGCTCAGACGGCTTCCGTCCCGGTGTTGCCGGTCCGAACTTGCGTCGCGTCGTCGACCGGGAGGACGAAGATTTTGCCGTCCCCCGGTTCGCCCGTGTTCGACGCCCCACGGATCGCGTCGATCACGTCATCGACGGGGACGTCAGCGACGACACACTCGATTTTGATCTTCTGATGGAGGTCGACGGTGTACTCCTCGCCGCGCCACTGCCCTCTTTTCGCGGGCTGGGACCCCCGCCCGGAGACGTTCGTCACCGTGAGTGACGGCGCACCAACCTCAGCGAGGGCTTTCTTGACGGCACTCAAGCGGTCGGGGCGAACGATCGCCGTGACCATTTTGATCCCGCTGTCGGTTTCGGGGACGCCGCCATCAGGCCGGATCACACCACCGTCGGTCGCCAGTTCCGGCTTCCCGAACTCGGGGTAGGTGTCGACGCCGTGTTCGGCCACGTCGAGCCCGTCTTGTTCGTGTTCGGGAGTGACCCGTGCCTGGCCGGCCAGTTTGAACGCCCCGAAGACCGCCGCGGTCGCCGCGACCGTCCAGACCGTCAACACGGCGACGCCCAGGATCTGTGGCCCGAACGCCGCAGCCTCGATCGAGAGAATCCCGCCTGCAACGAGGCCACCACCGATGGCGGTTCCCTCGAGCGACCACAGCGGGAACAGGATCAGGCCGAGCATCCCGGCGCTGCCGTGGACGGGGAAGACGGCACAAACGTCGTCGATCTTGAGTTTCTTTTCGACGAACGTGAACACGATCGGGAGTTGGGCACCGGCCAGCAAGCCGATCATGAGTGCGCCCATTGGCGTGATGAGGTCAGTTGGGCCGGTCACGCCGACCAGACCCGCGAGCATCCCGTTGGCAACGTAGAGCGTGTCGACTTTACCGTTCATGTACAGCGAGACGACGGAGGCACCGATCGCACCCATGCCCATCCCGAGGGCGGTCACGATGGCCACACTGCCGACGTAGGCGAAGTCATCCAGCTGGAAGACGCCAGCCTCGGCGGCCTCGAGGTCGATCACGGCCGCGGCCGTGCCGACGTTGAATCCGAACCAGCCGAAACAGAGGATGAGCGTCCCGAGGACGGCGAAGGTCATCGAGTGACCGGGGATGACGTTCGCCGAGCCGTCGTCGTTATACTTATCCAGCCGTGCGCCGAGCACCCATGCCGCCGTGAGGCCGGCGACGCCGCCCACGCCGTGGACGACCATGCCGCCCGCGAAGTCGGCGAAGCCAAGGCTCGCGAGCAACGGTGCCTCGGCACCGGGGGCGTACCAGACGAGGCCGGCCGCGACAGGGTAGATGACCGCCGCGAGCAGGAAGGTGTAGCCCACGTAGGCCCGGAGGCGNGCACGGCCGGCGACCGCCCCGGAGACGATCGTGGCGGCCGTCATCGCGAACACCGCACTAAACAGCCACATCACCCAATCGAACGATTCGCCGCCAAACATCGAGATCGGCGAACTGTCGCCGCCCGCCAGCGCCGAGCCGACGTTGTTCGAAATCCCCATCCCAACGAGGAAGAAGACCCCAATCCCGACCGCCCAGGTCAGCATGTTCTTCGTGAGCTGGTTGGCCACGTTCTTCGAGCGCACCTGGCCCGCCTCGAGCATGGCAAAGCCGGCGTGCATGAAGAAAATCAGGAAGGTGACCACGAGCGCCCACATGAGGTTCATCCCCGTTGCGAGTGTCTCGAGGTCGGACGCAGTGACCTCGAGCGTCACGGGCTCGATCATCGACCCGCCCCCCTCTCAGCCATCCGTACTCTTTCAGTCCGTTCGTTTCGCATCGTCGTATTCCGTTTCACAGATGGTGCTGGCGACACAGCCCTGTATAATGGTTCGCGTTGACATGCGTATGGAAACCACACACATCCCAAGTCAAATCGAGTATGATGTAGATGTACTAAGCAATATAAGGTTTTGGACGGCCAGAACGGCGGCAATTTTGTCCCTGACGGTGACCGTTCATCCAGTGCAAATCTTGCGACAGCGATGGGTGTGGCCAGTGCACGTCGGAAACCACCTGCGTGAGCGCCACGCGCGGCAGTATTTGCGATTCGAACGGCGCAGATCAGTGGCCGGTGTACATTCGACCAAAAGCCTCGTTTCAGAGCTCCTGAGCCACGTCTTCAGCAAAGTACGTTAGAATCAGATCGGCCCCCGCTCGTTTGATCGAGACGAGCGACTCGAGGGCGACGGCCTCGAGGGTCACATCCAGCGGGTGGTGCTGACAGGAACGGTCGGTGGGTGTCATCGCCGCGATTGTAGATCGAGGGGTGCATCTCGAGTGCCGCCGTATTTCGCCGTGTTCCGTCCGTGTCCACCATTGCCAGTGGAAGCTGACTGAGAATGACGGAGAAAGCCCCGCATTTCAGGACGAGTATGAATCCTGGTCGGCGTCACTCTCGAGAACAGCAACGATCTCGGCGAGATCGAAGAGACGAAGATCATCACGTTCGTCTGCAGCTTCCTCGACCGAGCGTTTGAACCCAGAACGGCTGAACAAGGCGAATTCGTACGTCGGCTCACCACCTCCACTGGGTGTCCAGTCGATGTGCTCCACGTCGTCTTCGAGAGTCGAAAGCACGTCGTAACCGAGGGGGGTGTTGGTGAACTTCGCTTCGCCAGCGATCAGCATTGACTCGTCAGTTGGTGCGACGATATCTACCTCCCGGCTCCTGTACCACCACTGGCTTGGCACCTGTGTGAGCTGGTAGCCTGCATAGAGCGCCGGCAGCGCTTGGTGACAGAGCGATTCGAACGTCTCGCTGATGAAGTCGGGCAATTCCGGTTCGATGAGATCTGCGTAGGCGTTCTCGCCGTAGAGTTCGTACTGTCCCCCGCGGCCGTAGAGATAGCGGAAGTAAAAC
>SL_4KL_010_BRINEDRAFT_10002460_pt1 | contig 10458 bp, 14 predicted proteins | sample SodLak_010_BRINE_2_FD_10664 | JGI IMG/M metagenome (IMG submission 10664) | reverse complement strand
TATAATATGAATTATATGGTTCTTCATTATTATATACATATGATTTAATATCTTTTATAATATTTTCATCTTTAAATATTAGTGCTGTTTCTTTTTGTAAAACATGAATAAGTACTAATTCATATTCATCTGTAAGTTCTGATATTGTTTTTTTACCAACATCTGTCATATATTTTATTTCCGTATCTATATTTGGTAGCTCAACATCTTTATAATCGTTATCTTTAATATTAGTTAAAATATTAATCCATTGTTCCGTAATATTATAATCACTCTTTTTAAATATTTTAATTTTATCTGTATTTCTCCATTCTGGTAATAATGACCAAGCATACCAATATAAATTTGAATTGGTTATGTTTATAAGTCTTCCAATTTTATTTTTATTTGATGAATTAATTGTATATATATTATTTACATCATCTTTAAACAATCCTTTAATGTAACTCAATTTTTTAGATGTTATAGGAACATAGATAACATTTGATGATTCCAAATCTGTAATAATACTTTTTTTATTTTGTATATAATTATTATCTTCTATATTTTTCATTTCATTCATTATATTTTCATTTTTAAATACATTGTTGTTTTCATTAATAACATGAAAAATAACTTTTTTAGATGTTTTTGATAATTCTTTTGATGAATATATCCCATCAGATGTTTCAAATTCGTATTTCGATATCTGTTTTAACCAATCTTCTATTTTAATAATATTCTCAGCATCTTTTAAATAATCCCATATTTTTACAAGTGATTTTGCAACAGATACATCTTCAGATTTCATATGGTAATAATCACTTACATTGTAATCACTATTAGATAAAAATAATACAAGTTTTTTACTATCTGGTTTATCATATCTACAATAAGTAGATACGACAGATATATTCTCTTTCATATTATTTGTATGAATAGTCATTTTTCGTTTTTTAATATCTTTATTTTTAACGCGAGATGATTTCTTAGATTTATTTAATAATGATTTTTTCGTAAATTCATTAACACAATCTAAATCAAGATGTTTTTTAACAAATTTTAATTTTTTCCAACCATATAATTCCATAAGTGTATCATATTGACTAGAATTTTCTACGCGAACAACAACATTATTTTTATTTTCTTCCCAAACGGCGTTCATTTTTGTTTGATTCATTGTTACGCCCATAAATACATCTCCATCATTTACTTCGGAAATAATATGTCCAACTTTTTTCTTAACATTAGATGAATCCTCTTTTTTATTTGCATCTACAGCAGAAGAATCTCTTTTAACATAATATACTTCTTTATTAATATTTTTGAAAAATTCTGCTAATTCATCTGATAATAAAATATTGAAATTATTTTTAAATTCTGATTTAACTGTGCGCATAGAATCTAGTTCAATATTTAATATAAAAATAGTATTAATAATATATTTCTTTTTATCAATAGATAGGTTGAATAAATTATTTGGATTTGAAATATTTTCCATATAATTATTAAATTTAGATTTTATTTTTTGCAACATTTTTTGTTCTAAGTATGCCCAAAAGTATTCATCTCTTTCCAAAGTATCTCTCGTTCCTGTTGGTTGAGGTAATGAAATATCAATATTCTCATCCATTACATCTTTTTTTGAAGTTGGTAAATTTAATTTTGATTCAGGAATATATTTTTTCTTTCTTTCATCTGATAAGTTTCTATATTCTGCTTCACTAACAGGCATTAAACCTTTATTTGGTCCTTTAACAATTATACCATTTTCATTTTTTAATCTAATATCCATAGAACTTGGATTAGTTATACTAAAGCGCGAAGAAATATTACTATTATACGAACTATTTCTTTCTATAGGTGAATTAATAAGTAGTGTACGACCTTCTTTCTCACGACTACAAATTGCCGTATAATATTCATTATCAATTTCAACAACAAAATTAGAATTTGAATGTGCATCAATTAATTTCTTAATCCCAAATTCATTATCAAATTCAATTTCACTATTATCATTAAATTCTCTATATATAATAGGAATAGTTGCCCATTCAGAATGCCTATAAACCCATTTTCTTACATCTTCAATAGAAATATTTTCTTTCAATTTAAATTCAAAACGCGTACCGTAATTATTATCTCTAAAATCAGATGGTAAATACCCTTCATTATCTTTTTCAAATAACCCCGGTTTCCAAATACCGGAAAATGCATTATCATTTTCTTCTCTTGAATTTGTATGCATTATAAAACCACCATCAGGACCAACTAATTTATAACAAGCTAAAAATCCCATACCATACTTACCTGAAACATTTCCTTTATCTCTATTTTGAGAACGACCAATAACTGTTAAAACTTTATTCAAAACATCTTCTGATATTCCAATTCCATTATCTTGTAATATTAATTCAACTCTATCACCATCTTTTGCTTCTATCTTAATAACACCTTCACTATCTGATATGTATTCTTCATATATTGCACGCTTTACAGCCGTTAATGCATTCTGTAACGGTTCACGAATTCCTGCTTCTGGACTTTCATAAATATCATCAGCTAAACGTTTGAAAATAGCTGCATTTTCAAAATCAAACTGTATCGATTTACTACCTTTCAAAGCTGTATCTTGATTAATATCATTTGCACCAATCTGATACTCTACCGTATCACCAGAATATTCTTTCATTTATAATCACCTTCATTAATCTATATATAACTTGTACTACACAATAAAAAAGGTTAGGATTTTAAATACAATTCGTAAGTGTTTTTTGGTCACAAGAAATATTACGAATATATTCAATATCTAATATATTTATTTTAGACTTTTTAATATTATATCTTTCACTTTCTTTTTCAATAGCACATTCTTTTGCTAAATCCGTTAAAGATTTATCAATATCAGAAGAATAAATAAACTGTTGACTACAATATCCAAGACACCCCGGCAAATTATAAATTACCCTATATACTCCGGGTTTATTCATATTATTAATTTGTACCTTTAATTTATAAGTATTTTGATTTAATTTGGGAAAATAATATATGTTATAATTACTTATATTAATTTGATGACAAAAAACGATTCAGAAAATGAAGAAAAAGAACAAATTAATAATTCAAATAAAACCACAAGAATTGATGGAAGTTTATCGGGCCTTTCTCTTACGGTAGAAACAGAAGGTAAAAAAGAATGTAAAGAATTATTTAATGAAACATGGGATAAAATGCTCACAGATGCTGAAAATATGAGTGACGGCTTAGACGAACGAATGAATTCACTTTAATTCATATATTTTGTAAATTTGATTTAATAGACCGTAATTTTTTAATAATATCATCATCTTCAATGGTATCAATCCATTCGTTAATTAATTTTAACGCTTCATCTCGATAATAACCAATTTCTCGTTTTGCAGGTGTTTGACTAATTGGTATTAAAACACCATCTGTTGGGATTTCTTCATATTCTGATGCTAAATTATGCATTTTATCAACCGATGCTTTTAAACGGTTTAATTTATTCATACATTATGTATAATACAGTTTGAACAATATAAGACTTACTGTTTTATATATGATATAAAATCAAAAAACTTAAGTAATACCCTACCCTATAACATAATAAGCCACTCACAATGGCGTGGATACATATGAAATATATGAATAATCGCTCTATGTTGTTTGCCTTTTTTGCTAATAAGAGAGCGAATTTTATGGGTTTTAATCCCATAACACGCTAACTCTACGATGGTTCGCTTTCTTATTACAAAATCGCCAAAGGCGAATCAAAAATAGAGTAAATTTGACTTATGTTTGAAGCACCAAACATAGTATCTTTGATGGTGGCGACAACAAAGCGGGTGAAAAACTCGTTAATAAGAAAAATAATACAAATGGGCCTGTAGCTCAGTTTGGCAGAGCACCTCCTTTGCAAGGAGGAAGCCATGAGTTCAAATCTCATCAGGTCCACTTTAATCGTTGCTCACGATAATATATTTTTAATACAATAGAGAAGCCGTCTATGATAATAAAAGAGTTAATAATTCATACTCAATAAACATATACATAGGCGCACAACAATATAGCGAGATGGTCTAGTCTGGCCTAGGACACTTGGCTCATAACCAAGAAGTCGCATGGTTCAAATCCTGCTCTCGCTATTGGGATAAGATACATAAAATCGAACCCAAATAATATATTAAGTGTAATATAGGGAAGAAACTGTAAAAGTAAATGCAGTTTGCACCTATATATAAAAACCGTGCTTAATATATTAATATCCCCAACGGTTCCTTTTGGCGAGATGGTCTAGTCTGGTCTAGGACATTTGGCTCATATCCAAAAGGTCAATGGTTCAAATCCATTTCTCGCTACTTTGGGACAAATACTAGCTAGTTAAAACCCAATATGTAAACGGTTCCGATGTTCGTTGGAATCATTTCTTCAACGGACAACAACCACTAGGTAAAAATTCAATGAATATATTCTAATATAAAATAAGATAAAACTATTTGGAAACAAATTTATTTTATTTACTTGGAATATTAAAATTGAATTAAAGCTTAGTAACTAAAATTCTAGTCTTGGTATTTGAACTATAGTGGGTTTGAATCCCACCAAGACTTTTGCGGCTTGTCATCCGCCTATCACTACATGAGGTTTTCCTACCTCATTAAATAACAGAGTTGATAACTTCCTATAGTTATCCGTCTCACCACAGCAACGTGACGCAAAACAAACTGTACGGGATTACGCACCAAAATACACGCGTACAGACATAGCTAGAAATAGTTAAGATTAAGAGATGAAAATCTTGATGGTTTGATGAAGGAATCTTCATCGTGTCGTACTTTCTTGTTGTGATAGTTCAGCTTGGGAGAACGCGGGGCTGAAGACCTCGTCGTCCTCGGTTCAAATCCGAGTCACAACATTTGTCGGAGTAGTTCAATTAGTAGAACATTCGGCTGTTAACCGAAAGGTTAGAGGTGCAAGTCCTCTCTCCGACGTTTTTTGCCGTGATAGCTCAGCTTGGGAGAGCACCGCCCTGAAGAGGCGGCTGCCCTCGGTTCAAATCCGAGTCACGGCATTTTTAATTTATTTGTTTATTCAGAAGTTTTATGTTATTGCAAAACCACAGATTGAGTGCTATATCATGGGTGCGGAACGCGATATTAAATCACGTCCTGTTACTCACCACACCACTCATGATATAGCATTTAACTATAGAAATATAATTAGTCACAAATATTTATTAATAAAAAGTTTAAATAATTATATTTAATAAATTAATTATTCTAATTCGACAACTAATTCCATCTCTGTTTCTCCAGCATCAGCAATCTTGTCTACAGGTACACTATCTATACTTTTATCCATATCAGGATTTTTTACAATATGTGCAGCTTGCTCAACTTCATGTAAGCCTTTTTGTTCTAAATGATTTTTTTCTTCCTTTGTAATACTTATACTTTGAACATATATATTTGCAAAAGTTCCTGAATAATTACTATAATTTGAATCAGGTTTTTCTTGTATTGTAACACTAATTAAATCATCACCAAATACTTCATATGCAATGCTTTTGACTTCATTTTCAAGTGACATATAAAATACTAATAATAAGAACCCTATTAGTTTTTATATACAAAATAAATTCGAAAGTTTTATATTTATTCTCGTTATTGTTTTAATTGGTTACAAGCATTGGGGATAATCCCCTTTCGTGCCGCCTTAGCTCAGTTGGTAGAGCACCTCGCTGTTAACGAGGGGGTCCTAGGTTCGAGTCCTGGAGGCGGCGTTTTTTTAATTTTAAATTATATTGTACAGATAATTTAAATAGTAAAATATTTGGATTTATCCAAAATATGATGGTGCAAATCCATTTCTGTATATTTATGTCAAAATTAACAATAGATGATTTAAATACATACATTGAAAATACAAAAGAACGAAGACGTAAAATTAAAGAATTGATTTTAGATAAAAACAACACACTTGTTTCATTAGATGAATTTGAGAAAAAATTGAATAAAAATATGGTATTATAATTAATTACAAAAACGGACATAAAATGTTTACAGATAAAAAATTGAAAAACAAAGAGATGATTCTAAAGAAGCTACAGAATCAATTATTTCTCGTGAAGATATTCCTGTAACAAAAGCATATTATATGATAAAAAATCAAGAACATCCTGATGAACTTGATTCCGTAGAAAAACGGCAAAGCAGCAAAGATTATTTGATACTGTTGTTACAAAGGAATTTCAAAGACAAATAGATGAATCTGATGAACCATTTTCGTTAAAAAATACATTTTTCAAAATGAAAATAATTATAAATGTAATGTGTAAGTGTAGCAGTAATATGAATCTGTTGTATTTGTTTCATCAAAATCTAAATTAACATTTTCAAATCCACCATTTAATAATGCATTACGGATATCATTATCTATATTTTCTAATTCTTTATTTTCGTATAAACTATCTACTTGTTTTTTTGAATTTATTACGTCTAAATCATATGTTTCTTTATCTATAAGTAAAGATGCAACAACATATGATTCTTCAACATCGTCTTCAAATGGATTATCAAAACTAAATACGACATCTTCTCCATTAACATATACTTCTTCAAATAAAGGTGTACCACTTGTAAAATTATTTGCAATTAATTTAATTTGTTTGTAATATTCTTTCATATTATTTGATTAATAACAACATCCTATATATTTTATCATTTAATTAAATTATTATATCTTTTATATATTCTAGATAATATAATATCAAAAAAATCACCTGTATGTTCAAGTAAATCACTATCCAATTCAAAAACAATTTCATTATTTTTTGTTAATTCTTGTTCTGCTTTTAAATTATGATGTAAACCTAAATTATCTAAATACATAAAATCTTCTTCTGAAATATCTTCTTCATCAACAAATACGAAGGCAAAAATACCTGTATAATTTTTAAAATCTGAATTCATCATCCACTTAATATCAATATCTTTTATATTATCTCCAAAACATTGACGCGTTATATTATCTATTGATAATTTAATTACATTTTCTTTCTTCGGATTTTCTTTAATGAGCATATATGTGAAAATTTTACATTATATCCTATTAATTTTATCATTAATATTCATCAATATATTTCCGAGCAGAATCTAGTAGTTGACTTGCAGGATATTGAAATCCATGTTTACATTTATCAAAAGCGGTATTATAATCAACATCTTCTGTTACAACATATGCAGCAATACAAGCTGAAACAGAACGAGACATACCTGCTTGACAATGAACTAATGTTTTACGGTCATTATTAATCATTTTGATAATATAATCAACAGCACTTTCAAATACCTCATAATTATGTTCTCCATCTTCAATCAAAAATTCTCTACTATCATACTCTTTAGGGGGTGCAGCAAGAGAGGCAATGCATTCATAATTATCTCCATGTTTACGAGCATCATCAGCACTTCCAACATACAGATTCCTCGTTATTTTCCGAATCATAAATATTCTTCAAGTTTTAAACATATAAATGTTATTATTATGAATAATTATTTTTTGAAAATATCTTTTATTGATAATAAAAAAATTTATATTGTTTCAATTTTAATATAAAAATGGTTACGGATATTGGGGTTCAAATCCTTTTTAAAAAATAAAATAGTCATATAGTGAATTAAATTGATAAATCACTATCTAATCTTGTTTAAAAATTTGAATAAAATTGTTAAAAAACAAAAATAAAGTTTATAAGTCTACCTTACTTACTCTTAATCGCCGTAATATGATGCCATCAACAGCTTAAAGGTCTGTCAAGCTCATTGTGGTCGGACATTACATTCCCCAATCATATTACGGCATTTACCAATCAGAAATTATCTTCATCAAAACCATTTTCAATAATTATTCTTGCAATTTCAACCAACTGTTCTTCTGTTACATCTTCAATGTTATATTCCATACAATATTCTGCTAACTCATCATATATGATATTAATCATATAATCTTCATCTTTATCAATATATTGCTCAAAATTACGTATAAATTCTTTATTATTCATATTTATGACATATACTTATATCTATTTGAACCTTTTGATTAAATCCAAAAATATATAGGATTAATATATTTAGTTATAAATATGATTGACCCAGAATTAATCGAACAAGCAGAATATAACGAATATTACACATATGAAACAAATATTAGTAATGAATTAAATATTCCACGTTCTGTGCAAAAAGATATTTTACCGAACGCATATTATTTAATACAGAATTATTCTGATTATTTTGTAATTGAAGACAATATCTTAAAACCAAAAAATGAAGAAATTCATGTAGAAACAATTGATGATGCTCATTATGTTGGCCAAGGACCAAATGAAAAAACATTTCCTGTAGATATGTTTATATATGCTCACGGCTCATTAGAATTAAATGAAAAACATAACGAAGTTATAGATGGTGATATGGAAATTAATGTTCACTTATATAAGTAACTAAATTATTTTTCAGATAAATATTTGTGTTAAAACAAAATTAATAATTGATTTAAATAACACAATTTTTAAGTATATTTATTATTTATTTTACGTGAAGAAGTCATATATTATGTATACCCATTTACCAATTCTTGTTTTTACAAATACTAGCCATAATGGAATTAGTGTGACAAATAATCCAATAAATCCACTTACAAGATATATGGTATTTATTTCCCCGTAAGCAATTCCGAAAAATACAGCATAAGTCATCATTATAAGTCCAAGTGGTAATGCGCTTCTATTTGCAACTTCATTCTTAGCATAAAATTGGTCTAATGTAAAACCATAATCTGTTCGTGGCGTTAAGAAATGAATTCCTGTGGGTGTAAATATATCACCAATACAATGAAAAACAACAGATAAGAAACCAGCAGCAAACCCAATAACCATAAGATACAATGGATTAGCATTTAATAATTGTTGTAATCCCATATAATTTTCAATTCCGTAAAACACTTCAAAAGCCATTGATGTTAATATTATACAAGCAAAAAATGCTGCAACAATAAATCCGAACACAATAGAAAACCATAAACTATGTGTTAATCCTCTATGAGTTACAGATTCCATTTTATAATCCGTTGGAACTTTTTCAATATAATTTCCCATAAAATTCATCAACTTATTTGTTAACTGCATAATTGGAACCCATGGCCAATGAAATACAGGATATGCTGAATATGATACGCTATCATATCTTTGTAAATAAATATCTACATCAGGTAATCCGCTCCATGCTAGTATTAATCCAAGAAAAATAATCATAAACACGTATAATTCATAAATAATAAAGAAAGATATAAATGGAGCAGAAAGTAATAAATTAACTCCAAGGTGTCCATTTTTATGCATATATGTTACATATATTTATATGACTATAATATTTGCGTAAATACAATTCGAAACAAATATAATCTACCTATATTATTATATGAGTACTGAATATACAGATGAAGAACTTGTACTACTTGCGATTATACAAAATATTCCTTCACCAATGACGCCAGAAAAAGTAGAAGAGAAAGCTAAAGAATTAAGTCGTGTTAGTGAATTAATGTATCAAGGGCCAAAACCAGAATTTACAGATAGTGAAATATTTAATTCTGCTTGGAATCAATTGTTAACGAAAGAATACGTTAAATCTGTTGGTTCCACGCCAAATAATAGACCAATATTTAGAAATAATATTGATATGAGAGCTATTGACGAAATTTGTGATGAATTTGTTGAGAAACAATCTTTTTATTCAATATTGCGAAATTAAATTTTTAATATAGTTAATTATTTAACACAACTTTAATAATTTATATGTATGGATGATATCAATCAAAAATATAATGCTAAAATAGATTATTATACAAAACCAACAAGTAAAGAATTTGATGTTATATTCAAAGAAAATTTAATTCCTCAACTTAAAAAATTTTTAAGTTTTGAAATGTCTTATTTTGATGGAAAATATCGATTAATAATTAATGATACATCATATGTTACAATTACATACGAAGGTTCACAAAATAATGGATATTGGGTTAAAATTGAAGTTATTGAAAACGCAGAAGAAATAGATATTGAATCTAACAAAAAAATATTAAAACAAATATATAATCAAATGAAATATAATTTCAAACCTGAATAAATAGAACAATGACTGATATATCTAAACAAATACAAAAGTTTATTTTAGAGTATGACATAGAACCATATGAAATAAATAATGGGTTATGTGAAGAATTTTCTATGGAGATTATTCGGCGTAATCCAAAAGCAGAAGAATGTTGCACAGGTTTTGTATTAAAAAATCCATATATGAAATATCCTATCCATTCGTGGATTTATTATGAGAATAAACATTATGATGCCGAAGCTCCACAAGGCGTATCAAATTTTCAAGATTTACCATTATT
>SL_4KL_010_BRINEDRAFT_10002457_pt1 | contig 10466 bp, 10 predicted proteins | sample SodLak_010_BRINE_2_FD_10664 | JGI IMG/M metagenome (IMG submission 10664) | reverse complement strand
TGCGTCTGCGAAGACGTCGCCAAAGAGTCTCAACAGATCAACATCCGCATCGACGAGCGCCGCTATGGAAAAGAGGTAACGGTCATTGAAGGATTCGACCCTCGAGATGTCGATATGAGCAGCCTCTCGTCGGATCTCAAATCGAAGTTCGCCTGCGGTGGCACCATCGAAGACGATGCCATCGAACTACAGGGCAACCATCGGGGTCGTGTGGAGGATTTCCTCCGCGAGAAGGGCTTTACAGTCGCGTGATCGGTACCTGATTTCTTTCTCGAGACGGTGTTTTTCAGTTCGCAGAGCCGACGGGTTCTCTCAGTGACGTATCAGATACCCTGAACAGCTATTTGTCTGCCTCGCTTCGGAGGGGTATGCGACGTTACGCCCTCGGCGTGGTTGCTGTGTTGCTTGTAGTGTCTGCGGTCGGTGTTATCGGCGTCGGTGAGACGACCGCCCATGTCTTCGACGACAGCGACTCTGCCGGCCTCGAGCAGTCACAACCCCCAAGCGATCTCGAACAACCAGAAACAGCGAGGGGTGGCCTCGAGCGGTTGCAGTTCGGTAGCTCGGAGAGCCAGATCGACCTGAGGACGACACTCAACCGAACGCCCAAACGGGCCGGCGAGTTCACCGCAACCACTTCGGTAGGCATTCCGGATCGTGTTACCGAACTCACACTTCGGATTCCCGAGGCAGCGACAGTTCTCGAGATGGATGGGTTCAGCGAGTCTGCTGACCGTACATACGAGTGGGACGGACGAACTGCCGAGCCCAGTGTTAGGTATCGGCTGCCAGCAGACGAACAAATCAATCGGGACGGCCCGCTTGCGGAGGACGGCGATCTGAGGTTTGCCGGAACCAACGAGTGGGCACTCGTTCGGATTCCCTCAGTCGGAGCAAACTGGCGATACACCGGCGGCGGCGAGATGACCGCCGACCGACGCACCGAAATCGACGGCGAGGGAGTTGCCGGCGAGCGAATGGCGTTTCTCGGCGCGTACGACGAACACACTCACAGCGCCCACGGCCAGCAGTTCCGGCTGATCGTTCCCGAAGCAGCGACACTTGCTGAATCGCCCGAACGAATCTTCGAGTCGCTTTCGAGGGCTGCAAACAGACTCCAGGTCGGTGACCGCGACCCTGAGGTGTTCATTATCGCCGCGCCGACAGAGGGTATCGAGTGGGGCGTCAGCGGGCTCCAGGGAGGATCTGCTGACATGTGGGTCGGTGACGACGAACGCGTTGGGACGCCAACGAACGTCTGGGTCCACGAGTATGTCCATACGAGACAGGACTACGAGACAACCGACGAAACCGAGTGGTTCACCGAAGCAAGCGCAACCTATTATGCCGCACTGTTGGGCCTCGAGGAAGGCCACATCAGCTTCGAAGAGTTCAGGCGATACCTCGCAGACGGTGAAGCCGAACCACACGCCAGTGCCGTCTTGAGCGACCCACAGAGCTGGGACAACAACGCCGAGTACCGAAAAGGACCGCTCGTTGCCGGTGAGATCGACCGACTGATCAGACTCACAACCGAAAGTGAATCGAGCTTCGATGTGGTGTTTCGGTCGCTCAACAGCCACTCCGGCGAGCTGACAGCTGTGGATTTCGAGCGATACGTCTCGGCGGCTGGGAACGCTGAGGTCGCCGACCACGCCAGCAGGTATACCACGACAGCCGAGCGGCCATCGATGTGGGACAGCGACCAGCATGCAGCTGCCTTCGATCAGACGCCGGCTCGAGTCGTGTTAGAACTCGACGACGAGCCACTGACAGTGACCGGCGTGGACGGAACAACTACCGCAGACCCACAGAATCTCACGATTACGACCGGCCAGACAGTAACAGTGAGACTGACTGCTACAAACATCGGTGGGACAGTCGGCGAGTACACACTACCGTTTGCGGTCGGCAACGAATCGAGCACCGAAACCGGGCGGCTACAGCCGAACCAGACGGCTACCCATGAGTTTGCTCACACGTTCGACGAACCAGGAGTCTACACCATCGAAGCCGGCGATGATCGGATCGATCTCACCGTCGAGCCAGCCGACACAACTGTGAGTGACGTCCCTGTGGATGTTGAAGTCCCAGGGTTCGGTCTGTCTGCGGCTGTCGTAGCAATCCTACTCAGCCTCATCGCAGCACATCGAGGCCTTGCTTGCGATTAAAACGGGGTTTCGGGGCCCTCGTCCGGGATGTCTTCGGCCTCGAGGTCGCCGTTCCACTCGGTGAGCCCGCCGTGCATACTTTCGACACGGGCAGACTGAGTACCCTCATAAGAGTTGATTAGCCGGGCGGCCTGGATGCTGGCTTGGCCGTGTGGACAGACTGTCACGATGTGGTCTGCGTCTGTGAGGGTCTCGATTTCCGCCGGCAGCCGCTCGAAGGGGATGTTCTGGCTGCCTGGAATATGGCCACGTCTGAAGGCTGCCGGCCGGCGAATATCGACGATTCGTGGCCGGTCGGCCGACTCACAGAGTTTTTCGACTGCTTCAGGGCTGATTTCGCCGTCCATACACACAGATATAGACGGGTTCAAATAAGCCACTCGTCAGCGAACACAAAGCCAACCGGAGACGGCTACCCCCACAGACGGTTGGGAGTCCAGACAATAATACCGACTGAAAATCTGACAGAATAGTTATACAACTACGCGGCATAGCACTACGTGGTCTCGCATGTACGACAACATCCTTTATCCCACAGACGGAAGCAATGGAGCAAACGCCGCGATGGCGCATGCAGGCGAACTCGCCGCAAACTACGATGCAACCCTGCATGTGCTTTTCGTGATTGATTCAGAACATATCGAAACAGGCATGTTTCCACGACAGGATACGAAACGTGATCGCGTCACCGGCATGATGAAACGAGACGAACAGACAGCCGGCGAGGGCAGTATGTCACTGAACGAAGATCTCGCCAAAAAGCTTCACCGCCGAGGAACGCATCTAACTCAAGAAGTCGCCACACTGCTCGCCGATGACGGCTGTGAAACCACCGCCACTGTCAAAGAAGGCGACCCAGCCGGAGTCATCACCAAATATGCCGAAGACAACGATATCGATCTTATCACGATGGGAACTCACGGACGCCGTGGAATCGAACGGCGGCTGATCGGTAGCGTCACCGAAAACGTTGTCAGAACCTCTGCGGTGCCGGTGTTGACCGTGCGGCTCGAGGCAACTGATTCGTAGACGTGAGCAGTTGGCTGTGTCAGTCGCACAAACTGGCAGTGGATTTATATGATGTTCATTCGTAGCTGACTGTAGGCACATCCAATGTACGAGAACATTCTGTACCCGACCGATGGAAGTCAAGAATCCGAAGCCGTTCTCGAGCACGTACGTGATCTCGCAGAAACGTACGACGCTCGGATACACATCCTGTTCGTTGTCGATTCAAAACACGGCAAATCCTCGATGACCCTACACCGCGATGAGGACGGAAAATGGAAAACAGGCATGGTCAGCCGTGCCACAGGCGAAAATAGAGGTGGGATGTCGAAAAACGAAATCGACGTCTTGGAGGTACTCCAGCAGGAAGGTGACGAACTCACCCAACAGATCGCCGCAGAACTCCAAAAAGAGGGCTACAAAACGGCGACTGCCTGCAAGCGGGGCAAACCACACCAGGTAATCAACACCTATGCTGAAACCAACGATATCGATCTGATCGCCATGGGTACACACGGTCGCAGCGGTGTAAGCCGACAGCTGATCGGCAGCGTTACTGAAAAAGTGATCAGAACGACCGACACCCCGGTGTTGACCGCACGACTCGCCAAGTAACAGCCCTTAGAGGATATCTTCGTTTTGTGCGAGCAACACACCTTCGATAGTTGCATCGTTCGTCGGTTGGCTTCGGGCGACAGCAACAGCGTTCTCGAGTGGGACGGTCTGTGGAACCAGAAATTCGTTGGAATCGAGTGTCCGCTCGACCGGTGTGAGCGTCTCTGCAAGGACAATGCCGCGACGATGTCGAAGCACGCCAGTCGAACACCAAAACGAATCGAGCAGTGTCGTTTCGGCCGGTTCGAATCCGGTTTCTTCGGCGAGTTCGCGCGCGGCCGCTTCGCAAAACGTCTCGCCAGGTTCGACGATCCCAGCCGGCAACTCGAGTTGTGTCTCACGGATCGCCGGCCGATACTGCTCGACAAAAAGTAGGTGGCCATCGGTGATCCCAACGATAACTGCTGCCGGTGGGAGTTCAGCCCAGTAGTAGCGTTTGGTAGAGCCATCGGGCTGTTCGACCAGATCATAGCCGCCTGTATACCAGCCGGTTTCGTATTCGACGACAGACTCAACGACGGGCCAGTCGGGGGCGGTGAGTTCTGCAAGATGGTGGTCAGTCATTGGTCTTCGGGTTCTGTGACAATGCGCAGGCTGTATCGGTCACCGTCGCGGTCAATAATCACGCGGTCGCCGTCATCCCGGACGGCCTCGGGTTCCAACTGCTGGAGGCTGTCGTACTCGTCGAACGGCGAGTGTGTAAAGGCGTCCTTAAACTCGCCGAGTGCCCGCTGGTAGCCATCTGAACGGCCGTTCTCAGCCGCAAGCGCAGTCGTTAGATACGGATACCGCTGCTCGCTGAGTCCTTCGATATCGACAGCAGTGCCGTTGTCGTCGGTGTCGGTTGCCTCGAGATAGTAGTACTCGCCTGAGCCGAGATACCCGGGCAGCGCACCCAGCGCCAACAACAGCACGACAACCAACCCAACCGCAAGCAGGGCGTTCCGCATTAGTGGTCGCATACCAGCAGTAGAACCTACGGTGGCATACGGATTTCGACCGGTCCGAGCGGTTTATTCAACCGCCGAACCCAGGGCGTACATGGAGTTCGGCTTCGAGGTGGCTCTCTGTAGCTTTCTGGAATCTACGACCGACTGGGTCGTCGCCCGCCAACTGGGTGGGGCGGTCGCTACCCCTGGAAGCCGTATTGTCGATATCTGTGCTGTGAAGCCCGGAACAGCATTCGAGGCCCGAACTCGGATTACAAGCCGAGAAATTCCGGCCTTGGCAATCGAAAGCGACGTTGGAGTCGGCAAGGCCGTCGACTGGCGAGAGGCCTTCGAATGTTCGGCCGAGCGGGCCCAAAGTGTTATTGACCGTGCCACAGAGTGTGGGTTTTTTGAAACAGAACGGCACAACGGACGCCGCTTCGTTCGACAGACCGCACGCTATCCTACATGGATCGGTGGGCTCGTCGGCATCGAAAACAAACCGGATCTCGGCACGCCCGGTGATCTCCAACGACAGCTACGAATCGATGTCTCTGTTGGGCTGTTCGATACAGTGATTTTGGCGACCGAAAGTTATGTGACCGATGCCCATCTCAACCGCCTCCCCGAGGCAGTCGGTGTCTGGCGGTTCGACCCTGAGGCCCGTGAGCGAACGGTGATTCGAGAGCCCACACCGCTGGCCGTCGAGAAAACGGGCGTCGAACTGCAAGCCAGACGGCCGCTCCAGACGGATGTGGCGTTCGTAACTCCGGCCGAGAAAGCGGCCAAACGCCGTCGGATTGCCGAACGCGCCTACGGGAAAGGATGGCGAACCTACACGTTTCCGGACTGTCAACACATCACCGCAACCGCAGACGGCCGACCCTACTGTTCGTGGTTCGACCGCGTGGTCAACCCTGCGGTCGAATGTGGCGACGACTGCGAGGGGTTTCAGCCGGGTGAGCCACCAGCAGTCGACTGTAAACGGTTGCGCGACAAACGGAGTCCGTGGGTTGCTGACCCCGAGGGCACACAGCGGGCCCAAAGCGGGCTCGACCGGTTTCTGTAATCCGTTCAGGACTCTGGCTCGAGGCGTTCGTCGATGCCGTCGGCCTCGTGGGTGATCGTGACTGCATGGGTCGTATGCCGAAGGTGAGTCTCAGCCCACCGCCTGGCCGGCCGTTCATCGAGATAGGCTTCCGTATCGGGACACTGCTGGCAGTCGACGACCCACGGCGAGACATCGTCGGGAAAATGACCGGTGTGGCGTTTGTGATCCAGCGCGAACTGTTCGAACGCCTGATTGCCGGCATACAGCGTCTCGAGTTCGTAGGTCAGCTCCCAGGTGTTGTCACACCGAGAACAGCAGATCGTTGGTGTATCGTCCACCGGTTCGGCGGCTGGCAGCGATGTGTGTTCGATGTCGTCTGGCGGAGTCGGCACGGTCATACTACCGACTGCGGGCATATGTATGTACCCCTGAGCATGACCTCCATCCAAACCGATGGTTCAGCATCGAGAGAAACTACCAGTATCGGAGAAACACGGGCTCAGACGGTTCTGTGCGGCCTATAGTGCTTATCACATATCTGTCTACGTTCCCCAACAGATAGCACAACAATAATATCATCCGAAAAAGTAGTTTTAGCTAGTCGATGGTGACTGAATCCGTCGGGCTTGCAAGCGTCTATCAGTTCGTCTTCCTGCTGGCAACAGCTGGCTGTTTTGCTGGCGTCTACGGAACGCGACGGATCGAACATCCAGACGTTCGTCGCGGGCTCAACGCGTTGCTCATACTCAGCGGCGTCTGGTCGCTGCTTACTGCACTCCAGTTTTCGGTCACTGGTGAGTGGACAGCTCGAGTGTTACATCATGGCGGGCTGATTGTCGGCATGTCGACGGTCTATGCGTGGCTCGTGTTTGCATCGGCGTACGCCGGCTACCAGTATCACCGACGGCGGTCGCTACAGCTGGCTGGTGTGGGAACGCTTCTGGGCATTTTGTTTATCAAACTAACGAACCCGCTGCACGGACTGTACTTTACGATAGGCCGGAGCAGCGAGCCGTTTGCTCACTGGGTCTTCGAGTACGGTTCAATTCACTGGTTTATTACTGGGGTTGCCTATACGGCGGCTATCGTCGGATTTTTCTGGGTGTTTGAGTCTTTCGAGCGCAGTCGTTCCCGACCGACGCTGCTGTATGCACTTGTCGTCGTCACCGCCTTGCCGTTGGTGCCGTTCATGCTGGCAAACTACTCACAGTCGCTGCTTTTGATCAACTACGAACCGCTCGGGGTCGCCGTCTTTGCGGTCGGTGTGTTGTTTTATGCCCGAAACGAGTTTGCCAACCACAGTTCGCCCGGACAGAAGGCTATCGCCGCCGAACTGTCGGGTGGTGCACTCGTACTCGATGAATCGGAGATCGTCATCGATGCGAACGAGCAAGCCGCAACGATTCTTGGCGAGCGAACCGTTCGGCGTGCCCCCCTCGAAACGTTCGACGACGAGCTTGCGTCTTTGGAGTCCGAAGAGACGATGTTCCGTCAGTATACGATCGAGGGCAGCGAACGAACCTTCGAAATCCAGCGCGCAGAGTGTACAGACTCGCTTGTGGCAGCCGAGGTGATCACGTTTACCGATGTAACCCGAACCATCCGGCTCGAGTCGCTTGTCGGCGTTCACCGTGAGCTTACCAAAGCTCTCCTCAAAGGCGGCGATCCATGGGAGCTCATTCGGTCGGTTCCAGAATCGATCGCAGACGTTCCGGCCTACGACCTCGTGTGGCTGTATCCGGTAGACGGCCAGCCAGCCGATCCTCGAAATAGCAGTCGCTCTGACGGTGGAGTACCTCGCGGGATGACTGCTGGGTCGGCAACCGAATACGCTGTGTGGGCCGCAGCCAACGGCGCGAGACTCGAGCCGATCAAACAGGCCGCACAAAGCGGTGAGCGATGTCACCGACACGTCTCTGATGCCGAAGGGCCGTGGGCTCAGCGCGCCGAGCGCCACGACATTACAGCCTGTGTCGCAGTCCCACTGGAGTTTGCGGCCGGCGAGCAGTACGTGTTTGCGGTGTACACCACTGCACCAAACGGGTTTTCGGCCGCCGAACGAGAGATTCTCGCCGAAATCAGTACCCGCCTTCCACAGGTCGTCGAGACAATCGAAACCCACGAGGAAGCCCACCAGTACGAAGAGGCACTCAAACACGCCGGCGTCGCAATCAGCATCACGGATGCAGACGGCGTCATCCAGTATGTGAACCCAGCGTTCGAAGACCTCACGGGCTATCCGGCGGAAGAAGCAATCGGCTCAACACACCGAATCCTCAAATCCGGCGAGATGGACGCCGGCCACTACGAACAACTCTGGGAGACGATCACAGAGGGAGATATATTCAAAGAACAGGCGGTCAACCGACGGAAAGACGGCAATCGTTACATACTCGAACAGACGATCTCACCGGTTACAGACGCCAGCGGCGAGCCCAAAGCCTACATTGGAATCCAGTTCGATATCACCGACAAACTGCTTCGAGAACAGCGGTTGTCGGTACTTAACCGTGTCCTACGGCACAACCTGCGGACGAGTATCAACGTTATCTCCGGACAGACGACCGTGCTCGAAGACCGACTCGACGAGCGACTCGAGAACGGATCACTGCCGGCTTCGGTCAGCGACTCGCTGGAGACGATCCGGAGCCGTGCAAAGCATATCCATTCGCAGGCTGAAGCCGCCCGTGAGATCGAACAGATCGTCGCAAACGACGAAACCGGACGGAGTTGGGCCACTGTCGAGGCAGTCCTCGAGGCCGCCAGCGATGTTGCTGCTGCCCACAGTGGTGATTGTACGATCACAGCCCGCGATGACGTTACCGACTGTCGGGTTGATCGAGAGGCCATTCGCATTATCTCGGAGTTGGTCGAAAACGCCTTTGTCCATCATACCGACGACCCCTCCGAGGTCAATCTCAGTGTGTCGGTTACCCAATCTGCCGATGACATCACCATCGCAGTCAAAGACGACGGCCCCGGTCTCTCAGAACAGGAACTTGTCGTCATCGAAGACGGAGAAGAAGAACCACTCCGACACGGGAGTGGACTGGGGCTGTGGAAAATCAACTGGCTTGCCATCTCCTGTGGCGGTGCGATTAGTGCGACAACTAGTGAGAAAGGAACGACGATCCGCGTCGAGTTACCGATTCGTGGGACGCCGTTGGTTGAGTAAGTCGGCTGCGTGGGTTGTCGGTTCCTGTTTTTCTCATACGAATGGCCTGCTGTTGAAGCGTTTGGGAACAAAACGAGTGGCCTCGGAGTTCGCTTTGGGTGTACTGCTGGGCCGGTGTGGATTCAGTTGAGTCATACATCAGGCCACTGATCAATGAGATAACTCTCGAGAGCGGCCAGTCATTGTTCTTCCAGAATGTGGTCTGTTCACCGGATTATGCGCTTGTTTCGTCGGATTATGCGCTCGCGGTTTTTCGGCTTGGGCGTACTGAACGCCCATCGGCTTCTCGGTCGTATCAGTGTGGTCACCGAAAACGGCATTCGGCGTTTTTGCATCCAGATTGGCGGTGAAAAACGGTTCTGCGTGTGTGGAACTCATGAGGAGTAGCAGTTGCTCGAGACCGTCGGCTACGGGAGTGCAATATCCAGCATCGGAAGTACGTCTTCATGAACGCGGATCGATCGGTCGCTAACCTGTACGTCGACACCACTGACGGCGTGAACGAGTTCGGCCAATGACACAAGATAGTCGTCTGGGCGGCGTTCTGAAATCTGGAGGTAGTGTTTGCCATCACGGTCGGTAGCCCGGTTCAGCAGGTAGATGCGGACGAACTCACGGCGAATCTCCGGGACAACCCACTCGAGATACGCAGGCAGCCGTTCGGCACTCTCGGTTTTGAGCCCCTGTGGCGCGCCGAGTGCCACCAGTATGCGGCCAAGAACCGCTTTGTGCTCGGTTGGCCGCAAATCAATGTGGTCTGCGGAGTTCGAATCAATCTGCTGGCAGCCGGCACCGATTGCCGACAGATCACTCCGGAGTTGGTGTTCAACAGACTCAGTCGGTGTCAAAAAGGCGGGTTCGAATGCCTCGCTGACTGAGCCACCCGAAAAGACGCTTGCAACCAGGCGGTTCAGCGCCGCGAACGGTTCGCTGTCTACGGAGCAGTTGAGCCAACCGTGCTCGCGGGCGACGGCCAACCCGTGTACCGCATCGGGCTGTGAGCCGCGTTCCCACGACCGAATCCGCCCGCGTGGGACGGCCATACGCCTCGAGATTGCGGTCGAGCCCAGGGTGCTGTCACGAAACTCACAGTCATATGTTTGATAATCGACAACAGCATCGTATGGATCGGCGTAGCCGCCGGGAGTGTAGGTGCGGGCAACCGCAGGCGGAGTGGGGAGCGAGAGCATAGTGATAACCCGGTATACAGCATTATCGGAAATGAGACTGTCGCCGAGAAGTATAAGTAACGCTAACAAAGAGTGACTAGTCACCACGCGGAAACAATACCACCAGATTACAAAACGGGGGGCAAGAGTACGGTGTACTCCATCAAAAAATCCGTTTTGGAATCTGATATCAGTTGCGAAAGTGTGGTTCCCAACAATGAATCTAAAAGAGTTATTCACGGAAGATCGGGGTGTATCGCCGGTTATCGGGGTTATCCTGATGGTTGCGATTACCGTCATTCTCGCCGCTGTTATCGGGGCGTTCGTTCTCGGACTCGGCGATCAGGC
>SL_4KL_010_BRINEDRAFT_10002456_pt1 | contig 10467 bp, 8 predicted proteins | sample SodLak_010_BRINE_2_FD_10664 | JGI IMG/M metagenome (IMG submission 10664) | reverse complement strand
CTCCTGCCACTGTCATGCCGGCACCACCAAAGCCCCCGACTGCGGAGGAAGTGCAGCAAGCGCAGGTGTGTTGTGGGGGGGGCAGGGGCTGTTGGCCCACAACCTGCTGCCCACGCCTGCTGCTTGCCCATGGCATTTGTAGCCGCTTATGAGGGCGTGGGTGCCGTAAGCGCAGGCGCGCACGTCTCGCTCCGCTGCAAGGCAGGTCCCATGCCATGTGAGAGGGAGCCGGCTGTCGTCTGCGTGTTTGCGCTGTATGTACTTTGAATGCAGGAATGCAGGCGTCCATGCGGCTTGGCGGTGGCACAAGCCCGCCAGAGGGTGCAGTGCAAGTCCCGTGCAACAAAGGGCGCCGTCCATGTGCTGCCTGTGCGTTGTGCCGTGCCCGGAACGCAGGCGGCCAAGCTGCGCATGCTGCAGGAGGCGCAAGCAGCCAGGCTGGCTGCGCAGAGAGCTCGAGAAGAGGCTGAGGAGGAGGAGAGGACCAGGGTGGGACTGGACCAAGCGCAGCAGCAGCAGCAGCAGCAGCAGCAGCAGCAGGAGGAGGAGGAGCTGAGCAGGTGGGTAAGGTGACGGTGAAGGGTTGAGGAGGGCAAGGGCTCATGTGGCCTGCTGCGCTGCTTGGGCGCTTGATCCAGTGCAAAAGTGGATGAGCTGGCGGGGGCACGCTGAGGGCCACAGACACTCCACATGGACAGCGCTGTAGGAAAAGGGCAGGCTGCTCCGTTCCTGCATGGCTGTGGGCCTTGGCAGCCGTGGCAGCATATGCAGGTGGCCGCCTTGTCCCGAGGGGAGGTTGAATGTGCGGGGCATGCAATGCGTGCATGGCTGTGGGTGCTCGTACGGCAGCATGCCCGTGTGAGCAAATACCCTTGCGCTGTGCAGTGGGCTCGCCACTTGGGTGCCAGTGGGGCTTTGCTCCTTTTGTGAGTGGCACCTTGCGATTAAAACAAGCGTGAACTCGGCGCCCAGGTCACTGCCCTGGGTGCATGGATGCGTGTAAATGTGTCAGCTGCGTGTAGGCACATCCGCACAAGGATGAGCGCGTGCGCATGCGCATGCACTCAGGCACGCTCTCATGCGCGCACATGCACACGCACGCATGCACATATGCATACACATACTCAAGACCTCAAATGCAACAACACACGTGTGTTGGATGTGCAGACAGCGGCAGCAGCAACAGCAGCAGCAGCAGCAGCCACAGCCGCCACAGCCACAGCCACAGCCACAGGAGAGTAGCAGCGGGAGCTCCCATGTGGAGCATGACCTTGCTGTCAGCACGCCTCAGTCACTGAGGGGCTCCCAGATGGGGGAGTCCGACACGCCCATCAGCGCAGGTGATTGAGGCTCCCGCGCGCACAGCTCCCAGCAGGCGTGCCATGCTAAGCATTCCTTCTTAGCCCTGGATGGTCAACTATTCAGTTGGTTGTGTTTATTTCCCTCTGCGCCAGAGCATGGAGAGGGAAGTGCGCTGTGCATGGGATGTATGTAGCGAGGCGTGGCAGAGGCTGCCCTTCAGGATATGTTTCCTTTTCATGTGCAGCGCATTTGAGGTTGCCCTCCAAAAGCTTTACCTGTGGGTACAGTATCGTAGGCCGCCTTCAGGATCACTGGTTTTGTGAGTGTGGCATGGGAGAGGCTGCCTTCAAGATCTTTGCTTACACCTGTGCAGTGTATGGGAGAGGCTGCCTTTTAGGGTGCCTAAGCTTACCAGTGCGGTAGGGGGGCTGCTCTCAGGGTTGTCATGTGTGCGCTCATTTGTGTAGCAGCAGCGCTGCAGATGGTGCCGTATACAGCCCGGCATGAGGGTGCAGTCCCCTCCTTCTGCAGCGCAGCAGGAGGCGCAGGCAGCTGGTGCTGCTGTTCACGCAGAAGGAGGGTGAGCAGGGGCAGCGATGCGGTCTGCTGTTGTAGCCGCTTGCACCTTTTAATGAGGGCCCCAGGCATGTGTCTGTGGCGCAGCAGGCGTGTGGAGTCACACTGCTGTGTCATGAGCAAAGCTGTCCCTGATGGTGAGGCTCTCCATGGGACTTCTCTGCTGTCCCTGATGGTGAGGCTCTCCACGGGACTTCTCTGCTGTCCCTGATGGTGGGGCTCTCCACGGGACTTCTATGCTTTTTCCCGGTGGTTTTCTGATGCGCGCCGTGCCAGGCTTGTGCGTGGTAAATGCCTGGCTTGTGCGCGGTAAGTGCCAGGCTTGTGCGTGGTAAGTGCGGTGGCTGCTGCGTTTGACAGAAGTGCACGCAACCGCTGCTTGTGTGCCTGTGGCTGCCCAAGCAGGTAGCTCGGCCAGGGGCTCGCACAGGGAGGATAACCACATGCCTTCCAAAAACAAGCAGCAGCAGCAGCAGCAGCAGCCGAGGTCGGCACGGCAGACCTCCTCCTCAACCACGCAAGGGTCTAGCAGCAGGGCTCCCTCTGGTTTGGAGGTGCCCCAGAATGAAACCAGCTCTGCAGGTGGGCGGGGTTTGGTATGCGCGTGTTGCGCTTGCACGCTCCATTCTGATTATGAAGCCTAAATCTTGTGAGCGGGATGTGCAAGGTCATGTTAAGACTCAGCACAAGGCGTCTAAAGCGTTCTGTTTGCACAAGCGCCAACCTTTTGCCCAGGTGACAGAGAAATCCAGCTACAAACACTCTCAGCCTGGACTGCTTGTGCGTGGAAAAGTCAAGTCTGGTCCCTGTTTCTACTCATGCAGACTTGCAGCTCTCCACCGACTTTAAACACGCCCTGGTCACTGCATTACTCTCTTGCTATAATGAAATGCTGCTGGCTTGGATCATATTAGGGGCTTTGTGCAAACTTAAGCCTTTATTAAAATGCATGAGGGTGGATGGTGTAGATGTTCTGTGCTTATATTGCTTGAAAACGTTGTGCCAAGATTTGAGTTTTGTAAGGCAGTATGCACTGGCAGTGCTTGCCTCATAGAGTAGACCTTCTGCACCTGCCCGCAGGCCGTTCAGGCAGGACACAGTCATCTCTGCAGGGCACGTACTCGGAGGATCTTGACCTGCCTAGTGGCAGCCTGGGTCTTGGAGTAGTAGAGTCTGAGTCCAATTTGGTTACTGGCTTTGATGACGATTCCCAGTCAGACAGCGTATTCTGACCCCTCAGTTGATTACCTTGACCCGCTTCTTGTGCCATTGCATCCGATGGTGTGACAGGCTGCCTACTCGGCTTTATCGGAGGGTTACCTTATTGGCGTACTCTTATTTCTTTTTCATCAGTAAAGGAGGACTGATAGTGACGTGCAGGTCTGCATCGAGCGTTGAACATTGTGTTGAATGTCTCACTGACAAGCTGTGTCTTTCCCTTTTTATTTCCATTTAGGCAGACCCTCAGGGCAAAAGCTTACTGGCATTTACTTAACCTCCATAACATGATACTTCAAGTCTTCAAGACTTACAACTTGGCGCAAAAGTTGAAGCCAATGCAAACTGATTACTGGCAGAAAGTGATCCCAGATGGGCCATCAATCATTCTGATTGATAATGCAAGGAGGGACTTCAAACCATCCAAAATTACAAGTAATAGGTTAGGGTTAACCGCCAGCCAGGTCGTTTGGCTGATTTGTTTGTTGCGGTCTTCGCCGGCCAAGAAATAGTCCATAATGTCCGAAATGAAATCCTGATCCTTAATTGATGTAGGGGTGTTTCAACGCCTTTGAGTTTTCCTTTTTTTGCAGAAGCTTCAAGACAGATTAAATCCAGTTAGACTGATAACACAAGTTTGCTGTTGCACTTCTAAGGGTCCCTCAGCATTGTCTCTCGACACTCTTCTCATCACATATATGGCTATTGTACAAGAAGGTTAGTGCATATTCAATTTGTTTGCATGCACCTCATACAATGGAACCCTTCCTCTAAAGCCAAATTTGGCAAGGTCGAAATGGACATAACAATGAGTTTTGCATTGAATGATCGTGTGCTGCTGTGCGGAATGAGGATACTGTTTTTTCAATGTCATGTGCCGATGTTTTGCTTAAAGTATCGTCGTATGACATAATTTCGATGCCTTTTCATTGTCAAAGGAATATTACATCCTTTCTGCCAGGCTTTCTCTTATGGAGGCCATTCATTTTTTTGCGTTTCTTGCTTGATCTGTCTGTTTGATTTCCTTACTTCAACGCGCAACAATAATCATAAATAAAGTTAGAAATCCAAGAAAGTTATCCTTCACACCACCCTTCTTGGTGCGGGAGGCTCTATCCCATACTTAAAATCATCTTGAAGGGCTTGACCTTGATACATTAAAAACCCTTAAGACTGCTTTTAAATCACATGCTCACTCTGCGCTGTTATGCACACAAACTAACAACAACTAGACGCGCTCTTGAAAAATCCAGTTGCTCTCAAGGTCTAGGTCTGGAGCAGAGGGCGGCTTGTCACCCTCAAGATCCTCACTAGTTTCTTCTTTTTCCCTGGTGGAGTAGACTAACGGTTTTTCAGGCTGATGTGTCTCTTTTTCCTTAATTGATGTAAGGAGTGGTTTCACTGCCTACAGAGTTTTACTCTTCTTTTCTTTCAGGTCCCCCTGGACCCCACTCACGACCCTCCTCCTTGTTTGATGGTGGGGGTTTTGCCTGGTGCTTGCGCCAGATGATTCTCCTCAACTTATTAATCGGGGGGTTCAGCTGGGCTGCCCTCGTTCAGCAGGTACAGCTTTGTATCCTAAGAAACCAATCAGCCTAAAGACCTGGCTGGCGGTTAACCCCCTTGTGACTTAACTAACCTTGCATAATCAGGGGTATTCCTGCAGTATTTTCTTTTTCTTTTCTTCTCCTTTCTTGGTACACAACAATTCATTTCAAATATCCTGTATTGATTTTCGCTGGTGATGACCAACCACAATTTATTCAGCCTCATGACCATATTAACCCTAAATTGAACCATGCTTAAGCTAACTTAATATCTAAGAGCGAAGGTGATGTAGCTCCGGATTTTCAAGCAGGCGGGGCAACTGCGATGGAAAGGCGGCTATCCACCCCCACAACATGTGGGTTCGAACCTCACTGGAGGCTCACAACTGGCTAAGCTGCCCCCGTTCGGCGGATACGGCCTTGAAAACCTTACCTTACCTAAATGTTCAATTACCCAGTTAACACTCACTTGTAAACTACAGACGATTAAATGAAGACTTGTGAACTTGTTGACTCGGAGTCGTGCAAACTACTTATTTGATTAACTATCTGCTCCTGTTGTAGCATAGGTTAGATCAATACAGACGTAACCAGGCTTAGATGGGCTGGCTATCAATAAGTTCCAGGACCTGTACATTGCCCCCACTAGGAAAAAGTTGACAACGCTTATATACCAGGCTACACCTCTTCCTCAATTTAAGGTATGCGCCACCACCTGGCAGGGGACTCCTGGGGCTGTATTTTCTCTCCTTCTTGACCATTCAGCACCATCGGCAGCAAGGAAAGGTGTACTTGCAAAGCTAACAGGCTCCCTCGGCAGACAGTGACTCAAAACATAACAGGGGTTTGTGCAAAAAGTGCACAAACAAACGAGATAAGCAGGTTAATCTAAAAACTTATTCTACTATGAAACGATGCTCCTGGCCTGCATTAGACAGGCGGCACGTGTTGCTCTGCCCAAAGAAGCTGCATGCATGCATGAAAAGAGAAGTGAATTCCTTAGGTAATTAAATTCAAGTGTCAGTTGCAGATGCAGCACCACTAGGTTCTAAGTAAGGAAGGAAAGGAATGATACCAGAAAAAAGCATAGCTTTTGAACAGATTCAGCTTAATGCGCTGTATCATGTTCCAATTGTGCTTCCTCTTGCTCCCAGGAAATCTTGCTATCTTTATTTTACTGGTACCAAAATAATGGCACAAATAACAAAAATGTCGGCCGTCTAAAGCACCAAGATGAGCAGTACCCTTTAGGCAATTTTCTGCATTATTTTGTCATACCAGTGTAAGGACACTCACACGCCCTCCGGTATAAGCACTCCAGCAGTGCACGGCGAGCGTTTGCATGTAATCATCCCTCACCTGTATCGATTGTTTGCCACCTGGTCATACAAGGCATCACGAATGAAGGGTGGGACTGGAAAGCCCAGGAACGCCAGGAATGGAAACGGGTTACTCAAGCCAGATGCGATCCGGAGAATCGCTTCAGACCTGATGTGGCCTTTGTAGTTGGGTTCAACCTGCAGCAGATGTTTCGATTTTCATTTGAGGCTTGCAGCATTTTGAACCTAGACATGTTCGTTTGCACTGACGCTGGAAGTGTTGGGCAAGCAAGAGTGGGTGGCAATTGCGTGCAAGCCAACGATTGGGCTTTCTGGAAAATTGCATGTCAAAATTTCCACATCCCCTGGTAAACTCCCAGCTGTAGTTACACGCGCATTCATGGATGGGCAGGTGTGCAATTTCAGGACAAATGTTCACTTACCAGCACAATTGAGCTGATGTCATCTGGTCTTCTGCCGCATCGCTGTAGCAGCGCCCTCCCTGCTGGACTCTGCAGCGCCGCCATCCTGTTAAGGTATCAGGAAGAGCAGATGCATAAAGTTTGGAAAAAAAGCATGTGGTCAGATAAATCTTAAATTACTATCTCCAGGCAGAATGCAAGGTTTCCGTCAGTTATACACGATGTATGATGTATAACGGGTACAGCATTGGCGCAACTCAATCTGAGAATACACATGGACACATCAAGCTTACATTCTCGCGCAAAGTCTTAGTTAGCTCACCTGAAGCGCTTTCCTTCTGGGTCAAGGTCAAGCATAATATTCACTGCTCCGTTGCACCTGCAACAAGGCAAAGAAAGAAACTAATATTTGAATAGGCAGGGGAACATCACCCCCCTGTTCCTGTTTCAGTTCAGATGGGCTGACTGTCGCAAGTTATCCTTAATTCGTTGCCACACACCCCAAGACTAGATGCAGTGTATCACTGGTCACGTAAATGTTGGTAATGCACACTCACAAGTTGCAAACTCCGTCATAAAGGATGATTGGGCGCGCATCAGTCTGAAAATAGTCCTTGGAAGATGCCTGTGGCTGCTCACTGGCAGGCCCTTGCGTGCTTGCAGCTGTGTGGACCAGGCGGTGCAATTGTAGTTCCTTCACGCTCCCTTGCTTTCTGGACAATGTTAAAGGTAGTGCTTTGTTTGTGGGTGTCAGAGAAGGAGGGTACAAGCATATTTGGTGGGTTGTTGTGGCAAACCGGGAGCTGCGAGCCAAAGAATTTCCCCTGGCGGTCAACATTCTGGGAATAGAAATGGAGCAATGATACTAAAAAGAAGGAGGAATTATAGTATCGAGTAGATCACTCAGCTCAATATTCAGTGCTCAGAAAGATATATTGACGCTTGCACGCAGTTAGTATTTCTAGACAAACCAAATAAAAATGTCAGAAGAAAATTTGGAAATGGATGAGTATGAGACGTGCATGGACGACTGGCCGTTCCAAGTGCAGCAGGGGCTGTTCATAGGGAGTGCCTTGGTGGGAGGCTCTTGTTAATCTGTTGAATTGCAAATATCTCACTTGTTTCCGTGCAAGTGTGCTCTTTCGGTCAGTTATATTTGATACATCTGTGGAACCGCCGCCACCACCTTTCAGGCAGAGTGCAACCTAGAGAAGCTGAGGAAGAAGGGTATAACCCACATTCTAACAGTGAGTGTGGTGTATTGCGTGCCTGCAACTGAAAGGCAATTTCAATCATGTAGTTGGACTGAATTGACATGGAAACGCTAAGAAGCCAGAACTGCAGCCCCTCTTGTCTTTTGGCCCGCAGGTCGCCTCTGGTTACATATCCTCCCACCCCAACGAATTTACATACAAGCAGATACACGTCCAGGATGAGTGCTCTGAGGACCTCCTTGTGCACTGCGGCGGAGAACAGGTGGGTTATGTCCGTTTTGCCTGCCTGTTGGCACGTCTTCTTAGTGACTTTCTTTTTTTCACTCTTGCACCATGCTTGTTGAAGGCTGCATTTGAGCACAATCAAAGCTTCATGTCTAATGTTGACTGCTGTGGAAGTTGTTCGGCACATACCCATCATACGACGACACACTGTTTACACATTGCGCCAAAACTGCAGGGGGCTTTTGCATTCATAAGCAATGCGATAGATTCAGGAGGTGAGATGAGTGTGGAGGAAGTGCGGTGCAGATGCTATGCATGTTGCAGTGGACTACATCACCCTTACAACTGCAAAGCCACTTGCAAAGAGTAGCAGGGGAGCGTAGCATTTTGTAATCTAAGGCTGTGCAATGCCATCAGCGTAGTTGGCTTGCCATCAGGACGTTTGATGTGTCCAGTGCTTGTATTTGATTGCAGGCTCCTGCCTTGTACACTGTCACGCGGGCGTGTCCAGGAGTGCAACAGTGGTCATTGGGTGGCTTATGCACAAGTACAGGATTAACTTTGATGAGGCTTTCAGGTGTGTGAGGAGTCCAACTCTTTCAAAGACCCTTATCCCGGGTGGCGGCCGGAAGCCCTTCCAATTACGCATATCATGTTATGTGCCTGCATGAATAAACAAACAAAAAGGCTGAAGAATGAGTCTGGGAAATCACACTTGTTTGCAATATGTGCCTGCCTCGTAGTACATAGTGATCAGAAGGGGTTTAAGGGCATCTAACAAGAAGCCAATAGTAAGAAGCGCTGTGCCAACGGGCTCCTCGAACCTCTGTTGCGCAGTTGAGCCCTGTGCCTGCAAGTTGGCCAGCTTTTTTTAAAAGCCCAGGGGATAATCTAAGGAAAATGTGCACTCAAGCATCCTGGCCACAGCTCCAGCGGGGGTGGCCCAGGCGCGTTCTCCATGGTGACATGCCCCATGATGGCCTGGGGTACTTTGAAACGTTCAACCTGGTCCTGGAATCATGCGATCTCCATGGCATCTCACATGATCAGTAAAAGGTGGTCAGGGCAGACTGGCAATCGCTAAGTCCATTGACTGACTAGCCAAATCCATCACGCTTGCTGCACGTTCATTTGTGCTAAGAGTAGGAACGTCTGGCATTGGATGTGGATACTTGCACTTATAACGGGAAAATGATTCATCAAGGACACGAGTACCACTTCTTTGCGCAAGAATTCTGTGCCCTGCCAACGCTGTGCATTGATGCTGAGAATAACTTTAGCCGCTCCTGCATGCCCCAACCAGGCAAGTCCATGCTGTTCGGCCATGGATCTGCCCAAACCCTGGCTTCAAACTTCAGCTGGAGCGCTTGGCGTTTCTAGAGTACGATCTGAGTGAGTGGTGGCAAGGTGGCCATCCAATGGGTTGGCTCCAGCTCTGATTTTGAGTGTGCTCCTTCCCACTTCACCATCAATTACACCAGATGCCCTGGAATTATCCTCTGATGTCCTTAATTGGAGAACAACATGCAAAACCATGCTAATACTCCCACATAGTCTCAGGTGTGCGTCACAGACTCGCACCCTTGCCTGTGTAAGGGACAACTTGCAATTGCTTTCCCTGCTGCTGCAGGCAAATGGCAAGCCTGGCGGCACACGTACCGGGAAGAACCAGGGGCTATTATTGATTTATCAGGGCAAATAACTCGCCCGGTCTCATAAATAGTTTTAGCTGGGAAGCTTCTAAGGTTCAAGTGTGATTTGAAAGAAGAGATGGACCGCTGGCTTGTGGTCTTGCCTAACGCGCTGCTTCATGAGCAAAATGCTATGCACCTCGCTTGCTTTATTATAAGTATGTGCTCGTCACTGGCAGGTCAACAAACACGCTAAAGAGATTCATCAGAAGACCTCCGTACTTGTTACCAAAAGGTTTACTCCAGGAGCCAATGACCCGTTCAGGGTAATCTTGCAGCATGCTTCATTACAGGCACGTGAACAAAAGCGAATTTTATGCTTCCAATGGCCATTACTATTGTACATGACCTGTGGCATAGAGAGTATGCACTAAGGCGCGTACTCGAGGTCTGACTCAAGTTGTAAATTCTTCACAACTAACCACATGACAGCTAATATTGGGTTGTACAACTCTGATCCGAGTTTCGGAAAAGGAAGTTGGAAATTCAGAGGTGGTGCGTGAAGAGTTTACAAGTTTATGTTTGACCTTCAGCCAGGTAGTTTGACTGTTCAGGTTGCTGGTGAACACCAGCGTGCGTGATAATAGAATGTAACCAAAAACAAGCAGCTGCTCCTACAAACAGGTGAAACAGAAATGGTGACGAGGAACCCATGGAGAGGTCTAAGGTTCGGTTAGGTTGTATCTCTCTAGACACTGACTGCGGCCTTAACAGTTGATTACAAGATTACAAGATTAGGGTCAACCGCCAGCCAGGTTGTTAGGCTGATTGGTTTGTTGCTGGTCTTCGCCAGCCAAAAATTAGTCTATAAGGTCCGAAATGAAATGGCAGAGTCTATTGTGCCGTTGAGAAAGAGAATCAAAGACAATCTGACTAGGCAAGGCATGTGTAATATAAGGGGCCTCCATAGAAAAGGATTGGCAGAAAGGGAAGAAAAGTAAAGAGTACTTTCT
>SL_4KL_010_BRINEDRAFT_10002455_pt1 | contig 10467 bp, 8 predicted proteins | sample SodLak_010_BRINE_2_FD_10664 | JGI IMG/M metagenome (IMG submission 10664) | reverse complement strand
GATGTTATGCTGGCCAGAGAAGCGCAGTCAGAGATTGTGATAGGCAATTCCGCTCTGGTGCGGGCCATGGTGGAGGCCGGAACCAGGGTTGTTGCGGCCTATCCCGGTTCCCCCACCCCCGAGATAGCCGAGGCTATCAAGGCCATTCCCCGGAAGGAAAGACCCTTTTACTTCGAGTTTTCCACCAACGAAAAGGTAGCTACCGAGCTGGCCTTCGGAGCCTCTATCAACGGCCATCTTTCCACAGTTTTCTTCAAGAGTGTGGGTTTGAATGTGGCAGCCGACAGTTTTGTGCAGTTAAGTCTGATGGAGCTTACCGGTGGAATGGTGGTTGTCATCGGTGACGATCCCGGAGCCAATTCTTCCCAGAATGAGCAGGATAACCGGCACTACTCCCAGCTTTCCTATATTCCGATGCTGGAGCCGGCTACTCCTCAGGAGGTCTACCGGATGTATCTTGAAGCCGTTGCTATTTCCCGCCGGGAGAAAATGCCGATTATCCTGCGGCTGACTACCCATGTCTGTCATGCCAAGGAGAGGGTCTCTTTTGGCGGCTGGAAACCCCTGGAGTTTGATGATAAGCCTCGTTTCTCCAGTGAAAACGGCCCCTATGTTCCCATTACCAGAGAGGTTTTTCCCATGAAACGCCGGGCTCTCAATAAATGGGAAAAAGTGAGAGAGTATGCCAGCAGCTCTGATCTCAACCGGATTGAAGATAATAATAATAAAAAGAGGGGCATTATCACCACCGGGGTGCCCTATCTCTCGCTGCAGGATGTGTTGCAGGACCTTGATGATGATCGTCAGAACAAACCCGACATTTTAAAACTGGGGCTGGTTCAACCACTGGATAAAAAGTTGATTTTGTCTTTTCTCAAGGAGCATCAGGAAGTTAAAATCCTGGAAGAACTGGATGATGTGCTGGAGCTGCAGATTAAAAGCCTGGCTTTCGATGAGAAAATCGAAACCAGAATCCTGGGCAAACAGGGTATTGAAGACTGGATGGGGGAATATACCCCTGACAAGGTTGCCCGGGTTTTAAGGAGATGCTGGCCTGATCTGTTGCCGAAGGAGGAGACTGAAGAGCGCTCCCTGCCAATTTCACCCCGACCGCCCCAGATGTGTCCGGGCTGCGGCCACCGCTCGGCCTTTCACCCCATCAAAAAGGCGCTGGATAAACATGATATAACGGTAGCTGATATTGGCTGTCATACTCTGGGATTTCTTCCTCCCTATGAAATGGGGGAGGTTCTGCTTTCGATGGGTCACTCTACCAACACCGGAGCCGGCCTGTCTCTCTTCAACGATGAGAGAAAGGTGGTAGCCTTTCTGGGTGATTCCACCATGTTTCATGCCGGGCTGCCCGGGATTGTTAATGCCGTCTTTAACGATCACAATCTGACTCTGATTTTGATGGAGAACGGCACCACTGCCATGACCGGTCATCAGGATCACCCGGCTTCCGGGCAGAACTTCAATCAGGAGGTCGAAGCCATCCCGGTCCGCCAGGTACTGGAAGGTTTGGGCGTAAAAGAAATTTACGAAACCGACACCTATGCCCAGGACCGGCTGCAGGAAATGGTCGAACAGGCTGTTTCCAGCTCTGGTTTTAATGCCGTTATAGCCAGGCATCCCTGTATGCTGAAGTTTACCCGGGAGCAGCGGCGTCAGGGCTCCTATAAAGACAAGAAGGTCAAAATTGATCAGGAAGAATGTGTTCAGATACATGAATGTGTCAGTGATTTTGCCTGTCCCACCTTTCAGCTGGAGGAAGATGGGACGGTCTGGGTGCAGGATGATCTCTGCATCGGGGATGGTTCCTGTCTGCAGACCTGTCCGACCCGGGCCATAGTTTTTGCCGAGCAGGGAGGTGGCGGTGATGAGTAGAACTCAAACGACCAGAAATAACAAACTCGATCTCTATCTGATTGGAGTTGGCGGTCAGGGGATTGGCATGTTAAGTGAAATTCTCATCCGGGCAGCTGATTATGCTGGCTATCCGGTACGGGGGGTGGATACCCATGGACTGGCCCAGCGGGGCGGCATGGTAGTCTCCAATCTCCGGCTGGGACCGAAGACTTTTACCCCGCTGATCAGGGAGCAGCAGGCCGATATGGTAATTGCCCTGGAGAGAAACGAAGCTCTGAGAGGCATGATTACCCACCTGAAGCGGGGTGGTGAGCTGGTCTATTATGATACTTCCTGGCAGACTCTGGCAGCCAGACTGGGGCAGGAGGAGGATATCACGGCTGACAGAATTGTTGCCGAGGCTGATAAGCTGGATGTTTCAGTGGAGCGGGTTTTTAAAGAGGATCTGGAAGATGCCAGAATGCAGAACATGGTGTTGATTGGACATCTGGCCGATAAGGAAAGGATACCCGGAACTAAACCCGAAGATTATCGTCAGGCCATAAATGATCTGATGCGGGGCTCGATGCTGGAAGCAAATATGATGCTATTTGACTCTCTAGTAAATCAGGGTTAAAAAAAAGAGCTGTCACTTTGCTCAGGGGCAGACAGTTCATCTCCTTTTACTCTGTTTTATAAGGAGAGTCCGGAATGGAAAATTTGAACCGATGGAGTTTAATACTGCTTTTTAGCGCCAATTCTTTGCTCTTTTTCTTTCAGGGATACAGTTTCAGTCGAGCCAACCAGTTATTTGTGATTGTTACCATCAGCGGAGTGCTAACTAAAATTCTGGTAGCCTGGTCGGCTGACAGATTTGGCAGCAAAAGAATGCTGGCTCTTTTTTATCTTATCAGTCTGGTGATCTTTTTCTATTTTACCAGCGAATTTGATCACGGCGGGGTGATTATTTCTCTGGTGCTGCTGGAGGTTGTTTTCCGGAGTCACAATACCATTATCAATTCCTATGTTTTAAAGATGATCCCAAAAGCCTCCCGGGGCAGTGGCTTTGGGCTTTTTTCCACCCTTTATACCACAATTTACAGTCTAGGGGCGGTTTTTAGCGGCACCATAGCTGATCGGACTTCGCTGGTGACGGGAATGCGGTTTGCAGTGATCGGGATAGTAATTGCAGCGCTGCTTCTGCTGGATTATAATAAAATGACGGCAATCACCGAATAAAAACAGTTCTTTATTGCTGCTCCATCAGGAATTCCGGTAGGCTATTAAAAAGTTATCCACAGGCAGTTGTGAATAACAGCTAAAGCAAAAGCCAGAGGGAAATTGCTGCTAAATTTAAATAATTATCAATAGGATAACAGAAATATCCAAAATATAATAAAAAAGCAAATCCCCGATAAAGCTTGATGTGTCGGGGATTTATCTGCTTATAAATATAATGATTCAAAATTCGACAGGAGTTTTTCCGGAGAGATAGGGCTGCGAACTGCTGCCCAATCAGCTGTTCAGTTATCAACAGCTTATCCACTCCCTGTGGATAAGTAGGGCGGCAGTTCTTTAAGGCCTGGGGACTTTTAGAGTATACTTAAATCAGCCCAAAAATTTACCGGGTGAAAAGAGGTTCAGTTTTAGCCGGTAAAAATATAAAGAGTCAGTTTTAAATTTTTATCTGATATTCTAGAAGTTTTTCTCTTAAATCTGTTTCAGCGGTATAGTGAACTGTTTGAAAACCAAACTTTTCGGCTGCTGTTAGATTTTCCTGGCAGTCATCAATAAAAAGGGAAAGAGAGGGCTCAAGATCAGTTTTTGCTATCAGCGCCCGATAAATACCGGGCTCCGGCTTGATATATCCAGTTTCCCCGGAAATGACACCCTCCTCAAAAATTTTCAGATAGGGAAAGATTTCCTGAGTTTCTTTAAAACCCTCCCGGGGAAAGTTGGAAAGATAATAGAGATGGTAATCACTTTCTTTAAGCTTCTCTAAAAGGCTGGCGTTTTCGGGAACAGGTTCTAAAAATTCCGGCCAATTCCGGATAGATTCAGCAATGATATCCTCTAATTCGGGATATCTCTGGCCAAGTTCGGTTACCAGTTCCTCCCTGGTGACCAGGCCCCGATCCAGTTTAAGCCAGTCCTGAGAACCGAAGGTTTTGGTGTAGACATCTTTGGCCAGAATTTTATCCTGGAGAGCCTTTTCCAGATTTTTTAGGGGTTTATATTTAATTAAAACCTGCCCTACATCAAAGATAATATTTTTAATACTTGCTGTCATTTTTTATGCCTCCTGAAGCAGATTTTCTCCGGCAGTTAAATTTCTCGCCGGGCAGTATAGAGGGCGATAATATTTTCCAGGGGGGTATCGGACTGCAGATGATGAGCCGGGGCGCAGATATAGCCACCTCCAGAACCTAGAATTCGGCAGCGGGACTCTGCTTCCTGCTGAACTTCCCGGGTGCTGCCCCGGGGCATGGTCTGCTGCAGGTCAATACCACCATGAAAGGCCAGCCTGCTGCCAAAACTTTCTTTAATTTTTTTCATATCCATCCCGCTGGCCCGGGGCTGGAGGGGGTTTAAAATATCAATTTCCATTTCAGAGATCAGAGCGGGGATCAGAGGATAGATTGCTCCGCAGGAGTGGTACATAATTTTTACGGGATACTGCTTGATAAATTTATTCAACTTACGGTGGCGGGGTAGAATATATTTCTGCCACATAGCCTGGGACATCAAAAGATTATTCTGCATTCCGATATCATCGTAGGTATAGATGATATCAATCCTGTCAGCAGCAACCTTCAGGGCCCTGCCGGCCAGAGCCAGAAATAATTCGGTGAAACGATCCATAATGGCACAGGGTATTTCCGGCTTTTCAATCAGACCGATCAAAAAATTTTCCAGACCATAAAGCCCCCAGGAGAGCTCAAAGATGCCACCCAGCTCAACCCTGATGTGATAGCGGGTTTTCCGGTTAATATTTGCAATTTTTTCCGGCAGCCGGGAATAATCCCAGTGCTCGGGTCTTGGCCAGCCCGGCCAGTTTCTGATATCTCCAGAAGTTTCTGCCTCTGCCAGAGGGAAGCGGGCGTACTCCTGATAGGCCCCTCCCCAGGAGTGTTCAACCTCACGGCGGTGGGTGCCCCAGCGATCAATGTAGCTGCCATCGGGATTTTTTCTGGGAGCAGGACCGGTATAATCTGCTGTAACTCTGCGGCAGTCGCTGCCCAGCAGCTCTTCTACCTCCAGGACATTTTTAACGCCCAGGTACTGTTTCAGGCTGTCATATACTTCGGGAACGGCCCAGAAATCAAAGGGGACCCGGTCCGGTTTTTCTCCTGCCAGACTGGAGCTTACTCTCTTCCAGGAAGTGACCGATTCCCGCCAGGTCTGTCCGTAATGATTTCTAAGAAATTCCCGGCGCTGCCGGGGAGTTGACAGATCCATTGTTTTTGCTCCTTCTGCTGGGGATTGTAAAAATCACTTTTGCTGTTTTTTCTTAGCTTCAGCTTCTTCATTTAAAATAACATCCAGAGACTCAAATTCATTTTCCCAGAGATCAAAGTAGATCAGGTTATGATTGATTCTGTCATGGGCCCTGCTGAGATATTTCAGAGCTTCATTGCTCTGCAGGGTAGCAACCAGCAGGGGGACAGTATTTAAAATGCCGTCCTGACAAGGTGAGAAGGCCTCGCTGCCGCTGGTGAAATCGAACCAATTTTCGATTGACTCTCCCGAGTCAGCTGCCACGAATTTGACCATGCCCACCGAAGCTGCTACCCCACCATAGATCCAGGGTATACCGATATTTTTTGCGGTGGAGTCTATGGCGCGGCGGGCTTCTGGGTTATCACTGCAGTCCAGAATCAGATCGACATCATCAGCCAGCTTCGGCCCGTTTTCTGCCGATAATTTTTCATCAAATATCTCTATTTCTACCTCAGAATTAACCTGGCTGAGGAAATCCCGGGCGGCATGAACCTTGAGAGTGGAAAACTCAGCATCTTTTTCGGTAAAAAGCAGCTGGCGGTGGAGATTGGCCAACTCGACCTGGTCATCATCGGCGATTTTAAGATAACCGACTCCGGCCCGGGTTAATATCTGCGAACTGACGCTGCCCAGCGCTCCGCAACCCACCAGCAGCACCCGGCCTTCCTGCAGTTTTTTCTGTCCTTCCGGTCCCAGGCCCTGAAATAGTTCCTGAGCTAAATAACGGCTGCTAACCATGAATAGTCCCTCCTTTTTTCTGCTGCAAATAACAGAGAACCCTTTTCCTCTAAATATTAAATTCTTTAACTATGAGATTAATCCTCCATTCATTTTAAAAAATAGAGAAATTTCGCTGAGAATATTTGACAATTAGTTTTAATCTAACTATAATAGAAATGAAGGCAATTTTTTAAAAATTCTATATGCAAACGTTTGAGCAGAAGCAGGTTCTGCAAATCCTCTCTCAACCTGTCTCCTCTTTCAGTGATAGGCACAGTTAGCAAATAATCCAATTAAGAGAAGAGCTCAGCTAAATTTAGCTCGCTGGTTAAAAAAGAATTTGACAGAATCGGGATGATAAAAAATGGATCAGGTGACAATAAAAGATGTAGCCCGGGAAGCTGAAGTTTCTCCTTCAACGGTGTCACGGGTTATCAGCGATAGTTCTCAAATCAGCTGCGAAACCAAAGAGAAAGTTAGAACTGTAATGGACAGACTGGGATATCATCCCAATGCTATTGCTCGCAGTCTGGTCAATCAGCGCTGCAATTCGATCGGTCTGGTAATGTCTCGGCCCACCGACCGAGCTCTGGCCAATCCCTTTTTTACCGATATGATTCAGGGCATTGCTGCCTCCACCCAGCAGGAAAATTTCAGTCTAATGCTAACTTCTGCAGACAGTTATGAATCGGAGACGAGAGAGGCTCTAAATCTGGTAAAGAAGAGACAGGTTGAAGGCTTGATTTTAATGGCTTCCCGAATTAGCGGCGATCTGATCAATACCCTGGTTAGAGAAAATTATCCCTTTGTGCTGGTGGGTCGCAGCCGGGAGCATTCCGACATTCCAAGAGTCGATAATAACAATATTAGAGCCGTGAAGGATGCTATGATAAAGCTGATAGCAAAGGGGTACAGCAATATCGCCTTTCTTTCAGGGCCGAAAGATTTTGTGGTCTGTCAGGATCGACTGCAGGGTTATCGAGAAGCGCTAGTTGAGGCCGGCCTGGCTTACAGGCCGGAACTTGTCAGCTACGCGGAATTTTCCTATGAAGCAGGGCTTAAGGAAGCTCATGATTTATTCACCAGAAGCCGGCGACAGATTGATCTGGTATTTTGTGCCGATGATCTGCTGGCTCTGGGAGCCCTGAGGGCAGTTGAAACCCGGGGCTTGAAGGTGCCCGAGGATATTGGAGTTATTGGATTTAATGATACCCCGGCAGCTTCCCTGGTAAATCCCGGTCTGACGACAGTTAGAATTCCGATCAAAGAAATGGGGAAGAGAGCTGCCCAGATGCTGATTAGTATCATTGAGGATCATAATTATCAGGGAGAGGAGGTTATCATACCGACAGAAATTATCTGGAGGAATTCAGTCAGGGATGATCAATTGTGAAATTAACCGTTTTTTCTGCAGTGAGGTTTTAAAAATTAAAATCCTGGAAGAAAAGAATCTTTGTTTTAAATTGTTAACAGCATAATAATTTTAGTAACAAAGTATAATAATTCATAAAATTAATCAGGAGGGGAAATTAATGAAAAAATTACTGGCAGTATTTGTTGCGGTAGCCCTTGTTTTTGGTCTAACCGCCCCGGCATTAGCTTCGACACCGGGTGAAATCTTAATCTGGGCTGATGACAACCGGATTGAGGTGCTCGATGAACTGGTGCATGAATTCGAAGAGGAATTTGGTGTTCCGGTTACCCTGGTGGAAAAAGCCTTTGGCGATATTCTCGATGACCTGGCGGTGGAAGCACCGGCTGGCGAGGGGCCTGATATTTTCATCGGTGCCCATGACTGGCTGGGAGAACTGATTGAAAACGGCCTGGTTGAGCCCCTGGATGTTCCCGGAGTATTCTACGATGATTTTGAAGAGGTTGCCCTCGATGCTTTTACCTACGAGGAAGACCTCTATGGTGTTCCCTATACCCTGGAGTCAATTGCTCTGATTTATAACCGCGACCTGGTACCAGAACCCCCGGAAACCTTTGAAGAATTTGCTGCCCTGGTTAGAGAAATATCTGCCGAAGACGACAAATACGGCTTTACCATGCCTCAGCCCGACCCCTATCACACCTATCCCTTCATTACAGCTCTAGGCGGTTATGTCTTCCATTATGATGCAGAAGAGGGAGTTTATGACCCAACTGATATAGGCTTAAATAATGAAGGCGCTGTTGAAGGACTGGAGATGCTCAATGAACTCTATGCCGAGGGTACTGTTCCCTATGCTGACTACGATACCATGGCAGGCCTTTTAACCACCGGAGATCTGGCCATGACGGTGGGTGGACCCTGGCTGCAGCCGGCACTGGATGAAGCCGGTATTGATTATGGTATTGCTCCCATTCCGACCATGAAAGGGGAAAATCCCAGGCCCTTTGTTGGTGTCCATGGTTTTATGATTAGCTCTTTTAGTGAAAATAGAGTGCTGGCTCAGGCCCTTCTGACCGAACTGGTTGCCACCGAGGATACTATGTACCGGATCTATCAGGCTGAGCCCCGTCCTCCGGTTCACAAGGCAGCTGCTGAGCTGGTTGCTGATGATGAGATAACCCAGGGTTTTCTGGCCAGCGGTGCGGAAGGTACCCCGATGCCAGATATTCCTGAAATGTCTGCTGTCTGGGGCGCCTGGGAGGATGCTCTTTCCCTCATTTTTACCCAGGAACAGGGAGTTCAGGCTGCCATGGATGACGCTGTTGAGCAGATTAAAGCAGCTTTAGAATAATTAGGGCTCACAAAGACATTGCGGGTTTTTAATTCAGGATTAGTTTAGGATTAAGATTAATACTCTGATTAAACAACAACAGGTTAAGTAACTGCTGGATAAAAGCCGGCGTTCTTCCCTGAAGAGCGCCGGCTAAAACCTTATTTTTTTGGCAGAGATTATCCGGACCGGTATTTCTCTGAACTTTAATTTAAGGAGGTTTTTTTGGTGGGAAGTCTGGATAAAAAGCATATTTTAAAAATTGCCCTGCTGGCAATTTTTAACGCTTTAGCTGTCTGGTCAGCCATAATTTTATTTGTGCAGCGCAATTATGTTATACTGGCAGTTCTGGTAGTGGGAATTATAGTTATTAATTATGTCTATCTTTCCAGTAAGTCCTATCCGGCTAAATATATTTTACCCGGAACAATTTTTATGATCCTGCTGGTTGTTTTTCCGCTCTTATATACAGTTTATATTTCTTTTACCAACTACGGTACCGGCCATATTCTTAATAAAGAGCAGGCAATTACCAGGATTGAAGCTCGATATTATCGGCCGGAAGATCCCCGGGAGTTTGATTTTAAGGCTTTTAAACAGGATGATATTGAAGATATCAAACTTCTCTTAGAGGACCAGGAAGATGGTAGACTATTTCTGGGAATTGAGGGAGAAATTGAAGAGGTGACCCGGGATGATCCCAGGCTGCTCGATACCACGGATGACGGAGAAATTGATGAGATAAACGGATATCAGCGGCTGGAGAGGGCCGGAATAATCCAGAATGTGGCCGTGATTGAGCAGATGAGGTTTGCCTATAATGACAGCGAGATGCGGATGAGAGATTTAAACAGTTTTGCTCTCTACCGTCAGTCCTTTGAGTACGATGAAGAACGTGATGTGATGATTGATCTCAGGACATGGGAAGAATACCGCCCCATCGAAGGGCGATTTACCAATGAGGAAGGAGAACAGCTCTCGCCGGGTTTTCGTACCTATCTGGGCTGGGAAAATTATCAGGAGCTGATTACCGATCCCAGGATCTCGCGGCCCTTCTTCAGGGTTTTTGTCTGGACCTTTCAGTGGGCCCTTTTGAGTGTCATTACCACCTTTGGTCTGGGGCTGTTCCTGGCAATTCTTTTAAATGACCAGGCTATGAAGCTGGTTAAATTATATCGGGTATTATTGATTTTACCCTATGCCATTCCGGCCTTTATTTCGGTATTGATCTGGCGGGGCATGTTTAACCCCACGGTGGGAATTGTCAACAGAATCCTGGTTAACATTGGACTGGAGTCCATACCCTGGTTGCATAATATTTTCTGGACCCGGGCGGCCCTGGTGCTGGTAAATCTCTGGCTGGGCTTTCCCTATATGATGCTGCTTTCAATGGGTGCCCTGCAGAGCATTTCCGGAAACCTCTACGAGGCTGCTCTTATTGACGGGGCTTCACGCTGGCAGCAGTTTCGTTATATAACTCTACCACTGGTCCTGGTGGCCCTGGGGCCGCTGTTGATAGCTTCCTTTGCTTTTAACTTTAATAACTTTAACGTAATTTATCTTTTCAATGAGGGGCGGCCGGCCATTGCCGGGGCACAGACACCGGCTGGAGGTACAGATATCTTAATTTCTTACACCTACCGGCTTTCCTTTGAGGCCGGGAGAGGTTCGGATTTCGGTCTGGCAGCCGCGG
>SL_4KL_010_BRINEDRAFT_10002454_pt1 | contig 10468 bp, 7 predicted proteins | sample SodLak_010_BRINE_2_FD_10664 | JGI IMG/M metagenome (IMG submission 10664) | reverse complement strand
CTCCCAGAGCTCCTTTCGGAGATCGGGAGGTGTCGCGGCGTACCGTAAGACGGTTGCAACGAACCCGTCGCCGTATTTTTCCTCGCCTGTGGGGTCCGGATAGACCGTGAGACGGTCGATTCGGAAAATCGTGGCCGCGCGGGCCACGTAGCCAATTTTGCGAGTTGCCTCGCGTTTGTCTTCGGCTTCCCGGGCGAGCGACGACGGCACGAGTATGCTCTTTGTCATGCCGTAACGCTTCCACGTCGCGCCACTAGACTGTAGCGATTATTCGCTGATCCGTCCTTAAAAAGACCCCGTTTCGTTCCGACGCTGAGACCCGTTCACATGCGTCTTAGTTGCCTCTTACCGATCTCTACTCTGTGATAGGAAACCAACTCCTGTATCAGACAAAGAAACAATTTGTGGCGTTTTCAGGTACTGGCGTGTTGGCCACTCGTGGTAGTGACAATTGGGGGTATTTCCCGCCGTAGCGATACGAACAGCGAGTGAACGCACTTGAAACAACTGTTCGTGGGACGCAGTGTGCGAAAATAACCGCAATAACCACAATCACAAGTGGACAAATTCGTCTGCATCCAGACAAGCTTTAACCGAGGACAACTGATGCGCCAGTATGGCACCAGGGAGGAACAGGGATGCTGATCATCCACCAGAAACCATCAACAAACATGAAGCAGCTCCGGGTGATGCTGACGATGGTACTGTAAGGGTCCCGTTCGAGTCTATTCCCCTCCCGTACCAGATCGTTGATGATGAAGGGCGAATCCGAGCTGTCAACGACGCCTGGCTTGAGTTGCTTGGCTACGAGAAGGCCGAAACCGAAAGAAAAGAGTTCAGTTCAATTCTCACCTCCGACTCGCAGTCGAAATTTGAGAGCCTCTTAACAGGCTCTGATACGTTATCACGCGAGGATGCGTCCGAACTCGAAATTCGCTGTGCTGATGACAGCTTGGTCGCCGTCTCCGTTGTGTGTCGAGTCGAGGGTTCCGACAGCGAGAACCAGCGGATCCACTGCCAATTCTACGAGATTACGCAGCACCGACAACGTAAGCACCGTCTTCGCCGTTTCAAGCAGGCAATCGAAGCAACCGGCCACGCAGTCTATCTGACCGACGGAGAGGGAGAAATTGAGTACGTTAACCCTGGATTCGAGGAGCTTACGGGCTACACAGAGGAGGATGCGGTCGGTTCGACGCCTGCCATCCTCAACTCCGGCGAGATGTCCGACCAGTACTACGAAACGCTCTGGCAAACGATCACAGCGGGAGATCGCTGGGAGGAAGAAATCACGAACAGGTGCAAAGACGGCAGCCTGTACGATGCCCATCAGACGATTTCCCCGGTAACTACCGATGAGGGCGAAATCACCGGCTTCGTCGCCGTCCAGGCAGATATCACTGACCGGAAACGGCGTCAGCGGGAACTGGTGAAAAGCCGCGAGCGTCTCCGGGTACTTTTCGAAGAATCGCCTGACGCTGTGACAATCCACGATTCGGATGGCGATGTCATCGGTGTCAACGGGCAATCGGTCGAGATGCTCGGTTACTCACGGGAGGAACTTCTCTCGATGAACGTCACAGACTTTGAGGTCGGTCACGAACGGGAAGAACTCCTCTCGTTCTGGGAGGATGCAGGCTTCCAAGAGCAACATGCTATCGAGGGCGTTCACCGCCGGAAAGACGGGACTACGTTCCCAGTTGAGGTCTGGATCAACAAAATCGAGTTCAGCGGTGAGACGCAGTTCATTGCGTTGAGTCGCGATATCACCGAGCGCAAAGCACGGGAACGCGAACTTGAGCGCAAGGAGTTTCTTTTCGAGCGTGTTCAGGAGATTGCCGACATCGGTATCTGGGAGTACCACCCTGGTGATGACAAACTGTGGTGGTCCGAGGGTGTATACGAAATCTACGATGTCGATGAATCGTTCGAACCGACGTTTGAAAACGCAGTCGAGTTTTATCATCCCGACGATAGAGATATCATCCAGGAGAGCATCGAGCAAGCGGTCGAAACTGGCGAGTGGTACGACCATAATATTCGTCTTTGCAGAGCAGACGGTGAAACACGACACACACGCGCCCGAGGCGAACTCACACGGACCGAAGAGGGAGAACAAGTACTACGGGGTATTTTCCAGGATGTCACAGCCCAACAAGAGCGTGAACGGACTCTCGAACGGTATGAACGATTGGTCGAGAACCTTCCCCTTGGGGTCTACCGGAACACTTCAGGTTCGGATGGGTGGTTCACTCTCGTCAACGAGGGGATGGTCGAGATGTTCGATGCAGAGTCGAAAGCACACCTCCGTGAGCAGCCGGTTAGCTCGCTGTATGTCGACCCTTCGGCTCGCAAACAGTTCAGCGACCGTCTAGCAGCAGAGGGAGTGGTAAAAAACGAGGAACTTGAACTTGAGACCCTGACTGGTGAGCGGATCTGGGGTAGCGTCACCGCTGTTGTAACTCAAACCGATGGCGAGGTCGTCTTCGACGGTGCGATCCAGGATATCTCCGAGCGCAAAGCGTACGAACAGACGCTCAAAGACCAACGCGACAACCTCGACATTTTGAACCAGGTGTTGCGCCACGACATTCGCAACGACCTGCAGCTTGTCCTCACGTACACGGAACTGCTCGAAGACCACACCGACGAAGAAGGGAAGGAATATCTACAGACTGTCCAGACAAGTGCGTTTAATGCCGTTGCACTCACGCAAACTGCCCGTGACCTCGCCGAGGTCATGCTCCAGTCTGATATCGAAAATGAAAGTATCAAGCTAGCTCCGGTAATCTCGAATGAACAGGAGGAGGCACAGACTAGTTATCCTGATGCCACTGTTTCTGTCGAGGGGTCGTTGCCCAACGTGTCCGTCACTGGCAACGAGATGCTCGGTTCGGTTTTTAGAAATTTGCTGAAAAATGCGGTCCAGCACAATGACAACGAGAACCCAGCAGCCACAGTCTCGGTAACGAAACGGGAACCAGACGATGTCATCGAGGTTCGAGTTGCTGACAACGGCCCCGGTGTTCCGGATGAACAGAAAGCTAAAATCTTCGGAAAGGGAGAGAAGGGACTTCACAGTGACGGGACTGGAATCGGGTTGTATCTCGTTCAGTCGCTCGTCGATACCTACGGGGGCAGTGTCTCGGTCGAAGACAATGAACCACGAGGCACAGTGTTCGTCGTCGAACTCCCAGTCGCTGACAGTGATGACCTCTGGGGCGAGTGACGTTCATCCGAACGCTGAAATGGACGGACACGGTATCTGTGGGCAATGCGTGTCAGTATCGTGGGAAGTGGCTATGTCGGGACGACAGTAGCGGCCTGTCTTGCCGATATGGGTCACGACGTCTACAATATCGATATCGACGAATCAGTTGTCGAAGCAATCAACAGCGGCGAGACGCCAATTCACGAACCGGGACTGGATGCACTCGTGTCGGCCTACGGGGGCAAAAGCCTCACCGCGAGTACGGACTACGACCGGATCACCGACACTGACCTGACGATTCTGGCTCTCCCGACACCCAGCGAAGCCAATGGGAGTATCGACCTGCGTGCGATGAAAGCAGGCGTCGAATCCGTCGGTGAGGCGATCAGTGACAAAGAAGGGTATCATCTCGTCGTCGTCAAGAGCACGGTCATTCCCGGCACGACCGAAGACGAACTCGCGCCGATTCTCGAATCCGCCTCGGGCAAGACCGACGGCGAGGAGTTCGGACTGGCTGTCAACCCCGAGTTCCAGCGCGAGGGATCGGCAGTCGAGGATTTTATGGAGCCGGACAAGATCGTTATCGGGACCGATGGAGACAAACGGGCGCTCGATTTGCTCGCACAACTGTATGAACCCATCGTTGCTGACTGGGATATCCCCGTCGTCGAGACTGGCCGGCGGGAAGCGGAGATGATCAAGTACGCGAACAACTCCTTCCTCGCTGCGAAAGTCAGTCTCATCAACGACCTCGGAAACATCTGCAAGGCGTTTGGCGTCGATGCCTACGAAGTCGCCGACGCAATCGGCATGGACGACCGGATCGGCGAGCAATTCCTCCGGAGTGGGGTGGGATGGGGAGGAAGCTGCTTTCCAAAAGATATCAAAGCAATCACCCATTCTGCCCGCGAAGCAGGCTACGAGCCGAAGATGCTCGATGCAGCAGTGTCCGTAAACGACGAGCAACCCGAACGGCTACTCGACTTGCTCGATTCCAACGTCGACGTATCCGGCAATCGGGTGGCCGTGCTCGGACTCGCGTTCAAACCTGGCACTGACGATATCCGAAACTCTCGTGCAATCCCAGTTATTGAGGGACTGGACGCTCGCGGTGCGGAGGTTGTCGCCTACGATCCGGTCGCAAATGATGTTATGGCCGACCGCTTCCCCGATATCGAGTACGCAGAAAGCGCCCAGGAGGCACTTGCGGGTGCAACCGGTGCGGTCGTCGTGACGGACTGGGACGAATTTGCGACACTCGATGAGGCCTTCGACGAGATGGAACAGCCTGTCGTCGTCGATGGTCGCCGGATTATCACCCGCCGTGATGGCATTACCTACGAAGGACTGACCTGGTAGCGACAACTTATTTCGTCGGAACAACAGGTGCGTTTCGTTTGTGATAGCTATCCCAGCCACACTCCCGGCAAAGGTCGATACCAAGCACAGAGGCGAATTCGTCACCACAGTCCGGACAGCAGTGGTGGTCGTCGACTGTTCGTGCGAACGTCAGCGATCCCGTTTCGAGTGCAGCAATTGCATCAGCCACGGTATACTCGTGTTCGCCATCGGTGTGGGGAAACGCACCGACGATCCGTCCCTTGACCGAGATTTCGAGTGTCATCGCCGGCAACTGCCGAATCGTCCGTAACTCGCCCAGCGGATCGTCAATCCGAAGCTCCCGCTCGAAATACGGGTCGACAGCGACCCCGTGTGAGTTGGCCCACTGCCGGATTCGCCGGTACGTCGCAACTGCCTCTTTCGGATAGTCGGTCTCATCGCTTTTCTCGGACGTGATGTCTACTGTCTGTGGCCAGGAGTTGACGGCCACTTCGTCAATCCGGCCAGCCGTTTCGAGTGCCCGGAGCCTTTCGAGTTTCGAATCGACCGGTTCGACCGTCAGTGCCGGCTTCGCGTGTGCAGTGACTATTATGTGAGTCAGGTCGGCTGTGTCACTCATTCTCTATCCATTCGAAAGCAACACGAGCACACCGCTTAGTTACGAGATTCCTAAATCTGCTGTGTGACATCCGGCTGCTCATACTGTCTGACTGACTGTGCTATGACACTACTGTCTTTGCTAGCAGGCTTCCCAGTTACCTCCGACGAAATCAACTCGCTATCCGAATACGGTAAGTCTCTCCTTCAATCAGGCGTCGACTTTGAGATCAGCGAGATACTCATCGAGCATCGCCCTGACGAGTTGGAGCCACTCGGTGTCCGTTTCAGTCGAACGAAATAGCAAACCACCCTCGGTGAATAGATAGAGGACGGCTGCGACCTGCTTCGAATCAGTCTCTTCGAGTGAGCCTTCCTCGATTCCACGATCAATCAATGCTTCGAGCCGTTCTCTGGCAAGTTCGTCGATAGCATCGAAATACTCCCGCATTTCCGGATCGCGCGACGCTTGCATGCGAAGGCTTAGATAGACACAATCGAGCCCCTGGGGGCGGATATCATCGAGGTTGATCCCATCATCTGTTTCTTCGAGAAAGACCAGATCGAGCGACCGTTCGAGATTCTCGATGGCACTCTCCTCTGGCTTGAACAGAATCTGGTCGATGTACCATTCGAGAACCCGCTTTCCATACTCCATCATCAACTCGTCTTTATCATCGAAATGGTGGTAGATCGTCGACTTGCTCAGGTCTGCCTGATCGGCGATCCGCTGTATCGACAGCCCCTCCACCCCGTGTTCGGTCTGTGCGAGATACGTGGCACGGAAAATCTTCTCTTTGCTCGTTGCTGGCTCGACGAACGGCTCCGGCGGGATACCCATACTAACCGACTGTTCGGTCGGTCTGGATATAAACCGCTCTTCTCTTTTTGCTAACTGCGAAACAGACCCCCTGAATTTTTATACCAACCGAACGTTCGTTCGAATATGCGACCGAACGTTCGTTCGGCACGGACGGTGACTCCACAATGAATACCGAGCAGTTTGTCCACCGGCTGTTCGCACACAGGCGGCTTGCTATCGTGCTGTTGTTGGTATTGACGGCCGGGTTCGGTGCTGGTGCAACACTCCTCGAGGAGACGACATCCGTTGATGAGTTCCAGACCGAGAGTACAGAAGCAGAGAAGCTCGATTACATCGAGGAGAGCTTCGAGGTCGAGGAGAATACGACGACGACGCAGGTCGTGATGCAAGATGAGAATGTGCTCGACCGGGAGACGATGATTCGGGCCCTCGAATTCCAGCAAGATCTGCAGGCAACCGAGACGGTCAATTCGACACTGGCCGATGAGCCGATGACCGGTGTTGCAAATGCCGTCGCAACGGCGAGTATACAGCAAGACCGCGTCGAGGCAATCGAGCAGCGTGAACAGGAACTAAACGAGACCGAACAGGAGCTTACTGCAGCACTCGACCGGATACAAGCGAACGACAGCGCGGGTGCAAGCGATGAGTTCGAACAGGTCCGAGCGAATGCGCCAGTTGAACTCGCTGATGACCACTTCGAGGTGTTCGAGGAGGCAGCTACGGCTTTGCAAACTGCTGAGACCGAATCAGCGACTGAAGACGCCTACGAACGCGGTACACAGGGTGTCCTCGCCGACGAGTACGAAAAGCTACACGAGATGCAAGTCGAACTCGAAGCGGGCCTCGATCCCACACTCGACGAGCAGCGCGAGCAACTCGAATCGATGAGCGATAGAGCGGTCGAAACGCAGGTCGAATCGGTGCTCGAAAGCGAAAACGAGCAGCTACTGGCGCTCATGCCGACTGCATACGAGCCGGGCGGGACACAGGCGAATGCGACGACGATGACGGTCAGGCTCGATACAGATGGTGAGTTCGTCGCGCCGGATGGCGCACCCGAGGCGATCATCGGCGCGCAGTTCGAGATGCGTGCCGTTGGGTCGGAGCATCCTGACGAGTACATCGTCTTCGGTCACGGCATCACTGCCGATGAAATCGATTCGTCGATGCAAGATAGCATGGCCGTCGTTGGTCCACTGGCGTTGTTGTTCGTGTTGTCTGTGCTTGTGGTTGCATACCGTGACCCGGTCGATATCGCGCTGGGGCTGTTCGGAATTTTCGCCGTTCTCGTCTGGACGTTCGGATTCATGGGACTGGCCGGTATCGAGTTCGGACAGATCTTTATCGCCGTGCCGGTTCTGTTGATCGGGCTCTCGATTGATTATGCAATACACGTCTTCATGCGTGGGCGCGAAGCGCGTAGCGACGCTGACCGGGATGTCGAGGGGGCGATGCTTGCGGGACTCGTTGGCGTCGGGTTTGCACTCACACTCGTCACGGTGACGGCTGCCGTTGGCTTCCTTTCGAATGTTGTCAGCCCGATGGAGCCAATCCAGCAGTTCGGTATCGTCAACGCCGTTGGAATCACTGCTGCGTTGGTCATCTTCGGTGTGCTCGTCCCGGCGCTGAAAATCGAAATCGACAGTGCCCTCGAAGCACGCGGATTCGACCGCAACAGGCGGGCGTTCGGAACGACTGGCCGGCTCGAATCGGTCATGCAAACCGGCGAATTCCTCGCTCGACGCGCTCCTTTGCTGGTCGTTCTCGTGGTCGTCGTGGTGAGTGCTGGTGGCGTCTACGGCGGAACGCAGGTCGATACCTCCTTCGATACTGATGAGTTCATGGCCGAGGAGCCACCCGGCTGGACAGAGCAACTCCCTGCCTCGATGGAACCCGGCGAGTACACCGCAGCGGGAATCATCGACTACCTCGACGAGACGTTCTTGCGACAGGAGATGCGTTCTCAACTCCTCCTCGAAGGTGATCCAACCAGCGAACAGTTCTTGCAGCAGGCCGACGAGGGAGAAATGAAGGTAGCAAACACCTCGACGGTTGGATCGCTTCCGAACGGCGAGCCGGCGGTTCGTGGACCGCTTTCGGCGATGGAACAAGTTGCAGCGACGAACGAGTCTTTCAACGAGACATTCGCCAAAGCGGACACCACCGGCGATGGTGTGCCAGACCGCAATATCGAGGGAGTCTACGATGCGCTATTCGAGGCTGACCAGGAAATCGCAGCCGACGTCATCCATCGCACCGAGCAAGGAGAGTACGAGTCTGCCCGGATCGTCACCTTCGCGGGTGGTGAGACGACCCGTGGGGACGTGACTGACGAGTTGCGAGCAGTTGCGGACGCAATTGAAACTGATGAGCTAACGGCGACTGCTACCGGCGAGCAGACGGTGCTCTATCACATTGTCGAACAGGAGATTCTGGATACCGTAGTCCAGAGTCTGTTGCTCACGTTGCTTTCCGTGATGGTCTTTTTGACCGCCATCTCGCGGGTTACCGCCGGGAGTGCGACTCTTGGAATCGTTACCACGACACCGGTGGTACTGGCGTTGACCTGGGTCGTCGGTACGATGTACGTCCTCGGGATCAGTTTCAATGCCATCACTGGAACGATTACGAGTCTCACGATCGGTCTGGGTGTGGCCTACAGCATCCACGTAAGCCAGCGGTACCACCAGCAACTTGAGCGCAGCCAGTCTGTCTGGGCTGCGCTCCGGACAACGGTGACAGGCACTGGTGGAGCATTGCTCGGTAGTGCGGCCACGACAGCAGGTGGATTCGGTGTTCTTGCTGCATCTTTCGTTCCCTCGCTCCAGCAGTTCGGATTCATTACAGCGATTTCGATTATCTACGCCTTCCTCGCAAGCGTGCTTGTGTTGCCGGTGTTGCTCGTCATCTGGACCCGGTTTTTTGGCCCCGACTGGGCGCGAGCGGAGATCCGCCGTGGTACCGAACAGAATGATCGAGTTGCGGGCGTCGCTGATGATGATTAGGTAACGCGCCGGTTTTCTGGAGGTTGTGCTGTGGTCGGCTGCAACCGACGTTTCTATGCCTGCTTGCCACCACGCATCTGTATGCGCCAGTTTATCATTCTGAGTCACGAAGCCTCTCCAACACCGGATTTCTCACTCGACAACCTGACGGGAGTTGGACGGATGGATCTGCTCGCCCGCTGTGTCACTGCCTCGGTGTTGCTCTCGCATGGCATTCGTGAGGACGTTCGGACGCATCTCGTTTTCGATGATGAGTTCACCATCCAGTTCGATGGTGGGTCGTTGCGGGGCTTGCACCCTGACGAACGCTCGACGGCTGCGTTGATCCGGTCGGCATTCGAAGAGCGCGAGGAAGCAATCGGTCACATCCCAGTCGAAACTTCTCCTGGTGTGTCGTTGATCCGCCGGGGGTTCGAGCCGACACTCGATGCCATCGATGGCACGGTTATCCAGCTCCACGAGGAAGGTGATCCAGCCGTGGCGACTGACCCGCCCGAAGACCCTGTGTTCGTGCTTTCCGATCACCGGGATTTCGCCGAGAAAGAGCGCGAACTGCTCGACGACCGTGGTGCTTCTCGGTCGCGCGTTGGACCGAAGGCGCTCCATGCAGATCAGGCAATCACAGTGGCGAACAACTGGTGTGATACCGACGGATACACCACCTATTGATCGGGCCTTCGGGTGGCCGTATACCCGCGAGCGAAGCGAGCGCGTCTGGGCGTGGTTCGTAATCTGCGCCGGCCCACTTTTCTCGCGAGTTCAAGACCCGTTACCGTTGTTGTCTTCATCGGGAAAGATGACTCCTGTTCCGTGACAGTCTGGGCAGTCATCAAAGAGGGCATTCCCTTCGCAGGTGGGACATGGTTTACCATCGGAACGTCCATCTTCGTCGGTCATCTCTTCGTGTTACCGTCTCCGAATATAAACATCTTATAGTGAACGTTGGGGTTGTTTTCGCACATTGCGTCCCATGAAAAGCTGTTTCAGCTGCGTTCGCTCGATGCTCGCGTCGCCATGTCGGGAAAACCCCCAATTCCACGATTAAGTTGTCTGCTATCCTCTGTTCTTAGAATGGCTGTTCAACCTCCCGTTCGAGCGCGCTGAGGTTTTCGGCAATTGATTTTCTTTTTTTCGTCGAATGTGTTTCAGTCGGTCTGCGATAGTCTGTAAGGTGGAAACAGTAATATCGAGGCCAAGTACGTCGATGACGACTTCGTCGATTGAATCCAGTTCGCCGCCGTTCCCAGCAGCGAGGCGTTCGAATGCGCTCACAACGGTTCTGGTCTGTTCGCCGGTGAGCCCATCTGGATTGACGAGTTGGAACGTCCGCAGGTCGGAACTGGAGAGGTTGATTGCCCCGCCGCCGGTGACTCTGCCGTGAGATTCGACGACGATTTTCGAGAGACGCGAATTGAGGAGCCCGAGCAACAGTGACGGGTCGTGCTTGTCGGGTTCGATTAGCAAAAATCGGTTGCTCGTTGCGATGTT
>SL_4KL_010_BRINEDRAFT_10002453_pt1 | contig 10470 bp, 6 predicted proteins | sample SodLak_010_BRINE_2_FD_10664 | JGI IMG/M metagenome (IMG submission 10664) | reverse complement strand
CCGACCGTTACCACCTCCACCGTTGACGGAGACGACTGGTTATCCGGAGCCGGAAATGACATGGATCCGATTATTGAACCCCGAGATACCGACGAAGACGAGCGGTAATAGTTAAATCGATTATATTTGTTACAAAACTGCTACTTTATGTAGGATTAAGATTTCCTTCAAATGATCGCCCTATGTTGACCACATTGTTATTACTCTTGTTTCTCCCATTAGATACTTCAAAGGTGCACCAAAATATAGAATTGTATCAAGCAAATATTGAAAAGGAAGTACAGATCGCAGAATCTATATGGGCATTGACAAGAACTTATCATGCCGGAGATTCAACGAAAAAAGAAACGATCCTAAATAAACTAAGTAATAGTCTTTTAAAGACTGAACTTGAGGTAAGTGCAGATATATATCAAGCAATTCACTCACTTAATAAGTTTTATAAGGATGAACATCTACTCCTATACCTTCTTCTTCACACAGAGAACCTACATGAACGGGAAACTTTATTTGAAACGTTTTACACTGCAACTGAAAATAACCAGCTGCAAGAAATTAATCGCCAAGCCAAATATGGCAATGTTGTTTCCCGGGATCTACTAAGTCAAGAAGAAGCTGATTTTGAGCATTTCTTAATTTACTATTATGACATTGATAACAACATAAAGGATGACCGATTCTATAAGGAATTTGTAAATTATTGGATAAATAATAAAAATCTGTTATCAACCGATCGCTTAGTTGATGAACTTCACTTAGTAATTTTATTCACCGAACTGTATTCAGAGAGGAATTTTAGCAAAATAGACCTACTATCATCAAATTTTTTTGAAGTACAACGGCTTCCCTATTCCATATTAAGCAGAAATTTTTATTGGGACTTAGAGTTCTCATTCTATCAAAATGGATATGTGGAAAAAAGTCTTGAGGTTCAACGTGAACATTTAATACCAATTGCGGAATATCTTGGTAACCAAGAACATCTTCATCGAATTTATTCAAGTCACGGTGGATATCTCTACCTAATCGGCAATTATTTAGAAGCAAGAGAGGTTTTTAATACTTCTTTAGAAAATATAGATGAAATATCCGACTCTCATCTGACCCTACTCTACAATAATCTAAGCTTAGTTTATTATAAAACAGGTGAAAACAGAAAGTATATAGAAACTCAATTACAAGCACTTGAGCATGCACAATCACTTGAAAATAACTCAAGAATACTCACGATTTATAGAAATCTCCAAATATTTTACGCAAAAAATAAAAACTGGGATTTAGCATCCCAATACATTGATCTTGCTGAGGAACTCGCTTTAGACGTTGAAAATTACCAAGAGTTGATATCAATATATGTATCCAAAGCGGAAATGGAGTTTCAACATTTAAATAACATTGAAAACGCATTTAATTACTTAGAAAAAGCCCAGTCTCACTTCAACTCAGACACAGAAATTCGTACCCGTGTTCGTGTGTTGTACGAAAAGGCTAAGCTTTTGAATAAAAACCAAGAGTATACTGATAGCCGCGAGCTTTTAACCGGTATTATTTCGGATTGGTCATCAGAGCTTAACACTCCTGCCTACCTCGATATCCTGCTTCAAATTGCGAATGTGGAATACCTGCTTGGAAATCGTGGGGAAGCACAACGGCTTCTGCAAGAATTCCTCGCTCATGATATTTCCGTTGTGGAGTTTCCAAAACTGGTTCAATCCAAACGTCTGCAGGCCACACTCCTTGCTGAGAATGGAGATTACAGAGGAGCAGAAGAGCTCTATTCCCGTACCGCCGGCCTGGTGCTGGAACGTGCGCGAAATTCTGCAGATTTTGAGTCGGGTTACTGGATGGTGGAGCAAGAGTACCTGAATCTTTTTGAGTCGTATGTAGATTTTCTACTTAAGCGTGACCGGCAATCGGAAGCACTTACCCTGCTGGACCGGGTAAAAACAATTAATGACGCTACCCTTCTCGAAAATCCGCTTGTGAAATCGGCTCGGTTATCGGAAGAGGAGTTGGCCCGGGAGCGTCAAATTACGGAGGAGATGGATGAGATTCGGAAAAAGCTATTCACTGCCTCCGGTTCGGATCGCCTGCAGTTACAGAATGAGCTCGAGCGCCTGAACGCCCAACGCCGGGAACTAACCCAGGATCTGGACATTGAGGAGCGTGAAGATAAAACCCCGGTTTGGAGCATTCAGCGGAATTTGAACGGTCATCAGAAAATACTCCATATAACAGAAATTAACGACCACTATTACGTCAGCCGGGTTACGAAAACCAGCGTCGATATTGAGAAAAAACAGATTACTGACAGCCACACGGTACTTTTTGAGGGTGCGATTGATGCGATGGTCCGGGGACGAACAGATCTCGAAAAACTGTACGAAGTAGGACAGTTTTTAAACCTTTCGGCACTTCGCCCATCCATACGCTCCCTTATCGTTATGCCCGATGGATATTTTCATCAGCTCCCTATTGATGTAATTCCCAGGGAAGCTCCCGATACTCCAATCAGTTACGGATCGGCGGACTATATGATTGAACATTTTCAAATTCGTACACTTAACCATCTTGGGGATATGCACCGGCGGTCAACTTCATCGGAGTATCAGTATGACTTTACCGGGTTTGGCATTTCAGATTTCCAAAATGAACGGACAAATCGCAATCTGATATCCCTTCCAAAAGCTCCCGGTGAGGTGGCATCCATATCAAACCGGCTCAACAGATTTCAACAAACCAATACGTTTATAGAAGATAACGCCACACCCAACTCTTTTCGCCAACATGCCGGGAACAGCAAAATTCTGCACATGGCATCACACAGCGAAATCTCTGAAAGTGATCCACTGTTTTCGAGATTGCACCTGAGCCCATCCTCTCTGAATGGAACAGACGATGAGATTGAATCTCAACTATTCGCCTACCAGCTGTTTGATCTAAACCTGAATAACCGGATGATTATGCTGAACTCTTGTGAATCGGGCACCGGGCGACATCTCCAGGGAAGTGGAATTATGGGTATCAGCCGAGCGCTCCGATATGCCGGAGCACAAAGTTTAGTATTGAACGCATGGTCTGTTAACGATCAATTTGCGGCCGACTTTGCTGACATATTTTATGAGCACATCAATAGCGGAAAGAGTAAATCAAAAGCGCTGCAAGCAACCAAAGTGCATTTCATTCAACATAAAAACGCCAATCCACACTTTTGGGGGCCATATATTTTAAATGGCGATAATGATCCACTCATTAGAAATCAAACCGACACCACCGGACAGCTGGTTCTTGCATTTGCATTTGTCGCAGGGCTCATCCTTGTATCGAAAGAAAAATTAGCCGACAGAAGAGCCGCCTAAGTTAATGCAATCAGATTGCTGATAAAGCTTTAATGTAACTTTGTGCAACTCTGCTATAGGCACCATTAAGTTCATAAGCATTTTGAAATGCCACTTTAGCAAGGTCTACCTCATTTAACTGAAAGTAGGTATTACCCAGATACCAGTAGGCTCTTTCTCTGATAATTTCATCTTCCACTTCCGATTCAATCGAAAATTGAAAACGTTCAACCGCTTCATCATATCGGCCGCTGTTATATAGGATTGATCCCGCCGTAATCATCATCTCAGCCTGATCGTAAACGTTATCCGTTTCTGCAATTTGGCTATCAAGAAGCTCTACAGCTGCATCAACATTTCCCTGGTTCGCTTCCGTAATGGCTTCACGCACAACTTCTCCACCAACTTCACCTTCCACGGCTGTTCCTTCAGCTGAACGATAGTAATCAAGCTCGATAGAAGCTACCGGCTGTATGGTTTCACTGGTTTGTGTGGATAAGTTAAAAATCGTTATTGAACCAACAATCATCAGAATAGCTGCCGCTGCAGATATCCATTTCTGTGTTGATGAAAGGTTGAAAATTTTTGTTTCACGATCTTTCTCTTCATTTGCTATCTTTTTCAGGGCAGCTACAGTTTTCAAGTAGTCCAGGTAGTAATCATCCTGAATCAGCTCCGCCCAAAGTTCATCTATCTCCTCTGTGGACAATCTCCCTTGTACATAATCGTCGATCTTGTCTTCGACCTCTTTTCGAATATTACTCTCAATCATCGGGGTTATTTTTAAATTTTGTCGACCAACTTATTGATCGAAGTTATTAATTTATCATTTAACTGAAACAGCCTAATAGTTTTTTATAGAAGGCGCTTCATGCTTTTTTGCTATATCGTTTACTATTAAAGAGAATCTTTCCACCCAACTGTTACATTAAAAAAAATTAACAATTGTAACTCTTATACAATTAGCTCAAAAAGTCTATTAAACCACATTAATTGTCATGAATTTACTGAAAGCCAACCACTTCATCGTCCCCGCCATTTATTTATTTGTAACACTGTTCAACTTGGGTTGTGCGCCTGCCGAAGATCAATCATCAACGGAGATAGATAAAAAAATCGGCCAAATGATTATGGTTGGATTTGATGGTTTCGAGGCTGCAGATACTTCTCACATCATGCGTGACATTCAATCCCACCATATCGGCGGGGTTATACTGTTTGATTACGATGTGTCTACAGATACTCCCAACCGAAATATCGATTCTTCTGAGCAAGTCAAAACCCTGAATAGAGACCTTCAACATCTTTCCGAAATTCCGCTTTTTACAGCCATAGACCAAGAGGGCGGCCGGGTTGCAAGACTAAAACCGGAACGTGGATTTCCGGAAACCGTATCCGCACGATATCTCGGGGAACTGAACCATGCCGATTCCACTGCATATCACGCCGCCCGGCAAGCCAATCTGCTGGCAGAATTGGGTTTTAATGTCAATTTTGCACCGGTCGTTGACCTGAATACCAACCCCGAAAATCCGGTTATTGGCCGGCTGAACAGAAGTTATGGTGCAGATCCCGAACGGGTTACCAAACATGCTGAAATTGTCATCAAAGAGCATCTTTCAAATAACGTGCTGCCTGTAATCAAACACTTTCCGGGGCACGGCAGCGCCTGGAATGATTCTCACGTGGGAATGGCCGACGTAACCGATACTTGGGAGGATATTGAGCTGAAACCTTATCAAAATTTGATAGGAACAGAGTCCCCTTTTGGTGTGATGACCGCCCATGTGTTAAACAGAGATCTGGACCCTGAATTCCCCGCCACGCTCTCAGAAAAAGTACAGACCGATATACTCCGAAACTCACTAAACTTTCAAGGGATTCTTTTTTCGGATGATATGCAGATGGAGGCCATCCGTTCATTTTACGGGCTCGAATATGCTGTCGAAAAAGCAATTTTGGCGGGAGTTGATGTTCTCGTTTTTGCAAACAATTCGGTGTATGAACCGGATATTGTACCCCAAGCTGTAGAGATCATCAAACAGATGGTAGAAAACGGCATAATCAGTGAGGAGAGAATTGAGGAGTCGTATCGACGAATAATGGACGCCAAGGAGAACTTGAGGCTGATGGAGTAAATCAAACCAACTCCATGCATCAAAAAGAAAACCCGCCGGTTTTTCAACCAGACGGGTTTTAGTTCCTCTGAATTAATTTTTAACTACTCTCCCCTGTAGGGAATGCCCTCATCAATCCACTTGGGCGCCGGCGTGCCTTTCAGGTAATGGTCCATATATTCCTTCATTTTGATGGCGTAATCCAGTCGGTTGGGGAACTGTTGCAGATGATGAGGTTCATCGTAGTAGTGCAGAAATACCGACTCTTTCGCATTTCGCCGCAGTGCCAAATACATCTCAATAGATTGATACCACGGCACAGCTTCATCAGCATCTCCGTGCTGAATCATAATCGGCGTATTAATTCGATCGGCAAAAAAGAGTGGGGAGTTTTCGATATATGGATTTGGATTCTCCCACAAACTCACGCCCAATCGGCTCTGCGTCTGCTCGTACTGGAACTGCCTCGCCAGCCCGGTTCCCCATCGAATACCACCGTACGCACTGGTCATATTACTTACCGGAGCGCCGGCAACAGCAGCAGCAAACATATCCGTTTGCGTTACAACGTGCGCTGTCAAGTATCCACTCCAAGAGTGGCCGTGCAATCCAATCGCATCAGGATCGGCCACACCCATCTCCACCAATTTATGCACGCCGGGCACAATACTTTTTGTAGCGGAATACCCGGGCTCAGGAATTGTAAACCACACATCGGGCATAAAGACGATGTAATCATCGCTCACATATTGCGCTACATTCGGCCGGTGGTTTGTGTAGGGATGATTAAAATCGTGCAATCGTTGAGAAAACCGCTCGTAATAGTAAATAAATACCGGGTAGGTCTTCTCCGGATTATAATCATCAGGGTAGAACACAATTCCCTGTGTCGGTTTTCCATCCAGGTCCAGCCAGTCGATCAGTTCTGCCTCGCCCCAGTTCCAGCGTTCTTTCAAATCATCGTAAAGAAATGTTAGCTGCTCCGTATCGGCAAATCTCCAATCTTCGCTCACCCAAAGATTCGGATAGAGGTCATATTTTTCAGTCGTAAACAGAACCCGATCGGTCTCCTGGGCAGACGTTACCACGCTAAATTTTTTATCATCCTCCATCAAACGTGAAACTCCACTTTCACCCAGACCGGCTTGATAAAAGCCATGATTTTTATCCCAATCGTGAAACATCGTTAACAGCAGTTCTTCATCAGTCCTGAATGTGTGGCGGTCCGATTCAAGGTCTTGAATCCTAAAAATTCGGTTCTCTTCCCGGCCCACCTCATCAGTTATGGACCGGTAATTTTCTCCAGTTGTATAAAACTGCCAAACATCATACTTATCGTTAATCAAAACCGATTCATCGCTATCCGTCCACCCGGCAATCCCGTAACTGCTTGATGGTTGTGGACGGTCATTTTCTTCATCAGCAAACGGTACATCAATCGACTCGGTAAGATTTCGAGTTTGACCCGATTCCACATCCATAATATTCCAATCTTCTCCATCAAACCACGCCGTAAAATTGCCGTTTGGCGACAAAGAAGCTCCAAATCGCTGCATCTCCAGAAACTTTTTCGCCTCTCCGGTTTCCACATCCACGGTGTAATAATCACTATACCGGCCATCCCAGGTTACCAGCTGTCGATACGGAATATCCGACGATCCGAGCAGGTATTGACCCTTATGGCTAACCTGCACATTCGGCAACTCTTTGGTTGCGAGCTGTACAATTTCTCCATCATTAAGATGAAGAACAGCCCGGTAGAGGTGGTTTTTTCGTGAATCCCATGTCTGCTTTTCATGCGTTTTCACTTGTGGATCATCATAGTGCCACACTTTTCCTTCCACTCCGGTCAGGATATTCTCGGTGTCGTACATATTTTCGGCCGTCAGCGAATCCGACTCGCTCTCAATCTCATCAAGCGCCACAAATTCAGCCCATTGCACGCCAAAAAAGAGTCGTTCGCCGTCGTTGGTCCAGGTAAGGCTGTTATTAGACCGCAAGCGATAATTTTCATGCACATCCTCGGCAGAAATCAACGTTTCAATACCGGAATCAAAACCGCTCCATGAAAAGATGGTAGCATCGCCTAATAAGTATTCGTTTTCTTCATCGATCTGCGATCCGGTAAATGCAAGTCGGCTTCGCTCATGATCCCACGTTAAATTACTGAAGTGGTGATTCTGCTCAGCAATCAATTCTACTGATTCACCGTCGGTTTGATGCAAATCCAGCCCAAACAGGCCGTTATTCTCACCGACAGTATCCGTTTTTGCATACACAAAATAACTCGATGTACTGTCAATCGACGCTTCGTTTACAAAGTTAAAGTCTCTGGTTTGATGATCTTCCAATTCAACCAATTGAACCGGATATCCAATATGCGGATTTTCTGATTCCACGCTTTCATCGTGCTCTTTTGTGATCAGCAGCCATTTTCCATCATTGGAAAACTCCGCACTGCGCACATCATCAAAATACTCGGTGTCACCGGTTTCGGTATTCAGTAACATCAATCCCCGGTTTGGCGCATCGCCATCATCGGCATTTTCAATTTCAAGAAACTTCGGTTTTTGATAGGCAATCACCCACTGTTCAGTTGATGAAATCTGCGGGTTTTCGCCACGCTCAATCGTGTACTCTGCATCGCCGTCAACCTCCTTAACACGGACCTCACCGTCACCGCGCTCCGGCCAAACACCAAAGGCAATCCAATTCCCTTGGTCCGACAACACAGGTTGATTAATCGCCTCAAACTGCATCACGTCTTCGAATGTCAGTTTTTCTTGGGCCGCTAAATCAGCTGTTCCACAGCCTGACAGCAGCATAAAAAATAAGATGAAAATTGTTGTATGTATCCGTAATCTCATAGTTCTTGTACGTGGGTTTATGGTTAGGGCTTGTAAGGAACAAAAAAAGTCCCCACTCTGCCAATTCATAATGTTCAATTTCAAAAGTTTTACGTTCCCTTATATGTCTATAGAAAAAAATTACACCTACAATACTCTCACTGATAAATTCGATGGGGCAAAAACAGTCATCAACGAGTATGGCAGCCTTCCTGTAGATACGGTGAATTTTAAACTCAACCCAAAAACCTGGAGCTGTACCGAAGTTTGTCAACATCTGATTCGGTTCAATAAAATGTACATCGATCAGATAAACCGGGCCGTAGAAAAGCGTAAAACGCTACCGGTCCATAACGGTGAAGAGAATTTCACCCCAAAATGGAGCGCACGAAAAATAGCGGGATATATGGAACCGCCGTATAAAATCGGTATCAAAACTCTGAAACCGATGTACCCTGAGATGGTTGATCTGTCTGCCGCAGATACATTTTTACAGCTCATCAACATTCAGGATGATCTGCTGAAGCTCCTTTCAAAAGCCGAAGAAGAGCAGTGGAATCTGCAAAAAATCAAAGGTCGCCATCCGCTGGTAAAACTATACTCCCTCTCTATCATCGACTCGCTTATTATTTTGGATGCGCATCAGCGGCGCCATTTCTGGCAAATTGAGCAGATCATAAAACGAATTCCAACCGATTAACGCACCTCCGGCAACTCATCCCAGCGCGTAGTGTAGCGCCGGCTTAAAAATTGCTGTTTCATCTGCCAGGGTTGATCGATCCCGCTTCCCGCCGTCATCATCGTTCGTTTGCCAAACTTCTGATTGATCGCATCGAGGCTCTCCATCAACGAATAATCTTTATTGTCGTAACTGCTTTCACTGAACAGATCCCGCTGAACCTCCTGCTGCGGAATGATTCCCGTCAACATCACCCACGCTTTTTTATAGTGCCGGCCCGGTTCAAACAGCTGCTCCACGCACATCCCCGAAATTTTTGTAAGCCTCGGTGTATTTGCCGTCGGGTTCGGCAGATGAATTTCCAGCCCAAACTTATACTTCGAACCCGGATTCTGATATTTACTCGTTACCAGCACCACGCTGATGTTAGATGCCACACAATACTGCGCTCTGAGCTTTTCGGCTGCCCGCTCGGTAAATGATGCCACCGCTTCTTTTAGATGCCTGCAATCCGTTACGGTTTTCCCGAAAGAGCGTGAACTCAAAATTCCCTTCCTCGGCTCCGTGGTTTCGTCGATCTCCAGGCAGGATCTGCCACGCAGCTCCCAAACTGTGCGAAGCCCCGTAACTTTCATCGTTTTTCGAACCCATGAGTCGGGCTGATTTCTCAAATCAAACGCTGTTTCAATACCGTGCTCTCTCAAAGTTTTAGAATAATTTCGGCCGATGCCCCAAACATCATCCACCGGTGTTTGCCGCAGCACTTTTTCTATTACTTGGTTTGATCCGAGCACCATCACACCCTCTCGTTCGGGCGTCGATTTCGCGTACTCATTCGCGATTTTTGCCAACGTTTTTGTCGGTGCAACTCCAACGGAAACCGGCATTCCGGTCCACTGTAAAACCCGCTCCCTGATCTCAACTCCATAATCCCAAAACGAGCCGGTTAGCCGGTTTGAGAGCTCCGCAAAGGCTTCATCAATACTGTACACCTCCAGGTTTGGAGTCAATGATCGCAACGTCTCCATCACGCGGTTCGACATATCACCATACAGCGCATAATTTGAAGAGCGTACGGCTATGTTGTGTTTTTTGATGAGAGGTCGAGCTTTAAACTCCGGGATTCCCATCGGTATGCCGAGCTCTTTCGCCTCCCCGGATCGGGCAATTACACAGCCATCATTGTTCGACAGAATCACCAGCGGACGATTTTTCAGCGTAGGATCAAACACCCGCTCGCAGGATGCATAGAAATTATTGCAATCAATGAGTGCGTATGCGGTAGACATCAACAGAAATTCGAAAAGGTGAAAAAGAGCAGGCAGTTAAACACACGAGTGAACCACATGCGTAATAACTCCCCAAATTTCTGTTTCGAGATCGTTGTTCGCATACAGCTCAATGGTTGATCCATCCCCAAACTCCAGCAACCAGCGCTTACTGCTGTTCCACAATCGGCACACTTTCAGTTCTCCCTCAACATCCGCCAC
>SL_4KL_010_BRINEDRAFT_10002451_pt1 | contig 10486 bp, 6 predicted proteins | sample SodLak_010_BRINE_2_FD_10664 | JGI IMG/M metagenome (IMG submission 10664) | reverse complement strand
ACACGGAAACGGTCGTCAGTCTCATAAAAAATCCCTATGTTGACGATTCCGTCTTCGATTATACTTGGATCAGTCTGATTCCGAGAGATGCTAACTGAAGGATGATCATCACTTGTACACTGAGTGTCAAGCTCTCCCCGTTCAATTGTATTTATTTCTGAAATATTAAACATATTTAGTAAATATAAGGACTGATATATGTACTTGTCTGGCTATCCACCGACTCTAGATCAAATAGTCGACTCTGAACCAGGATTATACAGAAAGAATCATCATCCGACCAACTGATTTCTAATCAGTGTCCTCGGATCGCCTTCGTAGTCTCGTTCCTATGTTCGGTGGCGGAACACGGTACGTTGAGACGTTGGATGCCGTTATCGAGTTCGTCGACGGCCACCAGTTCGCCGACCCGGAGCCCGGTGTCATACATGAGCACGATGATCGCCTCATTTCGCTGCTGGAGGTAGTCGGCATCAGTCGAGTAATATGCTGATCGGAGGTCGTCGATTTGGTCGGGAGTGAGCCACACTTTTGCGCGAACTTTGGAATCTAGATTTTGAGCCATTTGAGCGAACTCTCTTTATATACTAACAGGCAATTCCAGCCTCTTAACTTTGGAGTCCAAGGAGTCCAAAGTTCAGTTGAATCATGCTTGGTCCAGTGAAACAATAGAAAGTTTGCTGAAATTGCTACCGATTGGCGTGCAAGATATAGAGGTTGTATTCAGCAATCCGGTACGAGGGCTTCAATCTCAACCAGCGATACAACAGCGCGGAAGAGATCTCGGCTGCTGATGACCTCAAACTACTCGATGTGAAGGGACTTGGTGAACGGTCGTTGTACGGGTTAAACAAGGCGATTGGGAGAAAATGAACCGACTCGATCCAATCTCAGAGGTGCTTAGCCTGCCCCGTCTCTATCTGCGTTAGGAACCGTCCGGCGTCGTTGGATGCGGAGTACGGACTGCTCATAAGAAGAGAGTCCTTACGTAACGAGCGACCTGTTTACGATCATGAAATTCACTTGGCGGCCGTCGTGACAGAGACGCGCTTTGGAGTGTCTCAGGTAGTTCGCCAAAGTGATTCCACAGTGCCGTCGTCAGCTTTTCAATCATCTCGTCATCCGGTTCGATATCTGACAACCCATTACTAATCATATTTTCAAAATCATCCCCGTAGTACCGCTCAAAGGTCTCTCGGTCTCCTGCGATTAACTTCTCGGCAATCAGCTGACCGAAAATGATGTTTGCAACAACCTGTTCAATGAACAGTGACAGGTCCTCGTCAGTATTGAGGAGGTGTGTTGCATCGTCGACGAATTGAGCAGTAGCGGACGTGTTCTGACTACCGAATCCCGGCTCAGATTCTGAATACAACGTTCTCGTGTAGTTTAGCGGTAATTCCTTGGGGAACTCATCTAGGTCTTCTCCTTTCGACTCAAGCTCGCGCCGAGTGATTTCAAGCCAGGTGCTTGTTCTATTGACGGCAGCCAATCGGTCTCCTGCGAGAGTCAAGACACGACTAGTATCAACATCGTCGCTCCACAGTGCATTTCGGAGTTCGTGGAGGTGAGTTGTCCAAGTTTCGTAGTAACCAGCATATTGCGACGATGGATCGCGCGTACTTGTTGACCCTCCGTACGGGGGAAGTGTTATTCCTCCACTAAGACTATCATCTCCTTCCTCGGAGCCTTGTCCGTTCGGCGAATCAGCTTGTCTACGGGAGGACTCGAGCTGTGTGGCTAATTGACCAAGAAATTCGGTTCGGTCAACTTTGATTTCTTGATCACCAAAGTATACGTCGAATACGGTTCGCCATACGGCATCCACACCTGCGTTCTCGGCGGCAGATTCCGCTTCCCGGTCAACACCCCGTGAATCGATCGCTAACCACCGGATTGGACCCGCAACTCCGTTCCACCGCGGTGTCACTCGAGCCGGTGCAGAGATCGATGCTAACTGCTGGTCGTTTCTAATACGTCGGCTGAATGTATGGCTATTGGCTGCCTCATCATCAGCGGTAAGATCGGTAGCTGATAGGGTGAGTGTAATGCTGTTATTATCGGTTGCGGGTTCGATATGCAGTTGTAACTCATCTTGCTCAGTGACTGGACTCTCAACCTGAATCCGACCGTGTAGTCGGCCCCCGTCGAACAGTTCGCTCCGAGTAAAATCGATGCTCAGTAGCTCAACACCAGAGCTACGGTCATACTCTGGGGGTTCATAGTCCGAGGTCGACCGTGATTGGAAGGCATCGATACCAGCTTCAAGTTCTTGGCTCACGAGGGTGTCCAAGAGATAATCAAAGTGTTCGGCCTCAGGAATTCGCCGTAGAGTGGACACTTCGATATTAGCATACCCACCATTAGAGGAAACCGTATTAAGCAGTGCGGCGCGTGAAGCGTTTTGGCTGCCAGCCACACAGTAGGACGCCTGCTCCGTTTTCAGGAGCAGTACTTTCCCATGTACATATCGGTCGCTATCATACAAAACCAAGTCCGCAAGCGACTGGTCATCATGCCAGCTCCTGAGCTTCTCTGCATCGATCTGGGTCCCCTGCTGCTGTAGCCATACAGTCGTTGGAATTCCTTCCTCCGTGAACGTCTGTGGTACAGCAAGGCTCTCACCATAGAACGGGGCGATAATATGTGCTTGCTGGATGGTTTCGTCTCGATTCGCAATACGCGATCTCACCTGTGGCAGAACAGGGGCAGTGAAATTGTTGAGTACTGCCGTTCTCGGGCTGTCTTCGGGAAGTGGGTCGGGGTCCATCAGCCACTCCGTTGCATCCAAAACGTCCTGTGTTTTTTCACGGGCGATTGTACCCATGGTTTCGGCAACCGGATGGGAGAGTAAGGTGTCGTAGAACCGTCGAATACCAGCAAGGGCGTGTAGATCTGGGGTTGGTGGCTGGTCGTCTGATTCCTGAACATCGAACCGGGTGACGATTTCCTGGTTCCTATCGAAAGCAGATTCTGTGAGGTTAGCGCTTCCGACGAAGCCGACAGCTCGGTCTTCGGCACCAAAGAAGTACACCTTTGGATGGAAACGTCCATTCTCTACGCGCATCGGGCTCAGGTAATAATCACGGCCTGCTCGCGTCGGTCTGAGCCCTTCATCACTCGTTGTTTCTCGATATGAGCCAGCATCGATACAGACGACAGTCTCGCCTTTGACCGACTTGCGTCGTAGAATTGGGAGAAGTGTTCCCTCGAAGTAATCGCTATTGAAAACGAACGTGGTGAATAGGGCACCAGTGAATGACCGACGATGTTCGTCGAGGGCCTGTTGTAATTTCATTGTTCGAGCCCAAATTGACTGAGTAGTTTCCGCCCGTGATTGTTAGGCTGGAAGGAATCGGTATCAGCCTCGTTTGTGAGGTTCAATTCATAGAGTGTGTCGATCAGTCGTCCAAGACGATTCCAAGACTGATGTAAGTGGGCAGTCTTGTAGCTCGATTTGAATTCCCAGCGTCCGTCTGGCCGCTGAGACATGTAGCGTGGGGTGTGAGATGGTCGATCACGTATCTTCCTCCTGGTTACTTCTTGGTGCTTCGCGATAATCTGGTTTAGAGTAAACTCTTTCATGGTCGCCGTAACCTGGTCTTCCGGTTCAAGATCCAGTTGCCACAATGCTGACGGTGAGGGTGAAGCCTCGATATGCCCAAACCAACGACGATAGGGGGCGAACTCTTCTGTGGTAGTATACTGTTGACCACGTTGGTGAAGTCGTGTGAGCAACACTGTCGCGATGCCTGCTAGATACTGAGCACGTGTGGCATCGGAATCCGTATTTGGTCCCGAGAGGATGAAATCATGAAGGACCCGATCAGCTGCTGTATCCAACTCCGGCAAGCTGTCAGGTGACCCTGAACAGAGGTCGTTTTGGAGTCTACCCCAAGTTAATTCCGTTGCATCGCTGTCCGCTGCTGGTAATTGATGATCGAATGATAGCGGCCCGGCGAACCAGTCACCGTAGTAGACGGCATCGAAGACCTGCCAGAGGCGGTCTGAGTCTGACTCATTAACGTCCACGGTGATTCCTCCTGCCGCGATGTCCCGGACCGTCGCAGTATACAGTTCCGTATCAAAGATGTTGTCCAGAAGCTCCGACGTTGAAGCCGGTTCCCAATGACGTACTCCATGCAACCACGCTTTGAGCAATGCCTCACAAGCAACGACGAAGTAGTGAGTATGGACAAAAAACTCCCAGGCCCGACGAATATCGGTCAAAGGCTCAAGATCCCAGCCAGAGTCTGCAGGTGGTTCACAAACCCGATCGGCAGTCGCCAAGAACAACAGCACCGAGGCTCGATTCCTGTCACCTAATCGGCGATAAAAATACTCTGCCAGATCAGTCTCGTGTTCCTCCTCAAAGTCACTAACAAAGTCTAGATCTATCCCATCAGCGTCGGTTTCGGTGAGCGTTTTCGAATACCACAAATCGAGGGAAAGGGAGTTGTCACCAACCGATGACCGAAAGTCCAACTGAGACGGATCATCGGTGTGATCGAAATTAGCGAGTAACGCTCTGGTTAAGAGATTGCGTTCTTCCCCGGTCGTCCGAAGCTGACAACAACAGCCATCGGCAGCAAATTCTTGGACCAATTCCTGTGTGACATCGGCAGTCTGAACCGCTCCTCGTAGTTCCGCAAAATCAACATCGACAGCCGAATCAAATGCGCTGGCGACCCGTTTTCCAACAGGTGTCAGGTTGGTCTTCCCATGGATAATCCAAAGCTTCTGCATGAGGGCCTGATAATACGTATCAAACCCACAGCCACCAGCACTTGTGAGAGAAAACGCATCCTCAGAAATGTCGAAGCTGGCAATCTCTTTGCTATACTTGTCAGCGAGATACTCTCCATCCACGCTTCGGCCTGCACCAACAATTCCGTTCGTTGAATGGCCATCATCCGGACAGTCGTGAGAGAGATTACTCAAGAAAAAAATCTTCTCGTACCGAGCCCGGGTCTGTTTGTCTGGACTATCCGTATTGTCCAAAACCCATGCCCAGAACGAGATATATCGGAGACGATAGGTGATCGCATCGCTCAACAACGGGTACAAAAGGTCGTTCAATAATCGACGATTCCGGGTCGTAGTCACACCAATCGGGTTCTCCCGACTCACTGCTCCCGGTCGCACTGTCCAAACTGCATCAGCCCCGGAATTCATACAAAACGCCACTCACTGGGACTGGAAAAAACTGTGGTACACTATCATGCTGTGAGTCGAAATTGATATAATATCCTACGCATTCCCTCAGGGACTTAGTTGGCTCTGTTGAACCCCTCAAGTGGAGACAGGTTTCGTCCGTCGTGCGAGATACGCGCCCTGTATTCAGCAGACAGATCATATCTGGTCTAAAGGATTTCAACAGAGCCATCTCTATACAAATGAATGGATTTTATTTATTAGTGACTTGTCCTTCTAATGCACTAACTGATACCGCTTATGCAAGACGCTCTAGAATTACTTTACACGGGAGACCTCCATCTGGGCCGTCACCCAAGTCGAATCCCGGATGATCTAGATGGACCCGAGATGTCGCCCAAATTCGTCTGGCTGTCGACTGTTCAGAAAGCTATAGACAGAGATGTCGATGCAGTTGTGATTGCTGGTGATGTCGTTGACCAAGAGAATCGGTACTTCGAGGCGTATGGTGCGTTTGAGGACGGGGTCGCTCAACTCGACGAGGAGGGGATACCAGTTGTCGTGGTTGCTGGTAATCACGACTTCGATGTCCTTCCTGAGATGGTCGATAACCTCGACTCTGACACACTTCAGTTTCTCGGAAGCGAAGGTAAGTGGGAACGCTGGACTCTCGAACGTGATGGTAAGCCGTTAGCACACTTTGATGGATGGTCATTTTCGGCCGAACACGTCTACGAGTCTCCGCTCGAAAAGAATGAACTTCCGGCGACAGATGATGCGCCACAGATCGGAGTGCTTCATGCTGACCTCGACTCGCGAGGGAGCCGATACGCGCCGGTTCTGTCCAGCGAACTCCGCGATACCTCGGCAGATGCTTGGCTGCTTGGTCACATTCACAGTCCAGGCATCCGGATTGACTCGCGTCCACTAACATTATACTCGGGGTCACCACAACCTCTTGATCCAGGAGAACAAGGAGCGCATGGCCCGTGGGCGATTACAATACCCGAAAACGGTAATGTTCGTACTGAGCAGATCCCCTTGGCATCTGTTCGCTACGACCAGATTTCGGTTGACATCTCCGGGGTAGACGACCCGCAAGAAGCGACGTCCGTGATTTCGGATGAAATAAAGGAACATGTTCGGTCCGAACTCGATACCAGCTCACTGGAGCTTAGCCTCGTTCGGATTCATCTTGTCGGTCGGACAGATGCGCATTCAGCGCTTGTCGATCAGCATCGGTCGATGGAGCGTGACCTCGGCTTTCGGGAAGGGTCGGTCTCGGTCAGGATCGAATCTATTGAAGTCGACACCCGTCCGGCAATCGATCTCGATGAGATCGCTGAAGGAGATAACGCAGCTGCACACCTCGCTGACCTCTTGCTCGAAATTGAGAGTGGCGATCCCCACAAAAACTACGCGAGCGTGATCGATGAATCAATAACCGCTATGCGGCAGGCTCACAGCGCAAACGCATACAATCCTCTTCGACGCGAAAGCGAACTCGACGATCCGAACGAAGGTGAAGCCATTGAGCACCTCGAACAGCAGGCACGAGTGTTGCTCAATACCTTGCTCAGTCAGAAGGAGGGCAAGGCATGACCCGGGATCCAATCTGTTTCGAGGAAATTCAGATCGTCCAAGCTCCTGGATTCGAAACTGGTGGATTCTCTGTCGAGGGGTTGTGTTCGGGGATCAACATAGTTCATGGGCCGAATGCAGCGGGTAAGACGACTCTCGCCGAGTCGCTTGAGTGTCTTTGCTGGCCAGAAACCGCCGACGAACGGGCCTCTCTCGTTGGTCAACTGTCACTGAATGGCGAAGCTTGGCGAGTCGAAGTCGACAATGGGCGATCAAGCTACCAACGCGACGGCCAAGAGGTGAATAGTCCAAACCTTCCATCGGCTGATCAACGCGATCGCTACCGGCTCTCGCTCCACGATTTACTCCAGCGCGATAACAACAACGAATCATTCGCGGAGATAATTGAACGAGAATCAGCTGGTGGCTACGATCTGTCTGCAGCATACGACAAGCTTGGGTATTCAGATTCTCCGAGTCGGGCTAACAGGAACGTCGTCCAAAACGCCAAGGGAGCGATTCAAGAATTGCGTGAGGTGCGGAGCGATGTTTCCGAACTCCGTCAAGAGCAGAACGAACTCTCCCGATTACGTGATGAACTGGAGGCGACCCGCAAAGCGCAAGAACGAGCCGAACTACTCGAACAAGCGATAGACTACGCACAGGCGAGAAACGAACTAGAGCAGGCTGAATTGAGGCTTGACGAGTTCCCCAATATACTATACCAAGTCGACGGCGACGAAATCGAGCGTGTTCGATCGCTCGAAGAGGAAATCGAAGAGTGGCTCGACAAAAAAGATGAGGCAGAGGAAACGAAAACAGATGCCCAAGAACGACTTGATGAGGCTGATCTTCCTGAGAAAGGCCTCCCAACAGGCCGTATCAACCATCTGAAAGAGCTTCGAGATGATCTTGATTCTGCGGAGGACCGGAAACGGGATCTCGAGAGTGGATTAGCTGACGCCGAACGGCAGCAGGAAACTGCACAAGACGATATTCCCTTAGATGTCGATACTGACGACCTCGTTGACCTCGAACCGGTCACATGGAAGACCGTCTCGAAGTTCGCACGAGAGGCTGAGGAACTCCAGTCTGAACGTGAAACCCTAGAAGCCGTCCAGCGACTACTCGAGGACGAGGAGCATCCTGAGCCCGATCTACCCACTCTTCAACGTGCGAGTCAGTCGCTGGAGGAGTGGCTGGCTGCTTCCGTTCCAACGGAGCCGAACGACGGTTCCGAAGCATTCCGAATCGCTGTGTTCTCGGCCGTTTCTCTCGCCACGACGGGTATCGCGCTGGGTCTGCTAGTGAATCCACTGCTGTTCTCTATCCTGATTGTCGCAGCTGGTATCTTCTGGTATGGCCTGCGCGCTCGCTCACAGTCCGTGGGCGGGGAGAATTCACGAGAACCACATCGCGGGTCGTTCGAAAAAACTAGCCTGAAACCACCGCAAGTGTGGAACGAAGACGAAGTTCGGTCACGTCTGATTGAGCTGTACGACGCAATCGCAGAACACAAGCTAGCCGAGCGACGTACTGAATGGCGCGACAGCTTGGCGACGGATTCGGACACGCTCGAACGGAAAGAGCGGGATTTGGAGGAAACGCGTGCCAACCTCCAAGATCAGTTGGGCGCAGCACCAGATGCGTCTGATGTCGAACTAGCCGTTATCTCCAAGCGAGTACTCGACTGGCAGGAAGCCCATGACGAGGTTGAAGGGACTCAAGAGAGCATCGATACCGTCGACGAACAGATTGAGACTGTCCGCGACCAACTCCAAACGAAACTCGCTCCCTATGGCTACGACGACATCCAGAGTTCCGGTGACGCGACCGAGGCAATCCGTAACCTCGAAAACCGCGAACAGCAACGCGATGTCGCACAGCGGGATCTCGACCAAGCTACTGGGACAAGGCAGGAAGCAACCGAGAAGATAGACACACTGGAGGATGAACGTGACAATGTCTTTGTAGACCTGGATCTCGACCCCGATGACCACGATAGATTGGAGGAACTCTGTGAGCAGGTCGGAGCATACGAATCAGCGACAAAGGCTGTACAAGAGGCCGATATCCGGGCGGACACGGAGCTAAAAGAACTCGAAAGCTACCCAGACTTCGAACCAGACCTCAAAGCTCAAGAGATTACTGACCTCAGAGAAGACCTCCGTGAGGCGGAACGAACTGCCGAAGATTTCGACGATCTCCAGTCACGGATTGCCGATATCAAGGCGGAGATTAGACAAGCGAAATCTGACGACCAAGTTGAAACAGCACTTGCGGAACGCGACCGGGCACTCGATGATCTGAAAGATCAACTCGAGGATGACTGTGCTGCGATGGTCGGTGACGTACTGGTAGATCACGTCCAGGAGGCGACGATGGAGACGAGTCGCCCGGACGTCTTCGAGCGTGCCCGTGAAATCCTGACAACGATCACCCGGGGTCGATATCGGTTAGATTTCGATGAGAACAATGCCAAGTTCCGGGCGTTCGACGAAACCCAACAAAAAGGACTCGCGCTTGACGAACTGTCGAGCGGAACTCGAGTACAGGTCTTGCTCGCCGTCCGAATCGCCTTCGTCGAACAACAGGAACAGGGAGTTCGGATTCCACTTCTCCTCGACGAGACACTTGCTAACACTGATGATCGTAGAGCGAAGACGATCATTGAGTCGACGATTGAACTAGCCCGAAACGGCCGTCAGATCTTCTATTTCACTGCACAGGGCGACGAGGTGGCAAAGTGGACCGCCGCGCTAGAGGGCATGAGCGGCGTCGAACACGAAATCATCGACCTCGCAACAGTCCGTGACGTCGAGGATTCAGTACAGATTCCTGACTTAGAGTCTATCCAGTCGTTTACCTCGAGTTTCCCCAGTCCAGACGGTCATGATCACGCCTCGTATGGGAAAGCACTCGAAGTGGACTCATTCAATCCGCACCGTGGCGTCGAAACGGCACACCTGTGGTACGTTGTCGACAATGTCGAAACCCTCTATCAACTCTTAGAGCTCGGGATTGAACACTGGGGACAGTTGAAGAACCTACTCCAGTGGGGCAACGGAGACCTCCTCACAGTCGATTCCGATCAGTTGACCCTGGCCCAAGAGAACGCGGCAGCGTTGGGTGAGTTTGTCGAGGCCTGGAAAATAGGTCGGGGCGATCCGGTTGATCGGGAGGTTCTCGAAGCATCTGGCGCTGTGAGCAGTAATTTCATTGACGAGGTAACCGCCCTTGCCGAATCAGTCAATAGAGATGGTAGACAGATCATCGAAGCCCTGCAAAATGGCGAAGTGAATCGCTTCCATAGTGGGAAGGCAAACGAGCTGGAGACCTATCTCGAAGAGAACGGGTATATGGAATCACGAGATTCGCTGGACTACGGCCAGATTCGGGCTCGCGTTACTGAATGCTTCGTCGGTGTAGGTGTCTCTCGGGTAGAAGCAAAAGACAGGACTAATGACCTGCTTTCACGTTTAAACAAAAACTAATCTCTCATTGACGAACATATATACACCTGTTAGGAACCCATATTTTACGTATATCATCATACAATTTATAGCAACACCACAAACCGTCTATTCTCCGGTATTCGGTCGTTACAGGCACTCTGAAAGCGGTCCAGAAAAACGAAATTTCGACTCAAGTCCACTGTGCATTAGTCCAGTAGTACTGGCCAGCAATACTACCCAATTACTCAAATATTAGCCTTCGAACTCGTATCCCCATTTCCTCAATACGGAGTCGA
>SL_4KL_010_BRINEDRAFT_10002448_pt1 | contig 10489 bp, 7 predicted proteins | sample SodLak_010_BRINE_2_FD_10664 | JGI IMG/M metagenome (IMG submission 10664) | reverse complement strand
GTCTATCCCGGTGCAACTGAAGAAGTCGTTGTTGAGAATCTCATCTCGAATGGATGGACGGTTGGGAAAGACATTTTTGTAGCCTTCTCGCCAGAGCGGATCGACCCTGGAAACGAAATCTACGGCGTGACGAACATCCCGAAAGTCATTGGTGGAGTGACCGATGCTTGCGGTGATCGAGCAGAAGCGATCTACCAACCAGTATTTGAGGAGACGGTTCGTGTCTCAGGCAGTGCGGAGGCGGAGTTCGTCAAGTTATTGGAAAACACGTTCCGAAGTGTCAATATCGGGCTGGTCAATGAACTTGCATTGACTGCCGAACGGATGGATGTCGACATCTGGGATGCGATTGATGCAGCAGCGACCAAACCATTTGGCTACATGCCGTTTTATCCAGGACCAGGGCTCGGTGGTCACTGTATTCCGATTGACCCACAACAGCTTTCTTGGAAAGCCAAACAACAGGGGTTCGAAACACGGTTCATTGATCTCGCAGATCGAATCAATCGTGGTATGCCCGAACACGTTGTCAATCGTGTAGCAACGGTTCTCAATGAGGATGGCGTGGCGATGTTGGATGCAGATATTCTCGTGTTGGGCGTCGCATACAAGCCCAACGTCTCGGATACCCGTGAGTCACCTGCCCTCGACATAATCGAGTTGTTACGCTCTCGCGGAGCGAACGTCTCGTATCATGATCCCCACGTTCCAGAGGTTGAAACTGAGGCCTGGCAGTATGAATCGGTACCTTTCGAAACCAATCGGCTGGCTGACAGCGATTGTGTGGTAGTTGTGACGGATCACGAAACAATCGACATTACGTCGACTGTCGAGTCTGCACCCCGAGTGTTCGATTCACGTAATGCGACGGCTGAGTTCAGTCACCTGGAGCACGTCCATCGACTATGAGTGACTCGCCACGGATCTTTCATTTGATCACCCGACTGCTCAAAGGCGGTGCAGAGGCTAAAACACTCGAGACAGTGTTTGGTCTTGACGAGTATGAGTTCACTGTCGGCTATGGGGCCGAATTCGACAGCGATCAGGTTCGACGTCTTGAACGAAACGGGATCAGCACGCAGTGTTTTCGAACGATTCGACACTACAACCCTGTAACGACACTTCCGGCAGTAGTCTCTGTTGCACGATATCTGAATCAAGAGGAGTTTGATATCGTTCACACGCACAGTACTGAGGCAGGTATCATCGGTCGCTTTGCAGCCACACTTGCTGGCGTACCAACGGTCGTTCATACCGTCCATGGTGTGCCCTTTGCCGATGATCGGAATACGATGTTGAACCGGTTCGTGCTGAGTTGTGAACGAATTGCTGCACCGCGGACAGATCGAATTGTAACGAATGCCGATGCAATCTCTAAGGAGTATCTTGATCGAGGGATTGGGCGACCAGAACAGTACACAACGGTTTACAGTGGGATCGAACTCGACCGGTTTCGAGATGCCTCGCCAGCGACAGATATTGACGGAAGTGGCGTTCGTGTACTGATGGTGAGTCGACTCGCTGATGGCAAGGGATTTTATGATCTATTTGATGCACTAGAGCAAGTGGCTGGTGAAATATCGGGCTATATCGTTGGCGATGGGCCACTTTTTGACGAGCTCCAAGCAACGATCAACGAACGTGATCTACCAGTGACGATGCTTGGATATCGGTCAGATGTGGCAGAAATCATGGCCAGTTGTGATGTTTTTGTGTTGCCGTCCTATCGAGAAGGGACACCCCGAGTGATCACCGAGGCAATGTCGAGCGGGTTGCCCGTGGTCAGTACAGACATTGCAGGCATCCCCGAGCAAGTCGCTAGTGGGGAAAACGGATTTTTAGTTCGACCAGGGAATGTTAACGGGCTCGCTGAAAGTCTTGAACGGTTGATTGAATCGGCGGCATTGCGAGAGGAATTTGGTCATGTGAGTCAAGAGCGCGTTGAGCGGTTTTCGATTGAGAAAATGTTGACAGATTTGGATAACGTATACTGTGGGTTGTTGTCGGCTGACTGTTAGGGACGTTCTGTGGTATCTTTTTTAGACTGAATGAATTTAGGTAGTCCTATGAAACGGACGTGATTGGCGATTCCAATCCCACCGAAGAGGAAAATAATCCAAGTGAACATCTGGCGGTGTCGCATGCCAGTCCCGAAATTCACCGTTCCAACACCATAGAAGACTACGGCAAGCAGTAATCCAACAACAAGTGTAGCGGTGAATGCTTTGTTTCGCTGTGCGAGCGTCGGAAGCCCCCACAGTGCTGCGATACTAAATCCGATAGTGATGAGGCCCTCAATACTTATAAAAATATCTGGGATTGTTTCGATCATCCATGGGAACGGTGCATATAGGAAGTACGCTGCGCCGATCCAACTGAATGCGATGAACTCTGAGATTGTTTCAGGAATTACATTGATTAGGTAATCTGTCCTTCCTCGCCCAGCACGTGTTGCTCGAACATCTGCTAACCGTTCGACACCGTACTGAACAAAGGAAATAAGCTGTACAACTCCCAATCTTATAACTGGCCAAAAAACGATTATCACTAGTGAAGAGGCAGCTACTACGATGCTTGTGACCTTTTTTGTAATATATCCTGATTCAATAGCATAAACAATTACACCTACCGCAAAACCGGTGATGAATATAATATAATTATCTGGTCGATGTATGTGTGAAATATAAATGGCAATGAAGGCGACTCCATACAGTAGCCATTTTGTGCGTTCTCTCGACGGAAGAATTATCAGCCGGACCGCTGTCGTGATACCGAAGAGAATAATGGCCTCACGGAGAAGTGTGCTGTGGATTGCAACAATACTTGGGAAAAATATCATTGGTAGCACGGCAATGGTACCTGCTTGATGCGAATGGTAGTACCGAGCAATAAGATAAACATTATATATTGCAAAAGCCCCAAAAAAGCATTGCCGATGCGGGCGTAGAAGCCACTCGGTCCGGGAACTAACCAAAACGGAGATAAGAACAATCCCCATAACTGATACGTAATCGTTGCGTCCGGGAAAACCAGTTGTCCTTGCAAAAGCCCCTCTGCAGTATACTCCGCAGCAGATCCAAAGCCGCGAGCATCCGAACGTGACTCTGGGTTGGCGTTCGTTATCGTCGTCACTACGGCTGCAATAAACCGAATCCAGAATGCAATGAGAAATATCAGTAGTCCTTGTGTAACTGGCGAGCTATGTTTCAAATCTTGTTTCTATTGAATCACCATTCCTAAAGAATGGTTCGGTAACTCATTCGGAGATTATCTGTTTGCTTCCAACTGAAGGGTTTTTATTCACTGCTTCACTCATAACAGATAACTATCAATGGGAGAAGAGTCACGCAGGCGTGTTCTATATATTTCTTATACTGGTTTGCTTGAGCCACTTGGACAATCACAGGTATACAGATATTTGATAAAGCTTGCAGACAAGCATGATATATTTTTAATAACTTACGAGAAGCCTGAAGATCTCGCTAATAAAGAACGAGTTAATTCAGTTCAACAAACTCTCGAGGCGGTGGACATCGAGTGGCATCGCTTGAACTATCACCACTCTCCAACATTACCAGCTACAATCTGGGACCTTTTGAGTGGGATACAGACCTGTATTCGAGTGATCAATCAAAACGATATTGAAATTATTCACACCCGAAGCTACGTTGCGTCGGTCTTAGGGCTATTTTGTAAACGACTATTCGGGACTGGCTTCGTTTTCGATATGCGTGGCTTTTGGGCAGATGAACGCGTCGACGGCGGGATATGGAAAAAAGATAGTCGACTCTATCGCTCTGCAAAGTGGTTTGAGACGCAGTTCTTTGAAAACGCCGATGTCGTGGTGTCGCTCACAGAAGCAGGAGTTGACGCTATTCAGGCGTTTGAAGATGTTGATACGAGCTCGACCAGTTTCAAAATGATCCCCACCTGTGTCGACACAGAATTGTTTACTCCGCAGCCAGAGAAGCGAAACGCAGAGTTCACTCTCGGATATGTCGGGTCCGTAGGGACATGGTATCGATTTGATGATGTACTTGGGTGCTTCGAGTTGCTTCTGGAGACTCGACCGGACGCTGAACTGCTCGTTCTTAACAAGGGTGATCACGAATATATTTATTCTCGGCTTGCTGAGTTTGATATCGACACACAACAAGTTGAGGTAGCAACTGTCGAGCACTCTGAGGTACCTACATACATGAATCGGATGGATGCCGGAATATTCTTTTACACACCTACATTTTCAAAAAAGGGTACTTCACCTACAAAGATGGGTGAGTTTCTCGCCTGCGGAATCCCGTGTTTGAGTAATGCAGCTGTCGGCGATGTTGAATCAATTTTGGAGGACAATGGTGTTGGGATTGCAATTGATACGTTCGAGACCGAGGAGAAACGTACGGCGATTGAATCGATAGTGGAACTGAGCGCGGACCCGGAGACTGTCGACCGGTGTCGTGCGGTTGCAGAGTCATACTATTCGCTCAACGCCGGTGTCGACGCCTACAGCGAGATTTATCAACGGGTGACTACGGATGAGTAGTATCGATGCGTTGTTCTTGACAAAATACGATCGTAAAGGCGCGAGTAGTCGCTATCGGTCATTACAGTACTTTCCGTATTTTGAGGAGTCGGGGATCAACTGTACGCACGAACCGTTGTTCTCAAATTCATATCTTGAGACCCTGTATGAGACCGGAAACCGACCTTTACTGAGTGTCGTCCGGAATTATGTTCGCCGGCTTCGTGATCTGTTGGCCGTGCGTATGTACGACGTNATCGTCATTGAGAAGGAACTNCTTCCGTATGCGCCGGCACTNTTCGAACGCCTGCTCGGGNAACTTGAGACGCCGTACGTCGTCGACTACGACGACGCAATCTTCCACAACTACGACCGATCCAGCAATCCGCTGGTACGGAAGCTGCTCGGAACAAAGATCGACGTAGTAATGCGCGAGGCCGACGCCGTCGTCGCTGGCAATGAGTACTTAGCCTCGAGGGCGCGCAAGGCAGGGGCCTCTCGGGTGGAAATCGTGCCGACGGTAATTGACCTCGAGAAATATCCGCACGTCCCGCCGAGCGATGACGGGCCGTTTACTATCGGCTGGATCGGCTCGCCGTCGACCGCCCAGTACGTCGAGAAAATCGCACCCGCGTTACGGGAAGTCTGCGAACGGCGCGATGCGCGTGTGGTCCTTGTGGGTTCGGGTGCAGTGGAGTTGCCCGGTGTTCCCGTAGAAGTGCGCGAGTGGTCTGAAGAAACTGAAGTCGAGGACATTACGGAATTCGATGTCGGGATCATGCCATTGGAGGACACGCCGTGGGAACGTGGGAAGTGTGGATTCAAGTTGATCCAATATATGGCATGTGGAAAGCCTGTGGTTGCGTCACCTGTGGGAGTGAATGCTGAGATCGCTGAGAAAGATTATAATGGCTTTCATGCCGACACGCATGACGAGTGGACCGAACGTCTCGTTAGCCTTTTTGACGACCGCGAATTGGCTCAGAAGATGGGTGAGCGAGGACGAAAACGAGTAGAAGAGCAGTACTGTCTCAACGTGACTGCCAATCAATTGGGTCGAATACTTGAGAATATAAGTGAGAACTGTAGGACAAATGAGTGACGACGGCTGGTGCCAACTGACATTGTTCGTGAAGGTAAACAGGCGTGTTGCCATCAACCGGAAGACTGACGGTCTAAATCGGCCACGGTTTGGCCCTCGGATAGCGACAGCACACTATCGAGTGTTCGCTACAACGGTCAGACGAAGCTGCCGGCTACTCCACTATCGTGATCCGGAGCGATACACCGATGCCGACCCGCTGAAGTTGCTGTGGGTCGACCCCGAAAAAATAAAGATGATTTCGGAAGGGCCAGCGCGTGAATACGGATCAGTTGTTGATGGTGGCTGGGATAAGAATACATCGACGATTGCAGACGATCGCTGTTACCAGTCGATGCGACAGCACTTTGAAGAAGATGTCCCGTGGGAGGAGACGCCATTGTTTCAATGGCTTGAACACCGAATCGAGTCTGGTGAACCCTCAGCTTGGACGCGCAAACAGTACCTCGACCGACTCAAATCAGTAGATACGTTGTACGAACAGATCGATCGACGAGGATACTTATCACAACGTGAACTTTTTGAAACTTCCCCCTCGAAAACACATCAATCAAACAATGACTGTGTGCATCCATATATAAATGAGGTTGGAGTGGATATTGGTCGAGATGGACAACTGCTTTGGCGTTCGGGTGGTCGTCATCGCTTGTTCAGCGCAAAGCTACTGGATATTTCAAAGATCCCGGTTAAGATCTGGTCACGGCACCGAGGGTGGCAAAACATTCGCACACAGAAATCCGCTAAACACGATCATCCAGATTTAAATGAGAAGTCGGATTAGTAGCTAAAGACAACCTTGGGGTATACATCTAACATGACAATGAATGACCGTCGGATTACATTTATTATAGAATCCCTTGTGATCGGAGGGGCTGAACGGGTTGTCTGTAATCTGGCTTCGGAATTCGACCGGAACGGCTGGGAGGTTAATGTGGTTGTAACTCGAGCAACCGGGCCGATGGCAGAAGTGCTTCCGGACTCCGTCAAGTTAATAAACTTGGAATCGAGCCGGACTCTTGCAAGTATACCCCATTTAGTCCAATATTTTAGAAGAAATCGACCGGACGCTGTCATAGCGAACCTGACGCACGTCAACGTGGTTACAACTCTCGCTGTGCGACTGGCCCGCATTGATGCTTCCGTTGCGGTGGTTGAGCACAATGTACTCTCCAATCGAATCGAACGGATAAGCGGTCGAAAAGAGTTAGTAACAGCGAAACTAGCTAAGCACGTCTATCCTTGGGCTGAAGCGATAATAGCGGTTTCAGATGGTACGGCGGACAATATCGCGAGCGTGACTGGGATTGACCGATCGAAAATATCGACGATCTATAACCCGATAGTCTCAGACGATCTCACAGAGCGGGCCAAGAAACCAGTAGACCATCCATGGTTCGAGCAAGAAGATCCGATAATCCTTGGCGTCGGTAGCCTCAGCGAACAAAAAAACTTCCCACTGCTGATCCGTGCTTTTAACGAAGTTGTTGATGAACGCGAGGCTCGGCTCATGATTATTGGGGAGGGAGATGACAGGTCCGAACTTGAAGCGTTAGCTTCGGAACTCGGTGTTGAACCCCACATTGACCTCTTGGGATACGTCGATAACCCGTATAAATACATGAATCATGCTGATGTGTTCGTGCTCTCATCAGCCTGGGAAGGGTTCGGAAACGTTATTGTTGAGGCTATGGCTTGTGGAACGCCCATTGTCTCAACCGACTGTGAAAGTGGACCTGCCGAAATACTTGGACAGGGTGAGTGGGGACGACTGACAGCGATTGGGGATACCGAAGGAATGGCAACAGCCATTCTGGAAACCATATCAGAGCCCACTGATGTAGACAAATTAACAAATAGGGCCAGTTCGTTTAGTACGACAACGGCGTATCGAAAATATGCCAAACGACTTGGAATTGAGTATGACTGACGAACTGATTGTGGGTATCGGAACCAAATCTTCGAGGGAGATCCGAATTGGTTGTGACATTCTACACAGATTACACTATAACGTTGAAATTACATTATCAATACTATTTTGAAACTGAGAAACAGAATATTCTCTGACATTTTCTAACAAATTTGTACGGAGTTCGGATTGCAGTTCTGCGTCTCCAATCACGGCTGTTGCTTTCTCGAAACACTCATTTTGATCACAATATTGGAGTTGTTCAGACTCCACAATTTCAACCTGCCCGCCTCCTTTTGGAACGTACGGAATCATGCCTGCGGCAGCCATCTCAGCGACTGCCATCCCGAAGTGTTCATTCTGTTTTCCATGGATTCCATATTTATTTTTACCCAGCAATTCTAATAGATCGGTCCTATCTAGAAGACCATGATATGTAACGTAGTCACTTGTTTCCGCACAATCAACGACTTTTCTGCTATAATCATTGTTGGCAACTGGACCCGTTAGGTGGAGATGCGTGTCGAATCCCCACTCAACGAGGCGTTCGATAATTCCAATGATCATCAATTGTCTTTTGGAAGAGGTAATACGCCCCATTGAGACGAATCCATTTCGGCGGTTCTCCCAGGGTTTGCGATACGAAGAAATCTCATCTATGTCAACTGGGGGATGAATAACACCAATATTGATATCGAATTCGTCTCGAATATATTCTGCAGTCCACTCAGAGTTTGCCACGTAGGATTCATTCGGGTTGCTCCCATCCAGAGATGGGTTAGAAATCCATTGACAGAGCTTATCGAGTATATCAGCAATGCCCAAGTAGTGATTGTAGTTCTCCTCAATAGTAATCAGATACGGCCAATGACGATAATATAACGTCTGAGTGTTGTATCCGTCTATTGAAGCCTTTGGGATTGTTTTTTTTGGATAGTCTTTTTTTCCAGTAGCTTTGGGATGCAACTGGTACCGTATTCCAAGCCCTACGGGGATTCCTTGCTCGGTATGAATGACAAGATCATAACATTCTGAAACCTGACTTACATGTCGAAAATAGAACGAATCACGTACTCTTTTGAGAGCCGTAGACGAGTCTTCGGGCAATTTCTGAGATTGTTTGATCCAATCCACAACTTGATTGGCCAATCTCAGTGAGACAGGGTGACTCACAAGCACGTCTGGCGTCACCTCGGTTGACGCAAAAACATTCATTTCCTTCAGCTCTTCCTGACCAATAGTTTCGTTAGTGAATAAATCGACAGAATGCGTCTGCTGAAGATGATCGACAAGTTTCATAGTAAGTGACGTTTTACCAACTTTCGAAAAAGAACCACATACAACCGCGATTTCGGCCATTAGCGTATTATGGAAGATGTGGATTAAAATGGTGACGAACTCATCCCTGCCGATGAGTTTACTAGTACGCTCTTAGGTAGAGGATTGTTGGTTAGTTCTCAGCAGTAACTGGAAGTCACAGCAAGCAAGGGTGACACATTCGTGTCACTCGACAAACGATGTTCCCAATCAAGACGTATGTTTCGGAGCGTCGAGCAGCGAACCCGCTGGCACAGGTTTACTGGCATGACGGCGTCTATTGCCCATGTTGCCGTACCGAATCACGGATTCGGCACGGCAGCTATCGAGTGTTTCAGCGATACCGGTGTAAAAATTGTGAACGTACATTCAACGATCAGACAGAGACGGTCTTCGAGCACTTTACGGTTGGTCTCAGAAACTGGTTCCTCGCTGCTTACACTTACATCCGCTTCAACATCGCCTCATCGAGGCGTCTCTAAAGACAAGTTGACACAGTATCTCAGAGCGTTCCAGCTCCACCGAGAATTATATCCGAAGCCGGAACGAGAGATACTCAAACATGCTATCAAAGCGATGCTCTGAAACCAACAATGTGCTACGTAAGAGCGTTTGCTAAAATAGATCTCCGCAAAGTACATATTATCCGTCCATAGACATTCCTTCATGGCTGACTCCCCTACTGAACTCATTCAAAAAGGAATCTCAAACCCGGAGGCGATCCCTGGATTCCTTTCCAATAAAATCCACAGTCAATTGTGTCCACTTGGAATATGGGCTAATTCCAGGTTGAAACTCGGCGAGAACGTCTTTAACCACGAGTGGGACTTGTTAATTATTCTTGATTGTGGACGGGCAGACATGTTACGTAAGGTAACTGATGAGTATGGTTTCATTAATGAAATTTCTGAAAAACGGTCAGTAGGATCCCATTCTGCAGAATGGATGGCCAACACATTCAAAAAAGAGCATATGGATAAAATAAGAAAGACCACATATATCTCATCAAATCCACATTCAGCGACTGTCTTGGAAAATCAGCTTAGCCATAAGTACACAGGAGATGTAACGGAAAAAATAAGATTATTATCGAAATGGGGAAAGTGGGATATCGCAACTGCCGACGAGTTGGGGGCTTATCATCCAATATGGAAAAAAGAAGATGAGAACATTGATTTTGATTATAGATACCCATCGCCTAGACTTGTAACGGATTACGGGATCGCCACCGGGAGAAGAGATAAATTTGATAGAATTATTCTACATTATATGCCTCCACACCCACCATATATTGGAAGAGAGGTTAGGGAAGGAGTTGAATCGGTCAATCCCAGATCTAAACAGAGTGAGGCAACCGAAAAACACGATAAAAAAACAGGTCTTTATTTAGATAATCTTCGGTGGGCACTTGATGAAGTTGATATCTTACTCCAGAATATAAATCGAAACAATGTTGTGATAACTGCTGACCACGGTGATGCTCATGGTGAATATGGGATTAATAGTCATTATCCAGGAAGTTTTCATCCAAAAGTAAAAAATGTCCCTTGGATCGAAACTACAGCAACAGATTTAAAAACTTACGAACCGGAAACTGATTTGAAGGAATCAGATCATTCAGTCGATGAACTTCTAAAGTCATTAG
>SL_4KL_010_BRINEDRAFT_10002445_pt1 | contig 10501 bp, 14 predicted proteins | sample SodLak_010_BRINE_2_FD_10664 | JGI IMG/M metagenome (IMG submission 10664) | reverse complement strand
GAACCAGCCACGCCGGATGCAGAGACAGTGGCTGACAGCGCCGAAGCGGGTGCGGTAGCCGACAGTCCGTCGACCGAGAAAAGCGAGCCAGCGGTCACCGGGAAAGCAGATACAGACACATTCAAAGAAATCAAAGCGCAGTTCGACGAAGCAGAGACAGTCGAGGGTGAGGCTGCTTCAGCCGAAGCGTCCGCTGATACAACCGGAGAGAGAACAGAGCGTGCCGACACGGAAGAGCCATCTTTCGACCAGTTGAAATCCGAGTTCGAATCCGGCGAAGCCGACTGGGAGGACGAGACAGTCTCGCCAACAGAAGCCGACGATGAGGGAGCGACGGCCGAGAGTGAAAACGATTCAATCGGTGGGAGTGGGGAAACTGCCGATACTGAAGCGGATGTAGAGATTGCGTTCGGAGCCGAAGAGAGCTCGTCAACAGAAGCGAGCAACGAGGAGGGCAAAGCCAGTGAGGTAGATGATGACGTAGAAGTTGCATTTAGTGATGAGACCGAAGACGAACTGGTCAGTCTCGAAGAGGCAAACATTACGTTCGAGGACGAGATCGCAGCTGACGAAGAGACTGATGCAACAGATGAAGCGGGTGAGAACGGAGAAGAGACACTGGGCGGATTAGAGGATGTCGAGATTGACGAAGAGTTGCAGGGAGAAGAAGACGACAGCATCGCCGACGACATCGGAGATCTGGAGTTCGAAGAGGAACCGTCAGACGATCTCGGCGAACTATCCTTCGACAGCGACGAGGAAAGCGGGGGAGGGATGGAAGACAGCGCGGATGGAAATGGAGGAGATGACCAGGACGACGAAGCGGATGACCAGGACGACAAGGCAGATGACGAGGAAGAAGATAGCGGGAGCAGTGGCGGAGGCGGCTCGTTCGCGGAGCTGAAAGAGGAGTTCGAATCAGGCGAGGCGGACTGGGAGGATGATATATCCGACAGTCCGGGTGGCGATATGCGTCTCGACGAGTAATCCTCTTTACAGTGGCCCTCCGAGTGTGAGTCATGCGGTGGAAACTGTTCGCGACGCTCTCCGAGACTGCTGGTGATACGGTGATCGAGGCCCCGACAGAAAGTGAGGAGCCAACGCTTCGTGATGCCTTCGACGCGTTGCTGGCATCCCACCCCGAGTTAGAACCCGAGGTGCTCGACGACGATGGGGAGTTACAGGAGCATATCCGGCTGCTCTGTGACGGCGAAGATCCATTCCGAACAGAGAATGGCTGGGAGACAGCGGTTTCAAAGGGCGACGAACTGGCACTTTTCCCACCAGTCTCGGGTGGCTAACACTGTCGGCTGTAAATTCGTAAAAATATTCACCACAGATAGCGGAATTTTCTATGTTCTTACAGCCAACAGTGTAACAGTTCCGTGGACATTCCAAAAGCGAGCAACGTCGGCAGCGACCAACGTGGGTAACGGCAAAAAAAGATGAAGCGAGTTGTTTTTGCGGAGATTCAGGCGGACAGCCACTCGCTTTCCGGATCGATGTAGCCGGCTGGACGGTCGCCCGCAACGACAGCGAGGATGTCGTTGGCGATGTGCTCGTTGAGATCGGTCACCGACTCCTCGGAGTAGAAGGCGGTGTGTGGCGTCACGATAACGTCGTTACGGCCGACCAGCGGGCAGTTCTCCGGTGGCTCCTCTTCGAGTACGTCGACTGCAGCGGCACCAATCTCGTCGTTGTCGAGCGCCCAGGCGAGCGCGTCTTCGTCGACGATCGGTCCGCGGCCGACGTTGACGAGCACACCTGTCTCACTCATCTTCTGGAACGTCTCACGGTCGAAGAGATGGTGGGTCTCCTCGGTCAGCGGCGCGTGGATCGAGACGTGGTCGGCGCGATCGATCATCTCCCAGAAGCTGACCTTCTCGACGCCATACTGAGCCATCTCTTCCTCGTCGACATACGGATCGGCGGCGATCAGATTACAGTCGAAGCCGGCGACTTTTTCTGCGGTCCGTTTTGCCAGCCCGCCAAAGGAGTGAAAGCCGACGGTCTGCTCGGAGAGCCGATTGATCGGCGCTCCGTCGGTCCAGTCCCACTGACCATCTGTGACTGCCTGGTCGTAGGTTTTGAGCCGGCGCACAGCGGCTAACAGCAGACTCGCTGCGTGGTTCGACACCTCTTCCCGGCAGTACGACGGGACGTTGACGACGGTCACGCCGTGCTCGTCAGCTGTCTGAATATCGACGCCGTCGACGCCCGCTCCAGCACGTGCAACAACCTCCAGACTCTCGCAGGCTTCGAACACTTCTGCCGGAACTGGAATCGCCACATCGACGACCAGCGCGTACGCGTCGCTTGCTTCCTCGATAATCTTCTCCGTCGAGGAGAGATCTGCAGATCGAACCGAGAACTCGTCGCCAAGAACAGCGGCCAACGTGTCGGTGCGAATTCGTGGTTCCTCACTTGTTACTACGTCTTTCATCAATTCAAAGTTGGAGACACAACCGTTTCAATCCATGGTTATATTTTCAGTAATTGGGAATCAAAGGTTGTGAAATGCCAACTGATAGCAGGATTCACTGATGCAAGCTAGTACCAGGACCCATTACTCGACCTGTCGGTACTGGCCGGCGACATCGCTGTCGAGTTCGTCGCTCGTGACGATATCATCCTCGTCGAGATCGGGCCACTCCTCCACGTACTCGACTGCATCCTCGCGGTTCAGGAAAGGAAGCGGGTTGCGCATCGGTTCGACCCCCCGGCCACGATGGTCGTCGGGACTGAGATCGAGCACCCAGTAGAACTCCTCGAACTCGTGCAACTCAGTCGTGTGGAAATCGCGAGCCCAGACGTTTTCGATCGGCTCCTCCGAGTCGGCGAACTGCTCGGGAGCCGCGTTGTAGGCAACCATACAGCCAGGGCTGCAGGTGAACTGGCGGTGTTCGTCGCTGTGAACTGCCTGTGCGGTGTGTTCGAAATCTGGATTCGCAGGCCCCATCCCACAGATGATACAGTTCATCTCCTCCGGCGGTGAGGCTGTCTCCTCGGGGGGTGGAAAATCGAACGCTTCGTTGTTTGGAACCGGCGTGCTGTCCCGGCTCATATCCTCGTCAGGCTCGTCACCAGCCGTTCCCGGCCCCTCACCCGGAGAGACAGCTGGATCGTCGTCACCGAGACAGCCTGCTGTCGCGACTGCAGCGCCAGAAACTGCGAGTAAAAACTCCCGCCTGCGTCGTCTCATCAGCAACACTAGCCGCTCAATCTATAAAAAGAGCATCCGTTGTGGTAGTCGGGAAACACAGCCACAGTATCCAGCAAAACACCTATTTCGTCCACAGACGCTAGAGAAAACGTATGCCAGTCAACGACGACGAGGAGTTACGCTCGATACTCGGTTACGACCGCGTCGCTGTGGTCGGCTGTTCGACCACCCCAGGAAAGCCCGCCCATGATATCCCGACGTACCTCGACAAGAAGGGGTACGATATCGTTCCGGTAAACCCCTATGCAGACGAAGTGCTCGGCAAACAGGCCTACGATTCGCTCGGGGAGGTTCCCGGCGAGATCGACATCGTCGACGTGTTCCGCCCGAGTGAGGAGGTAAGCGGGATCGTCGACGAGGCACTCGACCGCGAGGACGTGACAGTCATCTGGCTCCAGCTTGGGATCCACGACGACGATTCCGTCGAACGTGCCGAAGCTGCTGGCAAGAAGGTCGTCCAGGATCGCTGTATGAAACCGGAACACCAACGACTGATTGCCTAAAACTCCTCCACGTGGGGTCGGAGATCCAGTTCGAGTGTCCACGCTGATCGATTCTGTTCGACGAGATGCCAGTACGAGTCGGCGATGTCGTCAGGATCGAGAAACGTCTCTTTCTCACGGTCGGGCGTCGAATGCAGCGCCTGCGGTGTACCAATCTGGCCGTCGATGACGACGTGAGCGACGTGGATCCCCTCGGGGCCGAGTTCGCGGGCCATCGATTCAGCCATCCCGCGAACGGCAAACTTCGCGGCGCTGAATCCGACTGCCCCATCCCGCCCCCGGAGTGCCGAGGTCGCGCCAGTGAAAATGATCGTCCCGCCGTCGCCGTCGCGCATATCTGCGATTGCTTCCTGGGAGCAGAGCAACGCACCGTAGGCTGACACCCGCCAGGCCTGCTCGAACTCGTCGGGTTTGATATCCGCGATTCCCTTCCACGCGCCACCGCTTGCGTGGTTGACAAGCACGTCGACTGGTCCGAACTCTTCGCGGACGATATCAAACGCCTCCTCGACGCGTTCCGGATCCGTGATATCCGTGGCGATAGCAAGTGCATCATCACCGAGCTCCTCGGAGAGTTCGTCGAGGTAGTTCGTACTGCGGGCAAACAGCACGACCTGACAGCCTTCCGCGAGGAACTTGCGAGCGAGCGATTCACCGAGGCCTGGACCGACGCCGCCGATGACTGCTGTCCGGGACATGTCACCCAATGGGGGTGGAAGCACCATAATTCTCCGCCAGCAGTATCCGGGTCCCTTTTTCAGTTTGGTTCAGAAAACCAGCGTCGCGATCAGCCACCCACCCGCCACGGCGAGCAGACAGGCAACAAGCGTTCCGGCTGCGTAGATACTCGCTCTGAGCCGACTGCCAGTCTCCCAGAGACGGACAGTCTCGACCGAAAACGAAGAGTAGGTCGTAAACGAGCCACAGACACCGACACCGACGAACAAGAGGACATCCCCGCCAGCGCCGGCAAACGTAATCAACCCGAGCAGAAAGCTCCCAAGGACGTTCACAGTGAGCGTCGCAAACGGGAACCGCTCATTCGAGACGTACTGGCCGACTGCGTATCGCAACACGGCACCGATTGCGCCGCCAGTGCCGACGAGATGTGCTGCCTCCATTACTGTGCCTCCGCTGGTGTTACTGCATGCATCAAGCATCCCCCTCCACGGCTGGTTCGAAGCGAGTCGACAGCTGTGCCAGTTCGCGACCAATCAACACACCAATGAACCCGAGTGCGTAGCTTCCGGCCACGTAGGCCAACCCCACAGCAGGCTCGGCAGTAATCGCGTCGACGACAAAGGTGCTGTAGGTCGTAAACGAGGAGATGAAACCGGTTGCGAGCACTGTCCGCGAGGGTTCAGAGATCGTCCCGGCGTAGATATCCTCGTAGAGGAAAAATCCAAGTGCGAGACAGCCGAGGACGTTGACTGCCGCCGTCGCGACGAGTGTCACTGGAAGAAGTAGTTCGACGAAATAGCGCAGATTCGAGCCGGCAAACCCACCGATTCCGATGATCAGCACGGATTCGAGATGCGCAAGCGGATGTGTTCCTGACATATGCATCGAGCAGAGAACCACCGTGGTCCTCCAGTAGATACCTACTCTTTCAAAACGGACAGTATGACAGTTTTGATTTCTGTCTACAGATCACTCGACAAGCGGCGTCTCGGATCGGTAGAGAATCTCCATCGGCAGTCCCTTGGTATCGGTCGGCGGCTCCGCTGGCAGCGAGCGCAGTTTCCCGAATCCGGGTCGTGCAGTGTAGGCAAGAACGACGGCATCCAGCACGTCGTCGACAGTCACCTTTGCTCCCTCCGTCGATTCGGCGACCGCCTGCACGATCGGTGGGGCGTCGGGGTCGTGGCTTGCGAGCGTTCGCATTCGCTCGGCGTACCCCCCGGCAGTCTTTTTCGAGTGCTGGAGCGGTTCGCCAGCGAAGGCACGAAAGCAGACCTCGGGATGGGACTCCCGGAACGTTGCCCGTGCCTCGGGGACGTTCCGCAGCAGATCATCGACAGCAGCGATCTGATCGCTGATCGCAAACGCCTGTTTCGATAGCGAACCCCCCGTTTTGCGCTCGCTGACCCGCTTCGCTGCAGGGTAGCGACGCTTCCGTGTGGCCTCCCGCACTGGTGGCGTAAACACCGACCTGCTGCGTGGTCCGAGCACCGACCGGGCGAGTTCATCACACTCCCTGCTGCTCTCGCCGTCCTCGATGAGTCCAATCGGCATATCCACGAGAATCAGCGACGCTGTCTCCTCGTAGGCCTGCCAGAGCTCACCGATCTCCTCGAACAGGGCAGTGTGGTCGTAGCCGTCGGCGTCGAATGCGACCGCAACCCAGGCTTCTTTTCCCCGGTCGACACCGACGAACGTCTTCGACATAGTTGCTGTTTTGATCCTCGGAATAAAAAATCTGCGCCCCGTGTGAGTCTGTCGACCAATCTCACACCAGTTCTGTCGGTCAGTATCCGGCGAAAGTGCCAGTAAAGTTACCTTCAAGAGAGCAGGCTCGGTCACGATTGTAGGGTAATCTTCATTTGAGCGGCGACCGACCGTTCGGTATGAGCAACGAGAAGACGATCTTCGAGCGGATCATCGACGGAGAGATTCCAAGCTACACCGTCTACGAGGACGAGACGACCTACGCCTTCCTCGATGCGAACCCGTTAGCGCCGGGGCATACACTCGTGATCCCCAAAGAGCCCTACGAGCGGGTCAACGACATGCCACCGGAGCTAGTCGGGGATGTGTTCAGCGTCGCCGGCGAGATCGCGACGGCGGTCGAGCGCGCTGTCGATGCGCCAGCGACGACGCTCGCGATTAATAACGGGGAGGAGGCTGGTCAGGAGGTCCCACACGTCCATCTCCACGTCGTTCCCCAGTTCGAGGACGGCGATTCGCGGCCCATTCACACGCTGTTCGACGGAGCCGACCTCGCCGACGAGGAGATGGAAGAGATCGCAGAATCGATCCGATCCAACCAGTAGTATCGCGTAGTTTTTTTACGGAGGACGGAACCACGGACAGCTATGTCACCACAGATCGTCGCGTTCGTCGGTGCAACCGGCGGCGCGGGGACGACACGGCTCGCAGTCGAGTCGGCCGGAATGCTGGCGAAAACCGGCCGCGACGTCGCAGTTTTTGACGCTGCTTTCCAGACTGCCGGGCTGGCATCGTATGCGAAGACGAGGGTTAAGCCGGATATCACCGCGCTGGTGACCGGTGACGCCCAGCTGGATGAGGCGTTGACGCCTCAGCCACTGGAGCTACCGGGAACGGTCTCGCTGTGTCCCGCTCGTGCGCCGTTCGAACGACTCGCACGGGCGAAAACAGCCGGGGCTGCAACGCAGTTCGAACAGCAGCTCGCAGCCGCCGCACTCTCTCACGATATCGTGATCGTCGATACGCCGCCGATCGGCGGGAATCAGGCGATTGCCGCCGTCAATGCCGCCGATCAAGTCGTAGTCGTCACACCCGACTCCGTTCGCGGTCAGGACGGACTCGCGACGGCACAGGAGCGACTGGTTGATATCAGCGTAGCGAACCACACTGTGGTTGCGAATCGATCTGACGGTGAGCTCTCGGATGCAGACGTACACATTCCCGAGGCCGAGACGACAGATCCACGCGAGTGTCCGAGCTGTTTGCCACCAGACAAGGAGTTCACGCCAGCAGTTGTCGATCTCGTCGAGACAGTGTTCGGCGTGACCGCAGAAGTAGAGATTCCGGACACCGGCCGGTTCTCGGGACTGCTCGATTCCTGACTCTCGCGCCGTCGGCGCTACTCTTTATCTTTCAGCTCGTCGAGCTCGGCTTCGACTTCCGACTGTGCGACCTCGTCGTCGATGTCACCGAGATCGACATCCTCGGTTTCGATATTCTCCTCGGTATCTTTGCTCGGTTCCCCTTTGCCCATCTCTGATTTCAGAGTGTCGAGCTCGCGGTCGACGGCTCCCTCGGTAGAGAGCTGTTCGAGCTCGCGATCCAGCTCGCTTTTGTCGGAGATCTTGTTGTCGAGTGCGCCAGATTCGCGGAGTTCGTCAAGCGCTGCTGCGCGAGCCTCCATCTCCTCGGTCTGTTCTTCGGCTCGCTCGATCTGTCTGGAGATGTTCTCCATCTCGTCGCCCGCCCCTGTCACTGCCTCGTTGACGCGAGTCTGGGCTTCTGCGGCCTCGTATCTGGCTTTCATCGTCTCCTTTTTCGTTCGGAACTGCTCGATCTGGCTCTGCAGTTCGTCTTTCTGCTCGATGAGGTTGTCCTGTTTCGTCTCCAGATCAGCGATCTGGCGCTCCAGATCATCAATCTGGCGCATCTTCTGTTTTTTCTTCTCGAGTGCTTTCCGTGCGAGATCATCACGGTCTTGCTCGACAGCCTGGCGTGCCTGCTCGTTGTGGCGATCGACGTTCTCTTCCAGCCGACGTTTCTGGATCTCCAGTCGTTTCTTCTGGGTAGTGAGGTCCGCGATCCCCTGTTTGACGCCCTGAAGCTCGTCACGTAGCTGCTCGTAGGAGTAATCAAGCTGCTGGCCTGGGTCTTCCGCCCGATCCAGCACGGAGTTTAGTTTCGACCTGATGATGTACGACGTGCGCGAGAGGATTCCCATATGAGTACCAGGGACCGGCGAAACTTAAAATTCTTACATCTGTTTACGAGCCAGCATGAGCAATCCCCACCGGTTACCGGGTCCGAGAGATGTCAGAGTTACACTGGACGGCGACGGCAGCGACCGGATCGTTGTCGCTTGTCCACCACACCCACAGATGGGCGGTGACAGACACGACAGTCGACTCACAGCTGTCAGCGACCGGCTTTCGCAGGATGATATTGACTGCTTACGCTTTGATTACGGCGAGTGGAGCGAGGGAGTTGGTGAACGAACGGACGCGCTGACGGCACTGAGCTGGGCCAGTGATTCGTACGACTCGGTCGGTCTGTTCGGCTACAGTTTTGGTGGTGGCATTGCGCTGCTGGCGGCTGTTGAGATGTCCGTCGACGCGGTTGCGGTGCTTGCACCTGTCTCGGTGGTTGGGGACGATCTCCTGGCGACGGCCGCGCTCGAATCGATCACGACACCAGTCCAGGTTATCTACGGCGAGCACGACGACACGGCAAACTGGCAACCGGTTGTCGACCGAGCACGAGAACTCGGACAGTCGGTGGAGGGACTTTCGGCCGATCACTTCTTCGCCGGACAGACAGAGCCTGTTGCGGAGGTTATGCGTCGGTTTTTTGATGACGAACTGGGTAGAGCATGAGCCCACCAATATTATTGTGGCGTGTTAGGCGAGTTCTCGGAGTGGCCCTTACAGATGGAAGCTACCCTCTCTAATAGAACCCAGCTACTCGGGAGGCGACAACTCCCGCTGAAACTCGTCGAACGGCTCCACATCGTCGGGAATCTCGTACTCGATCCGCCGTTTCTCTCGCCGATCGTTCCCCCCAACCCCCACCGGCTCGGCGACAGACTCCCAACCGGGTTTTACTGCGACTGACTCTGCGGGCGTCCCTGCAGCAACGTGGTGAGCCGGAATATCACGCTTGGCGATACTCTTCGCCGCGAGAATCGCGTTCTCACCGACGTGAACTCCGGCCTGAACCATCGAATCGTAGGTCAGCCGAACGTCGTCCTCGATGATCGTGTGGTAGTTCCGGACCTCGGTCTGGTCGACGACATCGTGGTCGTGGCTGTAGATGTGCGTATCGTCGGAGATCGAAACTCTATCGCCGATCGTCAGCTTCCCTCGATCGTCAAGGTGGACGTTGTCGTGAATGACGACGTTGTCGCCAATGGAGATGTTGTGGCCGTAGGTCATCGTGATCCCCTTAAAAAAGCGGCAGTTATCGCCACACTCCGCAAAAAGATGATCAGCGAGCATCCGGCGAAACTGGAGCGCGAACTCGACGTTGTCGGCCATGGGGGTGGCGTCGAACTGTCGCCAGAGCCACTGGAGATGTTTCGACCGCTGGAACTGCTCGCTTTGGCTCTCGGCCTCGGCATAGTACTCGCTTTCGAGGGTGGTGTTACAGGGATCGTATCCCTGCAGGCGGACCTTCGTTGCCGGGGAGAGTTCCTCGCCGGAGTGCCAGCGCTCGTAGGCTGGCCTGTCGCCGTGAAGATCTACGAGTCCGTCTTCGACGACCGCGCAGGTGTCCTCCTCGCTTGCGAGACGTTCGTCGACAGAGTCGATGAATGCTTGCATCCCCTCGGCGGCATCCGAAGGCAGCGACACCTGACGCTTTGTCATATAACGAAGAGTCCGGCTGTACTCATAAGGTGTTTTGGTTACCTTCGTGTCACTGCTGTTCCGGCTCGGAGACAGCTTCGGGTTGGCTGTCGTTCGCGCCAGCGAACAGTCCGAGCCCCAGGCCTGCGCCAAAGGAAAGCAGTGCAGTCGCGCCGAGCCACAGTAGATTCGGGTGTTCGGTACCAAGATGGAGCGTAACGTCGAACATACCCGTATCTTCCAGCCCTCGTATATCAACACCACGTTTTCTCCGCGGCGACAGCGCTATCGCTCGTAGGTGGTTAATAAAACGGAAAATGAAAGGACGAAATTAATCAGACCGTAGTTACAGGCGGGTAAGGTTCGTCGCCCGCGGCCCTTTCGGTGCGTCCTCGATTTCGAATTCTACTTCCTGTCCTTCTTCGAGATCCGGGCCGCCGACGTCTTCCATGTGGAAGAACACGTCTTCGTCCGCATCGTCAGTCTCGATGAAACCGTAACCGCCAGTGTCGTTGAAGAAATCAACCGTTCCTTCTGCCATTGCC
>SL_4KL_010_BRINEDRAFT_10002440_pt1 | contig 10510 bp, 9 predicted proteins | sample SodLak_010_BRINE_2_FD_10664 | JGI IMG/M metagenome (IMG submission 10664) | reverse complement strand
CCTGTGGCCAAGAAGCACGTGTCGCGCCCATGCGAACACACACACACACAAAATCCCTCGGCTGTGCGCCTGCTAAGGCCACCTCATGCAAGCCTCCGGAAGCCTCCGTGACCAGCTACCCCACCCATGATGATTGCGCGCAACGCCCGCAGATGATGCAGAACCTTTTGCTCCAGGTGGGCGACATGGTGCGCTTCACCAATGTGTCCCTGCCCAAGGGCAAGTTTGTGAAGCTGCAGCCAGTCACGTCTGACTTCCTGGACATCACCAACCCCAAAGCCGTGCTTGAGCGCACGCTGCGCAGGTGCGGGCCTGCGCACGTGCTGAATATGCTGTAGCACGGGGGCCGAGCAGGCATGCGCGCACGCGTGCCCAATAGGCTCGAAGGCCTGCGCACTGAGTGCCCTCCATCCAGCCAAGGTTAGACAGCTCTGCACCAAGGTGCATCCAGGGTGCCGCGCACTGCGGCTCCTTGCCAGTCCTGTGGGCTCAAGACAGCAGTCCTGTGAAGCTGGGCTGGTGGGAGGCAGCTGCCACGCTGATCATGCGTCTTCGCACCACACCGTGCAGACGCACAGAGGCTGCATGCGCGGGTGGGTGGATGGCATGCGCCCTGTTGGCCATCAACACATACCAGTACTCAGTCTGCCAAAAGGTAAAGTGGACAGCCAGAACAGTGCGTAAGGGGGTGTACGACAGAGGGCTCACACAGTGCGCGGGGGGGGGAGCGCAGCAAAGGGCCGGCACAGTGCGCACACACGCGGTGGAGGTGGACAGCAGAAAGCCAACATGGTGAGCAGGGGTGAGCGCGCGCATGGGACAGCAGAAAGCCAACATGGTGAGCAGGGGTAAGCGCGCGCATGGGACAGGCCATTGCTCTGCCCAAAGAACACTGTCCGAATCAAGTTGCGTGTCCTCCGCTCATATGGGGTCTCTGCAGGGGCCCCTGTCACGGCAGCCCCTGGTCAACGGCACAGCCCTGCTGCCCTGCGCCCACGCGGCCACAACTGCAGGCGTGGAGGCCCGTGTCACAGGCTGCCCCGCAGTGCATCCGCAGCGTTGTGTGCCCCTGTCATCTATTGCTCGCGCCATAATGGCCCCCACAGCCACATCAGCCTCTGTGATGGTCCCCAGCCTGTGGCACGGCAGAGGCCCACAGCCTGTGGCACACGTCGTCCTCAGCAAGTGTCAGAGCATTTTACAGCCTGCACCTTGATCATCCTCAGACCGTGCCGCAGCAGCCCGCGGCCTGCGCCGTCCTCAGCCTGTGGTGAATGGCCGCACGCGCCACACCTAGCCTTCACTTTCAGCTTTCCGCCAGCGCATTCGTCTTGCCTGTGTACCTTGTTGCAGCTTGCAGCCTAAGCTGCCACACAGCCGCGCACTTGACTTACAACTGGGGATGTATTCCCGCTCTGCAAAGCTGTCCAGAAAACCTGCAGCTGGGGATGTGGTCCCTCGTCCGCACTTGTCAATAAATTCTGGGGTTGTGAGCCTTTTCTTTGCACCTGCCGTACAGGGGACGCGGTCCGTCCTAATTGCACCTGCCTTTCACCCGGTCGTGATGTGTTAGCTTCTATGTGCCTGCCTTCCCTGCGCAGCTACACCTGCCTTACCACTGGGGATGTGTTTCCTGTCAACTACAACAGCAAGGTGTTTGAGTTTGAGGTCATGGAAACCAGGCCAGGTCCTGCCATCTCTGTCGTAGAGACGGATTGTGAGGTAAGCTGTCAATCGCCACACCACCCTCCCTTCTTTGCTGCCTTCACACAGCGGTTAATGTAATACTATGCCTTGCCAAGCTTTCATGTTGGTACATGCTGCCGCTCTACCAAGTGAACTGGCCACCGGATTGCACATGCGCGCGTGCTTCGCTTCTGCACGTGCACAACATGCCATGTGCGCACGAACACACTTCCACACTATAGCACATATACACGCGCGTACACACATGCATATTATGCAAACATGTGCGCACGCACTCCTTCCTTGGCTCTAGAAGCCTGAAGCCTTTAGGGAAAACATGACACATGCATGCTGGATGGTGGCAGAGGTGGATCTTGAAGGGATGGAGTATATCTCTTTTCAGCACACGGTCGTAGTCATTATGCACGCCCATCAGCGACTCCTGGTTACTCACTGCAGGCTTGCTCACCTCACATGTGCCGGGTGCTGTTTTGAGGTGGCCTGCTCGGGCTCCCTGTCATGCTGCTTGCTGAGGTGCATGAGTGGGTGTGCACACAGTGCATTGCGTACACATACGCGCCTGAGCCCCCGTCCCTCCCAGGTTGACTTGCTGAAGCAAATGTGTGTGTATGTGGGTGTGCCATGCTTAGCGCATGCACACGCGCTTTGCCCTCACCCCCTCACACGCCAAGGCTTGCTGGGGCGAGCACACGCGAGCGCAAATTCCTCACATTGCACACGACTTTGCAGCCGCCACCCCAACTTAACTGTGCCCTGCCTCCTCTCAGGTTGACTTTGCCCCACCTAAGGACTACAAGGAGCCCCAGCGCCCGCCTCCAAAGTCGGCGGCGGAGCCCATGGATGGTAGGGGGTCATGCGCTTCCAGCTCGTACACAGGGCCCAACAGGCATGGCACCATTGCCTAAGTGCATGACAAAAGATGACACCTGATAGGGCTTTGGGGGCTGCTCTGAGCCTCTGTACGCCGTATGTAAAGTATGCCTTGGCTCGCTGCCGCAACTGTACAGCCGCTGAAGGTCATGCATGTTGTTTGGGCTTCTCCTGGACCTTGATGGTAGGGCCAAAGGTGGGCACGCGAGCACTTCAGCTTCCCCAGGGGCTCAAGTGCCAGAGATGAAAGCATGCGCGCAGTTCAAGACCTCCTACCCCTGCCAGGCTGGCTCGCTTGCTCTGCGATAGCCCCTGCGTTTCCAAACGCCTTCAGCCCTACGCCCGCCTACGCAGATACCACACCTCCGCAGATCACAACAACTGCACTTATGCCCCCATACAGGTGCCGTAGCGCCAGGGGCTTGATCAACCAAGTTTTGCTGCTCATTGGTCCTTCTGATCTTTTGACTCCACACTGCGGCCGCTTAGAACACCGTGAGCGCATGCAACGTCCCCACTCTCTCAAAACGCACGCACATGATTGCGCACATCTGAGCACACAAGCTGAGGCTCCCCATGAACACGCAAGTAACGCGCCAGATAGCATGCACAGACGCTTGCTTTCGTGGGCATGCGTGCATGCCTCCTTGCAGAAGATGCTTCGGCCACTACCAGCACCAGCAAAGCCGCAGCTGCAGCCAAGGCTGAGACAGAGGAGCCTGCCCAGCCCACATTCCTTGCATTTGCGGGCTCTGGCCGCCGCCTAGACGGCAAAGCAGCAACGCCTTCTCAGCCAGTACCTGTGCCCATACCAGGTGCTGCTCCAGGTGCGAGGCGGAGGCTGTGCCACAAATTTTGGGTGGTGTGCTGCTGATGCCCTGCGTGGTGGACTATCTTTGAAGCCAACCTGCGCATGTGGCTCATTGCAGAGTGCGGCCATCCAAATGGCACACTGGGAGCAACGCACACTTCATTGTGTCGACTCTGTCAAGTTACTGTCGAGTAGGCAGGCAGCAAGCTCTGTACTGCATGGATGCTCTAGCCATACAGTATGGGCCATAGTTCTGACGGCCTGCGGCTGCTCACCTCCGCCTCGGCTCCTTTGCACACCCTCAGCAGGATGTAACGTGCACCAGCTGCTTGCACATACACGCCTGGCTGGACTGAGCAACGCAAGTACCAGGCTCTGCACGTGCAGCAAATCCTCGCAGCATCTTTCTTGAGGGGGGCCTTATTATAATGCAACTGCTGCCCCAGGCACACTTCCCCCCGATCCCGGAGAACAACACCTCGAATCAGTGGAGGCCACAGTTATGAATGGCCCATTATCATTTCCCGCCCCCAACACCATATATTGTGCTCCCATTCGTGCCCAGCGCTCAGATGGCACCCCTTGCCATGCAACTCCTGGCTTGATCTAGCTCTGCCAAGCGTCCTGCTACCTGTGCCCCTGCCCCCAGCAGCGCCGGCTTCTTCCACATCTGGTTCTGCTGGGACATCTGCCGGGTCCGCCAAGAAGGGCACGTTTGTGAGCACAGGCAACCGGCTGCAGGACAAGCTGCTCCAAGAAAAGGTGGGTGCCTGTAGATGTGCCCGAGTGCTGAGCCAGCTACGGGACAGGGTGCGCTGGGCAAGTGTGGACACTGCAAGCAGGGTATGGCTGAGAATTTGCCTTGTTATGGCTGCAAGGCGCATGTGGTCATTCAAGACTAAGCAGGACTTGAGTACTTGGCCTCTGCTGTTGCTGTGATCTTGTTTTACTGCTGCATGGATCACAAGGAGCAACCGCGCAAGATCTGCAACTCTTGCCGTTGCAGGCAGCCAAGGGCCAGATACCTGCAAAGCAGCAAGAGACAGAGCAGAAGGAGGAATCCCCTAAGTTTCAACCGTTCCAGGGCAAGGGTTTTAGCTTGAAGGGGTAATGTGCTTGTCCAGCTTTATCGCACCGAGTCAGTTGCATGACAAGGCTGCAATTCAAGGAGTGTGCTTGTTGTGCATGTACATAAATGCTGCAAATTTGTGAGTCGTGGGGCCCTCCTCAATAGGCTCTGTATTCCATTATTTTGTAGTTGCATTCTGCCAAGCTCTGGCATCTACGTGTAACCATACTTCCAAGGTGTCAAGTTTACAAGCTAGGGTCAACTGCCAACATGGTCATCAGGCTGATCGCTTTGTGGCTTGTGAACACCAGCCAAAAAGTAGTCCATGCCATGGATCAGTGATGACTGCAGCGAAATGGCTAAATTTGCTGTTCAGCTGAGAAAGGAAATCAAAAAGTCTGGATAGAGGTCAGACATACATAATCATACTTCAGCTGATGAGTTTGTCTATGTGCTGCTATTTTCATGCGTTACCTTCGGCTGCCAGACCAGCCATAAATCAATAAGACAGACGTTATGGCTTACAGCTTACCTCTCATGTAAATCTTTGAATACACGAGTTTTGTGTGGTGCTTCCCCTCGTTTTGGAAACATGACTCAGCTATTGCCAGGCGATGCCAGTGCCACTGGATGCCAGTGGATGTTGCCCCTTCGGATGTTCTCATGGCAAGGACTACAAGTAGAATTATCACCTGGCACAGTAATTCTGTTGAGTTTTAGCCAGTGCGCTCATTCTCACGTTTTGATCTTTTGATACTTTAACTGAGTTCGTTCAGAGGCCTAGGTGTCAACTTACTCGTGGGGAGTTCCCGAAAGAATCAGAGCAAAAAAAAAAGGCTAGTTAGGAAGGAATGGACGAGAGCAAGTCCAACCAGAGGGGAATAAACTTGATCATGCAACTTAATTTTCTTTGATAATAGGAAATCCAAGCTATAGTTCTAGACTTCTTATTGAGAGACCTAACTGGTCTGAGCCCTCGAAGGCTGGAGGGGCGCTCAAAAAAAGTTAGGGCTTAAAACAATCATTGTTTTAAGCCCTAACTTTTTTTGATAATGGCACTAACAATTAAAAACAGGCCCTCAGAGACTAAGTTCCCAAAGCATGCAAGTCCACTATCAAAGGTGGCGTGGAAGGCTATTTTCATGCAACCATGCATATTTTCCCATGATATTTTCCAGCAACCATAGTGTGAGCCTCTGAGGGTTCAACTCTTAGGCAGGCAACTAACCTGGCAGACAGTGCCTGCACAGTGTGCGCAGCAGTACCTGCCAGATGAGCTTGCAGCTTAGCTTGGCCTGCAACTTGAGCTTAGGCTAAAAAGACGAGCGCTAGTTTTTGATCATCTGGGAAGTGTTTTGGAGCATGTTGAACGGAAAAATCATCAACTTTTTGAAAGCAACATGACTTGCAGAAGGACAAGTACCTGGTATTATTAGGGTGCATGTGCAAGCGGAGACTTGTCAAATGCTTTAATCACCCAATCCTATTGTATCTCTTGGGCGTCTGCCCATTTGGTGGCAGTGCCAAATTGCCCCAGCGCACTCAACCTGATGCATCAATCTTACTAAGACTATTAGTAATAGAAGGCAGCTGCTTGTGTTAAGGAGGTGTGCACAGCCGGACAGTTTGCTCCCACTCATCATCCATGGCTAGCTCAGCTGCAAGGGCGCGCTGCTGCTCGACTAAGCGGCGGCGCCCTGCTGCCGCGAGTTCAGCAGCCTCTCTCTGCAAAGACAAGGTGCAGCCAAAAAGAACTTGACATTAATGGTGAGCCCGTAAAACAGATCCTCAAAGGGAAGCCAAGCCAAAGGATTATCAGGACAGTTGCAGGGCTGGTGAATCGGGCGGGCAGGGAGCTGCTCAAGCAAGAATCCAAGACTTTGGCCCATTGATACATTTGGGTACTGCATTTGGGATGATGTCAGCCCGCATTATCCTGAAGGCAATAGTTCTGCTCAGGCGCCTGCAACATAAAATAGCAGCTGACAGCCCACTAGCCAAGGCAACTTGCCCTTTTTGAAGGCCCTTCAAAAAGTGAGGGGCTGGAACTGTAAAAAATGTCCCTTAGTGAAGTCCTCCCTGCACAATTCCCATCGCTCATATGCTCTCAACACCCTAGATGCCCGACACAGCCGTCACCTCCCTCACTAAACAGTCTTTGAGAAGATGCGCTAAAATAGGGCTTTTGGGAACACTCCACAAGTGGCAACCTGGCAGCAAGGTTGCAAAGGATTACGAGTGCCATGAGGCCAGAAATCCATTCTAGACTGATCCTGGGACTGCTTAAGAAATCATGCAAAAGAGTGCTCTAAACTCAAAAGCATGGCCATGGATTAGGCAGGATTCCCAGCAAAATCGTTTCTATTGAGCCAGGGAGGAATATGATTCCGTGAGTGCCATGATATTGCCTGAAAAGATGAAGTGCAAGCAATAAGCAGGGGTGAATTCGGTCATGATATGTGATGCACATAACGTAGACAAATGCATAGACAGGCAGTAAAACCTGAATGGCCGGGCAAGTCATTACCTCATGCCGTTGCTTAATTACCAATTGGCTGCCAACGTGTCTCAGGGGACAAGTTTTGTCTCCACCCTTCCACTGTGGAAGGTGCATCTCATTGATACTGCATGTATGCTGCGCCATGCCCAGCACCACAATCTAAAAGCATGCTTGAGCAACATTGCGGTCTGAAACAAATGCATGAAGCACAGGGCTGCAAGAGGTTTAATTCATGCCATGGTCCATCAAGAAATGGTCTTCTAGGAACCATTTACAGTAGTCAAACTCAAGTGCTGTTGAGCAAATGCCTTAGCCAAACTAAGAAAAGGGGGGTAGGGGTGCCTTAAGAACCCCACTAGGCCCTCATTTAACAAATTGCGTCCCATTTATGTAAAGATGTGGCCGGTGCCTGCACCAGGATAATTCCGCTCAATGCAAGCCACTAAGAGTATCCCTGTTGGAATAGCCTTTTTTGGTATTTCTTTATTCATGTCCGTATCATTGGCACATGCACATTTATTGTGGCACAAGCTCTTTGTTGCAAAGCCCAACTTGCTCAATCTAAGTTGCCCTTGCACATTAAAGGCAGGCAAAGTTTTGTCACCTTCACCTCACCTTTTGCTCCGCCCCGCTTGCTGCGGGAAGCTCATGCTTTGAGCTGCCTGAGGAAAGGCTCCCCGTCATCAATGCACACACACACACGCTTGTGAGCCTCCATTGAGTGCTGTTAAGTGCCTCACCTGGTCCCTTTGTTGTATGTACAGGTTGACCCATCTCCCTGCCGCCCCACGCGGGAGGTCAGCCCCGCCTTGCAGCAGCAGTCTCTGTGTGGGGTGCGTGCACGCGGCGTAATGCGCGCCCAGTAGTGCGTGCTGGGCCTGGAATTGCTTGAAGCCCGGGTGCTGGAGCTGGAAGTCGGCGTCTGAGGCAGTGACAGCCTGAAGCATGGAACCGCAAGGTCAGACAGCCAATGCCAAAAGTCAAAGTCTGCACGATCCAGACAGTGGGGCATGAGGGAGGAACATGAAAAAGCCAAGTCTCCTCCCAGCACAAGGGGGACGCCAGAAGATACGATGGATCCATGTGGTGGGATGGCTGTCCCACCCTTTGCTTGACTACCATGCCTTAAGGCGGCCAGACAGGTTGGCACCCAACCCAGTTGGCATGCACACCTGTAGTATGAGTGGTGCTGTGTGTGCTCTCTGTCAGGTTAGCACCCGACGCAGTTGGCATGAGCACCTGTGGTATGAGTGGTGCTGTGCGTGCTCTCTGTCAGGTTAGCACCCAACGCAATTGGCATGTGCACCTGTGGTATGAGTGGTGCTGTGTGTGCTCTCATGCACAGTGTGCGTGGCAGCATGTGCATCACCTATAGGGAAGGTGCATGCGGGTGCCACAATCCATTTTTAGTTATGCCATCAGTGATGCTATACGCTGCACACAGCACCTTGCAGATTGTGCATGCAACCCGAGCGCTGCACAAGTACAATGCAAGACGCCACTGTGTCAAGGCATAGAAATGTGCGCAAGGGTCCTGTGGAGGAATGGGTGCACTTGTACAGCAGGCGGGTCTGGTTTAAATGAACCCTCATGCTCTAATGAATCAAGGGGTGGGCAAAGCTACTGCAGAGCCAAGTTGTCCTTTTTGTGCTCCTCCTCAAGTGGATGGGGAACTTTCCTCACAACAGCCTCCCTGGGCTGAGGGTCCCTTTACCCCCCTTTCCCTTTTTGAATAGAGAGCCCTCCTGCCGGATTACAAGGGTAAAGAGGGCCATGAAGTGCCTCAACCACACCAGGCTAACACCCCGTGGCAGCCCCCCATCAGAAGTCAGGTATGCCAGCCGGTACAGGCTTGAGTGCGGGGCGCACAAAGTCACAAGGCCCAAACAGGAGCCAAGCGGGTAAACAGGGCCCTCACCTGTACCAGGCTAACACCTTGTGGCAGCCCCCCATCAGAAGTCAGGTATGCCAGCCGGTCAAGGCTTGAGTGAGGGGCGCACACTGCAGCTGCCAGTTGCGCCGGGTTGACGCCGGCCCCGCCTAGCTCTGCCTGCCATTCAGAACTGCCAGCCGCTGCAGCACGCAAGCGCTGCCACTTGAGGCGCAGGCCCTCCCGGGTGTGGCCCAGCAGCCCTGGCTGCATTTACAAAGCAGGAGCGTGCTTGTGCTCTGCATGCGCCAGGGGATTGTGTGAGCGTGCTGTGCGCACAAAGCCACGTGCGAGAGACACGAAGGGTTGGCCCAGCAGCCCTGGCTGCATGACCGACGGGGAATGCACATGTGCTCTGCATGCACTGAGGGAATGTGTGCACACGCCGTGCGCGCAAAGCCAAGCGTGAAGCACACACAGGGGTGGAGCCTGTGGGTGCTGGGTACCTTAGCTGGCACTGAGCAAAACCACGTACTGCGTGCTGCAGTGCAATCCACGCAACGTGTGCTGCAATGCAAACCACGCACTGTGCGCGCTGCAGTGCAACACGCGCTCTGCACGCCAAGACCAGGCCACCGGGCATGTTTCAGGGGGCACTAGTGCGCTAGGCAAAACCTGCGTCAGCTACGCCACCTCCATCAGACTACATGTTGGACCCCGGTACCACAGTGCCATTCCTTGCACAACTCTGCCCCCTGCACTCCGCCCACGTCGCCCGCAACTTCCCCTGCCCTGCTGCGTGCAGGGTAGGCATCCTATCCTCCCCCAAGGCAGTAGCAGGGGCAATGAGGCAGTAATGCGCACTGGGTGCGTCAGAAGGCAACCAGCACGCCAGCAAGCGTGGCTCTTGTGACCACACCTCAGCCTGACAACCCCCCCTCACAGCCCCTGCAACGTCCCACAATGCACCAGTCGGGCGCCCCCCGGCACGCCGCACACATGCTTAAGGCATAGCCACCAAGCACGCATGCCTAGGGGCACTCACGCATGCCCAGGGGCACTCACGCATGCCCTGGGGCACTCACGCACGCCCAGGGGCACTCACGCATGCCTAGGGGAACTGAAGCATGCCCAGGGGTACTCACGCATGCCCAGGGGCACTCACGCATGCCCAGGGGCACTCACGCATGCCCAGGGGCACTCACGCATGCCTAGGGGCACTCACGCATGCCCTGGGGCACTCACGCATGCCCTGGGGCACTCACGCACGCCCAGGGGCACTGACGCATGCCCGGGGGCACTCACGCATGCCCGGGGGCACTCACGCATGCCTAGGGGCACTCACGCATGCCCTGGGGCACTCACGCACGCCCAGGGGCACTCACGCATGCCAAGGGGCACTCACGCATGCCTAGGGGCACTCACGCATGAGGTCGCCATGTCCAGGAGCACGGGGCGTGGCAGGCGTGTCAGCTGGGCCAGCGCCTCAAAGTCGCCCCGCAGTTCGGCCGGGGTCTGCATGTGGTGGCATGCACACGCGGCTGGTGTGGCCAGTCAAACCACCTGGGCTGCTAAAGCGCAGGGGGCCGCGCCTGCGGCTGGCATGCCTGGTTGAAGCACTGGGGTTGCTGTAGCGCAAGGGGCCTCTTTGTGAATGGAAGGGCCGCTTTGCGCATGGAAGGG
>SL_4KL_010_BRINEDRAFT_10002439_pt1 | contig 10511 bp, 11 predicted proteins | sample SodLak_010_BRINE_2_FD_10664 | JGI IMG/M metagenome (IMG submission 10664) | reverse complement strand
GGTGAGCATACTTTACATGCAGACTTCGAACAAAATATTGGACCCTCCTGCGTACACACTTTGAGGTTACATGGTCATAGTCTCAGTGATGCCGACAACACAGGCAAGTTGACCCAGTCCTTGTTTGCGTCAGGGCGCCATGCTCCAAAACACCATGACCATGCGCCTGATTGCATTTCATTTCTCTAGGTGAAATCATGGGTAGGAGGATGTCTCAGGGTCGTGCAGGGAGGGGGATAGGGCAAGGGTGCACGCAAGGCACAGGAAAACGCGAGGGTCGGTGCCTCCCAGGGACACATACAGGTGCTATTCAGCAAGCTCATGCAGCCTCGACCTCTTCATATCCTGGCAACATGGCAGTCCTCCGCTAAAGGAAGTTACCTTGACAGACAGTACATCCACAAACAGGGTGCTGCGCCTCAGGCGCTGGATGGGCAAGCTGGACAACACCTTTTCTGCTGACAAGATGGATGTTGCCAGAATCACCACCTGCACATGCGGATCCCGTCGCGAGGCAGGGATGTAGAAGGTACCATAGACTTGCCTTGTCAGATTTTCCAGTTGCCTCTTTTTGCATGTGTGCTCCTAGCAAAAATTCGGAGACGAAATCCTCTTTTATAGTTAGCAGCGGCGGCAGCAGCAGCAGCAGAGGCAGCAAGATGTGCTTTAATGCTGTGGATGCCATGTGTGCAATCGTTATGCCAATTCAAGCTTTTATGCAGATTCACACTGGCGGCTTTACTCTTGCAGAGGGTGCACACAGTCACAGGCAACAGCACCACATTAAATCACCAAATGCATTCACAAGCTTGTATGTGCGGGGTCCATTGGAAGGTTTTGCAAACATTACTGAGGGTATGCTGCTTCGGTACGCCTTATGCTTGGCATGCGCATCGCGGCACAGTTAAACAAATAGTGTGAGACGATCCAGACATCTGGCTGCTTTACCCAGAGGCAGTGCCTAATGCCCTTCGCCAGGTGCACGGACTCACATCCGGGTGCTCCTCACAAAAATCGTTCGGGTCCTGGAAGAATTCGACGTTCAGCCTCTTGGCAACATCGTGATAGGGAGACCGGGATGTTGCCAGTACACGGTGCCCTCTTGCAACAAAGCGCTCTGCCAGGAATTGTCCAAAGTTGCCAAAACCCAGAACCCCGATCTTGAGCCGCTTTTGGGCCTGCTGCTGGCTTTTGGCCTTGAACTCGTAGTCAAAAGGCTGAGCAGCGTCAATGGCTTGCACTCGCATGGCTGCAGATGAACAGGCACAAGCGCACAATGGGCACGAGGCGCACCAAAAGTAGGGCGCGGGCAGACAAATGCGGGCATGTTCATCATCAAAGATCCTCTGCATCATTGATGATGCCTAATTTATAGCTGTATATCACCGTCTGGCCGCATGAGGTTGCCTCAAGCTTACCTCGGCCAGCTCTCCTGCTCCGCCGCACTGACACGCTGAGGCTGATTCTTGGCTGGCGGCTGCACATGGACACACCCATACCCCTAATACTTGAATCTTTGCTTGGAAATACCATGCTGCTTCTGTGGCTGCAGCTGGGCATGGGGCTCGCCAGCGAACGTTGCTGCGCAGCACATTGCATTGCGAAATTGGGGCTGAGAGCCCCTTAATGCCGCTAACACTTTGTTAAGCCTTCTCTTGTTTCTGAATAGTACACTTTGAAAGCATGTTGGTTCTTGATCAAACAGTTTGACTCAATTACCGAAAACCCTCGTGAGAAAATGCATTTTATCATTTTTTTGTTTTATGACATATGATGGATGACGTCAAGAAAGGACTGAGCCACATGACGAGGTCCTGCTTGCACGTCTAGCTTTCACTTATCCTAGTGGCACTGGAGCTGGACAAGGGCTGAAGATGCTGCCCCAACATAGGGCCCAGCAACGGCCTGCAGCGTTCCGCCCTGGGCTGTCCATGTACTTAAGAAGACTGTACAAGCCCAGGCAGCTAGACATCGAGTGCGTACATGTCTTGCCTGTACATAAATATGCAGCTGCCCTTGATGGTGCACAAATGTGTAATCACTGCGTATTGCCACACGTGCCATACCGGGAGTTGTTTTTCATGGATCGGACGCAGGTATGCCCTCTGGTTGATGCTGCAGCTGTGCATTGCGCCCAAGACAGCGTGAGTGCAGTGTGCTGTGAGCATGATGTCCCTCAAATTTACTTGATGGAGCCTTCACCTATTTGGCACCACTTGTGTGCTTGTGCTCATTTGAGCAGCAGGCATGCACCAAGCAGCAGGGCAAACTGCTGCATTCACTGTTTCAACATTGATGGATTCACATGAATGTTGAGTGGCCTGCGATGTAATCATCAACCTAATGTCAACATCGCATGTGAATGCCGCTTGCTGATAAGCCCAGCAGTCCCGAGGATGCACTTTGGAGTCTTTGGGAGTCAAACAGACGGACACAGCCAATTTAGGAGTGTGTGTGCCATGCAGGTGCCCGCAATAGTGCAGTACCATGGACGTGCAGAATTTATTTGCGTGTGTGACTGTGAATTCATGCTGACTAAAGGCACGCGGGCTTGAAGACATGCGCGCACAGCTTGCCACTGCCAACTTCCCTGGGCTTACACCAAACGTCACAAGCTGTCCACAATTGACCTTCAACACACAGCTGTGTCGTCTATGCAACCCGTGCACAGGTACCGGCACACAGCCTACCACAAGCAGACCAAAAACCAATGGGCCCGAGATGATCCAGCCTTTGTCATTGTCACGTGCGCGCTGGTGATGCTTGCGGCCTTGGCATATTGCATAACGTGAGTACATGTTCTGCACGCAGTACTATCTGAAAAGTGGACCCATTGTGCCATTCATGTGCCAACCATGCAGTCATGTCTCGCAGTCCAGCATGATGCCGATCGGGGTGTGTTTGTGTGCTTGAACATGTGTGAATGCATGCCTCAGTGTGCGTGTATGTCTGTGTGCATGTGTGTGAATGGGTGTGGGTGTGGTATGCGTGGATGTGCATGCGGGATCGCAAGCATTGCATCAAGCCCCAAGTATGGGTTCCAGGGTCTGTTGGCATGAAACAGGAAGCTGCGACCATGAAACTGGCTTCCATGTAGAGGCTTGCACATTGCACCCAATCACGCGCCCAGGGTTGTGCTATAGTGTATGCTGACCACCTGATCACATGCAGCTATGCGCCGGATACAATGTGCGCTTTACACGGATTGCCTGCACATATGCACGCGCAGATTTGGGGATACATTGTGGCACTCGCTGCTGACCATTTTATCAGCAGTGATAGTGGACTACCTGCTCTTGGGATTTGCTGTGGCCACTGCCTGCTGGTGGGTGTGCCTGGTTCAGTCTTAGGTCCCCGTGACGCGGTTCAGCGCAAAGGCACCGGCATCAGTGTCTGGCAAGTCAATAGTTATAAGAGCCTAAAAGCGTCTAGGAGGATGGCACGTACAAGAAGAGCGTATGGGATGGCTCAAGAGCCCTGTCCCTGGGCTTGAGCACTTCCATGTGCATTGCGATGAAGGGCACATGCCCTCTGACCGCAAGTGATTGTGGACGCGCACAACAAATTGCACATGGCGGCTTGTATGCGTATGCGGGCGCTTGCTGCGCCACCTGTGATCAGGAGACCATCAATTATCACCACCACCATCACCTCCATCACATCACCATCAAAATCACCACGACCTTCATCATTAATCATCAATCCATCACATGGAGGGTACAAGGTACATCAAAGGAGAATGTGCATAGTGGTTGGCCATGTTTTTAACCATTGGCTTAAAACCTCAGAAGTCTGGGGGTTTTCCATGAGCCGGACCACCTGCAGGCCCCTTGTGTACACAGTTCAGGCTTGTCACGCTTTGATCCGTTGTGCGCAGGTTCATTGCAGACAGGTTCTTGCGGAAGAAGCCACTGTCGCATCAAGTGGAGCAGCATGTAGAATGGTGTGTGTATGCATACTTGTTCCCATGCGCATACATGTGGGCTTGTGTACATGCGTGCATCGGTCTTCACTCTTGACCTGAGCAGCACTCTCTTGCTCCTTTCTCAGTCTTTGGGTGGTTCTTCTTACTCGGCTTCGAGCCTTCTGGAGCCTATGTGCACTTATGCGCCAATGCTGTGAATGCCCCACTCCTGTCTGTGTATGTCTTGGAGGCTGCCTTTGTTTGAAGGTCCAAGTCCACAGTATGCTCCTGCTGCGAGTCTGATTCGCCCCTTACACCACACTCCTCATTCTTTGCCCAGGTTGTACGCCTTTGATGTGCACTGCAATTCCTACTTTCCACTGTTTCTGCTCCTGTACGGTAGGTTTTCTTTTAAACACATTTTTGAGATAAAAGCTGTCATGGTGAACGTGCCAACCAGTGAGCAGGGCCAGTCTCTTTGATGGTGTAGGTGCCTACAGTGTTAAGGGTAACCTCATTCAACTATTTCGGATTTTAGTGAAAATTTGGCGTGAATGATTTGAAGTGCACCTATGACCAGTCCCTGCCAGTGTCAATTCCTAGCTTAGGGACTGTGGTTCACAGTCAAAGAGCGCAACGCAGCTCCTGACATAGGTCTGGGCATGCGCGTGCGCAAACACACATGCAGACCAATGCAAACAAGCCTTTTATAAGAGTCAGGGATAGGAATGCAAATCTAGGATTTTTCAATCATCCTGCGAAATTTTGTTAGTGTCTCAGTGTCGCTCTGGCACATGCTTGAGCTCCCGTCTTAATGTTTTAATGTCAATCACATGACATTCAGCCACAACGTGGCCTGCAGGATCCTCGTTGCATTTGCGCTTTTGTAACTCCCACTCTCTTGCTTATGTCACTGCAGTCCTGCAATTCTTCTTGAGTCCGCTCCTCCTCTGGCACTCTTTCTTGGCCAACAGCTTGTCGGTAGCCTTATATGCTGCCGCCCTGGGGTACTACCACTACATGAACTTTCTGGGGTACAGTGCGCTGCCCTTCCTAGAACACACAGAGGTAATGCATACGCACACCACTTTAACATTTTGAGTGTTAAAAGCATCCTGATGGAAATGCATCAGAAGGTATAATGATCAAATAATTAAGTTATTATTAAAGATCATCAATGCTGTGGCAGTAACAGCGTGTGCACAACCCCATTGGCTCCTGCATGGGTCACTTCATTGAGAGCCCCTTTTGGATGCAAAGCCCTGTTGGGTGCGCCTTGGGTGTACCTGCATGTCCATTCAAAAGCAGCCCTGTCGAAACATGTTGTTCAGTGATGTGACGTGTGTCTTGCCTCATGCCGAATCAATCACTGCAGCACGCCCACCCACCTACAAGCAGTTGCGCGCACGTGAACATACATGCAAACACGCACGTGCTCACAAGCATGCATGCGTGCATGTGCGCTCACACAAACACACAAATGCAGACACCATGAAGGTGCGCAGCAGACATTTGCATGGCGACCACTATTCAGGTTGCTGATGCCCGTCTGTATTGGCCGCTGCAGTCCTGGCGACGAAAGAACATGACGTGTTGCTGCAGTTCTGGCCACTGCTATGCCGGTGAAACATTAGGCTCCATCCTGTACGCCCTCTTTGCACTAAGGCTGCTGCTTCGTAGCTGCTGTTTTGTATGAAGGCCATCAAAGCCCTTTGCTTTTGTGTGATTTTGCGCCCTCCCTCGACAATCGCAGGTCTTTTTGTGGCCCATCGGCCTCATTCTCCTGTCCATCCCATTCATGGTGCTTGCGGGCTTCAACCCAGCGCGCTTCACACTCAGCATCTACTTTGGATGAAGGGTGCTTTGCATGCGCTGCTTTCACCACTGGCTTGTGGCAAGGAGAGGGCAGGCAGCAGGCATCACATGCTTGCTCTTGGGGCCATTCAGAGTTGTGTAGACTGCATCTAACTTCTATTTTAGAAATTGGGGAGCTTGCCAAGTGAGGTGCAAGCATCGCGGACTTGGAGATGCCAATACTGACTCTGGCCACAACTATTGGATGAGACTTCTTATGTCAGTGAACCTTTCGACTAGCGGTTTGTTATGGAATAACAAGAATAAACGTATTACAGAAAAGGAATGTCATGAAATTCAGAACGAGCACTCTTTACACTCAGAAACTGGCCCATCTCTATGGCAGGGCTAACCCATAAGACTGCTCTTAATTTACATGCCCACTCTGTGCTTTATGCACATAAACTGAACCAATGTGCTCTTGAAAAATCCAGTTGCTCTCAAGGTCTTGGTCTGGAGCAGGGGGCGGCTCGTCACCCTCCAGATCCTCACTAGTTCTTCCTTTTTCCCCGGTGGAGGTCATGGCTCTTTGGGCCAATGTGTCTCCTTTTCCTTACTTGATGTAGGGAGTGCTTTCACTGCCTACTTAGTTTTTTTAGGGCTAGTTCATCGTGCCTGTTGTGTCATGAGCCAGATAGCCAAATCCATGTGCTTTCTCATAAGATAAGACCTTAAGCAAAGTTGGATTCGGATAAAATATATTTTTCACAGATATTGGAAGAGAAGCCCACTGGCAGGTGGCTCAACAAAGTCTGGTTTTGCCGGCATGCATAGCCAACAGGACCTTACTCCAAGGGCCTCAAGCCAGAGAAGTTCAACTTAGAGAAGTTCTCTAAGACCTTTTATCAGATGACTTTTTTTTGTTAAGATGCTACTTGTACTACAAGTATAGTATGCTGCCAGCTGGAAAGCAGAATGGCCATTGATGACATTTCGGCTTTTCACCCATGGGGTTGGGATGTGCGTTGCCAACATGCATTAAAATCAAGTGTTGCCTTTGTTGTGATGACACACGACCAGAGCAACAACTAGCAAGAGCGATTGAACAGCATTTAGATTGAAACGTGAATTTCCAAAGCGATGCCGTAAAATGAAAATAACATCCTGTTACTTCATACTCAGTATATACTATCCTGATTGAAGTGATGGGGAATGTCATATTGAGCTACCCCTCAGAGGCTAAAGGCACCATCTTATCATGGTGCGAGAAGAAGAATTTCTAACATTAATCCTCTCAATCATTGTACCTCCCTCGAGCATGACGCTCCGTCTACCCCTTGTCAGAACAGTGCAACAGGCCACATATTAAATTTATCTAATCTTATCAATACTATTTTATGCAGTAATAAACGATCCAGAGCTATAAGGCCCCACGTCCCTGCGCCTTCCCGCTCCGCTGTTGACGGACCGGCTTTGCCATTGACCAACATTACAATTTAAACCTTCAATCCATGGTCAATTTACCCTCCAAATGTCTCGCTTTCACGACGCTGCTGGTACACCTGCTCTCTGGGTGCCTCTGCACCTCTACCTTCTCACATGGTGAGGCTGTGTCCTGAGCTGTTGTACAATGTCATATTCTTGTGTATCTACTCACTTTGGCCCTGGGTATGTTTCCCTGGAAGCAGGTTGGGGAAGCCGAAGGGAACTGCAGAGTGGAGAGGGCTGGGTGGACCCAAGTGCTAGCGCAGTCTATGCAGAGAGTATCAGTGGTGTGCATGCTTCCAATTGGATTATTTCAGTTCACTTTTGAGAAAGCTGCGACTTGGAACAAGCTGCTCTACGTGTTCCACGTTGGTGCAACTGAATGGCCTGCATTTTAGCAGCAGCACGTGTACTTGCGTTCCACCGGCACGCGTGCCGGCCACTACAAAGAATTCATCACCATGGGAGTATTTCAAAGTGTATTAGAATTGGTATCACATGTGCTGCAGCCGACAACATTCGGCCAGCAGGAGAGATCAATACGTTCTCAATCCAGCTGGTAGACAACCATGGCAACAATGTCACTAAATTCTATGATCAAGGGCTTCAGGTGAGCATGAAGAAAAATCACACAGACCTATATCAACAAAAGCGCTGAATACAAACAGGCCTGAAAGACCCTTCAATTGCATCCAGAAAAGAGAATCGAAGTGATATGCATGTTTAGGGAAGTATGTTTAGGGAAGTACGTCAGTGGAAATATGCAGTTATGTTTATCTTGTGATAAAGATGGTGCAAATTAACAGGTCCAATGATTCACACAGATCATGCATTCTTGCTTGAAATATCCAGTATGTTTTAAGGCAATCTTTTGGTTTGCTAGTACATTGTTGGTCAACCCTTAACGCAATGTGTGGTGATTGTTGAGAGCCTGGTATTTTGCTGCTCGTTCGTGCATTAGTGACTGAAATTTCTGGTGAAAGCAAGCACATCCTGATCGGCATATATACATCAGGTTAGCCTACGCTAAACATTCAGCCATTCTTGTGACTTCAGGTTGCTTGTGAGACGGATAGCGATGCCCCAGAAGGAGAGAGTTTTTGTGAGTTGGAGCCTGTAATCAAGCCAAGGGGTTCAGGCCTCTACGAAGTGAAGTTTTCTACCGGTGCCATCTGGTACGCATTTGCACAAAGTCTTTTTGTCCAGTGGATAGCTTTCATGTGGGTACTATAGGCTTGGCAGAGGAATTCATCCAAAAGGGAACAATCACAGGGAAAAAGTCTGCATTTTGCGGAAATCAAACGATGCATTGTACAGCTCAGCCCATGCAAAAACGTGGCACGCATAACTGCGTGTGATGTCAGTGCACGCTCATTTTGGAATGCAAGTTGATGCAAGCACAGTTCCACATCAGTTTGGCAGCACTGAATTTGCATGCAATGAAACCTAGCTTGGTATAGGTGATAGCAATGTTTATCAATGTTCACTCCCTGTGGCCAGCTCTTTTTTTTGTTGGTTGTGCATCAGACAGGGAGCTGCTTTGGTCCAGCTTTAAGGATTGCTGAATGCTGTGAAACCAGCAAGTATTCAGTCTTGTGCTATCATTAGCTCAGAGCTAAATGCCTTTTCCTGCGTACTGAAGGGGTGCACACAGGGAAGGCAGACCTTTGGCAGATGAACACGACAACCGATTTCCCCTCCCTGAAAGCTTCTTCCAGTAAGCCTTGATTTTATAGAGTAAATGATTTATTGAGTAGATTAGATGCTGTATTGCGGTCTTATCCCGACAGAAAACCATTTTATGCACAAAGCACGCTTGTGGTGGTGCATGCTATTGGCTTCTACAACATCGAATTAGTGGTTTCAACTTTGCAGCTGCGATGTACATGACTAAGCATACACATCCTGCAAGTGCATACTGTGTTCACCTGCAGCACAAATTATAAACGTTATGATGGCCTCTCCTAGGATTGCTGCAGTGGTTGCAATTAGGCTGCTGTTTCTGCACATCCATATCTGCCAAAGCCATGCTGATTTCAGGAAATGTGCATACGGCGCACTGTGCAGAGGAAATAACAAGCTGAGGATCACATACAACAACACCCATCTCCCAGGCAGTCCTCTTGCGTAAGTTGGGTAGAGAACTTGCATGTCTTCTCTTGCCTGCCGCAGAATGCTGCCTTTTGCACAGCAAAATCAGTGTTGCTAAATATGGTTACATGCAGCGTGACCAGCCTGTTTGCAAAGGATGGCAGATGTGTTTTAAGTCTTTAAAGACATGATATTAGTAGCATACTATTTTGAGATAAGGTGTCTAAAATGTGTGCTTGCAGTCTCACTTTGAAACCCGAGCTGAAGCTGTCATCACGACACACCTTAATCCATTACAAGATTCCTTTCCGTCCAGTGAGTGCTTTGCCCCCAGCAAGCCGCCTCCAGCCCTGGGAGCTTGAAAAATTCATTACCTAAAATCTTACTTTGCATAGAAATGGGAGAAGATTTGCACGTCCCTGAGACAAGTCCGGTGAGATACCCAAGATACTTGCATGCAGGCTTGCATCATGCAAGGATGACCGACCAATAAGCTGTAACCAGCTAAAGTTTCTTTATTGCCTTCCTTCCAATGATTTGTCTTGTTTTCACTTTCTTGTGTGTCACAAGCCTTAAGGCTTCCGCAAGCATCCCGTGGCAACAAAGAGGATGTTGCCGATACGTGATACTAAAACACATTCTTATGTGCGCATGATGCATATGAGTTTGGGAAGTAAGGTTGTTCGTCTTCCATTCTGAGGGGCAATCATCTCGGGCAAGTAATACAACTCGTGTCCTGATCCTTATTGCCTTTTTTGTTTTTGTTTTGCTGGCCGTCATACGGTGCCTAGGCCCTAGGTGGCCTCTTTTCCTAAATTGATGTAGGGAGTGATCTTTACTGCCTTTGCAGTTTTTCCCTTTTATTTTTATTTTCTCTTTTCTTACAATTCATGTTCTTCCAATTTCATTACAGGCCGACAATTCTACTATTATTGAGATTGCCCGCGCTTGGCAGCTTGCAGATAGGTTTGGTAATTGGGTGAGATACCCTGGAATGAAAGATGATTTGAAGGTGTGTACCTTCCACACATGCATGCATGCACAATATGCAGACATGATGAATCGGTTGCAGGTTTTAATCAGCAAAATGTTTGCTTGGATGCATGCCCTGTTTCTGAGGCAGTCATCAGCTGTTGCTCGTGATCTTATAAAGATTTGTATACTGGCAAGCCATAGGAGCTCAAGAACTTGACAAACAGGTGACAGCAGGGAGGTTGCTTAAGCTGCAGAGCCCTTC
>SL_4KL_010_BRINEDRAFT_10002438_pt1 | contig 10513 bp, 10 predicted proteins | sample SodLak_010_BRINE_2_FD_10664 | JGI IMG/M metagenome (IMG submission 10664) | reverse complement strand
TGACGCGCGCGAGGTTCAGCGCGAACGCGAGATGTTCGACCTCACCGGTCGCCTGATAGGTGTCGAGCGCGCCGCGGCCGAGAAACGCGTAGTCTTCGAGGTATCCCTGGATTCCGACCTCATCGCCTTTCAGCCGACGATTGAGCCGACTACGCTCCTCGTCCCACAACCGCTCGCGACAGAACGACAACGCCGCTGTGGCGGTGTCGGCGTAGTCGGCGTCGAGCACGACCGCACCCTCGGCGAACGCCGAAATCATGAGGCCGTTCCACCCCGCGAGCACCTTCTCGTCCCGCGGCGGTCGTGAGCGTGACGCCCGTGCCTCGAACGCCTCCGCTCGCGCTCGCTCGAGACGCTCTGTCACCTCATCCGTGGAAAGGCCGTGCTCGGCAGCGAGCTCATCGATGGTTGTCGATTCGGTGAGCACGGTCGTGTTCCGCTCGAAGTTCCCCCTCTCGGTGACGCCGTATCGCTCGCAAAACAGCGTCGCGTCGAGTTCATCATCGACGGCCTCCCGAACCGACTGAGGCGTCCACACGTAGAAGACGCCTTCCTCCCGTTCGCCATCGTCGTCTTTGCTTTCGGCATCGAGCGTCGAGTAGAACCCGCCGTCGGGATGGGTGAGTTCTCGCTCGACGAACGCGAACGTTCCGGCGACGACGTCGGCGTACCGGTTTGCCCCGGTCAACTGGTAGCCCGCGAGAAAGGCACGCGGAATCTCGGCGTTGTCGTACAGCATCTTCTCGAAGTGCGGCACCGTCCACTCGCGGTCGACGCAGTAGCGGTGAAAGCCGCCGCCGACGTGGTCGTACAGGCCGTTTTCAGCCATCGCATCGAGGCTTTCCGTCACCACGCTTCGGTACTCGTCGCGCCCCGTCCGGTCGAACGCCCGCATGAGAACGTGCAGTCGACCGGTCTGCGGGAACTTCTGGCCGGTTCCGAACCCGCCGTGGTCTCTGTCGGCACCGCGAAGCGCCGAACTCGCGGCGGCGTCGATGAACTCGGCGTCGGGAGCTGTCCCCGGTGTGTCCGGCACGCTCTCGAGTTCATCCGCCAACGCGGCCGTCCACTGGGTCGCCCGCGATTCGAGTTCGGCTCTGTCCTCCGGGTCGTTCCACGATTCGACGATACCTTCGAGTACGTCCGGGAACGCCGGCATGCCCTGGCGCGGCTCGGGCGGAAAGTACGTCCCGACGTGAAACGGCTTTCCCTCGGGAGTGAGCCACACCGACAGCGGCCAGCCGCCACCGCCGCGAACGAGCTGGCACACGGTCATGTACACGTTGTCGACGTCGGGGCGCTCCTCGCGGTCTACCTTTATGGGGACGAACCCGTCGTTCAGTATCGCTGCCGTTTCCGGGTCTGCGAAGCTCTCTTCTTCCATCACGTGACACCAGTGACACGCCGAGTAACCGATAGAGAGGAAGATCGGCACGTCGCGCTCGCGGGCCAGTGCAAGCGCCTCGTCGTCCCACGGCTGCCAGGCGACGGGGTTGTCGGCGTGCTGGCGAAGGTACGGCGACGGGGCCGCGTCGAGTCTGTTGTCCATGTAATAATCTCTCGAGCGCAGATAGTAAACACGTTCGCCGTCTCGCGTCGAGGGCTCGTTTCGCCAGCATGGATAGCGGGGCTTTTACTTTACGGGCACGAGGGTCGGCGCATGAACCTCTCGCGACGAGCCGCCCTCCGGGCCGGTGCCGGCGTGTTGGCCGGCTCCGCGCTTGCCGGCTGCGTCGAGCAGCGAGTCACCCGCCGGACAACCGTTATCGACAGCAGCGTCGTCTGGCCGCTCTCTCCAGAGACTGGCAACTCGCTCACGGCCACGGAGTTCGACGAGTACGTCGACGAGATGCGAGACCGCTACGGTGATAACGGCGTCTGGGGGCAAGAATCGGAACGCGCCGACGAGTTCGAAACCGCATACATCTCACGACTCGCAGCCACCCGTGAAACGCCCGGTGACTCAGGTGGGACGGCTTCCAGCCTCGTCCCCGATGACGTCGACCCCGATGCGCCGCTGCTGTTCGCGGACGCCTGCGTCGCCGTCTACCGGGTCGACGAAAACCGGTATCGCTACTGGTTGTGGGCGGCGGCCGACTCGACAGACGGCCGGCTGATTCAGGACGTCGACCTCGCGTCGCTCTCGACCGGTGTCCGATTCCGTGATGGGGCGCTCGCCGACGCCGCCCAGGCTGCGACCGCCAGTGACGGCGTGACGATGACGCTCGGCGGTGGCCCTTCGGCGACATTTCCGCTGCACGGCGGCAACGTCGACACCACGATTAACCTCGGCGCGGCCGGCGACTACACGGTCGAATGGGGCGGCGAAATCGACGGTGTTCAGTCGATCAACGGGGTCTGCGAGGAAGAACGAGACGGTGAGTACGACCTGTTCTGGTCGGTCGCCGCCGGTTACTCGTTCGAAGAGGACGTCTGAATAGCTCGGCGACGATTCATACTGAATGTCGTGGCTGTGTAACGGTTCGACCTCCCGTCTGCTGGCGGCGGAACGACTCACGACAGTCGCTATCCATCATCCAAAAGTGAGCCCACGTCTGTCTCGATGTCGTGGGAGATCGTGTCGTCCGGAGGGCGAACAACGGTACGAAACCGACAGCGGATTTTTATCGTAGTCGCATAAACGGTAGCGTGAATGTCGCGACACGAGCGGGTACACCAACAGGAGAGAAAGAACCGATGACGTTCACCAACCGCCTCGACGCGTACCACTTTTACGAGGAGGAGTGGGACGATTACGACCAGCTCTACGAATCGTTCGAATGGGAGGTTCCAGAGCGGTTCAACATCGCGTCGTACATCTGCGACCGATGGGCGGACGACAAGGGGCGCGTCGCGCTGTTCGCCGAAAGCGAGGCCGGTTCGGCCGAGACGCACACGTTTTGGCAGCTTCGAAACGCGACGAACCGGCTCGCGAACTACCTTCGCGACCGCGGGGTCGAGCGTGGCGACCGGGTCGGAATCAACGCGCCCCAGCGTCCGGAGACGGTCATCGCACACATCGCCTGCTGGAAACTCGGCGCGGTTTCCGTCCCGTTGAGTACGCTGTTCGGCCCGGACGCCATCTCGTACCGACTCGACGACTCCGACGCCGTCGCCGCCGTCGTCGACGGGTCCAACATCGACGATTTTCGCGAGGCTCTCGAATCGCTCGACGCGCTCGAAACGGTGCTGACGGTCGGCGATGTCGACCCCGATGACGGCGAGTCAGATTTCTGGAACGCAACCGCCGACCAGTCACGTGAGTTCGAGACGGTCGACACCGACGCTGAGGACGACGCGATTATCATCTACACCTCGGGAACGACCGGCGACCCCAAAGGCGTCCGTCACGGACACCGCGTTCTCCTGGGCCATCTCCCTCTTTTCATCACGACGTTCGGGAACATGTCGATAAAGGACGGAGACGTGTTCTGGACCCCCGCGGAGTGGGCGTGGATCGCCTCGCTTTTCGACGTCGTCTTTCCGGGGCTGTACTACGGCAAACCCGTCGTCGCGTACAACGGCGGGCAGTTCGACCCCGAGTTCGCGTTCGAACTCATCGAACGCTACGGCGTTTCGAACTTCTTTGCGCCGCCGACGGCGCTGCGGATGATGATGCAAGTCGACGACACCGACCGGTTCGACGTGGGTTCGCTGCGATGTATCGCGAGCGGTGGCGAGTCGCTGGGACAGAGNATCGCCGACTGGGCCGAGGAGACGTTCGGCGGCGCGGCGGTCCACGAGGGGTACGGCCAGACCGAGGCGAACATGCTCGTCGGCGACTGCACCGCCTTGATGGAGTTCCGCGAAGGAACGATGGGTCGACCCGGGCCGGGGCACGAGGTCGCGGTGGTCGACCCCGAGACTGCAGAGCCGACGGTCGATTCCGGTGAAATCGGTGAAATCGCCGTCAGATATGATGGTGACCCAGTCTGCTTCAAAGAGTACTGGAACAAACCCGACAAGACGGCCGGCAAGGTGCGAAACGGCTGGCTGCTCACCGAGGACCTCGGTCGAATGGACGACGACGGCTACGTGGCTTTCGAGGGTCGGACCGACGACGTCATCATCAGCGCAGGCTACCGAATCGGCCCGACCGAAATCGAAGAGTGCCTGGCGAGTCACCCCACCGTCGCCGACGCGGCCGTCATTGGGGTTCCCGACGACGAGCGCGGCGAAGTGCCGAAAGCGTACGTCGTCCTCGCTGCCGGCAGTGACGGTGACGACGACCTCCGAGCGACGCTCCGTCAACACGTCAGAGATAGACTGGCACAGTACGAGTATCCGCGCGAGATAGCGTTCGTCGACGACCTACCGAAGACGACCACCGGAAAGGTGCGCAGAGCCACGTTGCGTAAGCGCGAGGGTTTCGAGTAATATCCGTCACCGTATCCGCCCGACGAACAGCAACGTTTACGCCTCTTTGCGCTCGGGTTTCGCGTATGACCGAGACGGTTCTTCTGGTCGGTGGCGGCGGGCGCGAACACGCCATCGCGCGTGCGGTCGACGGTGGCGACGACGCCGAGTTGTACGCCTGTGCGTCGAATCGTAATCCCGGTATCGTATCGCTCGCCGAAGGGTTCGAGTCCATCGATGAGACGGATACGGACGCCGTCGTCGAGTTCGCCGAGTCCGTCGGTGCGACGCTCGCGGTAATCGGCCCCGAATCGGCGCTCAACGCCGGCGTGGCGGACGCGCTCGACGACGCCGGTGTCTACGCGTTCGGCCCGCAAGCGGCCGAAGCGCGCATCGAGACCGACAAGGCGTTTCAACGGGAGTTCATGGCCGAAAAGGGAATTCCGGGCTGTCCGGATTTCGCCGTGTTCGACGACGGTGAGGAGGCTGCAGCGTACATCGACGAGTTCGACGGCGATCTCGCGATTAAGCCACGTGGACTCACCGGCGGTAAAGGCGTCCGGGTGACTGGCGACCAGATTACGAAATCCGAGGGCATCGAGTTCGTCCGTTCGAGCGAGTACGAGAAGTTCGTCCTCGAAGAACGGCTCATCGGCGAGGAGTTCACCGTTCAGGCGCTCGTTGCGAACGGACAGTACCGNGTCTCGCCGGCGATTCAAGACCACAAACGCGCCTACGAGGGGGATGAAGGGCCGAACACCGGTGGTATGGGGTCGTACTCCGACGCATCGTTCGAACTGCCGTTCATGACGGAAGCCGACTACACCGATGCCGTCGGAATCATCGACGCCGTCGTCGAGGCCCTGCCCGACTACAAGGGTATCCTCTACGGGCAGTTCATGCTCACCGTCGACGGGCCGAAAGTCGTCGAGTTCAACGCCCGATTCGGTGACCCTGAGGCGATGAACACGCTTCCCGTCCTCGAGACGGACTTCGTCGAGTTCCTCGTCGCCGCCCGTGAGGGCGACACACTGCCCGAGCTGACGTTCTCGAATCAAGCGACCGTCTGCAAGTACGCCGTTCCCGACGGATATCCGACGAACCCGAAAGCCGGTGCGAAAGTGAACATCGACGCCGAAAGCGCGGGTGATGCGTTGTTGTTTTACGCGAGTGTCGACGCCCGTGAGGACGGGATTTACACGACCACATCACGGTCGTTCGCCGTCGTCGGCCTCGGTGAGACGATTTCCGAAGCCGAGGAAGTCGCCGAACTCGCGCTCTCGAAGGCGGGCGAGGAGGGGCTACGGGTTCGACACGACATCGGGAAACCCGAACTCCTCAGGAAGCGCATCGACCACATGAACGAGCTTCGCGGCGCGTAGTTGACCGGTTTCGAGCGTCGCTACCACTCCATGCCGCCGTTGATTCCGATGACCTGCCCGGTCATGTAGCTGGCCTCGTCGCTGGCGATGAACCGTATCACGCCGACGATGTCTTCGGGGTGGGCGAATCGATTCAGCGGGATTCGACCGAGGATTTTTTCGCGAATCCGCTCCGGGACGTTCTCGAGCATATCGGTCTCTGTGAACCCCGGGGCGACACAGTTGGCCGTCGAACCGCTGGTTGCGAGTTCGAGCGCCAGCGTTCGTGTGAATCCGAACAGCCCGCATTTCGAGGTGGCGTAGTTGGCCTGGCCGTAGTTTCCTTGCTGACCGACGACCGACGAAACGTTGATCAGTCGGCCGTTCTCTGCCGTCTTGATGTCGTCGAAAAACGCCTTCGTGCAGTTGAACGTCCCCCCGAGATTTACGTCGATGACGCGGTTCCAGTCCTCGTGCGCCATGTCCGCGAACTTCCGGTCGATCGTAACTCCGGCGTTGTTCACGAGGACGTCGATCTGTCCGAATTCGTCGTGAATTCGGTTGGCCATTCGCTCGACATCGGCGCGTTCGGAGACGTCGGCTCGGATAGCGACCGCCTCTTCGCCGCCGTTCTGGATCGTGTCGACGACCTCGTAGGCCTTCCGTTCCGATGAGCGGTAGTTCACTACGACATCGGCACCGTGTCTGGCGAACTCCAGTGCGACCGCTCTGCCGATACCTCTCGATGAGCCGGTCACGACACACGTCTTTCCGCGCAGTCGGTTCCCGTGCTTCTCGTGATCCGCTTGAATCGTGAGTGACATTGGTGGTTTCGACGGTGGAGTCGTACCTCGATTCGGGGATAAGATGAATCGGAAAATAACACCAAGGGGCCGTTCTCAGCGAGTAAGAATAACGCGTCTTCGCCCAGTTCCCACGTCTTGAGAACCGCCGCGTCGATTCACGCTCGTAACGCGCGAACATCGACAGTACATGAACTTCGACGAGTTCACGGGTGAGGTACAGCACCGACTTCAACTCCCGGACACTGGCAGAACGCTACGGACGATTCGAGCGACGCTGCTGACGCTCGGCCAACGAATCCCGGAAGGGAACGCCGAGGATTTCGCCGCGTCGCTGCCGATGGAGATCAAGTGGTATATGACCGGCGCAGTTCACGAACACGGTCAGCGATTCGATTGGAAGGAGTTCGTCAACCGAGTCAGCGAAATCTCGGAAGCCGATTCGGCCGACGCGGCCTATCACGCACGCGTCATCGTCGATTTAGCGAGCGAGTTGGTACCGGAATCGGACTTTCAACAGCTCCGCGACCAGCTTCCCGAAAGCGAAGACGACGAGAACTGGCGAAAACTGTTCGAGCTGGTCGATGCGGGTGGTTGGGACGAGCGAGCGGTCGAATCGTCCGAAGAGCGGTAAGAGGTAGCCATAGCCCGACGCAACCGTCGCAGTCTGGTGATTCTCTCGTGCTCACTCTGCCAGCGCTTCGAGCGCTTCGCGGGCGATATCGACCGCCCGCTCTTTTTTCGCGGGGTACGCTTCCACTTTCCCGCGAAGCAATAGCCCGTCACCGAGTTCGACGTTCCCTTGGTACGCGCGCTGTTTGTCGAGCTGGAGGAAGAACGCGCAGTTGTCGTCGATGCGGAGCTCTAGCTGGTCGAGAAGCGTCTCGAAATCGCCGAGACTGGCGAGCACGGAGAGGACGTGTCGAACCTCGTCGGCGCGTTCGAGCCGCGTCGAGAGGACGAGAATTCGGTCGCCGTGATGGCCGGTCGTCTCCTCGCGCTCGAGTTCGGCTTCGTCGGGCAGAAACGTTCGTAGCGCCGTCTCGACTCGTTTTTCGTCCTCCGTCGAGTAACAGAACGCTCGGAGGTCGACGTAGTGAAACGGGACGGCGCTCACTGCCTTACTCCTCGGTTTCGTCGGCTTCGGCTGGTTCGAGCGCGTCCTCGGCGATGCCGGCTTCCTGTCCCGCTTCGAACTGGACGATATACGTCGAATCGCCGAACATCGTCTCGGACACCTGCGTCACCTCGCCGGTCTCACCGTCGTGCTCGCTGTGCTCGTCGTGAAAAACGACCAGATCTCCTTTCTCGAATGCCATACAACCGATTCTCGTTCGCGGTGAAAAAGCCCGTCGTTTCGTGGGCGAACGATTTTTGCAACGTCGGCCGCTACATCTGCCCATGAGCGACGACGACACGACAGTTGATCGGCCACCGACCCCAGCCACGTCTGCCCTTCACAGGACGAGCAATGACGACCGTCGATAGCCTGTGGTATCTGGCCGACGAAGCCGACCAGCGCGCTGCACAGGCGTATCATCGGGTGAGCGAAGCCCATTCCGGCACGCCGATAGAGAAAACGGTCGAGAAACGGGTCTCGCGGCCACGGTTCCGAACGCTCGCGGAACGTATCCGGGCCAGCGGTGCTCCGTACGGCGCGCATACGCTCGTCTACCGCCAGTCCGGTGAGCTTCTGTTGGTTCGTCACGAAGGCGTCGACCTGTGGGTGCTTCCAGGTGGCGGCGTCGACGAGAGCGAGTCGTTTCACGAGGCTGCCGCCCGCGAGCTCGACGAGGAGGCCGGTGTCGCCGCCGAGTACCAGGGGTTGGCGATGCTCAACCGGATCGACATTCGATGTGATAGCTACCGTACCTGGGGTGTCCTCCCGGTGTTCTGTGCTCGTGCAGAAACGATTGAAACGACGATCTCCGACCCTGACGGTGAGATCAGCGCTGCCCGGTGGTTTCGCCCCGAATCGCTCCCCGACGACACCCGTGACCGTGAGGACGTCCTTGCCGCGGTTCGAGCGGTACTGTAACCGTTACAGCGGTTCGAACACGTGTACTGGCCACTCAGTCTCGTAGCTGAGGGCGATTTCGAGCTCATCATCGGTCGGCGCTCTGACCTGTAGCTCGACGGCGTCGCCGATAGCAACCGACTCGTACGGCGCGTTGACGCGCCCCGTGAGGCGACCGCCGGAGACCAACTCAACGACTGCAACGGTGTACGGTGCGTCGGCTTCGAACGCCGGCGGCGGTGTTCGCACTTCGGTGTAGGTGTAGACGTGCCCTTCGCGAGCGAGCGATTCGACTTCGATTTCGCGGCTTCCACAGGCGTAACACGCTGGACGTGGTGGTATCAACACCTCGCCGCAGTCCGTACAGACGCCGCCGAGCAGGTCACCATCGGCGAGCGCGCTGAAGAATCCGGGGAGCGTCAGGGGGCTCTCGGAATCGAGTCTCTCGCTCATCCCGACACCTCCGTCGAGAGGACGTGCGCGACGGTGACCGCGTCCGCAACGCCCCCTTCGTTCATCAGAAACGCCGTCTCCGCGCCATCGACCTGTCTGTCACCTGCACCGCCGGTGAGCTGTTCGTACGCCTCGATTGCCTGCAGCAATCCAGTCGCACCGATTGGGTGGCCACGGGCTTTCAGCCCACCGCTCGTACTCAGTTCGACGTCCGTCCAGCCATCGTCTCGCTCGGTCGCGTCGTGATAGCTCTGATACCCCGTCCCTTTCGGTGCGAACCCGACGGCTTCCGACAGCAACGCCTCGCAGACCGTAAACGCGTCGTGCATCTCGGCGATATCGACGTCGGCCGGCTCGATTCCGGCTTCTTCGTACGCTCGCGTTGCCGCGATTCTCGCGCCCTCGATCTCGGTCATGTTCCGCTCGGCGACGGCGATGTTGTTCGCGGCCGCCCCCGTTCCCGTCACCGCAACGGGCGTCACGTCGAGGTCGGCGGCCAGCTCCGCCGTCGTCACGAACACCGCCGCCGCCCCGTCGCCGACCGGCGCGCAGTCGAACAGTTTCAACGGCGGGGCGACTGACGGCGAGTCCAGCACGGTGTCGATATCTATCTCGTCTCGAAACTGCGCTCTCGGGTTCTTCGAAGCGTTGGCGTGGTTCTTTACGGCGATGGCGGCGAGGTCACGCTCCGTTGCGTCGGTCTCGTAGAGATACCGTTGGGCCAAAAGCGCGTACTGACTCGGCGCAGTAATCCCCGAGCGCTGTTCGAGCGCGCGGTCGAACGCCGCCGAGAGCGCGTCGGTCGCGCCGCCGGTTCCGCCCGCGGACATCTTCTCGACACCGCAGGCGAGCACCGCTTCATGCTCGCCGTTTCTGACGTCCTTGACGGCGTGTCGAAGCGCGAGCGCACCGGCCGCAGCACAGCCTTCGACCCGTTCTGCGGGGACGTGTCGCAGCCCTGCCCACTCCGCGAGGAGCGTTCCGTACATAATCTGGTGTTCGTACGTCTCCGATTGGTTGCCGACGTACACCGCTTCGACGAGCTCAGCCGGATCGGGCAACTCCTCGAACGCCTCCGCGAGCGCGACCGAAAAGAGGTCGCGCCCGGGGAGATCGGAGCGGCCGACCGTCGGTGCGCCGACCGCGGCGATAACTGGTTGGTGCATGCGTGTACCTGACTACCACGAACTATCGTATACTTGTATCGCCCCGGTGTCGTTCGCCCGGTCGACGGTTCCCCCTGTCACCACTCCACGCCGTCGCGGCCGTTGGCGTCCATGCGCCGAAGCATCGCCCTGGCGTTCGAGGCGTCGTAGCCGAGCATGACGCACTCGGCGTATTCGGTGGCGACTTCAGTCGCGTGAATCAGGTCGTCGATGTCGACGTTGACGGCGTACAGTTCGATGCTGATGGGCGTGTCGAGCCGGTCGCGAAACGCGCTCGCGATGATTTCGAGCCAGTACGTCGTCCCGTAGTGGAGGTCGTACAGCGGGACGACGAATTCGTCGATATACGGCTCGATT
>SL_4KL_010_BRINEDRAFT_10002435_pt1 | contig 10519 bp, 7 predicted proteins | sample SodLak_010_BRINE_2_FD_10664 | JGI IMG/M metagenome (IMG submission 10664) | reverse complement strand
TCGTTTGTGAACTAACTATAGCAATCTGCTTCATTGACACACCCACCTATCGGTTGTTTCAGTAGCGATAGTGTCGAACTAATAGGATTTCAACAGGGCCGTTGTTATTACACACATTGAGGGCCCCACTAATCCTCTCGATTGTCGACACACGCAATGTTGTACTCCACATACATTCCCCCAATGCAAGTATCTTGCTTAGCGAGGACTTGTACAGATCACTTTCACCCGTTGGGCTCTCGCCCGACGCTCTGTTAGCCGTTGTGATCTGGTGATTATCTGGGTGACAGCCAACAAATTTCTATGGTAGTGACAATAGATAGTTTTGCTTACGGAATTTGTAGGTAGGTGCCGTAGATACCTCATATGTACGTAACCACGCGATAGTGTACAAAACCAATAATAATTATAAAACTAAACAGGTATTCTAATTCAGTACAAAGAATGTGAACGCTCCGTAAGCAAAAAAGCAAACTATAGCGTCAAGAGGCTACAGCCGCACTCACTTGGAAATATTATAGTGGGTGTGGTCACAATGAAAGCAATCCTGCGGTAGTGAGCGAGTCGACAGCACCTACATCGTGATCGCTAACCGCGGCCACGATACACCGAGGGAACGACCGAACTCGTTGCTGAAGCGTTCACTGGCGAGACACCGAACTGGGATTCAGTCAGATCCTACACGATCCCACTTATTTTTCCTGGAATCCTCACGTGGGACGATCTCGCCAGTGAAACGCATTCGCGTAGTGCAGCGATCTGAGACGCACAGATCACGATGTGGGAACTGTACGAAAAAGACCCGAGTTCGTTTCTCCCCTGAAGATTACTGAATAGTGCCAACGTTTCGACTCAAGTGGCTGGCTTCGATGGTATTTATATTCGTAACTGAGTGAGATAGATTATGAGCGAACAACAGGTCGAAGTTGCTGGACCAATGGATGCATTCCGGCAGTTCTTTTCGCTTCAGCGAGACGTTCTTGTTCTCTCGTTGGCGATGTTTGCGTTCAGCTTGGGCTTTCAGATGACCAACCGGTTCCTCCCCGAGTATCTGTTCTTCCTCGGCGCAACTGGATTCATTGTCGGTCTGTTCGCCACGCTCGGGAACGTGATCGGAGCGGTCTTTCCATATTACGGTGGGGTTGTCTCCGATCGCGTCGGATCACGATATGCCTTGACTGTCTTTGGCTTTCTGTCAACATTCGGATTTGCGATCTGGTTTGCTGCGGCCTACATTCCGGCGATCGACCTTGGCGCGTTCGTCCTTGAACCGTGGGTTTGGGTGTTTGTCGGTCTGTTGTTGGCTCAGTGCTGGAAGTCATTTGGGATCGGCGGTCACTACGCGATCGTCAAGCAGGCAACCGAACCGAGCCGGCTGGCTCGTGGGTTCGCGAGTACGGAAACGTTCCGTCGAACTGCATTCCTGATTGCGCCGTTGATTGTCGCTGCACTCGTCGCCGACCAACTCATGCCCGGCTTCCTGTGGGTGCTCATGATTGCAATCGTCTTCGCGATTCTCGGCACAATTGTACAACATCTGCTGTACGAATCCGAGAAAGACACCGTTGGCAAGGAGTTTCAAGGATTCGGTCAGATTCTCACGGACCTAAAAGCGCTTCCAGATCCGTTGCGCCCATTGTTGGTGGCGGACACATTCGTGCGATTCGCTAATGGGATGGTATACGCGTTTTTCATCCTTGTGATCACCCAACTGATGGGGATCGGACTGACGGTGACGCTTCCTGTGTTTGGCACGGTCAGTCTGTCGCCAGCCGCGTTCTTCGGTATTCTCCTGAGCGTTGAGATGTTTGTTGCACTTCTCACGATGGCTCCTGCTGCTAAAATCGCAGAGCGTGTTGGCCTCAAGCCGATCGTCGGGCTTGGATTTTTAGTGTATGCTATCTTCCCGGTTATACTGATTTTTGCGCCAGAAAACCCGTGGATACTGATTGCACTGTTCGCGTTCTCAGGGCTGCGTTTTGCGGGGTTACCGGCTCACAAGGCACTGATTGTTGGACCGGCTGAAAAAGGTGCAGGCGGTCGAGTGACTGGCTCGTACTACTTCGTTCGCGGTGCGATCGTAATCCCGAGCGGCGTGTTAGGTGGATTTTTGTGGGAGTTCGTCAACCCGGAGATATCGTTCATAATTGCGTCTATCATCGGAATGATCGGCGTTGCCTATTTCGTGCTCTTCGGCGAGGAGTTTGACGCCTATCAGTAACTAACCAAAACCCACTGGTTTTCGAAACTAGTCGATCGGCGCTTGTATTGCGACCCAATTGGCGATCGTCCCGCTCTCATCAGGAATCGGTGTGAGTGAGACCCGATTCGTGAATACTGTGCCATCGTTTCGGTAGTTGTGGATCTCTACTGTCACCGGTTCCCAAATCGAAAGCGCCTCTCGAAAGTCTGCCCGAGGCTCGTCACTCGTCTTTGGGCCCTGCAGTAGTCGCGGGTTGTTTCCACAGAGTTCCGCAAGCTCATACTGTACCCACGATCGAAATGTCTTGTTTGAGTACAGAATTGGTGTATCCTGATATGCGGGCCCGGTGAGCGTGATCCCAAGCGGCGCGTTATCCAGCTGTTGTACACGAGCGATCAGTTCTTTGTCGCGAGATGAAAGCGTAAAATCGAGCGCATCAAAATATGGCTCCGGCGACTGGCTCGCTGTTTCATCAGAAAGTGCGAAACCATACGTTTGTGAGATTGCGTCTAGTTTCGATCGAACTGCCGCAGTATCAGCCAGCAGGACGGATGCAAGATCAGATCGAAGACTCATCTATCGAATAATAAGAGTGGTAGATATTTGTCGCTGTTGACATTGCAAGACAATCATGCGTAAACGCGATCGGCCAGATATGCGAACATCTCATCTCGGACCGATGTTTTCCAGCCATCACCACCGGTTGTTACGAGTCGCACAGACGAACCAATAAGAAGCGTGTGGATTGTCGCTGCAACGGCATCTGGATCGCACTGTTTGAAGACACCGTTTTCAATGCCTGCAGTAACTGTTTCCGCCAACGCATTCTGGATGACAAGGTCACTACGATCGAAGTGCGCCCGATAGCCATTGTTATGGGTCGATTGGAGTCGGAGTTCAACCAGTGAGCCCATGAGCTGATACTGCTGGGCATCACCCTCAATAGATAGTACCTGCTCAATAAACGACTCAAGATCCGATTTGGGATCCGTATGGTCGCTGTGTGCCGTGGTGCCTGCGAACTGGTCTAACATAAACTCCAAGCACGCAAGCAGTAGATCATCTTTCCCGTCAAAATGGTGGTATATAAGCGATGTACTTTTGTCGAACTCTTCGCCGATTCGGCCGATCGTGAGGTCAGCATACCCATGTTTCTCAAGGGCATGATATGCAGCAACAAGGATCTGCTCACGAGTCCCAGCCGACTCGTCCGCTGAAATAGTCATTGTGTAGTGAACCCAGTGTAGGTATGTTAACGTTGTTGATTGAACGTTCAATCAGTACAGCTATGTGGTCACAGTTAGTGTAGTATCATAGATGAATATTTCGCGTATCACAACCACCCACAGAAACGCAGTCTGTTTTTTTGTTCGCTGTGAGGTGCTTGACTGATGGGATCGTGCGCTCCTGCTAGCGGTATTGGGGGTGTTTGTCGTCGATGAAGCCCCGAAGCCGATCGGCAATCGGTATTGCGATCGTGCTGCTCTTGTTACTCTCAGTAAGCGCAGCGATCGTCGCCGGACAGAGTTTCACACGGGGTGAGCCAAACATTACCGCGTTTGTGCCGGAGAATGAGGTGACACCCGGCAATGAGGAGACAATCACGGTCCAGTTGCAGAATGATGGTGAGGTAGAAACGGGAACACAAACAGACGTTGTGACAGCCGCACGTGGAGTCAACGTAGAAGTCCGTGACAGTGGGCCATTTGATGTTCGTTCCGGGCGGACATCAGTCGGCACAATTTCAAACGGACAGACAGTAAGTACCGACCTCCGTCTTGGAGTCCCACGAGATCTTGAAGCAGGCGAGTACGATGTTACGCTTAATGTCCGATACACCCATACACAGTCGATCTCACCAAACTCCGATTCTGTGAACGATCGATCAAGACTCCGACAAGTGGACGTTACGCTCTCGGTCAGTGACGATGCACGGTTTGAGATTACAGACATTGACTCGGACCTCCAGCCGGGGATGAGTGGCACAAGCACGATCGAGTTTGAGAATATCGGAAATGAGCCGGCAATAGATGCGCGAGCAACGCTCACCGGTGGGAGTGGCCTCACGTTTGGTGAGGGCACTGCAGAAGTCTATTTGGGAGATGTAGATGATGGAGACACTGGTACTGTTCGTGTTGCAACATCCATTGCAGAGGCTGCCGAAGAGGGCGCAATCCCACTTGAAGCAATCATTGCATATGAAGATGAAGATGGCGTGACACAGGAAGCGCCTAGTATAACACATCCATTCCCAACGGCTGCAAAATCAACGTTTGAGATTACAGACCTTGATGCAGATCTTGCTGTTGGAGAGGATGGCTCGATCGAAGGAACGATCGAAAACACCGGCCCAACTGACGTAACCGACGGTGTGTTGGTTCTCGAGCCTGCTGGTGAGTCCATGATCGTATCAGAGCCACGTATTGCACTCCCCGAACTTGAATCAGGAGACACTGCCGAGTTCTCGTATGATGCAGATATTTCTGGCGAGTCGGAAGGTGGCCCTCGACAAGTCCGATTCACTGTTGAGTACGCAAATGATGGTCCAGCAACCGTGACAAGCGATCCTCTCTCCGAGCGGGTTGATGTTGGCGACAAGCTCTCGTTTTCGATCGAGAATTTCGATGACACGCTTGCTGTCGGCTACAGCGGCGTCATCACCGGAGACATTCGGAATGATGGGCCCCGAAGCGTTGACGATGCGGTATTAATTATTGAGCCGGTGAGCGACTCGATTTCGATCGATGAGCAACGGTTCGCACTGCCAGAACTGGAGGAAGACGAAGCGAGTGGGTTCCGTTTCCCAACGGATATTAGCGGCCAAGCGGATGCAGGTCCACGTCAGGTTCGGTTCACAATTGAGTACGGGAGCGGTGTCCAAGAACCCGCAACAGTCGGCCCAATCACCGAGCGTGTTGAAATTACTGACCAGCAACGCGAGTTCTCGATAACAGACTCAAATGTGTCGGTCGCTGCAGGCGGCTCAACTGAACTTGTCCTTGAGATCACGAACGAACGCCCTGAACGCCTATCCAACATCAATGCAAAACTGTTCACTGACAGCCCATTCTCTTCAGGCAGTGACGAAGCATTTGTGTCGGGGCTTGATCCAGGAGAATCAGCTGAAATTGTATTCTCGCTTTCTGCATCCAGTGGTGTAATGGAGAAGACCTACCCAGTGGAGTTGGACTTTCAGTATGAGACAGAGCGAGGAAATACCGTTCTCTCAGACACATATCAGTATCCAGTACTGGTGACTGCGCCAGCAGATGATGGTGGGCTCTCGAGGCTCTTCTCCATACTTGCCATCATCGGTGTGGTGGCGATCGCCAGTGGTGCAGGATACTTCGTATATAAAGAGCGGGTTAAAGAGCAGTAGATGACAGCCTCTGGGCCCACTGATGACACGTCCGAGACAAAACGGAGTGACCCAGTCACACCGATCATCAACAGATACATCACCACAGTCCCATGGCGTGTTGTTGGGGTCTTTCTTCTACTGACTGTCTTCTTTGCAGTTGGGATCGGCGGGACCGGCGAACAGCAGGCAGGAGCAGATCAGTTTACGGCCGACTTGGNGGAAGCAGATGCGCTTGAAGAGATGGAGGAGCGGTTCTCACAAAATCAACGCGCAAGCGGAGGCTCAAGTGCGACGCTGTTCATTAGCGACGATCGGAACGTCCTCTCGAAACCCGTATTACTCCGAATACTTGATGCACAGGACCAACTAGAGACGCGAGACAGACTTCGAGTGAGTTCAACCGGAAGCCCGGCGTCAAATATTGCGTTACAGCTCGATCCAACTGCAGATACTGCAGAGCAACAGTATCAAGCGATCGAGCGTGCATCCGATCGGCAGATTGAGCGTGCAATCCAAGATGCAGACGAGTCTGGCGCGCTTGGCCCAGTGAGTCAAGATTTCAGCGCGCCAGCAGCCAGCGCGTCAGTAATGCAGGTGTTTGTTAATTATGACGTCCCTGCAAGCGCAGACACAGGCGATGCTGCGTCGTTACAGTTTGAGACGGTTGACATCGTTGACGCGATTGATGGCTTTACTGCGGGAGACAATGTCGTTGTCTTTGCGGATGCGATCCTAGAAGATGAGATTCTACAGCTGTTGACGGATACTGCAATTGTGGTCTTCCCGGCCGCAATCTTGCTCATCATGTTCTTTTTGATCGTGGCGTATCGCGATCCGCTTGATCTACTACTCGGGGTGACCGCGTTAGTGATGACGCTCGTCTGGACGTTTGGGTTCATGGGATATGCAAATATTCCATTCTCGGATTCAATGGTCACCGTATTTCCACTGCTACTCGCTGTTGGGATTGATTTTGGGATTCATATAATCAATCGCTATCGTGAAGAGCGGGCCGAAGGTGCAGCGATCACAGAAGCAATGCGACTTACGTCAACGCAGCTAACCGCTGCCTTCCTGATTGTGACAATCACAACCGTATTTAGTTTCATTGCAAACCTCACAAGCTCACTCGACTCAACCAGAGAGTTCGGTATCGTCGCTGCTGCGGGAATGGTTTTCACATTCCTCATTTTCGGAGTGTTCCTCCCCGCAGGAAAGGTTGGATTGGACAATTTCAGAGAGGGTCGCAGAATCCCAACGTTCGGTGTTGCACCGCTTGGCAACGAGGACTCCATCCTTGGCCGTGTGCTGCCGGTCGGCGTCTGGCTCGCACGTGTTGCCCCAGTTGTTGTGCTTTCATTCGCATTACTGATCGGTGCAGCAGGCGGGTTCTTGGGAGCGGGTGTTGATACAGAGTTCTCTGAAGAGGCATTTTTCCCGGATCAAGAGCGTATTGATCAGTACCAATCGCTTCCTGGGCCGCTTGCACCGAGTGACTATACATTTATGCAAGTGCTCGATCGGCTCGAGAACGACTTTGGGGTTGCATTTGTTGGATCGGTAACCGTGTTTATTGATGACCCACAGGTCAGATCGGATATTGCGTTACGTGAGATCGATCGAGCAATACAGAATCCACCACCGTCTATTGAAGCAACCGATCGGCGGGCTGAATCAGATAGTATTCTTGATGTGATCGATTCACGAGCCGCGGAGGACCCTGAATTCGATCAGTTCGTGCGAGCATCCGATAGCACCGGTGACGGCGTTCCAGACAAGAATATAGACCTCATCTATCAAGAGCTGTTTGACTCCCCACGAAGCGGCGACGCTGCATCCTATGTGACGAGCGATCGAAGCGCTGCCAGAATTATCTACGATGTTGACGTTGACGCTGAGCAAGCAGCAATCACTGCAGATGCACAAGGGATTGCAGATGCAATGCGTCTTGATGCGGTTGCAACTGGGGATCTGGTTGTCAATCAGGTGGTGATTGACCAGATTACTGACTCGGCTATTCGAAGCCTCTTTGTCGCATTTATTCTAACAGGTGTCTTCTTGATACTTTCATATCGGTGGCTTGAGGGGCGTGCAGTGTACGGTGCGATCAATCTGGTCCCAATTGTTGTCACTGTTGGTGCGCTTGCTGGAACGATGCGGGTACTCGATATTGCACTGACACCGATCAATGCGCCAATCCTCGCCGTCTCGATCGGCCTCGGTGTTGATTACACAGTGCACTTTATGCACCGATTTGTTGATGAGTTTGAGAATCGAGGCGATGTGGATGCAGCCCTCATGATCACCGCACGTGGAACTGGTGGCGCACTAACTGGAAGTATGTTCACTACAGTGACTGGGCTTGGAACGCTGTTTTTGGCGTTTATTCCACTCATTCAAGACTTCGGACTGCTGCTTGCACTTGGTGTCCTCTACGCATACCTTGCATCGATTCTTATCCTGCCAGCAACGATCGTTGTCTGGCACCGGTTCGATCAGCAGTACGAACTTCCGAGCGGCGTTGAAAAGTCGCTACCGTGGCGTCAGTGACGCAACACCAAGTGCCTCATCAACTTGCTGTTGAAGCGATCTGAGATCACGTGAGTTGTCTACAACCTCGTGCTCCATTTCGATCGGTTCAAATTCGTCTTTGATCATGAGATGAATATCGAAATCAGCGTCGCTAATATCATCTCGTGACTCAATCCGCTCTTTGACGATTCCTTCATCACAGGTGACAGTGATGAGTGAGAATTCCGCAGCAATAGCATCTGCACGCTGTTTGATCCGCTCTCGAATCTTGACAGTCCGAAACGTCCCATCAACGACAGCAGTGCGGCCACTGTCTGCGATCGTCGTTGCCCGATCGAACAACGTCTGATACGTCTCTTTTGACTCTTCGGCGTTATATGTTGGCTCCGGATACAACTCTTTACGAATCACATCTGTTCGGAGCAGCTCTCCAGACAGTTGCGCGGTAGCACGCTCTGCAACCGTTGTCTTTCCGACTCCCGGTGGACCACAAACAACGACAATCCTCCCAGCATTTCGATCTAGTTGTNGCGATTCGGACTGAGAACTAGTCATACATACCCCCGACTACATCCGTCACTAGACCCTGCATTCAGTATATATCCGCCGTTGACTGCACATAGTAGTTCCGACCTTGTATTCAGTTTTGACATCCGCCACCGTGAACNGCGGAACCCGCTNCTTGATTCAGTGAGCACAAAAGCAGAACGCTCTTTTTATGTCCTACCGTTGGCCTTGATGTGCAAGGAAGTGGGCCACGATCGGATCGCGAGGCAGATCCGTTCGGATTTGATGAACCAACGAACGTTTTTACCCGTGGAGTCTCACAGATCATTCCACAGTGGCTTGCTCGAAAATCGGTAACCGTCTCAATACAAACTGACAAGGACCACTACGCAGTGGATGAGCCGATTAAAATTACTATTTTGATCCGAAATCGACTCCCCGTACCAATTCGTATTCTAACCACACAGACACGCGTTTGGGGATGGAAAGTAGATGGGTTGGTCGATGCAAGCGAGGAGATATACTATCAACCAAAGTCACAGAACGTGATTGAACTTCGAGCCGGGGAAACAAAGAAGCACGCGATCAGCTGGGACGGACGGATTAAGCGTGTAGACGACCGAACTCATTGGGAGCCGCTCTCCCGTGGAATCCACACGGTGACCGCATTTGTCACCACTCCTGTTGTCAAAACGGCGTCAAAAGAGATTGAAGTTCGATCGTAGCTGAAGCGTCGCTATCGATGAAGATGACAGTTTACAACGTGTATATCACCACGTTCTGGAGCAACAGTGTACGTTGGCTGTTCGATCGCACAAATACTATTCTCCTCGAACGTGTTCGAGAGCAACGTCGCTGCGTCTTCCCACTCACCATTCGAGAGCGAGTCGATCGCAGCATTAATTGTTCGTTCAACCTCCCCTTCAGGCCATCCATTTTTAAAGAACAAACTCTCAAGCCGCGTTCGTACTTCCTCTGGTGGAAGTGAGATCTCAGTTTGATCCGACTCACCCTCGTCAAGTACAAACGATCGACGATTGACCGCACGAGTGAACGCTAGCGTATCTTGCCACACGGCAGGCTCTAATTCATATGACTGCAACCGAGCCGCTTGAACCTCGTCTGGGAGGTCTGTTGGTTCTTTTCCGAGTGCTCCAGGCTGGATAACCTTCGGGCACCGAGTCCTGAAGCGGCAGCCGGATGGCGGATTAATCGGGCTTGGAACGTCCCCTTCCAGCGTTCCTCGGGCATTTGTTGCGCGGGGGTCTGGAACCGGAATTGCGTCCAACAACGCCTCAGTGTATGGATGTTTTGGGTTCTCAAAGAGCTCCTCTTTATTTGCGAGTTCTGCGATCTGTCCAAGATACATCACTGCAACCCGATCGGCAATATAGCGAACGACAGAAAGGTCGTGACTAATAAACAGGTATGTGACGCCAAACTCGTCTTGGAGCTCCTGCATCGTATTGAGTACCTGCGCTTGGATCGACACATCAAGTGCGCTTACAGGCTCATCACACATAATGAGGTCAGGATCCGTACTCAATGCTCGGGCAAGGTTTACACGCTGTCGTTGCCCACCGGAGAATTCGTGTGGGTAGCGATTGTAGTGCGATGGGTCAAGTCCAACCTTATTCAAAAGCACTTTCGCACGCTCTGTGCGACCCTCACTGTCGTAGAGTCCATGTGCCTTCATCGGCTCCTCAACGATCTGCCCGATCTTCATCCGAGGATTGAGCGACGACTGTGGATCTTGGAAGATCATCTGCATGTTCTGCCGGAGCGGCCGTATCTCTTTATCAGAGAGCTCAGTGAGGTCCTGTCCCTTGTATCGAACACTGCCAGCTGTTGGACGAAGTAGCTGCAGAACAGTTCGTGCAAGCGTACTCTTCCCACAGCCGGACTCGCCAACAACC
>SL_4KL_010_BRINEDRAFT_10002431_pt1 | contig 10537 bp, 8 predicted proteins | sample SodLak_010_BRINE_2_FD_10664 | JGI IMG/M metagenome (IMG submission 10664) | reverse complement strand
GGCGTAATGGCGATCACGAACTGCACGTCAACGTCACTCATCTCGAAGCCACGGTTCAAGACAAACACGACGCTCAAACCGTCGTGGGAATAGACATCAACGAAGACTGCGTAGCCCTTTCAGCCCTCCGTGAAGACGACATCATTGATTCGGTGGTCATCGACTACCCTGAAATCAAGCAAGAACGTCATCGCTACTTCACGATGCGGAAGCGGATGCAAAACGCTGGCCAGACAGCGTTCGACCACGTGTTCGAGGACAAGGAAGAACGGTACGTTCACGACCAACTTCACCAAGTCTCCCGACGAATCGTGGAGTGGGTTCAACAATTCGAGTCGCCGCTCGTTGTGTTTGAAGACCTCAAACATATGCGAGATTCGATTGATTACGGCACTCGGATGAACCGTCGGTTGCACTCCCTACCGTTTCACAAACTCCGCTCGTTCATCGCGTACAAAGCGGCGTTCGAGGAGATTCCGAGCGATGACATCGACCCAGCGTACACCAGTCAGACGTGTTCTTTTACTGGGTGTGAGCATACGGCTCGGTCGAACCGTCGGAAGAAGCGGTTCAAGTGCAACGCGTGTGGTCGGCAAGACCACGCTGACCGGAACGCGGCAGTGAATATTGCAAAGAAAGGATTGGAATCGTTGAATCGAAATGTGCCTGCTCTCAACACGTTACCGACTGTTCGGAAACTGCGACGGCAGGCATCGGGCTGTGTGAGCCAGCCGACTGTGACCCACGCAACCGTTCGAGGCCACCAAGCCGATGGTCGCGTGGGAGTGTCCGATTAACCCACGGGAAGCCTCGGGGCTTGACCCCGAGGCGGTTCACAATAGTGACAGATGGCAGGAAGAACTGCAACCTCTATTCGAGGACCGCGATATCACGAACAAGGGCAATCAACAAAACTACTTCATCAAAACGTACGAGGTAGATCAGTCGAGACTTCCAGAGAGCTATTATGAGACGCTTGCGACCGCGTTTGAGGAACACCTACCAATTGCGAATGTCGTAGATGAAATTCTTGATGAGGCACTCCAAAATGTCCAGACCGAGTGAGCTATCCCACGAACAGCTATGGGCCAATTACGCAACCCGAATTCCTACCGATGGCGATCTCGATGACGCTCTAGTAGGTTGTTTTTATTCTCGGTACTACCGTTCTGTACCGGATCCGTCGGTGGTATCGGATGATGCATTCGGCGTAGAGATTTACAGAAAGCCGGCTGTTTGAATTCGGCAGAGAACTCAACGACTCGCCAACGCCGCGGTTGATCGAAGACGCATAGCCGACCCACTCGCACAATAATCGAACTTTCCAGAGACGCTCGTTTCAGTTACGCAACCGAGGTGTGTAGTGTAGCTAAATGCTAATCGTACTCGTCCATGCGAATGGTTTTAGCACTCGGGCTGTCACCGATATCTACACTTCTCATATGCCCTTCGTTACCAAGATTTCCTTTAGCTCCGGTGACAGAGACGTACTCGCTGAGACTGCCGAAAAAATACAAACGCTGCTTGATAAGAAAGGCGCGGAGTATAACGGTCCACATCCAATACCTGCCGAGACGGTTACCGTTCCTCTCTATCAGCAGCTCCGAGTCGGGGAGGAATTCTCGTCGTGGCGCTACTCTGTGTTTCGGCGGGTGATAGAGATCCACGGCTCCAACAATATTGCTCGTGACGTGCTTGCCCAAAACTTCCCTGACTCACTCCACGTCGCAGTTGAGATCGGGAAACTAGGAGAGATGGACGACACAGACATTCGGGGCGGGTCGACAGCTACGGACTCAAAAGAAACACCGCAGCCGAAGCAGGATGCCAGTGTCTCTCACAAGCAGGATGCTGAACATAGCGATGGAACTGCAAGTACAGATCAAAACACGCCAGCAAAGCCAGACGCACAGGGGCTAATACGCGCTGAGACGGATCTCGACCAAGCTGTTGAACAACCGGAGACAGGAGACACCCAACCAATACCGGAATTGGATACTGAGACCGAGGCACTTCGAGAGCAAGCAGTAGAAGATGCTGTTGAATCAGTTCCCGACAACAGCACACCTACAGGTTCACAAACGCGACAATACACCCGTTCAACAGTCATTCGAGAGTATGTCATGGCCCGTGCTAATGGACGGTGTGAAGGCTGCGGAGAGCCCGCTCCATTCACCAATAAAACCGGCAAACCCTATTTGCATGGCCATCACACCGATGAACTGAGCGATGGGGTTCTGATAAACCAGCGTCAGTCATCGCGCTTTGTCCAAATTGTCACTATCGGGTACACCATGGTGAGGATGGTGCTGAGTACAATCGGCAATTGAAAACTCACGTAAAGAAAGTCGAGATCTACCTCGATGGTTGAGTAGTACGTTCTTTTGCAGGAGACTGTTGATACAGTCTCCCGTTACGGAATCCATACAGTACCTAGCCGTCAGAACTGCTGAATCCCGCGCACTCGATCTGTGAAACGATTCACTATTTTGACCACAATAGGAACAGAATAAATCACTTTCTGACAATTTCAACAGAGCTGAAAGAACCTAGCAGTTGAATTGGTGAAGAAGCGGTCAGTCCGCTGCTCTTACCCCATATAGATGTGCGCCGTGCTAATTGACGCTATCAACGTGTGTACGAAGATTTGGAGCCGCAAACGCTGGGATGAATTTTTCCGATAGTGTCTCTCGATCTGCACCTCGGCTCAAGTCGGCCTCGCCCTCAATCACGTTGAGTCGCTTCGCCTCTCGCCTGATGATATCCGTGAGATCGACTTTTGGCGTTGCCTCCAGTGTCTCACCAGTCTCGAGATCTTTTACCCAGAGTGTCCATCGCAGGCCATCGGTTCCGATCCCAACGAGATACCGGTGGTCGAGGTCTCGAAGATACTTACAAAACGTGTCTTCTTCGAGATATTCGCGGATGTCCGCTGTTGCGTCTTGTTTTGCCCCCGTCATCAGCTCTCGATTTGCTGCCTTCGCCTCGACAAGACACACCAGCGCGTCGTCAACGTTTCTCAACAGATAATCTGGTTGCCGCGGCTCAACGCTCCGATAGGTGATCGGGCGCCGAATGTAATGCGCGCTCGCACTCTCATACGCTTCTGAGGTAGGGCTTCGATAGCCGAGTCCATGGAGGATTGGCTCAATCAAATACTGCTCAGTAAACACCTCTGGCTGCTGTTCGATCCGTGCTCCGGGGAGTGTTTTCGGCGTACGGCAGATCTCTGCCAGCTGTCCACCTTCATTGAGTTCACGGAACTTGCGGGGGAACGTCTCCATCTGGAGTCGAACTCGTTCAGCAATCTGGTAGTCGGGTTGGAGGGTCGGATGGAGATCAGAGTCGTCAGACATGGTGATCGATATATAATGTGACTCTGAGATTCATCTCGCGGGACAGTCACTCAAAACTCCCGAATTTCGCTAAGACATCTTCTCTAATGAGTTGCTCTCGCCGCTCGACGAACTCCGGGAAGTTTTCGATACGATAGAGCCGGTCGTCAGTCGGAATAAGGTGGCGCTCATAATACTCATTAGTCCGTGTCGTGATCCACTCTTCGAACTCCATGTCGCTCTTTTCGGCGTTCTCTTTTGGTGTCAACAGCTGGAGGTTCGCCATCTTATCCCGCAGGGACTGACAGCGCTGGGCGTGTTCCATACTCAGGCCGTGGTCGTCGACAAGCGTCTCGACTTCCAGCATGCTCTTCGGAAAAATATGGTCCCGCTGGTAGGTGACGTTTTGTTTCACTGGCTCCGGATAGTAGAGCAACGACAGCAAGAGGAACGACTTCTGGGAGCGATAGGTAGTCTCATCGAGCAGTGACTCGACGACATCCGGGCTGAAGCCGACGACCTTCCCGCGGCCACGCATCTGCTGGTGGATCGCTTCAAGTGGGAACGCGCCTGCCGACTCCTGAATCGCGTCCCGGGCATCCTGTAGCACCTCGTCGGGGCGAGAGTTAAATGTCCCATTCAGGAGGGCTGAGGTGAGCCAGTAGTGGATCCGCTGACGAGTCTCGCTGCCGGTCTTTGATTCCCACGCGAGATCTGGGTCGTGGTGGTGGATATAGTAGGCAATCGGGATGAGTGCATTCGAACTCGTGAGACTCTGACTATCGAGCCCGAACTCAACGACAAGTTCGAGTGCGGCGAGCAGGTCTTCTTTGAAACTGCTCTCAAGCCACTCCAGTTTCATCGCACCGAGGTTCTCGTTTGAGAAGTTCGCAATACGGTATTCCGCGGGGAGATCGGAGAGCACGAGCAACGCCTTGAGCACGAAGTCAATGCTGAAAGTGAATCCTTTCTCTTCATACTGCGTGTTGAGGCGGTCGACGAAGCTCGTGATCTCTTCACGAGCGTTGAGCACCTCGGCGTCGTCGTCTTCCGTCCAGCGAGCGGTCGCCATCGACAGGAGGATCTCCGATTTGCTGAGTGGCGTCCCGCCCTCATTCGTTCGGATGAAGATGTCGAGGACACGTTCCTGATTCTCGGTCGTCTCCTCATGATACTGGATCCGTGTATTGTCGGTTAACGCCGCGAACAGCATATGGAGGTTCTGTTGTGCGTCATACCGCTTGACTTTCGGGAACTGGTCCATCTCGAGGGCTTCGGTCATCTGCATCGCGTCATGGCCCGTATCCGCCTCGCGGATGTCGCTTACTGGGAACCAAAACGCGTTCTCGGTCGGCGCCGGCGGGTCCTCTTTGAGCGCAAAGTCATATCGCAGCCCCAGTTCGTCATCGAGCTCTTCCTCCGGGTCGGAAAAGAGATTCAGATAGAGTTTTCGCTGAGTCCATGCGTTCGGGTCTTTGTATTGGGCATACTTGCGCTTCTCAGTGTACGACCCCTGTAGGCCGATATAGAAGGCTGTCAACCGCTGTTGGCCGTCAAGCACGAGCCGCTGTGTGTCGGGCAGTGACGAGGCTTCGTGTTTCGGGACTTTGGGGTTGTGATGGTCCAATTGGTCGTATTCGGGCTCGTCCGGGTAGACGCTATCTTCGATGTAGTGCCGGACAAATCGGTACTTGATCTGGTCGGCTGCCGTCTCACTTTTGGGTTTCCATACTAAAAACGTCACTGAGCAGCAAAGATATATATGTTCTCGTGAATTAGCCTTAATTACGTCAGCGCCGAAGCCAGCGTCATTCCCCACGTATCTCACAAGACTATGACAAAGAACTTGGCCGAAGTCATGAATGATGCTGAAGGGGCATCAAAAGAAGCAATTAATCGGGCCGAGGCGACACGACGCGAGTTTGCTGACATAAGTCTTTACAAGCGGGCCGACAGATGTAGCCGCGACATAGTGACATCTGATGGAGGGGATGAGCTGGTACAGAACACGATTCAGGATACAATCCGAGCAATTGGAGACACTCAGCACCAGCTTTGGAGTTGCCTTTCAGGTAGGTACAGTCCAGAGCCGCTAGAACTGCTGTCACGAGCTGAGTACACTATTTCTTATGATGCGTGTAGAATCTGGGCTGAAGGACATTACTTTGACCCTGTTCTATATGAAAAGGAAGACTCGGATCCCACGAAATTCTCCGAGAGCGACTCCTGAGCGTGATCACTTGTATCACAAACAAATTCACATAGCGAGTGTCATGAGCCTAGATTATATCCATCGAACCCCAGTATCCAAAATACAGTGTAATGGAAGTTGACCTCCCTGACGCAAACATCTGGACATATGTCGCTGATCATGAGGCCGACAGTGAATATTCGGAAGCACACAAAATTTATGAGGAAGCGATTAACGCTGAAAGAGCAGTGTGTATTCCAACGTACGTCCTCGCCGAGTTTTATCGAACAGTGGATCGGGTTCAAGAGCCTGACAAGACGCAAGTTATCGACCCTTACACAATCTACGCCGCATTACAGGAGTCAGATACAGTATTTTGTCCAAACCCAAGTAGGCAAGTTCAGTATGCGGAGAGTATTCATGGGCGTCGCCGCCGGCCCGAAACCTACACTGTGTCACAACTTGTTAATATGGAGGCAAAAGATGCCCCAATTCTGTCATATGCAGTGCAAGTGAGAGATTTTGTCCATCCGAATGTCGAAACAGACTCCATATCAGGATGCCCGCCGTCATCAGAGCCATACCGACTTAAAACAGTTGTTGACTCAAAAGGTTTAGATGACCTCACGATTCGCATCCTTACATATGAATCAGATTTTGTTTCAGATAATGAATTGCCGGAAATAGATGGGGTGTATGTCAAGAATTATCAAGCTGACTGAATCTGAATTGGCAATGTGTCCACTCCCACAATGACAAATAGTAAAGTGGATCGCTAGAATTCACCCTATCATGAACGCGTTCCCGGACGGTGGAGAAATACCGCTGTCCAGTCCCCGCACTTACTCCGCAGACGAGGTCAACATGGATCTAACCATGTGTGGTCTCCTCCCGGAGCGAGCAGCTGAGCTCGCTCAACTATATCGAGAGCACGGTAACTGGAACGAAGTCAAAAAGATCTGGTTCGAGGAGCGCCGTGCGAATCGGAGCACCAAGGGAAGCTCACAGAAAATCTACCGAGTTCTGACATCACGTTTTAAAAATTCCCCAACCGGACTTCCGAACCCCCATGATATACCAGTTATATTGGAGGCTTGTACCACACCGCAAGATAGCGCACAGGCCCTGTATCCATATCTTGTCGCACACGACGCGCTCGTACACTACGTTGTTCGCGAATACGTCCAGCGGCTCTCTGGAGAGTACCCAGATCCGCTCGATTTCTCTAACGAGACACTGACAACGATTCTTAGTCGGCTTGAGTACAAAGACGGAACGACGTTCGACTACGCTGAGTCAACCACGAAGCGATGGTGTGAGGGATTTCGCTCGGTAATGCGTGAGATTGGTGTATTAAAGAGTCAGCAAACTGTAGTAGGAGTTCCACCATCACTTGGAGAGATTCCACTGCTCGTTGCGATGGGCTACTCATGGCGGAACGACGGAGAGGAGTGGCTTGAATCACCGCTCGGTCTTCAGTATCTGTTCCAACCGAGCGAACGCTGGCCGGAACTCTACGACCGAGCCGCTGACACCGACACGTGGGAGTACGTCGAACTTCACGGCAGCCTCCAGCTACAACCGACACAGGAACCGCACTCGTGGATCGCACAAACGGAGCGTGAATTATGACGGCTGAGACGTGGTTTACTGACCTCCCGGACGACTTCGACGAATCGGTCCGTATCGACCGCGAGGAACAATCAGGAGAAGCAAACGAACACAGAACGCAGGCGATCAATTCATACCATGTAACGGCTGACTCTCAACGCTTTCTGAAGGACTTCATCAATAGAACGCTCGATGAAGCAGAGGACATGCGCTCCGGATCGAATTACTGGCTCTACGGCTACTATGGCAGCGGCAAGAGCCACCTGCTGACTGTGCTTGACGGGCTGATGGACACGCAGTGGCTCGACAGCCGTTACGATGACGTGTGGACCGGGCTCGTTCCTGACACCTCGACAGACAAGCCTCTCGACGAACTCCGTGACCAATGGGAGCGTGTTCACTCGGACTATCACGTCATACCGATCTCAGTGAACCTGCTGAAATATCAAGGGCAGAGACAACGCAGTTTCAGTGAGATCGTCCTCCGTCACGCCCACCAAGATCCAAACCTCACAGGTGTTTCTGACGGAATCGCAACCGGACTATCATCACAACTGGATGTAGCATACTTCGAGGACTGGTATCGAACGACAGATGCGTGGCCTGACCGCCAAAATCAAGCCGCGGACGTCATCAGCGAAGTCACTCCGGACACACCGCTGTACGAATGGGACGAAGCGGGACTCTGGACTGATATTCAACAGTATAGCGCGCTGTCCGACGTGGTCCTCCCCGAGCTGTTCGAGGAGGTAACGGGGACACAGGACGGCTACACGGATCTTCAGCCGTCGGACATCGATCCCAAAGAAGTCGTCAATCGGCTCGAGTCGCTCCGAGCGGATCGTGCAGCAGAGCTCAACAAACCAGTCAAACTCGTTCTTCTCCTCGATGAGGTGAGTCTCTTCATCGGGACTGACTTCGAGCGGCTCACTGAGCTACAAACGCTCGCCGAAAAGGTCGATGACATCGGTGGTGGCAATATCCAGCTGGTCGCAACTGCACAGGCAAACATCGAAGACACCCAACCGCAGTTCGCAGCCCACGGTGCTGATTTCAGCATCGTCAAGGACCGGTTCCCACATCGCTATCAACTCCCGAGCAAGCACGTCGGTGATATTGCAAAGAAGCGGCTCTTCCAGAAGAGCAACACGGGCAGCAGCAACGTTCAGCGAGTATTGGACACCGCCGATGTGAAGCCTGCCGAGTCGCTTGTCTACAACGAGATCAGACAGAACACGAAGCCACCGTTGGACGCCATCGACGACGGGGAACTCGTTGAATTTTACCCGTTCCTCCCATATCACGCACCGCTGTTTCTCGAGATCTTATTCAACCTTCGAAAGGAGGCAAATGACCCAGCGAAGTCTATCTTCTCAGGAACGGCCCGGGCGATCCTCGCACTGATGCACGGGTTGCTGACCGACTGGGTCGATGAGAGTGGAGAGGACCAGATAATCACACTCGTGGACTTCTTCGAACTTATCAAGCCCGAATTACGGGAGATCCTGTCTCAAGATATGCGTGTCGTTGAGGGGACGGATGAAACGAACGGGATCGCGGATGCGGTAGCTGACGCTGATAGTGACCTCCGAGAATTTGATCTGGATGTCGCAAAAGCGGTGCTTCTCCTCCGCCCCGTTCACGAAATCGTCCCGCTCAACGATGGGAACATCGCAGTCGCAGTCATGTCAGACCTGAATGGCCGGTCGTGGATCAGCACGACGAACCGAGTTGAGGAATCAATGGACCGCCTCCAGAAATTCATTCGACCGACTCGCACCGAAAGTGGCCCCCGGTATCGGTTTGCGACGCAAGAAGAGCGGCTCATTTACGATGAAACTGAAGCAAACGTAGGGGATCCGGATTGGGATAGTGTCGTCCAAGCTTTGGATGACCACCTTTGGAACCGTATCACCCGCGATCTGTCACTCCCCGATTCAGCGCCGTACGGAGACGCTGGCGACGAGTATCCAGTCTCCTACCACTTCGAAGTTGATGGGGAGTCGTTCAACACGGCGATTGAAACAGAAAATGGAGTAGACATTACAGTCGCGGTCCACGGTGTTCGTCCGAATGCAACGTCAAAACAAACAGACGTTGACACGCTCTACTGGGAAATCGACACAGATGGTCTCCAAGACTTACGCAATCGCCTCGTCGAATGGTGGGCACTTCGTGATGCAATCGCAACGCGTGATGTTCCGCCAGCCGTTGAAGATGATCTCGAGAAACGCGCAAACGCTGTTCGTAGCAAGCTAACCAGCGCGATGATGAGTGGATCGTACACCGTCAAAGACCGCACTAATATCGGTGGTCTCTCGAAAGCCGTTGAAATTGCGGTGGATGTCACGTACTCCGACGGCACCCACCCAGTAATGTTACAGGTCGACGAGAGTTGGCTACAAGAGCTTCGTGACCTCGAGACAGATGCCCCGCTTCCCACATGGGCGCAAACGATTCAGGTCCCGTCGTCGAAACGAGCAGCGAGTTCGGGGAAGGAGACTATCCAGCGGAATGTGCTTTCTCTCACAGGTCGACAATTAAAAGATCGAGCCGAGGGGCTCAACATGGTCACGGTCCTTGACGGGATCGTCGATGAAGTGCCGTTCTACGATGATACCAGACCTGCGCTCTGCGCTCTCATCTGGGGGTTCTGTCGAGAAGGCCGTTTGCTTCCAATCGATGAAGACGGAAACACACTGGCGGATGACGCTGTCCTCGATCTCGATAGTCTCTCGTCAGTACGCCTGAAGCTACTCTCGTGGACATCCCCGGCGACTATCCTCGAAGAGGGTGGGTTCAAAGAGACAACTGAAACCATCGCGGATGGCATCATTAACCTCCAAAAGGCGAATCAGCAACTTTACTCACAACTCACCGGACTGCGAGAAGATGTCGAGTTGATAACCGACACCGATGTCCGAAGCGAGGAGGTGGCTACCTTACTCGAATCATTCACTGCGACGCTGACTATGCAGATCGAGGCCACAGATGAGCGGCTCTCAAGTATTAGATCCCAAGACGGCGACATTGAGACAGTTGTCGAAGAAACAATCGAGACACAAGAATGGTCCGACGAGGTGAGCGATGTTTGGAACCGCCGCTTTGCGACGCTCCAGCAGCTGGATGCAGTGCTTACCATTGGAGACAGTCAGTTCGACTGGATCGACGCGGACGCCAAATCCGAAGTCGAGGATCGGTCAGCAGCTGTTTCTTCATTCGATGGCACATGGTGGACGACGGATGGCTGGAGTACGTTCTCCGGAAACCTTGTGCCAGATCTCACACCAGAGCTCAAACGCTCATGGGAGACGTTCGTCACAGAACGGGGGTTAGATGAGTTCATTAGCCGGATTGAGGAGCATCCATGGATACTCCCGGCTATCGAGCTTCCCACTGG
>SL_4KL_010_BRINEDRAFT_10002426_pt1 | contig 10544 bp, 9 predicted proteins | sample SodLak_010_BRINE_2_FD_10664 | JGI IMG/M metagenome (IMG submission 10664) | reverse complement strand
ATGTGGGCATGGATGATATGAGCACTGGAGGTCATGAGGCCAACAGAGACAGTGTTCCTCTAATAAGTTGCACAGATATGGGCGTTTCCAAGGACTTTGAATGAATTATGAAAAAACACGTGTGACCGCTGAAAATTTTTGGGAATTCGCATTCCCAAAAATTTGGGTGTCACCGCACTTTTTTTGGTAATTTGTGAATTCCCAAAAAAAGCCAAAATTTTTTGATCTTTTTGGACTCTTTGCTTCAAGGGCTAAAATTGTCACGCAGATTTACGTATGCCTCTTGTCAGCTGGCTGTGACGTCATTTGTGGCCCATGTATGCCAACATTCTTTAACATCAAATTATTATGGAATATGTATTCATGTATTCTTGCTGTTTATTTATTCTGTTATACTTTGAATTCTGATTTTCTTACTTTGAGGTTGAAGCCCAAGACTGACATGGCCTTTGCATGCTGACAGCACATACACCCATGTCAGCATATAAGATGGAACTGCTCAGGAAAAGCTCCTAACACTCACCTGAATCTTGTAATGGCACAGGGTCTTGGTTGACCTGCGCACATGAATGGTCAAACGTCCACAATACAATCCGAAAAAAAAAATCAACCCCTGCACACAGAAGCACAGCACGCAAGCATTGCAAATTGATCCCCCAGCATTTGCTTGTGCACATTGCTTTTGGCATGGGCATGCAACTATGCCTGTAAGCTCAACCACAGCCGTGACAGTAATTCTTTACTATAACAATTTTACCATTCTTTCTTTACTATTGCAATTTTACTGCCAAAGATACTTATGGCACGACACAGGCCAAACGTTCTGGCATGCTCTTTTCTTATGCAAATCCTGATCCATATTCTTTGCCTTGGGTCCAAATTTGATTTGATGCCCGCTCTCTTTACCTTGGATTTCAGATCACCATGGATCCCGAGTTGGAACACTCCAGCGCATGGCATGCAACCTCAGGGAAAAGCTAGTGTCCCAGAGGGCCCTCTATGCCTCTCCATGTTAAACACTTACCATTATGCACAGCCATCATTCTCAGCCTCGTTTATGTCTTTGCCGTCATCCCTTGTTCCAAAACTTATCATCTGGCACACCACGATTGTTCATGTCATAAAACACGAGTTCAGACATCAGAAGTTCACCCCCACTGCTATGATAAGTTACCCTAAACTTTTGGAACAGGGGCACCCTCAATCTGCATACAATACCATAGATGCCTAGCCACTGCACTCACATCCAGCCTAGAGCATCCTTCAATGAGGCATCGCACAATCACCCTCAACCTTCTCACCAAGCAAGTGGCGCAGATTCATGGTCTCACCAAAGATTTCCTATGCACAGGGGAAGGAACCAACTGACATATCAGGTGACAATTAAGTTACTGCATGCAGCTGCGACAACCCATGTGCATCCACTCAAGCGAACTCCACCTCATGAAATGCAGAGAGAGCATGTACCTAGAAGACATAATTAGCATAAATGAAACTTTCTCACTCAGCAAGCCACCGCCCCACACCCTCTCTACTGTGATTATCTGCATCACCAAACCTCTCTTGAGTCTTGGCATTCATGGGCTCCATGAACTCACCAACCACAGTGAAATTTGTATTCCTCCAAAAGCACAGGTTCAGTCCCAATATCCTAAGATATTAGCTGAACGCAAGGTAGCACTCAATAAACAATCAGCTTTAATCGATCTCCCTCCTAGAATGGATCTAACTGCAGCTGTGATCCACAATATTCCCAGGTACAAAAACACCGAATCCAATACCCTTTCTGCGAGCAGCAAAATCAAAAATGCGCACATCAGCCGACTTGTAGGCACCCAAGGTTATGGAAAAAATAACTAACCCTAAACCCTGCCTCCACTTCTGACTCAGATCCACGTAGCCCATCAACAAGCTCCTTGTAAACGCCCCCAACACTAGTGATCCTGTCCCCAACCATGATCCACAACCCACTATACACACTCATTGGATGCCGCTTACCCCATCCCCCAACCCAACCAACTGCAATATTATCATACTCTGGAAAGGCAATTCTTTAACCAAGATATCTTCCCCAAAACACAGAGCAACAGACAAGCACTCCCATCACCAAACAAACAACACGACCAACCAGATGCTGTGGGGGCACCAGATGATCTATCTGCCGATACCGATCCGCCTAGTTAAATATTGCGTTCCAATTCTGGACCAAATACCACAACGACCGCCTGTATAAACGGCCTACAAACTCAGCCTTTAATCCACTCCAACATGCCACCCAATTAATAAAACCAGGGCCAAAACAACCACAGACAAAAAAGAGATCTTACACATAGAAATTGAACTTCCCTGCCCTTCAATCAACCTCCTGTATCCCTCATGCTGGAGCATGAAGCTTTGGAATTACAAGAGAAACAGTCTTGCAGATAGCAAGAGATACAATACCCGATAATGCCATCAATATTTTCTACCATGACCTAGATATCACACACATTGACTCATGGAGGATTGTCTAGGACAAGAAAAGCATGACAATATGCCTCTTCAGCAGACACAGTACCCCACCCATTATGCGCCCATGATTTAAGGAAGGCGGTCGCTCCCTATCTCCAAAAAAGCTGGCTTCTTGCCTGACAGCACTCATCCAATGCTCAGTCTGCCATTGAGTGTGCAGGCTGTGAGGTTTTCTTCCTTTTCTATGGCCTTGAACCTGGAAGAGCTGAGCCACCCTTTGATGATATGTACATCTGTGACTTTTGCAACCAAACTTACCACTGGGTATACGTCAAGAACAACGGCTGCTATACCAAGAGCACCACAACATAGCTTGCAGACTTATCATAAAAGCTATTGAAGCTGGCTCCCTAGGAGGCTCTTAAACCAAAGTGGATATTGGCAGCTAAGACCGCCGAGCAAAACTTACTAAGCCCTAAAGGATAAACATATAGAACCACCCCTGAATGGCTATTCTCTAGCCGCTTCCCAGTGGCCTCCATACTGTCTTTCTGGGTGGCACCATCTACAGCCCTTATAGTTTAGAGCCTCTTAGACATCTTGCTCTGGATCCTCAGAAAGTTACCAAGCTTGCTGTGAAACTTCATGCTCATTCGGTTCAATTTGCTTTTCAACTTGTTAGTACCAAACGTGCCTTGAAAAAACTTTTGCAACGAATCATGACCAGGAGTGGGGTTTTGCTAGCCACCCCCCTGATCCCCACTGATTACTTTTGTTTTCTTTGCTGGTGGATGAGTCATATGGTGCTTAGGCCCAAGGTTCCTTTAATTGATATAGATATTGAACATCTCACTGCCTACGTAGTTTTCTCTTACTTTCCTTGCTTCTCTTTTCTTTCTGAAAAGCATTGGCAAAATTTGGTCCAAAATAGACGACCCTGGCGGGCTGATGGGTGCGCTGCCTGTGTTTTTTGCATAAACCCCTTACATATTGAACCAGAACGACCCAACCAGAGCCCTTCTTGCTTCCTTTGGGTATAACTTCACTTTTAATACAAAAGGATCCTGGTTGCTGAAAAACAAGGGAAAGTGAAGGGATGCAGGTCTTGACCAATTTAGGCAAAAACTGCGCTCCAAAGCCTTGATGCTGTTTTTCCAAGAAATGTAATAAGTCAGAAATGGCTTAAAAGGCACATACCGCTAACGACCACGTCTTTTCACTCCATCATGTATGCAATGCAGTGCAATGCAATTTGTTTGTTACAAGAAAATCATTACATGAAAGATCATGCAGTGTGGTGCAGTGTGTGATCTATTTTGTAGAGGAGATCTGGGGGTAAAACAATGCTTCATGCCATGACCAATTTGGAATGTGGCCATGATTGTCAAATTTCTAGTTAAGCTGGTTTGGGGCCCTAGGAAGCAGGGCTAAATGCAATCAAAAACCCTGAAAGATGCCAGCCTTGGCCATATGCCCCAGGAAAAATTGAAAAGCATATCCATGGGCTTCTGTGTGTGGAAAAAGGAGTAACTGGAAAATGAGCATTTGCATTTCTTATCAATAAACCAGTCTGGTTGTTGGCGTGTGGGCTGCACATACCTTCATGTGCACATAACTATCAGAAGTTAAATTTGGGCCTCAAGGGTGGCTTAAGGATTGTTTGGGGCCCTTATAAGGTGGGAAATTCGGTCTTCCACAAAACACATTTGCTGCCCTTGCCCTTTGAGTATGGCTTTTGTGTCAGGGGCCTTGATAGATTTATGGCTGGGCTGCACAAGCAGGCCTAAAATTGATACACACTGCCATTGTAGGTCGCAAGGGCCAGCGTGGGTTGCAAGACGGGGTGAAGCTTTGCATGGAGAATTCCCATACTGGGCCTAAGCGGCTCCCCTTTGATGTAGAATAGGTGTAGGGAGTTGTTTTTTTAAGTGCACAAGCAACAAGCTACCATGCGCGCTGTCCACTTAAAATCACGAGCATTGAAAGTTTTCACCTGAGAGACAATCAATCCTTTTCAGATTTGAGCTCAGATACACCCCCTTGTGCCACAAGCCAAGCGCTTGATTTTCTAGTTGAGTATCTGCCATATTGCTGCAATTGAGACTGCCAAAAGCCTGCCACGGCCATGCACGTCAGAAGTTGAGCTATGCAGACAGCCTTGCCAACAGGCGCGTCTTGTGCACACTGCATGTGCACCTCCCGATTATTAGAGACCTGATCGGTCCTGCAATCTTGATGTGCTATACTTATCTCCCTGCATACAATTGATCATTAAACACTGGTCCTTGCAAGATCCAGAAGCAAACAAAGGCTAGCATGTGTGATTCTGACTCGCACTAGTAATACAGTAAAAAACAAGTTTAGGAAAACAACCTACCTTACCCACATATGTATGCAGGTTTGGAGGATGGACGTTGCTTGCTATTCTATGGACTTTCCTTTTCTTGTTTTACTCTTATATGGGCAAGGATTTGAATGGCAAGGATATCTGGGATTTCCAGCGTCATCCTTTAGCAACAAACACTGAATTGTATGCGACCATCTTTATCTCACTTTTGGTCATAGCCCCATGGCTTGTGACACACAAGGTGAACCTTGTGGCTGGAATGCTTAGAAGAACACGTACAATGCATCCCTCTTACAGCTCCCCGCCCACCTTCTTGAACTTGTAGTCGTTTGGGTCCTCCTGCCCATCCTTCTTTGGGAACATGTTGTTGGACATGTTGTTGCCCCAGACCGAGAACGCGTACCCGCGCTTGGCCAAGTCCAGGGTGTTGATCATGTGCACGTTCATGAACTTGCACGAGGTCTCACACATGATGAAGGGCTTGGTGTCAAGGCAATTCCAGGATTACATGATGCCTTTCAGCATTTGATAGGTGCATTCCTAGATTAAGAATTCTTTGCTGGAAAATTGCTGTTGGACAGGCATGCAACACAATCAGATTTTCATCTTGCAACGAGCCTAGCACCATTCCAGATCAAGTTATGTTTATAAACCATGCAGATTTTGTCTATAATATGTGTGCGCATACCCAGGTGGATGTCAAAGTTGAATCACCTTCTCCGGCCATCTGTATCCTAAGATTCAAAGGCGCTGTCCCTGCTGGGTACTTTGGTCGCATAAGCAGATGTCCTGTCCTTGAATGGCATGCGTTTGCTCTTATCAGCACAGCAGCAAACTTGAATGGCACCGCTCCAGACGAGCATCTCATGCTGATTTCAGCTTTGGGAGACTTCACAAAAGGCCTCGTCAAAGACCCACCAACAGAGGTGTGTTGGAGATGCATGTGATTTCTTCACGTCAAATCTGATGTGGTAGTGCTCGTAATTCACCTCTTTGCCAGGTCTTGTAAGGAAATGAAACTGAATAAATCAATAAGCAATCATGCAGCTGGCCATTTCCTGTGCAGAATGTGCGTTCTTTGTATGGTAGGCTTTTCTTTGCAGACTGACATGTTGAATACAAGCATAGCACTTTTTTTTGCTTACTCTGCTTAGCAGTAAATCTTGTGCTTTGACATTGAATGCTTAGCATTGGAATCACACACAATAGTGTGGACAGCTTATCTTTGTAATCAGTCAATTTAGAGTTAGCGATGATCCTCAAGTCTTCACTGCATGACAATTGCCACTAGTGACTGCCTTCGATCCATTCTGCTTGAAGACACGACACTTGTTCCTAGATTGCGCCTTGCCTCAACCCGATGCTGATCTGTTGCTTGTAGTTGTGGACCAGAAGTTTCAAATTTATTGGCCTACCTTACATGACACGACTTTATAAAAGGCCCATGGTCATTTGCACCGGTGCTGGCATTTCGGTGGTTGTTCCTGCTTTGCTCCAGGTATATACAAGACACTTCTGACACTGCATATAAAGATGATTAAAGAATGATTTTGCACACAAACTTGCTCTTTCAAACATGTACGGTGATTGTCGTCCACAGAAATTCAAGTGTCACATAAGTAAGGTGCTTTAATAGTCAGAACTATGCTGTCAACTTAAAAATTGCAAGACAGTGGTGATATCCTGTTAGGTGAACCCAAACTGCAATGCTTGCCAAATACTCAACANACTGTGGGCAAATATAAAGATATATCAAAAAAAGGGAAGAAGAGAGGGGAGTTACCAAAAAAATGAAAGAAATGCGGTACTAAGTGAGTTAAAGGCCGGAACAAACGACCCTGGGGGGCAAAGTGGGTGCGCTGCCATTTTTAAATATTTGGCATATTAGTCCAGAACAATCCAACCAGACCATATGTCACTCTCCAAACCACTATCAATGTACCTTCTTGGTACGCAACCACTTCTGCACCCCTGAAGCTGATGTTTGCTAGGTAAAATGGTTGAAATGTGCATCTAAGCCGACACAGTGTCTTCTTACCCCATTAGGCCTGCAATGACATCCATTTTTACAAGAATAAGATTGCACAAATACTGAATAATATAATGTAATATGGTAGAGTGGGTGATACGGTGCAAACATTTGGGGTCAAAAGGTTTCATACTGCAGCCAATGAGGCATGTGCCCCATGATTGGCAACAAAAAGCTTGACAATCTTGACTGCTTTACAAACCTTGGAAGTGCCTGCTACATGCCAGTGGTGAGCTTGCAAACTCCTAATCATGGGGCTTGCCCCCCATTTAGATTTTAGAATTGCCACTTTGGGCGTCAATTTTCTCCCTATTGGATATGACCTTTTTTCTTGTAGAATTTTTGGGGTAAGGTTTTGCAGGGGGTTCCTGTTGAGGATATGAAATACACCCTTTTCATGCAAGTTACCTTTCTGAAGGGACTTGAAATTTTTCTTTTGCTTTGACTTGAATGGCATGTTGAAGCCATGCGTTCGACTTATCCTGTTCCAAGATCAAAATCTTTGATGTGATTTTGTTACAAATTGGTATCATATGTACATACCTACTGTTTTAAATGAGGAAGGTTGCACACACCATGCATTCCCAATGAATCATGTTTGATGCAGGCAATAAGGGCACACATTAGACCCGGCACTGGCTGGCGAGGAGTTACGCTGAAAGGATTTGAAAATTTGAATACTTTATCATTGTGAATTTGATTTGCTTGCGTGGCTGTTATTGAGGCAACATGCGCAATGACCAAAACAGCTTGACCTGTCCAACTCGCTTTGCATACCTAACCTTGACCAAACCAATGAAAATTCACTGATGTGCACATTTTGAATACAATAGAAAAGATGACGTTACAATTCAGAGGCGGCCATGGTATAAGCTGGCAGAATTGTGTCAAAGAAAATGTTGAGTTCCAATCTCTTATGGCTCTTTAGTATTGCTACATTTTGCATATTGGGGGCCAAGATCAAGGCAGAATACCTGCAATTTGCAGCATATGATAGCAAGGTACCTGTTAATACCATATAGACCTTGCATTGATATTATTTACGTTGCATGCAATTTTCATTTGGGGATGGATGACGATGTAGGAAGTCACCATGAAAAGGCAACTCAGGAATCCAAAGGAATATCAACTCAGTCAGAATAGCGAAAAATGTATCGTGCATTCCTATTCTACCAATTTAGAATTCCTCAGGTGGCATGAACTCCTTGGAAAACAGACTTGTATGTCCTTTGTGAATGCTCATTGATTCCTTGTCCATACAGGGCTATCTGGACCATGGACATATGATTTGGGTTGCCAAAGATGTGATCTCCACGTATGGTCAGAGCCTGTGCGACATGGTCCTGCATCATCCAAACATTACAGTATTTGACACAAGGTACTGCTCAAGCCGCCCAAGCTTGCTGGAGATGGCTATCAAAGTGTATGACCGTGACAAGTATGACTGTGTCTTTGTTACCTCCAATCCTGTGGGAACTGCTGAAGTAGTTCGTGGCTGCAGGGCTGTGGGCATACATGCCTACGGACCAATCTTTGACTCCTGAAGATATGAAGGTCTACTTATCATGTGGTGCGGCTACTCTTTGGACGATAAATACAAGCCTGGGACATGACCAATATCAAATGCAGAAAACGCTGGGGATGACCATACCATGGTCCTCATGAAACCAAAAAAATTATATTCTCTGTCCCGACTGTACATAGCACTGCCATGCACTGACATGCTAGCCGTGCACTCTGTTCATTTTTCTGTATAGGCCTCATGTGGCAAATAAAACTGAACAGCCTTTTGTGTGGCACAAAGATGTAGCTCAATGGTATTTTAGCTGAAGTTGGGGGAGGTGAGGTACCGCCACAATCCTTTGCGAGTTTCTACCGATGCTAAGGACATGTAGGGTATGTCGTCCTCTTGAGTGAAACATTGTCTTTTGCATTCTTAGACAAAATTGTTGTACATATCTCATCTTTTACATATAAGATCCCAGGACATGTGAGCCAGAATGTGCTAGATGGGGATCTTGAAAAGTGAATTTGTCCCCAGTCATCAATCCTGCTCATATTCAGGACTCGAGCAACGCCTTGCGCTTAGTGTTGCCTAGATTTAGGTTACATTTATGTCTATTGACCTCCGTGAGTACTGCACATGTAAAGCCAACATCGCGGCTTAAATCTCCTATTCTACCTGAGACTTCAGGCGTCTTGTGTCTGACTTGTGTCATGTCACGCTAAGGGCAGGCATGAATTTCCAACTTAAAAAAGTTTGGCATGAATTTGTTTTTTGCATTTTTGCCTCGTTGAGCTAAGAGACTCTGCTAGAAAAATACTGCAGTGCGGTTTGCCTGGACACTTGGTCTGGCATAGCTCCACAGCACTTCTGCTTATGCTAACCTTTACTTTTCTGTCCTCATACCTGAGATTCTCTTGTCCACTTGTGCTTGACGTTGGCTGTTTTTGAGTAGCTTAAAACACAACTTCCATTTTAGTCGTGTCCATGTCATGCTTGTCTTTCCTCTATCTTTTGTCCATCAACAAGAGCTCTGTTTCTTGGTGAGAGAAGAGCTTCTCCAGTACATTGGGATGTGTAAAGTTGTCGATCAATTCAGGTACACATCTGTATCTAATAAATTTAGATAAATCTTTCCTTTATTCTTCCACCTTATGCCTCTGTATGCCACTTTGAGTCTCGTATCTTTGATGTGTGATACAGTCTCCGGTCTTACCAGCTAATCTCAATTGCAATGGAGGAAAAGAACGTCACTCTCAGCACGCTGCTGTAGCTTTGCAGTAATGAGCAATTCAAGTTGTCAGCAACACTGTACCTAGTTAGACACAAATTCATGATGCCCCCCACGGAGCAGGCTCTCCTCCCCCTAGGGGTGCTACCGGTGTGCTTTAGGCGTGGCAGCACGTCCAGTCCAATCCAGTGGGAGTCTTATCAAAAGCATATCTAAACAATGTTGAGCAAGTCTGTCATCTAGGCTGACATATGCTGGATCATAAAAAGGAACTAGGGAAGTTGAGGATGACATAGAAAGAGGTAGCAGGCAGTCTTAGACTCAGCTTTTCTGCATACAAAATGTCTACTATATATATATATATAGTCTATATCAGATCAGGTCAGGTTCTTCTTCTCCTAACTTCTCATTCTCCTAAACCTAATGTAGATTCTGATAATATTAACACTTCTAGACCTGCTTCTCCCTCTGGAAACAGTCTTCTGGTCAATGAGAAGAAGAACAATTCTCCAGTCATACACGCAACCCTCCTGTCATGATCATACACGCAATTCTCCTGTCATGCACGCAACTCTCCTGTCATACACGCCATTCTCCAGTCATACACGCAACTCTACTGTCAGAGAGAGTATCCTTACTATGCAGTAACTATCACTAATCTCCCCAGATATCGGCTGAGAACAAACAGCCCACATCATCATCTTCTGCCACTTGATGATTACATTAGCAATCTTATTGTCACGATCAAAGCTAATGTTAACATCCCTAATTGCATGCAGACAAATCTGCAGGAAAACAGTCTAGATAATCAGGAAATACTTAATTTTCTTTCCAAAAAGTAATATTACTGTTGGGTCGAGGATCGTTTCCCTTTAAATGCTAAGCGACGATGAGAAGAGAATAGACGACCTTGACCAGAGCCAACCGAAAAACTAGAGACACAGGCAGGACTACTAGACACAGAATAATATACAGAAATTGT
>SL_4KL_010_BRINEDRAFT_10002424_pt1 | contig 10545 bp, 8 predicted proteins | sample SodLak_010_BRINE_2_FD_10664 | JGI IMG/M metagenome (IMG submission 10664) | reverse complement strand
GAAGATTTCTTCGATGAACTCGCCGAATACGCTTTTGAACACGAGTTTAACCTCGTGACGGGTGATGGGCCAACTGCCGAACTGGTTGACCTTGCCGTCCCAGCCCTTGTCTACCATCTGATACCCGTCGTGGCGTTTCTGGTCGCCGGATTCGTCGTTGCACGGCGGGTCGGCGCAGTTGATGGCGTACAGGGTGCTGTCGCCGGAGCAAGCCTCGTTTTTGGTGCGGTTGTGGTTGCACTCCTCGGGACGTTCCTCTTTACTGTGAGCGACAACGGTGCAAGCATCAGCCCGCTCTTTCTCGAAGGCGTCGTACTTGCAGGTATCGCCTATCCCGGCATGCTTGGCGCGCTTGGTGGTTTTCTGAGCACGCAGGTCTGACTCTCAAACGATAATCAGGGTGTTTCGCACCGAGAGGACAGGCTGGTTGCAAACCCTAATATCCCAGCGCTAATACTGCCGGAGGTAACTTCGGAAACGTACTCGCCACCACGGGGTGGCGAGATGGTGTAACGGCTTACATCCGGTAGTATGAGCAAGCCAAAGGTGTGAGACGAACGCAAATCGCCAATTTGTGTGACTCGGAAATCCTTGCGTTCAGTGCAGGGAGAGACTCAATCGAGTTGTTCCCCTGAAAGCCGCTGTTTCAGGAGGTACGCAACGCCACCAAGCCCCGCAACCGCACCACCGACGCCGAAGCCAGGCCCATCGTCATCTGCTTCGTCAACATCATCGTCATCATCCGGCATGTCGTCATCATCATCCGGCATATCGTCATCATCATCCGGCATATCGTCATCATCATCCGGCATATCGTCATCATCATCCGGCATGTCGTCATCAACGTCTGATACCAGAAGCGTACCAACCATTCCCTGGTCTTCATGTGGTGAGCAGATGTACTTGTACTCACCGGACACCTGGAAGGTCCACTCGTGGTCATAGGGTGGTTCGTGGCGCTCCTCAACCCCTTCCCAGCCACACTCGTCGGGCATCTCCGTTGGCACAATGTCGTGATTGCCGGACTCCCAGACCCACTCGACGGTCGTCTCTTCGTCTACGTGAACAAACTCGGGGTCGAAGATATTCTCGCCTTCCTCACCGCCGACCTGGATAGTCGCTTCGTCCTGCCCTGTCTGATCACTGAGAACGAAGAGCATTCCAGTCATTCCCTGGTCTTCGTGTGGTGAACAGACGTAGCCGTACCGGCCGGGGACCTGGAAGGTCCACTCGTGGTCATAGGGTGGTTCATGGCGCTCCTCGACTCCTTCCCAGCCACACTCGTCGGGCATCTCCGTTGGCACGATATCGTGATTGCCGGACTCCCAGACCCACTCGACGGTCGTCCCTTCATCGATGAATACAGCATCGGCGTCGAAGATGTTCTCGCCGTCCTCCCCACCGACCTGGATTTCGACTTCATCCTCGCCCGTGTAATCTGCCACGTCGTAATCGTTGGTGACGTAAACGGACCCGACCATGCCGTCCCCGACGTGAGGTGTACAGACGTAATCGTAGGTTCCGGGATGGACGAACGTATGGAGGTGGTCATACTCGGGCTCATAGCGGTCCTCGACCCCTTCCCAGTCAGAGCGTACCGGAAGCGTCTCAGGAACGAGGTTATGATTGCCCGACTCCCAGTTCCAGTGGACGGTCGTGCCGGGGTCGACTTTCACTAGTTCTGGTTCAAAGATGTTCTCACCATCGTCGCCGCCAACCTGAACGTCGATGACATCCTCGCCGGTCCGGTCGTCGAGGACAAAAATCAGCCCCGTCATGGCGTCGTCTTCGTGTGGGGTACAGACGTAGCCGTACCGGCCGGGGACATCAAACGTCCAGTCATGGTCGTATGGTGGCTCGTAGCGCTCCTCAACACCATCCCAATCAGAATCATCGGGACGCTCGGTAGGGACGATGTTATGATTACCTGATTCCCAGCCCCACTCGACAGTCGTTCCCGAATCGACGAGGATTGCGTCGGCGTCGAAGATGTTCTCGCCGTCCTCCCCACCGACCTGGATTTCGACTTCATCCTCGCCCGTGTAATCGACGAGGTCTGCATCGTTGGTCACCTCAATGGTGCCGACCATTCCCTGGTCTTCGTGGGGAGTACAGACGTAATCGTAGGTTCCGGGATGGACGAACGTGTGCATGTGCTGATACTCTGGTTCTTCTCGTTCGTCTACACCCTCCCAGTCACTCCGGGCGGGAATATCGTCCGGGTAGAGGTCGTGACTGCCCGACTCCCAGTTCCAGATGACGGTCGTGCCGGGGTCGATACGGATCTCCGCCGGGTCGAAGATGTTCTCGCCGTCCGGTCCGCCAACGTCTATCTCGACGACATCCTCGCCAGTGTAGTCTGCGAAGTCATCGTTCTCGTCACTGCCGTGGGAGTCGGCGCTTGCCATGCCAGTTGTCGCCAGCGTCGCGGCGGCCCCGCCTGTCAGTGCGAGGAACTGGCGACGGTTCGTGTCTATCGGGACGGTGCGTCCGTTTGTGCTGGCGGGCTGATTGCTGTAACTCATCGTCATCAGACGAGTTACACAACATACATTTGATACTTTTCCGAATTGTCTCCAAACTAATTCCAAAATTCGTCCAATATTCGGAGAGACCAGAGCGACACTGAGACTACCGGACGTAAGCCGTTACACCATCTCGCCACCCCGGGGTGGCGAGTACGTTTCCGAAGGTACCTCCGGCAGTATGACAAACTCATCCGGGAAGGTTGGACGAAATTTGGATAATACTTATTACGCCTCTTTCGGCATACAAGCTATGACGTGGACAATATATGGTCCCCATTCATACAAACTGGTCCCTGGACTGCTGGATTGCCTTTTTCGATGGACGAGGGCGGGTAACTAATGACCGGACACCCCGAGAGCAGACAGATGGAGAGTGATTCACGCTTCGAGAGCGGTCTCGATGCCTCCCTTGACGGGGATGAAGAACTCGCTTATTCACCGTTGCGGATGTTTGCTATTGCACTGGTCACCATCTTCACCGCTGAGGTCGCTATTATGGCGGCACTGCATACGCTCTTTCCACATCTACATCCAGCGGTTGAGGCAGTCGCGGACGGGACACTTCTCGTGTTACTCATCTTTCCGATACTCTTTCTCACGATATTCCGACCGATGAACGAGACAATTACACGACTCGAACGACACCAAGATACGCTCCGAAGTTTTAAAGAAGCAGTCGAATACACGGGCCACTCGGTTGTTATTACTGACAGGGATGGCCAAATCGAATACGTGAACCCCACGGTCGAAGAGATGACTGGATATTCCAAAGACGAAGTCTTAGGTGAAAATCCACGACTCTGGAAATCTGGAGAGCACCCACCGCGGTTTTACGAATCGATGTGGGATGTCATTCTTTCCGGCGAGACCTTTAAGGCGGAAGTGATAAACACTGACAAACACGGCAATAACTTCACAATCAACCAGACGATATCACCAATCTTCGACGACGAGGGCAATATCACGCAGTTCGTCGCGGTCTACAATGACGTCACAGCCCTGAAAGCACGTGAGCGGCAACTACGAGAAGAAAAGCGGCGTGTTGACAGGCTCCAACAACGCCTCACTGTCTTGAACCGTGTCCTGCGGCACGATATTCGGACTGCTGTGACAGTTATTCTGGGCAACGTTGAGCTACTCAAACAGGAGAAGGTTGAGCGCGAGTCGTTGGAGGAAATTGAACAGCGTGCACAGCAGCTAAACAGCATTGCCGAAGAGGCCCGTAGTATCGAACAGACCTTCTCACGCACGGAGACACAGACGGAAACCGACATTAGGTCGGTTCTTAACGAGGTTGTTGCGACACTCAGGGCGGAGTATCCGGATGTTCGTATTGACGTTGAGATTCCTGACACTGCCGTTACATCCGTGTCGACCGTGATTGATACCGCATTCGAACACGTGCTGACCAACGCTATCGAACATAACGACAGTGCCACGCCAGAAATTACGGTCACTGGTGTGCAACAGAGCGACGAACTGCAGATTGAGGTTGTCGACAACGGGCCGGGTATTCCGGAGGCGGAACTCGAACCGCTCAGGGAAGGTCAGGAAACGCAACTCCAGCACACGAGTGGCCTGGGTCTGTGGCAGACGCTCTGGATTGTCCAAGATTCGGACGGGACACTAACCTTTGATGAAAACGAGCCACGAGGTACCGTTGTTACGATTACCCTCCCACTCAAATCAGATGACGTGGCTGAATGATGAATCGGTTGGTGAACGAATTGCCTCAACGCTTGTCGTTAGCGGCAGTGGAGGGATGTTTGTTCTCGTTCACCTCTGGCACCTCGATTCGATGGACTATGCCGCTCCACGTGCCCTTTGACGTGCGACCGCACTGTGAGTTCTCCTCTGAAAGCGACTACGGTATCATATAGTGGTCGGTGTACTTTGGACGAAATTTGGAATATGTTTATATAACCACCTCTGCCAGAGCCATTCATGCAGGAGGAGCCCTCTGATTTTCGAGAGGTAGATACTGACGAGAGCATAGCCGCCACCAATCCAGAAGCGCTGTTGGATGTTGACTTCTCGGAACTTGAAGAGACACCCACCGATGAGAGCCCGGCCTTTCGACGGCGGATACTGCAAGCACGCGAAGCAATATCAGAGATGCGAGATAGCCAGATGGTACTCCCGGATGGAGCACGACGAAGCTTTTTGCAGGCTGCCGGCGTGGCGGGGACTGCGTCACTTGCAGGTTGTCTCGACGCCCTCGATGGCGACGAAGTGGATGAAGACGACGATGTTGACGAAGAAACGCGAATGACCTACGACTGGGTCCCCAAGCGGATACTCAAAGAACTCGATATTCAGGTTGCATTTAATTCAGAGGAGATTTTCTTCCGCTTCCAGTGGGAACAGCCCGACCCTGGGGGGTGGCTTCACGATATGCTCGTCTATCAGGACGGTGAATGGCAGCGTTTCGCGGGACCCAGTCCGTGGGTGCCTGCCGAACAAGATCCTGATGAGCATACTGGGTACACAGAGGACAGACTGAGCTTCTTTCTCGATGATGGTTCAGTCAGAGGGTTCGAGAATTTTGGTGGGTGGATGACCGTCCACAAGGGTGTTCAAACGCTCCCAGACGCTGCCGACGGCGCGGATGTCGAAACTCATCCACATCTTGGCGAGCAACTCGATCAAAGCGACGTTCGGAAGTACATTCCACAGTCCCGCGAGGGGGAGTGGTGGGAGAACGACTGGGATGCTGTTCTCTCACAAGAAGAACTCGACCAACTCAAAGAAGACGGTGTCTTTCTCGACCTCGCAATGTGGCGAGCACACCGAAGCAATCCAGTCGGACTGTGTAGCGACCATCATGTCCTCGAACATCGTCACAGTGACGACGGCACCAGCGCACACACGACTCAGGACTGGGACCCGGAGGAGGGACCCGAATACATGTTCGATCCCGACGTGGTCGACGGCGGTGCGCTCGATTACAACGAGATTCAGGAGGGGAATATCCCAGACCAGCAGGAGGATGTGTACTGGTTAGAGCGAGGCGATGACGGAAATATGGTCGAGTTTGACCCGGAGGTTGCGGAGTGGGAAGGTGCGATGATACCGAGACGTCCGTTGAATCCACCTGAAGCAACCGATGGAAGTGTGGTAGATTGGACGACACCAACCGGAATCTGGGAAGATGGTCAGTGGACTGTTGTCATGAAGCGAGAGTTACAGACAGGCCATGTCGATACAAAAGCACTCGAGCCGGGAGACGTGTATACGTGGTCACCAGCTATTCATCACGGAGTAGGCGCACGATGGCATTGGGTTGCGTATCCATACAAGCTAGGACTAGGTGACGACGTTGAAGCCGACTTGACGGCCGTCGAAGTCGATGGAGAACCGGAATGGGACGACCTACCGGTCCAAACTATCCCGTTACTGTATCCTGGACAAGTGGACTGGACGTGGCTCACGAGCGACCAGCATCCGGCGTTCAATCTGGTGCGCAACAACGAACTGGGAATCTGGGACTTCCACGAAGAGCCCAGGCGACTTGCTGCCAGGCTTGTCGGACTCGAAGTGCAAGAAGCGCCACGTGAATAGACCTATCCACTGCTCACGAAACTCATGACATCATTACGGAAAACTCATTATAAGCTTCCGATAAGTCTGAAGCTGGCTCTCTTCCTGCTCGTACTTGTCGCCACTGTTGCAATCATGGTTGGCGTTGTCTACACAACGCAGGCAGATGTGGAGACAGATTCGATTGCCATCGATACAGCCGGTGAACAACGTATGTTCGTCGAACGTATCGTCCGGGAGTCAAACGCTATCGCTGCTGCAGAGGGAGATACTTCGGTAGAACGGCAGGCGCTGCGTGCGGCAATCGATGGCTACAACGAGAATCATCAGCTGTTACGAGACGGCGGCGAGTACGACGGGACGAGCGTCGAACCTGTCCCGGAAGCCGTTGAGTCGGATTTGAATGAAGTTGAGCACCACTGGCAGGTGTTTGAACGCCACGCCGAACGGATTTATGAGAACGAACCCGGGGATACGGAATTCGACGTGTCACTCGAATACGTTCAGGAACACAGTGAGGAAATGCTCGCGGTAAACGACGGGCTAGCTGGTGCGTTATCCGAGGAAAGTGGACAGCAAATCGAACTGATGCAACAGCTATTGGTGGGTCTGTTCGGGGTTGTCGTACTCGTCGCTGTCGGTGGATTCGTTATGATTCGTCGATACGTTTCTACACCAATCGAACGGCTCACGGATGTCGCTGATGCCATCTCACAGGAAGAGCTTGCGGTCGACATCCCCCAGTACGGGGATGGAATCGAAAACAAGCGCGACGAGACAGCACGGCTCTCTGAAACGTTCCGAATAATGCGGGATACAATCCAAACACGCATCAGCGAAGCAGAGACACAGCGCGAACACGCTCAAGAGCAAAAAGAACAGGCCGAGCGAGCAAAAAAAGAGGTAGCGGAAGCGAAAAGCGAAATTGAAAAGTTAGCGACAGACCTCGAACAGCAGGCCGAGTCGTTCGGCCAGGTCATGGAGCGAGCCGCAGACGGAGACCTGACAAGCCGGATGGCAGCCGATGTCGACCATGCCGCGATGCACGCAATCGAACAGTCGTTTAACGAGATGCTCGACGAGTTCGAGCAGATGATTCTCGAACTTCAACAGTTTGCTGCCGACGTTAGTACTGCAAGCGAGACGGTGACACGGGATACTGTGGCGGTCGAACAGGAGGTAACTGAGGTGACAGACTCAATTCAACAAATTGTGGACGGAGCGCAACAGCAACGCGAACAGCTACAGGACGTAAACGGAGAACTCAACGGGTTTGCGACATCGATAGACGAGGTTGCGAGTCGCACGACACAGGTTGCTTCAATGGCAGACAAAACAGCGGCAACTGGGCAGAAAGGACGGGAAACAGCAGCCAATGCAGCCACCGAAATGGACGCAATCATCCGTACGACGTCTGAGACAGTAGAAACAGTAGAAACGCTGGAACAACGGTTCCAGGAGATAGAGGAGATTGTCGGTGTCATCTCGACTATTGCGGATGAAACTGAGCTCCTCGCAATCAATGCGAGTATCGAAGCAGCTAGAGCTGATAACGCCGGTCAAGGCTTTTCGGTCGTCGCTGATGAGGTCAAACTCCTTGCGGAAGAGACGAAAGACGCAGCAAGAGATGTGGAAAAGCTCATCGATGATGCACAGACACAGATGGACGCAACGGCTACGGACGTAGAACAGGCACAGGAAGAGATTCTAACCGGTGCTGATACTGTCGAAACCCTCATTGACATCTTCGACGAGATGGTTGATAACGCCGAACAAACAAACGATGGTGTTCAACAAATTAGCGACGTGATGACAGACCAGCGTGAAGCTGTTCTAGAGATATCGTCAATTGTCGAGGAAGTTGCGAAAGTAAGTGAACAAACAAGCGCAGAGGCAGACGCAGTCTCCACTGCTGCGACCGAACAAACCGCGTCGATTCAGGATATTCAACAAAACACCGAACGTGTGGACGGGAGAGTCGATGAACTGCGTGACCAGCTCGATACGTTTACCGTTGAAAAATAAGGATGTATTACCGCCACGTAATCCGGACGAGAAAGAGGAGTGCAATCGTCTGAACGCCACAGAGTCCAGTAATAGCGACCTGTCTGTCGAGGTCGCTCCGGAGGAACCAGTCGATGAACCCGCTATCGAAGCCATAGAGCAGTATCCAGAGAGCGTTCTGGAAGACGAGAAAAACAGCAAACACGAGCAAGCCGAGCGTGTGGTTTGCTCCGTGTCGTCGGTAGTTCCCGCTCCAGACGTACACGAGCACCAGCAGTAACACCACGTTGACGACCGCTGCCCCCCGTGCTACGTCAAGCAGGATACTCATTGTTTCACCTTCAGTTGGTCTATCCTTTTATCTGCTTTCCAAATTTCGTCCCAATTCATGGTTCCTCCGTGAGGACGTGCTCGGTTATTTTCATGACTGTTTCCCAGTTGTGTCGCGCCTGCTCCGTCGGTAAGTATACGTCCCCGTAGCCGTCACCAGTCTGTTTGAGAACGTTGTCGTCTGTGAGGACGTCGAGGTGGTGTCGGATTGTTGTATAATCGTATCCCAGTTCTTTGGCGAGTTGGTTTGCGTTCCGTGGTTGCTCGTCAATTGCCTGCAGGATGGATGCTCGCGTCTCGCCGCCCCGCGAACTCGCCAACAAATACCAGAGCATGCCCTCCATCTGGTTGCTTGTTCAAACAATACTACCTAAGTGTTTGTTATTTTCTCCGAGTACGCTGGTTGGCCCTGTACACTTCACCTCCGAGGTCGGTCGTTTTGTAGTCAGCCCTAGCATCATCTGTACCTGAAGAGATTTTGAAATGGGTGTCTCAGAATATCATGGTTGACAGTCGAGTAGTACTAGAAGTTTACTAAAAAAAGATAGTCACACCATAATCGGAATCAACAACACCCCCATACAGGTCATTCGCCGCGAGCCAAACTGTGCCGGCACAAGCCCAACAAGCGTGCTCGCAGCGAGGACAACCAACCCGACGACGCCGGTGAATCCCAGTACTAACAGACACAAGAAACACAGAATTGCTATCGAGAGCAGGAAGTTATCGAGCGAGCCAACAAACGCCAGATAGCGGTCACCAATCGACACCACAAGAATGAATCCGAATCCNGCAGCGATGGCGACGCTCCCGAGCAACACGGGCAGGTCATGCGGAACGCCTGCATCCTCAACAGCAACCAGCACACCCGTCCGTGGCGTCCCCATTGCAACGAGCGCGAANAGCGCAAAGACCGTGTTCGCCGTACTCACCCCGCTCGAAGCAACGATAAACGACCGCGGGCCACGATAGGGAAGCACGACGAGCACCGCCGAAGCAGCGATTGCACCGGAGATAGCCGGGAGATAGCCCACGAACGCACCAGCGAGCGTCCCGAGCAAGGCAACAACGAGAATTACCCATGGCGCTGTCGTGACAGTTCCCCGCTCCTGTGGCGGTACCCCCTCACCGGAGAGGGCTTCGATAAGAATCGGTGCCCCGAACAGCCCACAGAACAGCGGGACGAGCATATCACCGGCGGGAAAGACACCGCCAGTTTCGACATCGAGTGTGAGAACGCCCAGCGCGCCACTTCCTAGCAACGCAATCGCCCCGCCTGCACGGGCGACCATCGTCCGTTCCGTCACGACGAGCAAAAACGAGACTGTCCCGAGAAAGAGCGTGATGTTGTCGGCAATCGTGGGGTAGGTTCGCTCCATTAACAGGGTGATTGGAATCGCAAGCGGGACCGCAAAGGCAACGGCAAGCGCACTGCCGAGCGCGGAGAGTCTGAGTGCCTCTCGTCCCCGTCCCTCCAGAACGAGTTTGTGGCCAGGTAGTGCTGTCGGGGCAAGGATTGGGTCCGGAACGCCAAGCGCCAGCGTCGGCACAACGTCGAGAAAGGTATGGGTTACCCCGGCCGCCAGCATCGCCGCACCGACGTTAACTGGGTCCGCTGGAATCGCCGGTGCGCCAGCGGCAAGCAGCAGAGCAAAGTTGTTCGCGTGCAGGCCTGGAACAAGCCCGCTGAGCGTCCCCAGCGCGATGCCAGCGAGGACGAACAGAACCGTCACGAGCGCCCCTTCCGCCGGCCCGATAACCGCGGGCGAAAGCGAGGCTGTCGGTTCGGTCAGGACACCATCGCTTCCCGTCGAGACCATCCGGAGAAACTGGTCTCAGCATCCGATTTAAACGGTCGGTGTCGGTTACAGCGCCAAAAAGCACTGTCTGTGAAAGACACCACTGTCTGTGCGAGTGGGTGCCACAAATGGGAATCTATAATATTCTGACGGAACACAGACAAACCAATGGTTCATCGCTGGCGGTGTCGTCACTGCGACTATACGGTCTGGTCGGCACGTCGTGAAGCAACGGCCANCAANATTAAATCACACATTATCGAGCACCACCAGTCACAGCTCTCCGACGACGGGATACAGCGACAATGGTCCTGTCCGTACTGCGATGCAACCGGCCAGCATCA
>SL_4KL_010_BRINEDRAFT_10002422_pt1 | contig 10547 bp, 7 predicted proteins | sample SodLak_010_BRINE_2_FD_10664 | JGI IMG/M metagenome (IMG submission 10664) | reverse complement strand
TCCTGCCGCCAACCGGCCATCGCCATCCTTTCCATGACAAATTCCAGCTGATTATATACAGGAGAAATCCGATCGTATCTTCTTTTGACCTTATCTGTTTCTTCCCGGTCTACTGCTGACATCATTATCACCTATCTCCCTGCCGATCTAAGTTATGCCGATCTCGGTTATGCCGATTTCAGTTATGCCGATCTCGATTATATTCGAATGTCAGTCTTTCTCTCTCACCCCACAAATCTGCCAGAACAGTATAGATAACAATAACATCCCTGATAGTCACTGCACAAATTTTCCGGCAGCTACCAGTCTGAGCAGCATCACTATTTTCCTGCAGATTCTCACTTAACTGCAGCTCCTCTACTATCTTCTCTTCCTTTCCCGGCTGCTGATTGATTCCTTTGAGGATCTATCTCTGCTGGAGCTGCCTATCAACCGGGGCTGAAATCTGCTCTTCCTCTGCAGAAAGAAATCAACCCGGTTGATCACAAAAAAGGCCAGGCCCAGAAAAACAAGAGCTCCCACCATTCCTGCCGGCTCTGAAGAATAGCCCAGGACAGCAGATCCCAGGATACTGAAAACAAAATAGCCCAGAATCAGGGCTAATATCGGAAAACCGTAAACCAGAAAAGCAGCTCCTCTAATCTCCTTATCTCCCATATCAAGCCAGACCTCATCACCGGGCTCTGCCTGCACTGTATTTGCTACCTCCACATACATATCCTGCTTGGAGTTGCTGTCTCCAGCCAGGCCGCAGCTCTGCTCGCATCTATCGCAGGCTGACCGTCGCTCAATCTTAACCAGAACTTTATCATCCTTTGCTTTAATGACGATACCCTTTTCCTTCATTTTAACCTCACCCTGTGATTTAATAGTTCTTTTAAGCTCTTAACAAATAGAATGGTGTTTTTGCCTTCCCTGTTCTTTTCATACCTGTTACTTTGTCTTTCTAGCCCTTTCACCTTCCCGGTGTTTTTGATTTGCCAGTTCTTTCGCATCCCCTGTTCTTTCTTATAGCATAAGCAGTTATTCTAAATGCTGCATGCTTATAGCATATGCAGCTTTCTAAAGGTTGCATGCTTATAGCATATGCAGCTTTCTAAAGGCTGCATGGTTATCCAACAGCAGCCAGTTAGCTTACAGCCATTTAATAAATAAGATTACCGCCCGGGAATAAAGTTTATTTCATGAGGGGTGTCGCCTACTTTTATTCTGTCAACAATTTCCCGGGTTTGTCTATCGATTACAGCAAGTTCATGAGCCCTGGCATTAGTTACCAGCACATATCTGCCATCGGGAGTAAATTTAATATGATTGGCATATTCACCAGAGGCTATTGTTTCCTGTACCTCGAAAGTTTCTGCAGATATTATCGTAATATCATTACTCCTGCGATTAGCCGTCCAGATCTCCAGGCCATCCGGAGAAACAGCAACGCCGTGGGTGCCCTCCCCGGCTGGAATATTCGTTACTATTGAAAAATCGTTCATATTGATAACGGTTAATTCATTTGATTCCCAGTTAGCTACATAGGCATAATTGCCGTCAGGTGATATTCTGGCTTCGTTGGGGCCTTCTCCGACTTCGATATCAGCCAGCACTTCCAGAGAATCAACCTCAATTATCTGCACTAAATTTTCAGCAAGCACAGCACTAACTGCCAGATTACCATCAGGAGTAAAGTCAACATGGCTGGAATTGGCAGCAAGCTCATCGGTAAATCTTTTAATTATTTCAGTGTTTTCCACATCTACCACAATTAAATTTTCTTCTACTTCTCCGGCCGGCGAAATGAATAAATACTCTCCTCCCGGGGTAATGTCTATACCATGGATGCCCGCTCCCAGGTCAAGTTCCTGAGAAAATTGCCGCTCAGCAGTATCATAATAATACAGGATTCCGGTCTCCATATCACCAGCAAACAGCTGACTGCCATCAGGACTTACGGCCAGGCCATGTCCGGCTGTCTCTCCAATGGTTATTAAGTCAACAACTTCTCCGGAATCAAGATCTACCACAGAAAGATCTCCTGAAGTTTCATTAGCTACAACTGCCAGATAATCATCAGCCAGCCTGTTTTCTGCTCCAAGCGGAAATTCCCCTGTCAGGTATTCGCCGGTAATTTCCCAGCTAAATTCATGGTCAATTCCTCGAAGACTGTCAATCTTCAGTGTTAATTGCCTATCAGACTCCGGCAGTTCCTGCCTTTCTGCCAGCTCGGCAAAGGCATCCAGCGATACCCTTAAATTTGCCGCCGGGTGATGGGCAGATTTGCTCTCCCACTCCCAGTTTAAATGCTGCTGCTCGATTCTGCTGCCGGCAAAGCTGAGCTCAAGAATTTCTAAAAAATTCTTGTCTGTTAAGTCGCCGCTGTGGGTATCCATATAAACCTGAAAGATTAGATAATCCAGTTCGGCTTCTTCGCTGATCTCAGGATAATTGAGAAAGCTGATTTCAATATCAACTCCACCGCCAGATGATCTCTGGCTTATTTCTTCTGCAAAAGCCCGGCCTCCAGAAAATAAAAAAAATATACTTATAAAAGCTATTAAAATTACAGGCAAAAAAAGTGATGTAGAAATTTTTTTCATTTTATCTGTTTCCTCCCTTTGATTAATATCTGACTAAAATATCTGACTAATTAGCTGGTTGCAGTTCTGCCCGAGGTCTAATTTCTGGCAGAACTATTTTGCTATGCTTTTATGTTTAATCAAGCCCGATTTAATTAAACCTGATTTTATTAAACCTGTTTAATATCTGTCCCTAAATATTCGCGCTCTTTATTTGCTCATTATTTGCTCATTATTTGCTCTTGAGAGATTTGTCCTCCTCTCAATTAGCGTTGGTGAAGTTTTCCTGCTGTCAGCATTATTGCAGTTTTCTTTGACCTCCTCGACCGGGCTCTGTTGAGACCTGATTCCAATCAGCCTGAAATTTTAAGACATCTGATCTCCTGAATTTGATCTCCTCTGATCTCCTGAATCTGATCTCCTAATTTAAATCTACTAAATTCGATGCTTCATCCCTGGCTGTCATTCTTCATGGCAAACATCATAGCAAAATGCATTAGCGGGCATAATAGTACAATCAGCCAGCCTGAAGATCCCAGCCAGGGAATTCTTCCTGAGATTGCCAAAAACCCCACAACCATGATCAAGGAGCAGAGTATGAGCATCCACCTGTGGCTGCCATGACCGGAGTTTGATTCTCCCTGATCTCCGCCATCGCTATTTTGATCTACATTATTATCAGCTGCAGTATTATCGCTGGAATCGAATTCTTGATCTAAATAATCCGCCATTTAATTTCCTCCTGTCTATTTTGTTTAATATCAACTGCTGGAATTGGTAGATTTATTCTCAAAATTGTTGTCTGCTTTTGCGCTTTTATGACAGCAGCTCGGGGGATTCTCCTCACTTTTTTCTGCCAGTTTGGTCAGTAAATTTTCCCACCAGCTCTTAAGACCCATAGGAGCACCTCCTTTCTGGAATTCGTACAGTCAATAATTTTTCTTACAATCAATAATATTTCTCACATTCAATGATATTTCTGACAGTCTAAGATATTTCATACATTCAATAATATTTCGTGTATTCGTACATTCAATAATATTATAAACTGACAAATTGTTATCTATTCATTAATTATTTATTAATATTAATTTTGATATGTCTGCATATACTTATACCCTGTAATGGTTTTTTCTAATTTAATCCTAACAAATCCTATGTAAAATGTCAACTTAAATGCAAGAAAGTATAGAATAAAGCAGCCATCACCAGCAGAATTGCGGTGATAATGGTGATAATTAAGAAATTTGTACTAAAATATGATGCTTGACAGCTAAGTGATATCATCTTATAATTAGAAAAACAAATATCATATACCTAAAGAACATATACATATACCGGGTATTTATCGTATTTATCAGTTTTAGATTATATAAAAAACCAGCTGTTTTAAATTATATGAAAAACCAGCTTTAATGTAGCAGCAGTAAAACAACCAGCTGTAATACAGCAGCTCAGGAAAAGAATTTTCCTGAAGGCATAACTGAAACTCATCTCTAAGGCCCGAAAGACGATACTATTACAGCCCCGGGAAAACTAATTCTCTCAAATACTTGACAAAGTTCATCGGATTACCTATAATAAGAGTAACTTAAGAACCCCTAGGGGGTATGATTTCAGGAGGTGCAATAATTATGACCGATAAAAATGAACTGAGAAAGCTCACCTTTTCGGTGCAGGGGATGACCTGTGCTTCCTGCGCTCAGCAGGTGGAAAAGACACTGGCCAGTGCAGAGGGAATTGCTGAAGCCAGTGTGAATATCAATACTGAAAAGGGTACAGTGAGATATGATTCTGCTAAAATAGATTATCAGACTCTGGAAGAGCTGGTCGAGCAGAGCGGATACAGCATAAAAAAGGAGATGCAGGAGCTGTCGATAAAAGGAATGACCTGTGCTTCCTGCGCTCAGGCCGTGGAAAAAAGTCTGGCCAGGCTTGATGGTATGCTGAAAGTCAATGTAAATCTGGCTACAGAGAAAGCCGTCATTGAATATCTGCCCAATTTAGTGGATGACCGCAATTTCATCAAAGCCGTGGAAGAGGCCGGTTATGAGGTCGATCTTAGCAGTCGGGGCAGTAAGGGCAGTCAGGATGAGGGTAAGGAGGAAGCAACGAAGGAAGAAGAAGAAATGAAAAAATCCCGGCGCAAGCTGATTTATGCCTTTGCCTTTACCATCCCGGTCTTCATTCTGATGTTCGGTACTATCTTCGGTCTGACACTGCCTATAGCGCAGAACATTCAGGGGCTGATTGAGGCCGCCCTGGCCTTTCCCGTTGTCTTTATTCTCGGTTATAAAACTCATAAAGGAGCCATCAATTCCGTCCGCCACGGCGGGGCCAACATGGATGTTCTGATAACCATGGGTACCTTTGCCGCCTATGGCTACGGGCTTTCGGCTTTCATTTTTGATGTCGACAGGTTTTTTGGACTGGCAGCCGGTATTATGGCCTTTCATCTGCTGGGAAGGTATCTGGAAACAAAGGCTAAAGGCCGGGCCTCCCAGGCCATCAAGAAACTGCTGGAGCTGGAAGCTGATACCGCCAGACTTCTGGTTGAGGGAGAAGAAAGGGAAGTACCTGTGGAAAAGGTTAATGTAGACGATGTAATGCTGATAAAACCCGGCGAAAAAATTCCCACAGATGGTGAAGTAATAGAAGGACGCAGCGCTGTTGATGAATCGATGGCTACCGGGGAATCGATGCCGGTGGAAAAGGAAGAAGGAGACGAAGTCATCGGAGGTACTATCAATAAACAGGGAGCCCTGAAGGTGAAAGCCACCCGGGTTGGAGAGGATACCTTTCTGTCCCAGGTCATCAAAATGGTGGAAGAAGCTCAGGGTTCGAAGGTGCCGATTCAGGCTTTTGCTGATAAGGTGACCTCCTATTTTGTCCCCACAGTAATTGGAATTGCCGCCCTGACCTTTATCCTCTGGCTTGTCTTCGGCGGTGCAGTTGCTGTTACCACTGCGGTATTTGCCAGCATTGCTGTGCTGGTTATAGCCTGTCCCTGTGCTCTGGGACTGGCCACTCCCACCGCCCTCATGGTCGGAACAGGCAAGGGGGCAGAAAATGGAGTGCTGATAAGAGATGGTGAAGCAGTCCAGACAATGAAGGACATTACAACTATTGTTCTCGATAAAACCGGTACAATCACCAAGGGTGAACCAGAGGTAACAGATGTAGTTCCCGCAGAGGATCAGGATGAAAACGAGATCCTGCGAACTGCCGCCAGTGCTGAGCAGTCCTCAGAACATCCTCTGGGCTCAGCAATTCTCCAGAGAGCAGAGGAAAAAGGACTTGACCTGTTTGCCATCGAAAACTTCAGCGCTGTTGTGGGACGGGGTGTTAAAACTGACAGTGAAGCAGGGAAAATCCTGGTTGGCAATCAGAGACTGATGAGAGAAAACGATGTAGCTATTGAAAATCTCGAAGATGAAGTCAAATCTCTGGAAGAACAGGGCAAAACAGCGATGCTGGTGGCCCTGGAAGATAAGGCTCTAGGTATAATAGCTGTGGCTGACACCCTGAAAGAAGACTCCGAGAGAGCCATCGCAGCCCTGAAAAACATGGGTCTGACAACTGTGATGATAACAGGCGATAATGAGCGAACAGCCCGCGCCATAGCCGATAAAGTCGGCATCGAGAGGGTCCTGGCTGAAGTCATGCCCGATGAGAAATCTTCAGAAATAAAGCAGCTTCAGTCTCAGGGTGAAAATGTGGCCATGGTCGGAGACGGCATCAACGATGCTCCCGCCCTGAAACAGGCCAATGTAGGGATCGCTATCGGAACCGGAACTGACATCGCCATTGAATCCTCCGATCTCACCCTGGTCAGAGGAGAACTGAGTGCGGTTGTTTCCGGCCTTAAACTTAGCAGGTACACCTTTGCCACCATCAAGCAGAATCTCTTCTGGGCTTTCATTTACAACACGGTGGCCATTCCTGTTGCTGCGCTGGGTCTATTGAACCCCATTATAGCTGCCGGAGCCATGACAGTCAGCTCCATAAGTGTTGTATTGAATTCCACCAGACTAAAAAATAAAGATCTTTCCCTTGATGAAGAGGATTATGCCAAAGTAACATCTGAGAGGGCTGGAGAATCAGCCTGATTCCCCTTCACCGCCTGCCGTCCCGCAGGTGTTTTCAGGCCCTGCAGCTCAAGCACTCCCTTTGAAGCCCTCCATCTAAGATCCTCCAGGTGCTGATTATAAATAGCAGGAAGCTAACCGCCCCCTGCTTCAGGGGGAGGTTACATATTTTAAAATCATTCAAAGCATATTGTTCAAAGCATATCGTTGAAAGTATGTCGTTGAAAGCTTATAATTCTATAAAGAAATCGTTCTAAAAATATTTAGTTCAAAAAGCATATCGCCCTAAAAGCAAATAATTCAAAACATTTAATTCAAAACATATCGTTCTAAAAGCATATCGTTCTCCAGGTTTTGAGAGTATAAAGCTGAAAGGAGATAATACTTAGATGAAGCGTACCATTAAAATTGAAGATCCTGTTAGTTTAATGCTGATTTCAACCCTGATATTATTTGTGGTGTTTAATGCATTCATTACAGCCGGTACTTCCAGTTTGCAGGCGGAAAGCTTTCCCCTGTTGAGAAGAGGTAGTGAAGGTCCTCAGGTAGAAAAACTTCAAAGTAAGCTGCGAGGGGCGGGGTTTAAAGTATCCGGTGAAGAGGGATATTACGGTCTGCAGACTGAGATTGCGGTGAAGCAGTTTCAAAGGCACCTGGATTTAATGGTGGATGGGCTGGCTGGAGAAGAAACTCTCTCAACTTTAAAATCAGTCCAGGATGATAAGACAGTTCCACTTCGACAGGTAGAGGCAGCGTCCTGGTTTGAAGTTAATGAGATTTTTGACAGGACGGATGTGGTTCTTGTCACAGATATCAAAAGTGGATTGAGCTTGAGAGTCAGCCGAATATACGGGACAAATCATGCAGATGTAGAGCCTGTTAAACCTGAAGATGCTGAGATTTTAAGGCAAATTTTCGGAGGAGAATGGAGCTGGGAACGCAGACCTGTGGTAGTTCAGATACAGGACAGGCTGCTGGCAGGTTCAATTACAGGTATGCCCCACGGGGAGAATGTAAACGGACATATTACTGATAACAATTTTGCCGGGCATTTTGATATCCATTTCCGGGGGAGCAGGCGTCATAAAGATAAAGCAGAAGATGAGCAGCATCAGAATATGATTGAACAGGCAGCGGAGCAGGAGTGGCCGCTTTTCAGATAAACCACCATGGCCCTTAAGGACACAACAATAGATGGAAATAAAACTGCATATTTTCAAGAAAAAGATAAAAAAAGAAAAGCAAAGAAAAGAAAAATTAAAGGCACCCGGTAAGGGTGCCTTAGTAATTTGCCTTAGTAATTATCCTTAAAATTTACACTGAGAATTCTGGTTTAGTTTTTAGTACTCCCCCAGCGCAGAAATTATTTCTTCATACTCTTCCCGGGAGATTTCCCCTCTGGCCAGACGCTTTCGGGCCATCTCTTCCGCACTCAGAGTACTTCTCTGGCTGGAGCTTTCTCTCCTGTTTTCGTTCCCTCTGTTCTCACCAAACAGGCTTTTTGCCAGCCAGACAACTGCCAGAATTATGAGAGCCCAGAAGAGCACCATAAATATTCCCCCGAAGAAATGTCCGGGAAAGAATCCCCCGGCTCTTCCACTCAGAAATCCTAAGCAGTGACTATAAAAACCTTCTCCAGAACCATTGGCCAGGAAACTGCTGAATATATTCATTTTTAACCTCCTTCATCAATAAAGCTTTATCAGCATATCTTTCAGCAAAACCTTCCACAAAAAACCTTCCGATAAACTTTTTTATATATACCCTTATCAGGTATGATGGGTTAATTATAAATAATTTCAGCGATTTTGTCAAGTTTAATCCTGAGAATCAGCTAAACCGGCCGGCTTCAGCTTTTCAGCCGGGATCTGATAAGCGGGCAAATATTTATCAAAAACGATTTTTCAGAGCTTAATCTGCCTGAGAATCATCATTTTTCCCCAGCAGATCTCCCAGCAAAAAAGAGTTGACGAGCACCGTGCTGACACTTAATATCATGGCAACCATGGCCCAGGCTGGATGGAGAAGCCCGGTTACTGCCAGCGGGACACCAACCCCATTGAAAGAGAAGGCCAGGATTAAATTTTGCCTGGTCTTGCGGTAGCTTTTCTTTCCAATATGATAGGAATCAACCACTCCGATTAATCTTTCTCCCATGATAATAATATCTGAAGCCTCCAGAGCGATATCTGTACCCGTACCGATGGCTATGCCGATATCGGCCTGAGTTATGGCGGGGGCATCATTAATCCCATCTCCCACCATCACTACTTTTTTATCTTCCTGCTGAAATTTGCGAATCTGTTCAACCTTATTCTGGGGAAGAACCCGTGATAAAACTCTGTCCAGTCCGGCTTTTTCTGCCACGGCTTCCGCAGTCTCTTTTCCGTCTCCAGTCAGCATCACGGTTTCCATGCCCGCCTCCTTAAGCTGGCTAATTGCTTCCCGGGCATCTTCCTTAAGGTTATCGGCAATGGCTATCAGACCTATCGCTTTCTGGTCCAGCGCAACAGCGATGACTGTATGGCCCCGGGATTCCAGCTCTTGTATTTTTTCCTCTTCTCCTGCCTTAACTTCTGATTCTAGCAGGAAGGGCAGGCTGCCAACCAGCAGCTCCTGTTTCTCCATTTTAGCTCTAATTCCCCGGCCGGAGATAGAAGAAAATTCCTGGACTTCATCCAGCTGAATCTCTCTCTGCCTGGCTTCCTCCACAATCGCTCTGCCCAGAGGATGCTGGGATTCCAGCTCGGCACTGGCGGCATAATAGAGAACTTTCTCGGCTGAATAATCCTGTAGGGGAAATATTCCGGTTACTTCAGGCTCTCCCCTGGTGATGGTGCCCGTTTTATCCAGAAAAACTGTAGATATATCTTTAAAAATTTCAAAGGCCTGACCGGAGCGAATTAGGATTCCCTTATCCGCAGCTTTTCCGGCCCCGCGAATCATGGCCAGCGGACCGGCCATTCCCAGGGCACAGGGATAGCCCATTACCAGTACTGCCAGCACAGCAAAAATCGCCCTTATCAGCTGCAGCTCGCCGGTTATCAGCCAGGAACCCAGTGTCCAGAGCAGAAAGGCCAGTCCGGCAAAGCCCAGAACTCCGGGAACATAATATTTTAAAACAATATCCATCAGCTGAATAATCTCAGGTTTCAAAGCCCGGGCTTCCTCTATATAATGAACAATCTGCTTGAGAAAGCTCTCATCACCTATTTTGGTCACTTCAACAGTAACAGCTCCTGATTTGTTGATTGAGCCGCCGATAACTTCATCACCAACCTCTTTATCTACGGGAATTGATTCTCCTGTAACCAGGCTTTCATCAATGGTGGTGCTGCCTTTTATGATTCTGCCATCAACAGGAACTTCTTCTCCCGGGCGGATTCTAACCCTATCGCCAGCCTTTACCTCTTCAACCGGCAGTTCCTGCTCGCCTTCATCTGTAATTACACTGGCAGTATCGGGTTGAAGGTCCATTAACCGTCTGGCTGCTTGAGAACTTTTAACTCGAACAACCAGGGAAATATAACCTGAAAGGATGTGATAGGTGTTAAGAAAAACTGCCACAGCGAAGAAAACAAAAGAAGGAAATTCCTCATTATAAAATCCCAAAACCCCACCGGTAAGGGCAGCGAAAACTGCAAACTCCAGCAGTACATGCTGATTTAATATGCCTCTCTGCAGTGATGATAGGGCCTTTTTAATTATATACCGGCCGGGGCCAAATGTTGCCATCAGGGCAAAAATCATTCCCAGCCAGGCAAACCAGTAATCATAATATCCAGCCCACATGGCCAGCATAAATAACAGGGTAATCGCTGCAATGTAAGCAGAAAGAAATAATTTTTTTCTGGCAGAAGCTATTTCGACCTGCTGTTCCTTAAACTTTTTT
>SL_4KL_010_BRINEDRAFT_10002416_pt1 | contig 10558 bp, 12 predicted proteins | sample SodLak_010_BRINE_2_FD_10664 | JGI IMG/M metagenome (IMG submission 10664) | reverse complement strand
CACGACCAACAATAATAAGCTCCGATGCGGCTTCGAACACCTCTTTTGTGACTTCCGTTCCCGATCGGACAATCAATCCATGTACGTCCGAAACTGCCTCAAGCAGTTCGTCTCCTTCGATTTCGTAATCGATCGTTACCTCGTAGCCTGCCTCACGTAACCGTTCGAGCCCCGCGTCGGCGACTGGGTCCGTGACGAGAACTTTCATGTCTGTACGGTCCGGTGGATGCCGGTTAAGGGTTTCCACGTCGGCCGAATATGTCTGTTAGAGACCCACACGCACCTGTTGCTGCGTTGATGTTCGTTGCCGAAATGATGCAGTTTCAAACCAGTTGCTGCATATACACAAATATGGCACTGATCGCCTTCGATTTCGATGGCACACTGTCGGATTCGGAAATGACTGTCCTTCTCGGAAAGCGACTGGGCGTTGCAGACGAGATGGCCGAGATTACAGAACAAGCAATGAATGATGAAATCAGCTACGCAGAGAGCCTCCGTAGCCGTGCAGAACTTCTGACTGGGCTTGATGAGCAGTTGGCAGAAGAGGCATATAGCGAAGTCAAACTCCGACCGTACGCTGGTGAACTCATTACCAGACTCCGTGCGGCAGGCCACACGGTTGCCATTCTTACTGGTGGGTTCGAGCGTGGCGTTGCAAAGGCGCTTGATGCAGCCGGTGCGGAAGTAGATGCAATTGTCAGCAATGCGTTGCCAATCGAGAATGGCGAGCTTACCGGTGCTGTCACTGGACCGCTCATTGAAGGAACCAAAGACGAACAGCTTGAAGCACTGGCCGAGCGTGAAGGTGTTGCGCTTGCAAGCACGATCGCCGTCGGAGATGGCGCAAACGATCTCCCGATGCTTGAGGTTGCGGGACTTGCAGTCGGGTTTATTCCAAAGCCAGCGGTTGAGCCGGCTTGTGATCTCACCGTTAGTTCCATGACTGAGCTTGAAGCAATCTTTGAAGATCGGCAACTGCTGGACGCAGACGACAGCTAATTCGGCCCCGCGGATTTATTTTGACTCCCTACGTAGTATATGGTATCAATGGGTGTTGGGTGCTTAGCACGTTGGCTACAAGTCGGTGTTTGTCCGCAACATGGTTGAGCTAACATACTTGCAGTTCCATGCAGTATTTATTCTCCCCGTTATTGGACTGCTCTTGTTCCTGCTGTACAGAAACGATCGTACAGGAGCAATTCGCGGCGCAATCGGGATTTCCATTTTAGTGACTATCGCGTTTATTTATACGACTCCGTGGGGGAGCTATATGATCCAGCGTGGTGTCTGGTGGTACGGTGACGGTGCGGTAGTGGCGACGGTACTCTCAATCCCGCTTGGAGAGTATCTGTTCTTTATTTTTCAAACGGTTATTGTTGGGCTCTATCTCTACCTCCGTGGCTTTGACCCAACGTTCCGCGCCGGGGACTTTGCATGGCGACCGCGACTCCTCGGTGTTGGTGCGGGTTTCATACTGTTTGTCAGTGGGATCTGGCTGGTTTTCCAAGACCCATCGTACCTCTATCTTGGTGGGCTCATTGCCTGGGTCGGCCCTGTCATTATGCTCCAGTGGGCCGTTGGTGGTGGCTACCTGATCCGAACACCGCGAATCTGGCTCGAAGCAGCACTTGTCCCAGCACTCTATCTGTGGGTTACCGATCGGATTGCGATCGAAATCGGAACCTGGGTTATTTCCGAGCAGTACACGACTGGTATCGCTGTTCTCGGTCTCCCGATTGAGGAGATGCTCTTCTTTTTTGTGGCTGGCTTGATGACGGTTAACGGGNTGGTCCTTTTTGAGTGGGTTCTAGACTACTGGGACACATATGGCTGGCCCGCGCCGATCGCGACGATCTTCCCAACGGTTGAGACACCACCCACAGCAACGCAGGCTGCAGATACAGTTGACGAACAGTTGAACAATCAATGAGCCATTCACTACGACTCTCGCTCCCGGTTCAGTCAGCGCTCTCCCAAACAACCGTTCGGTGGCCAATGCTCTTGCTTGGTGGCGTTGTATTGTTCTCACCACTGATTCAGTGGCTACCTGAAACAGTGCTGTACCTCCCGTTTCTCTTGAGTGTGGTTATTTTTGGACTCCCACATGGTGCCGTTGACCACCTTGTTCCAGCACGTCTGATGTCTCTCCCTCGCCGACGATCGTTCGCTCTTGTTGGGGCGTTGTACGCCCTCGCGGGCGGAGCGTATCTGCTGTTTTGGCTGCTGTCACCCGCGCTCGCGTTTGTGAGCTTTATTCTGCTCACATGGTACCACTGGGGGCAAGGCGACGTCTACACTCTCTATGCAGTGTCTGGGCTGGATTCGCTTGGAAATCAAGTCGATCGCTGGCTCACAATTCTGCTTCGCGGTGGCTTTCCAATGTTTATTCCACTGCTCTCGCATCCAGGCCAGTATGAGCAGGTTGCAGTGGCGATCGTCTCGCTGTTTGATCCTGCTGCAGTCCCGATGCTCGCGGTCGTGTTTGATCCATCTATCCGTATTGGTGGCGTTATTGCATTCACGGTTCTTACACTTGTGGTCATTGCGCTTGGCTACTATCGTGTGCATACGGGTATCGATCCGCACCGCGGATGGCTGGGAAACTGCGCCGAGATCGGCCTGCTTTGGATCTACTTCTGGGTACTGCCGCCGGTATTTGCGATCGGCGTCTACTTTGCATGCTGGCACAGCATTCGTCATATTGGGCGGCTCGCTGCGATCGATGATCGATCTGTGGCTGCGATCGAACGAGGGTCGATCAAGACTGCACTCCGCCAGTTCGGCTCTGATGCTGCACCACTCACAGCCGCCTCTCTAATCGTCTTTGTTGGGCTGTTCATTGGCCTTTCAGTGGGTATTGACGCCAACTCACTGTTGGCAGTGTATCTTGTTGGCATTGCACTGCTTACACTTCCACACGTTCTCATTGTCACGTGGATGGATCATACACAGCTCCCAAGTTGGGTCGCCACCGAGTGACAATTGGCAAAACTATTATAATCGATTGTGGGGTTAGCTACAGATGAGATGAGCAAACGCGATCGACAAAAAGTAACTGAGTGGGCACAACTCACCGGCGAGCGCGTCTGTGAATCTGCGCTTCGGCCACGCGAACAGCTGTTTGCTGTGGACTTTGCCAAACACGCTGACGAGGCCTACAATACTCAGGAGCAATCCTAACTTTACTTTCACTGCGCTTGACGAACGCTTAACAGGCCCTGTCTCATACACGAGATAATGGCGGTCACAGACGACGTTGCGTACGTTGAACACCCGCTTCTCAATCCCTCGTTTATTCAGCGACGCCTCTATCAGATCCAACTTGCAGGCGCGGCTCGGACCGATGACACGCTTGTGTGCCTTCCAACTGGGCTTGGAAAAACGACCGTTAGTCTGCTTGTTACTGCAACCCGACTGCACGATATTGGTGGCAAAGCACTCTTTTTAGCACCTACAAAGCCGCTTGTCCAACAGCACGCGGACTTCTATCGGGAAGCGCTCTCGATCCCTGATGAGGAGATTGTTGTCTTTACTGGCAGCGTTCGACCTGACGATAGAGCAGCGGTTTGGGATGATGCAACGATCGTGATTGCAACCCCACAGGTTGTCGAAAACGATCTTGTTGGCAACCGAATTAGCCTCGCGGACGTCACCCACCTCACGTTTGACGAGTGTCACCGCGGCACCGGTGAGTACGCATACGTTTATATTGCAGAGCGGTATCACGCAGATGCTTCGAAACCGCTCGTTACTGGAATGAGTGCGTCACCCGGTGGGAATAAGGAAGATATTCTTACCGTGTGTGAGAACCTTGGCCTCGATCGCGTCGAGGTGATGTCCGAAGAGGACGCGGATGTCTCCGAGTACACCCATGACACAGCGGTTGAATGGAAGCGAATCGACCTTCCAGCAGAACTGCTTGAGATTCGCGACCTACTCAACAAAGTGATTACCGAACGGCTCCAATCGCTCAAAGAGCTTGGCGTCACGAACGCCACGTCACCCGACATCTCTCAAAAACAGCTCAATACGATCGGCGGTAAACTGCGACGACTTATTGACAACGACAAATCAGAAGGCTACCAAGGAATGTCGGTCCATGCGGAGGTGATGAAGCTCAAACGAGCGGTTGAGCTCGTTGAGACCCAAAGTGTCGAATCCGTCCGTCGATACTTCGATCGACAGCGCAACGCCGCTCGGTCATCCGGTGCGTCAAAAGCCAGCCAGCGACTTGTTGCGGATCCAAATGTTCGGCGTGCGATGCGGAAAGCCGAGACCTACGACAAACTCCATCCGAAGTTCTCACAGACACGAATCTTGCTCGCGGAAACGCTTGGAATCAACGGCGGCGATCGAGTCATTGTGTTCACCGAGTCGAGAGATACTGCGGAGGCGCTGACCGAATTCCTCTCGGAGAGCTTTGAGGCACAACGATTTGTTGGGCAAGGAAACAAGGAAGGGTCACCGGGAATGACACAAAAACAGCAGCAAGAGACGCTCAACGCGTTCCGAAACGGTGAGTTCACTGTCTTAGTGTCAACATCGGTTGCAGAGGAAGGGCTTGATGTCCCGGAGGTCGATCTCGTGTTGTTTTATGAACCAGTCCCGACTGCGATCCGATCGATTCAGCGAAAAGGCCGAACCGGAAGGCAAGACGAAGGCCGTGTCGTTGTGTTGATGGCAGAGGATACGAGAGATGAGGCGTACTTCTGGATCTCCCGCCGAAAAGAACAGCAGATGGAATCTGAGCTCCGCGAACTCAAACAGCTCGCCACTGATGTTGAAACCGAACTCAGTGCGGGCACACAGTCCGGACTATCATCGTTTGACGCTGATTCAGCTGATGGGGACACCGATCGCACCGACACAACCGAGGGCACTGACACGCCAGCACGATCGGGCTCGACAGAACAGCGTGAGAAACCAGCGCCACAGTCTCGATCACATACAAACGGCCAGCCAGGACTCACCGACTTCGGGATGAAATCGGAATCGGACGATACAGACGAATCAGCGTCAGAATCAGAATCGGAATCGAAACCAAACCCAGACGACACCACTCCCGACGAAGAAACCGAGTCTGGCGGGATTGTTGCGACTGCGGGTACTGCTGACGACGACCAGGTTGAGGTTGTGATCGACCAGCGTGAACTCGACTCCACCATTGCACGCGATCTTTCAACTCGTGAGGGGATCACGACCCGGCTTGAGACGCTTGCTGTCGGCGACTACGTGCTCTCCGATCGGGTTGCTGTCGAACGAAAATCTGTCGACGATTTCCTTGACACGCTGACAGGCACCGATCGGTCGATGTTCGAGCAAGTTGGTGACCTAGCTCGCAACTACTCGCGGCCCGTCGTTATCATTGAAGGGACCGATCTGTATGGAACGCGGAACATCCATCCGAACGCAATTCGTGGTGCGGTCTCCAGTTTAGCGATCGACTACGGAGTGAGCATCCTCCGAACTGAGGACGAACAAGATACAACCGAGATGCTTGCGATGATCGCTCGACGTGAGCAGGAGGTTCGTGAGCGATCTGTTCGTGTCCATGGCGAGAAAACCACAAAAACGCTTGCCGAACAGCAGGAGTATGTTGTCTCTTCGATCGCAGATATTGGCCCGGTCACTGCAGAAGCGCTGCTCAACCACTTCGGAACGGTTGAAGAAGTGATGACTGCCAGAAAAGACGATCTGTTGGAGGTGACTGGCGTTGGGAACGTTACTGCCGATCGGATTCGAGATGTGATCGGCTCATCATATGCTGAACAGTCAGCCACAGACGACACGGAAAATGAATAGCGCTGGGATTACGATTGATCTGCAAGCAGCTCGCTTGCGGTGAGCAGCGATCGAAGCTCAATATCGTGTTCTGCAAGCAGCTCTTTTGCACCCTCTTCTCGGTCGACGACCACGTAAATGACGTCAACGTCTGCACCAGCGTCTCTGAGTGCTTCGACTGCATCGAGTGCGCTCTTTCCTGTCGTTGCAATATCTTCGAGGACAACAACCTCCTCACCCTCATTTAATCGGCCCTCGATACGTTTGGCTGTCCCGTACTCTTTGGCTTTCTTTCGAGCAATAACGTATGGGAGCTGCATCTCAACAGCCGTCACAGCAACGAGTGGCACCGCACCGAGTGCAACGCCTGCAAGCGTTTCGGTGTTATCGTCGATCGCGTCAGCGAACGCTTCTGCAATCAGTTTCAGACAGGTTGGATCTGTCTCAAAAAGGTATTTATCTACGTAGTAGTCGCTTGTCCCGCCGTGAGAGAGTTCGAATTCACCATACTGTACTGCCTTTGCATCTTTGAGCGCCGCAATAAGCTCCGAATCGGCCATTATTCCAGTTGGAGGTTGCCAGTGGCTTAAACAGACGGGATCAACGGTGGCGGTCGGCGGTTTAGACGGACACAAACAATTTACTACCGGATCGTGTAGTAGGAGTCAACCGATGCTCCGATCGGCTCTCCGCAGCCGCCCTCGCTGTCCACGCTGCGACCGACGGTTCTGTTTCAAGATTCGAGACGGGACTGTGCTTGCAAGCGAGACATACGAGTACGACCAATCGACACACGACAGTGTCAGCTCCGACGCTGACGTTTTTGAGACAACAACGTATGATCTCTACCGATGCTACCTCTGTTTTGAGACATTTGATCGTGCTTCAGACTCGTAATTACTCAAGCACATGGACATGCCGATCGAGCGATCGATGCACACGGCGGACAAACCGCTCCGAAACCGTCCAGCCAGCCGCCTCGGCCTCGGTGTCCCATGAGCGATCGGCCACCATGACAGCCCGCGGTGCAACACGGCGCACCTCCGCCAGTGCACCGGAAACCAGCTCGGATAGCTCGTGTCTTGCAATCTTTGATTGGCGACCGTATGGGGCATCAAACACCACCGCGTCGATCGAATCATCCCGGAGTGGAAGCGCCGTTGCATCACCGCGACAGACGGCAAACTCCTGGTCTGCATCTAAATAGGCTTCGAGGTTTGTCGCTGCACCGTGCGCCATCTTCGCTTGTGCATCGATTCCGATCGGTCGCGCGCCCACCAATCCGGCCTCTAAGAGGATTCCTCCAGTCCCACACATTGGATCAAGGACGGTTGTTCCGGGGGCACCCCCAGCGATATTCACAAACGCACGGGCATCGATTGGAGCCATACTCCCGGGTTGGAAAAACGGCCGATCCGTCGGTGCTCGTGTCTGGAAATCCCGAACGCTCTCTACGGCAACCCAGCCGAGCAGACAGACCGATCGAGGCTCCCCATCCACGTCACCCTCCGAAAATAGCACACGCAGCTCGTGATCCGGATTCTCAAGGTCAACGCTAAACCCTTTTTCAACGAGCTTGCCACCAAGTGTTCGTTCAGCCTCGCTTGTGCTTACGCCGGTCGCTCCGCGAACGTCACGTGCTCGTACTGCGATCGATCCTGTGCGATCGAATGAGGCTGCCTCGAGTGCAAGTGCTGCGCCACTAATATCTGCATCCGCCTTTGCAATGAGCTCGATAGCTGAATGCGTGTATGCAAGTCGGCGAACACCATCAGGATCGATACCTCGGGCAGTTGCAAGCCCAGGGGCTACGTGCTCAACTGCAGAGCATACCGCTTTTGCCTCACAGATGGCAAACGAGTCGGACTCACCAGCAAGTTCGAGACAGTACACGTTCGATCGAATGGGGAGCGATTAAATCAGCATATCGATCGCTGCTGTATCCGACAGAATCGTCTCATTACCCTACACTAAGGAGAAAGTACTGATGTAGGGGTGTCTAACATAGTTCGTATGGTCCTTGCCTCCCTCATACCATCACTCACTTCAGCTGAAATTCAGTGGTGGCTGCTTGCACTCCTGTTCTATGGTGCTGGTGACTACATTACGACCGTTGTTGCGGTGCGGCGAGCCGATATCGTCGAGGCGAATCCTGCAATTCGGCTGCTTCTCTCCGAACAACCAAGCCCGATCGGATTCGCAGTAGTGAAATCAACTGCGCTCCTCATCTGTTTTCTCGGCTTTCTCTCCATCTATGAGAGCGCAATTGCGATCGGGATTCCAGTCATGATTACAATGCTGGGTGTGCTCGTTACAGCGGTCAACCTTCGAACCCTTGCGCGGAGTTCAACACAACTGCATACCAGCCGATCGGCCGATCGATAACTCACTTTTATGATTCTAACAAACTATACATACGTCATGACGGACCCCACGGACTCAATCTCGATTGAGAACGTCGTTGCCTCCACCGCGATTGGACATGAACTTGAGCTCCAACACGTTGCGATGGATCTTGACGGTGCAAACTACGACCCAGAGCAGTTTCCAGGGCTTGTCTACCGGACCCAAGAGCCAAAATCTGCTGCCCTCATCTTTCGATCCGGAAAAATCGTTTGTACCGGTGCAAACTCGATCGATGCTGTCCATGAGAGTTTGGCAATCGTTTTTGATAAACTTCGTGCGCTTGAGCTTCCGATCGACGAGGATCCAGAAATCACGGTGCAAAACATTGTCGCAAGTGCCGACCTTGGTGTGACACTCAATCTAAATGCCATTGCGATCGGACTTGGCTTAGAAAATATTGAGTACGAACCAGAGCAGTTTCCGGGGCTTGTGTATCGGCTTGATGAGCCTGCGGTTGTCGCACTGCTATTTGGGTCCGGGAAACTCGTGATTACTGGCGGAAAACAACCGGAGGATGCTACAAGTGCGGTTTCCGTAATCGGCGAGCGTCTTGACTCGCTCGGACTCTTATGACACAGTACCAGACCGAAACCAATAGTTTGTGCAATTACCTATAGAATCGTAATGGCACTCTCTTCGCCGATCGTCCTTCAGGCCGCATCTACGCTTGCAATTATCGGGACTGTTGGACTGTTTGCCGTGTTTCTCTCCATTACGGCTCATATCGCCGCTCGAAACGTGCTTGGTGATGTTTCAGTTATCAAAGCGTTCGGCGTTGGCCCGATTCCGGCTGTTATTTCCGTTGTCGCACAGGCACTTGGAGTTCCAGCAGTTGTGTCGCTCCCGCTTGCGATCGTTGCGGATGGGGCTGCAATCAACTACTTTTACGGCGAGTCACGACGGATTACGGCATACATTACAGTAATCCATATCGTCGTCACAATCATCATTGGGACCGTTCTCTTTGGAATTCTTACGATCGCAATGACTGCCCCTGGTGGATAGCACAGAACATAACTCCAACAAGTAGGATATTCATATACCGCGCTGAAATGAGGTTATTCGACGAGTCGTTCGATCTCAGTGACTAAAATTCCGGTTGCACCAACACGTTTGAGATCGGTGATGACCTCAAACACTTCACGCTCGTTGACGACAACATGCACTGCGACGTCGTCCGTCCCTGCAATATCCATCACTGTCGGGCCACCAAGCCCCGGAATGACCTCTCGAACCGCATCTAGGTCCTCGCGTGCAACATTCATCATCAGGTAGCGTTTGCCGTTCGCGGCAAGCACCGAATCGAGCGCTGTTTGGATCTGTTGGACCTTTGGGTCATCGACGACATCCGATCGGGCAAACAGCCGGACTGAGCTTTCGAGCACGTCATCAATAATGGCCAATCGGTTGACTGCAAGCGTCGTGCCGGTAGAGGTAATATCGATAATCGCATCGGCCATCTCAACGTGTGGTGTCAGCTCTGTTGCACCGGTTACTTCGACAATATCGGGATCGATCGACAGCGAAGCGAAATATGCTCGTGCAATCTCCGGGAACTCGGTTGCGACTGTCTTGCCAGCGAGGTCCGCTGGCGCTGTAATGTCGCCATCCTCCGGCGCAGCAAGGACAAGCCGACAGCGACCAAACTCCAAATCAAGCAGTTCGGTGAGTTCTCGGCGGGACTCTTTGACCTGATCGAGACCGGTAATGCCGATCTCTGCAGCGCCATCATGGACGTATTCCGGAATGTCCGCTGCACGGGCAAACAGGACAGTTACGTCCGGATCGACCGTTTCAGCGTAGAGTTTCCGATCGGCACCGTTTTGGATATGTAACCCTGCTCGCTCAAGCAGTTTGAGCGTTGGTTCGTGGAGACGGCCTTTGTTAGGCACGGCAATGCGCATACTCAATGGGTTGTCACGGGTCTTCAACTGTCTTTCCCTCCGTAGCCTCCATCTCCTGAACGAAATCCTTTCACCAGTTCGCCAGAATCCACCAGTATGCACTCGATCGCAATGCGTTTGCCTCCAGATACTGCGGTGGTTTTTGGGACGACGCCACTACAGGTCCAAGTCGACCCACTCATTTTTGTGAGCGTTTCTGTTGTGCTCTTTTTTGTTGCTGCGCTGTTTGGCCCGCTGCTGTTGCTTCGCTTCCGTGATGCCCGTCTCCCAACTGATCCTGAGCGGGGTATCATCGACGATTTGCTTACTGTCTCCGAGTTTACACCTGCAGCGTATCGTGTCGTTGAGACGATCGGTGAGCACTCAATCACGCTTTCAATCCGCGGACCACCTGGGCGCCGATATCTTATCGTCTCCGATTATGTTATCCAAGAGCTTGATTCCGATACTGCAGCCGCGCTCCT
>SL_4KL_010_BRINEDRAFT_10002415_pt1 | contig 10558 bp, 11 predicted proteins | sample SodLak_010_BRINE_2_FD_10664 | JGI IMG/M metagenome (IMG submission 10664) | reverse complement strand
CCCCGCCTCTACGAGACGGATCCCTCGGGGACGCCGTACGAGTGGCAGGCGCTCGCTGTGGGTGCCGACCGTGGTGAGATCGAAGACTACCTCGAAGAGCACTACGACCCCGAGATGGATCTCGCGAGCGGCGTCTCGCTCGCCCTCAAAGCGCTCGCCTCGGTCAACGATGGGAGTCTCTCTCCGGAAGGAATCGGGCTGGCAACCATCGACGTCGACGACGAGCAGTTCCACGAGCTAACGGACGAGGAGACGGAGAGTTATCTGGTCGAACACGACCTGCTCGAAACCGACGAAGCCGAAGACTGAGCGCTCGACCGCGGCGCTTTCGGTCGGTTGCCGCGTTCACATCGTTGGAAACACCTTTTAGGCGTGCGTCCGCGTAGCTGGGTACATGATATCACTCGATGACGCAGTGACGGCGCGACTCGAATCGCACGGCCAACGGTTCGAGGTGCTCGTCGACCCCGATGCCGCGCTGGCGATGAAACGCGGCGAGTTCGAGGGAGAGATCGAAGACGTCATCGCCGCCGAAGACGTGTTCGAGGACGCTTCGACTGGCGACCGCCCGCCGGAAGAGTCGCTCCTCGAAGTGTTCGAGACGACTGACCCACTCGAAATCATTCCCGAAGTCATCGAGCGTGGCGAGATCCAGATTACGGCCGACCAACGCCGTGAGATGCAAGAACAAAAGAAAAGACAGCTCATCACGGTCATCGCCCGGAACGCGGTGAATCCCCAGATGGATGATGCGCCGCACCCGCCGGACCGTATCGAGCGCGCGCTCGAACAAGCCGGTTTCAAGATCGACCCGATGGAGCCGGTCGAAAATCAGGTCGACGATGCGCTCGACGCGCTCCGTCCGGTGATTCCCATTCGCTTCGATGAGATCACGATTGCGGTGCAGTTTCCGGCCGAATATGCTGGCAGTGCACAGGCACGCGTCCGCGAGTTCGGTGACCTCGAACGCGAGGAGTGGCAAGCCGACGGCTCGTGGGTCGGTGTCATCGAGTTCCCTGCAGGGTTACAAAACGAGTTTTACGACCTCGTCAACGAGCTATCGAGCGGCGAGGCCGAAACCCGTGTCATCAGGGACAAAGACGACATCGGCACGCGGTAGTTTCGTGTCAACACCCATCACGATTGCCGGCTTTTTAAATACCGTGACGNCGTACGACTCCCTACGTGACCGCGACCAACGGAACTGCAGTCGTCGTCAAACGCGTCGATTCGGGTGAGCCGGATACGACCGAGATTCGAGATCTCGCAGCGGCGGCCGGATACGCCGTCGCCGGCGAGGTAACCCAGAGCCGACCCGAAGACCCATCGCTGTGTCTCGGCGAGGGGAAGGTTCGAGAGCTCGCGATGCTCGTCACCGAGACCGGGGCGACGACCGTCGTCTTCGACAACAGACTCGGCCCATATCAGACGTTCAATCTGGGCAACGAACTCCCTGACGGCGTCGAAGTCGTCGACCGGTTCCGACTGATTTTGGAGATCTTCGGGCAGCGCGCCCAGACGAAGAAAGCGCAGCTACAGGTCGAGCTAGCCGAGCTCCGATACGAGCTGCCGCGAGCCGAAGCGAAAGCATCGCTCGCGAAACGCGACGAGCGCCCCGGATTCATGGGTCTCGGTGAGTACGACGAGTCTCGCGAACGGGATATCAAAGCGCAGATAAGCCGAATCAGCGACGCGCTCGAACGCATCGAACAGACCGAACAGCACCGACGCGAGCAGCGCCGCGAGTCGGGGTTCGACCTCGTCGCTCTCGCGGGCTACACGAACGCCGGGAANTCGACGCTGCTGCGCCGGCTCGCCGAAGACCTCGACATCGACGAGAACGAGGGGCTGCACCCCGACCTCGAAGCGACCGCCGAGTCCGAAGACCGACTGTTCACGACCCTCGGAACGACCACGCGGCGTGCGGCGGTTGGCCCCAGAGACGTCCTCGTAACCGACACCGTCGGCTTTATTTCGAACTTGCCGCACTGGCTCGTCGAGTCGTTCAAATCGACGCTTTCGGAGGTGTATCGAGCAGACCTGGTGTTGCTCGTCGTCGACGTTTCGGATCCGGTAGACGAAATCAGAGAGAAGCTCGTGACGTGTCACGACTCGCTGTACGAGCGCAACGAGGCACCGATAGTGACGGTGCTGAACAAGATCGACGAGGTCGACGACGACGAGCTCGCCGAAAAGCGTGCCGCGCTATCCGCGTTGGCCCCGAACCCTGTTACGGTCTCCGCGAAAGAGAGTCTCGGCATCGAAGCGCTCAGAGCCCGAATCGACGAGGAGCTCCCCGACTGGCGTCACGAACGCCTCGTGTTACCGATGACGGACGAGACGATGAGCGTCATCTCGTGGGTTCACGACCACGCCAACGTCATCGACGTGGACTACGGCGACCAGGCCGTAGTCGAGTTCGAGGCCAGGCCATCGGTCATAGAGCGTGCGCGGGCGAAAGCGAGCGACCTCGTCGCCGCCGAGCCCTGAGCCGGCTTCACCGGCCGGTTCGTTTCTCTTTCGAGACGACCTCAACATCGGTGAGACGGGTTCTGGGATACTGACCCTCGTCGTCCTTTTCGGCCGCTTTCACCATATCCCAGACGACGTTGAGGCCGGTCGTCACGCCTTCGAGCGCTTCCATTTCACAGCCGGTTTTGCCGGTCGTCTCGACCGCGACTTCGAGGTCGACTCGGTCGTCGCTGACTTCGAACGATGTCTCGACGTTCGTTATCGGAATCTGATGGCACATCGGAATCGTCTCCCAGGTGTGTTTGACGGCCTGAATCGCCCCGACGCGCGCGACCGCGAGGACGTCACCTTTTCCGACCTCGTTCGCGCGAATCGCTGTAATCGTCGAGGCGCGGAGGTGGATGCTTCCACGGGCGACAGCCCGCCGGGCCGTGTCGGGCTTCTCGCCGACGTCGACCATCTGTGTCTCACCGTCGTCGGTGACATGGGTGAGTTCAGTCTCCTCGGTATCGGTCATACTTATACTGCGAGCGCGGGGGCGTTCAATCTTGTCGGTCGGGCCATAGCGCACGCGGGAGGTCGCTGAGCATGTCGGTCGCGACCAGACCGTACCCCGACCGCTCGGCGGCGAGATCGCCGGCGCGGCCGTTCGCGTACGCACCGAGTGCAGCGGCCGGCACGGGTTCCAGAACGCACGCGAGCGCGGCGACGGCTCCCGCCAGCACGTCACCGGTTCCGCCGACCGTCATTCCGGGGTTTCCGGTTCGATTGACCCGCGTCGTCTCGCCGTCCGATAGCACGTCGTAGACCCCTTTGACGAGCAGCGTGTGACCGACCTCATCGGCGAACGTCTCGACTAGCTGCATCCGCTCGCGCCAGCTTTCGGCTGTTTTACCTCCCATCGCCCGCAGTTCGCCCTGGTGTGGCGTGCAGACGAGCCTCGCGTCGGTGTTCACCGTCGGAACGACCTGTAGCGCGTCCGCATCAACCACTGCGAGACCGTCGAAGCGCTCCAGAAACTCCTCAACTGCAGTGAGCGTTGCATCGTAGTCACCGAGACCGGGGCCGAAGACGAGACAATCCATTTCAGCGGCCAAATCGAGGAGACCATCTACCCGTTCCGGGGTGAGGTGTTCGCCCGTAAACGGCCGAACGATGAGGTTCTCACTGTACCCCTGCACCTCGCGAGCGACCGACTCCGGGCAGGCGACGTACGCGAGGTCTGCACCGGCTCGGAGCGCCGCCTGTGCTGATAGCGCTGGCGCACCCGTGTACGGACCGCCACCGATGACGAGAACGCGGCCCGACGACCCTTTGTGCGCGTCCGGGCGTCGAGTGAGCCGAAGGAGGTCACCTCGTTCGACGAACAGTTCAGCCGCTTTCGGTATCCCGATATCGGCGACCGTCACCGCCGCGTCGAGCGTGTCGAATCCGGGCTTTTCGTCGTGAAACGTGACGACGTGGTCGGCGTCGACCGAGACGCCCTCGGCGGTTCCGCCGTCCGCATCGACTCCGGAGGGAACGTCGACGGAGACGACCGTCGCATCGGTGGCGTTGATCGCCGCGATAGCGCTCGCTTCGGGCTCTCTGGGTTGGCCACGCACGCCGGTTCCCAGCAGCGCATCGACGATGAGATCCGGGTCGCCGATGTCGATATCAGCCGAATCTCGAACCTCGTGCACGTTGCACTCGGCCGCCTCCAAAGCCACCCAGTTCTCGTGAGCGATGTCGGTCGTGATGGTCTCCGCTCGGCCGAGGAGATAGACGTTCGTTTCGTACTCCTTCAGAAATCGCGCCGTCACGAACGCGTCGCCGCCGTTGTTGCCCCGGCCGCAGACGAGTGCTACCGACGTTCCCGGCTCGGCGACCTCCGTGACTACCCGTGCGACCGCGCTGCCCGACGATTCCATGAGCTGTTTACGAGGCACACCGAGCGCCTCGGCGTTCGCGTCGACGACCGCCATCTCTTGGCTCGTAATCATACCGAACGGTTCGTCAGCCCTCGCGTTAATCGTTCGGGGACGTTATCGAGGGATTTCGAAGCCTTCGATTCCGTTCGGCTCCTCGTACTCGACCGCGACGCTCTCGACGTGCGCCTGCGGGCTACCGACGTGACACCACTCGATTACGGCCTCGACCGAGCTTTCATTGCCCTCGAAGACAGCTTCGACGCGGCCGTCGTCGAGGTTTCGCACCCACCCCGATACCCCGTATTCGCTGGCAACGTCCCGTGTGTTCGCTCGATAGAACACGCCCTGTACGGTTCCCGAAACGAAGACATGCGCACGGGTTCGGGTCATGTGAATCCGTTCGACACGGACACACTAAAATCCATTTCGAACCGACACCGCGAGCGTGTATCGGCAGCGAGCTGGTTGCCGAACCGGCCGTCGGGTCGTTATCGGGCCCGCTGGGAGGTGAGCTTTTCTGGGTTCAGCCCGTAGCGTAGCCGTTGATGCTTCGGAAACTCCGTGCGGCGTTGACGCCGAGTGCGACCTCCCCCGCAGACCGGATGTACTGGCAGTGGTCTCGCATCGATGAGTATCCGTACCGTCATCACACGGAGGCCGCCGATGACATTGCCCGCTACGTCGAGCGCGGCGAGGACGGGCGCGCCGAATCGCTGCTGCTTTGGTGTCTGGACTTCGCGGAAACCGAAGCTCACATGGAGTATTTCATGGACGTTCCGCCGGTATACTACGAGCGACTCGCGGATCTGTACCGAGAACGAGAGCGCCGCGCCGACGAGATCTGGATACTCGAACGGTACGTCGAGATGACCGAAGCGATCGGCGGTCGGCCACGACCGCGACTGGTCGACCGACTCAACGAGGTTCGTGCGCGCGACGGCGTCTGAACTCCGTCACTCGCCACCAGACCGGAGGTAATGAAACACGTACGTCTGTGTGTAGCCGGCGTACTGGCCACCGAACCGCTCTCGGATCGCCCGCGATGTCTCGGTGTAGTTGCCCTGCTCGCAGTCCGGAAAGTAGTCGGCTATCGCCGTCCGAATCCACGTATCCAACGGGACGGCTTCGAGATATCCGAGCGAAAAAAGCAGGACGCAGTCGGCGACCTTGTCACCGACCCCGACGAACCGGGTAAGCGACGCTCGGGCGTCTTCGTACCCGAGGCCGGCCGCGTCTCGCGGCGTCGCTTCTCCGCTCGCGACCATCTCCGCGGTTCGTTTGACGTACGGCGCCCGGTAGCCCAAAGAGAGGTCTCGGAGGTCGGCTTCGGTGGCGGCGGCGAGCTGTTCGGCCGTCGGGAACGCGTGGTACGTCTTGCCGTCGAACTCGACTCCCGTCCCGTACTCACGCGCGAGACGGGTCTGCATCCCATGGATTCGAGAGACGCGCATCTGCGCGGAACAGATAAACGAGATGAGGGACGAAAACGAGGGGTCGCGGACGATCCGCATACCGCTGTAGCTGTCGTAGGCACGCTCGATTAGGGGGTCATCGGGGGCATCTCGTTCGATGGCTCGCAAGTCGTCGTCGAGCCGTAGGAGTCGCTCGAGGTGCGCCGGTGCCGCTGGCGTCGATGCCTGCCATTCGATTCGACCGTCGAGCTGTCGGGCGCGGACGACCTCGGGCTCACCGGTTTCGGTTTCGGCCGCCGGAACGACTGTATAATACCAGGCATCTCCACCGTGTACGGCCGTCTGTTCGTACATTCGACCGTCTTCGCGATGCCACACGTACGACTGCCCGCTTTCGACGGTCGCCTGCAAGTCGAATCCACCGGACAGCCCGGCAATCGAGATCGTCCCCGTTTCCATACGGATACCTGGCGTCGCCGTGGTTTTTCCCTTTCGAGTCGTTTCCGACTGTGCTGCCGACGGCACGTTTCACTCGGGCGAAGCTTCTTGACGATGGGAACGGTATATCATACCATGGACTGTCGAGTCGTCGTTGAAGCCGCTGTGCCGGTGTACGACGTAGCAACGGCCGACGAGGCGGTGCGAATCGCCATCTCTAAAACCGGAGATATGCTGAATCCGGACCTCAACTACGTCGAAATCAGCATGGGTGAGCGCGAATGTCCGCACTGCGGCGAACCGCACGATCCGGCGTTCATCGCTGCGGACGAAGGACTGGTCGCACTCGAACTCGAAATGACGGTGTTCAACGTCGAACGCGAAGAGCACGCCTCGCGAATCGCTCGCAAAGAGATCGGCCAACGGATGCGGAACATCCCGTTGGAAATCCTCGACGTACAGGTGTTAGAAGACGACACTGAGGAGGACACCGAAGCCGAGAGTGACGACGATGTGGACTCGACTTCGGAGGAGCGCGGCGACGAGTCGAGCGAAGGCGGTAACGAGACGGACGTCCTTCCGGAGTTCGAAGAGCTGTTGGACGAATAGTAGAGCGAGCGAGAACCGTCGGCTATCGGGGGTTGTGTTTTGAGAATCGCGTTCGCGCGTCCGTTTCAGTCGGCGGTCGCGGAGATCGGCGCCTCGACCTCGCGTTCCATCTCTTCGGTGATTCCGTCAGCCAACGCAAAAACAGCGGCTTTGTGGTCGGTTTTCGATTTGTGAATCGATGTCGGTCGAATACCGAGTTCAGTGTACGTTTCGTGGTCTACTTCACAATCTACCAGCTGCTCGTAGTGGTTACACACCTCTGCAAGCAGGCCGTGGAGATGAATGAGCTCCTGCTTTTTCATGTTCACCTTCGCGTAGCGACTCGGGGCATATAGAACTATCCTGACACTGGTTAACACGTGCCTCCGTATAGAGCCCGTTCAATGGGTAATTTTGCGGATTTCGCAAACGTATGGCGACCCTGGATACGGGCGTAATCGTACACTGCTCGATGAAGTTTCATCGTAAATACAGTTACGTTTCGGCAGCGATGCCGAGGCTGATGATTTCTGCGTTCCACCGTTCGAGTTCTCCTACGACGCGGTGAACGCGGGGTCTTTTTTCACATTCGGTAACCGCTCGACTACGGCGCGGCCGCTCTGGGGTTACGTACAAAAAATCGAGCGTTGATGAGACTACGTTACGCGTGGTTCGACGTCGTCTTTTCGTACTGTTCGGCGACGTTGTCCCAGTTGATGACGTCGAAGAAGCCGTCGATGAAGCTTCCGCGATCCGGCCCGTAGTCGTAGTAGTACGAGTGCTCCCACACGTCGCACGCGAGAATCGGGTGGCTACCCCAGAGCGCGCCCTGGTCGTGCTTGTCGACGACGAGGTTACGCAACTGGTCGGCGACGGGGTCGTAGACGAGTAGTGCCCAACCGCCCGCAGCGCCGGCGGCGGCTTTGAACTCGCCCTTCCAGCCTTCGTACGAACCGAAGTCCTCCTCGATTCGGTCGGCGAGTTCGCCGGACGGTTCGCCACCGCCGTCGGCGGACATGTTCTCCCAGAACAGCGTGTGGAGGTAGTGGCCCGCACCGTTGTGGGTCACGCTCCGCATCGCCGCACCGGACGAACCGAAGTCGCCGTTCTCGCGGTTCTCCGCGAGCGTCTCCTCGGCCGACGCGAGACCGTTTACATACCCCTGATGATGGGTGTCGTGATGCCACGTGACGACCTGCTCGGAGATAGACGGTTCGAGCGCGTCGTAGTCGTACGGGAGCGGTGGTAGTTCGGGTTCTGAGTGTTCGGGCATTTATATCGTCCTCCAATTCCATCAGACGTCGGGAACGCTGTTAAAACTTCATGTACACTGTGTAGCACACCACACAGTCGGTTCGCTCGGTTCGGTCGGTTCGACCCAACCGATTTCGGGACAGCTAGCCGTCTCAGATGAGGGCAAATCGAGGGCATTGTCGGATTTCATCGATTCTCGGCGAAAAACCAGAGGCGATACGCAACGATGGGTGCTGAAACCGTCGACTGGCGAGGATAACGCCGATCGTGGCGATCGTTGTCGTCTCTGCCCGGCGAGCGCTGATTCGAGAGCGCGCGATCTCCGCGGAGAAACAGTCACGGGCGAAAGTCGACGGTAATAGAGACGATTACATACTCCAAAAAGCTCCAACAGCGGCAGCGTCGGGATTCGATCCCGTGGGGAGCGCCAACAGAAATGCAAAGAAGATGATCGGAACAGTAAACAAAGCGACGTACAAGAGCGTCGCCACGACGACGACAGCCCATGTGCCGAGTCCGTACCCTGTCGGATCCCAGTCTATTCCTGCCTTCGGGAGCCCGATAACAGCACTTACTGGAAGTCCAATAAGATAGAATACCGTGATCCCAACGGCCACGTTGAGCAGCGCATTGGCGACGTCCACGCTTTGCGTAGAGCCAGCTGTTCCCACCCCGACACCGATAACGAACGGGATAGAAAGGCCAACGGCCACGATGAGATATCCGACGGCAGTAGAGTTAGTTGGCGAAAGACAGCCGAAGAGTATACGAAGGCGTCGGGAAACCAAGATCGGACTCCACACCACTGCAGCGAAAACTCCGGGGAGCATGGCAAGAAAAATCACGCTTCCCCAATCCGCGATCGCCTCCATACGGTCGGCTCTCACGAGAGATATTACAGTGTACCGATAGCTCAAACCAGCGTTGTCGTCTTACGCAAATCTGCGGTGACGTCTGTAGTCTCGTTACCCCCTGCCAACGTCTGGTAGATTCACTCTGCGCAGCAGACTCTCTGACGACCATCACTGAACGAGAATCCCGACGAAGCCAACTAGCATCGTTAGACGGAGACCGTCGTCACGTACCGGTCAGCGTCGGTACGGGATTGGTACTGCCCGGGCACTCGGTACCATGGTTCGTCTCAATCGTCGGTTCCCCGTGCCCGTTCGAACATCGACAGCGCCGCCTCACGCCGTTTCGCGTGGTCGACGACCGGGTCGGGATACTCCGGGGCCGCGTTCCGTCGTTGCGTCGGCGAGCACTCTTGCCACCGGTGAATCACCGATGGGTCGGTGTCTCGAAGCTCCGGGACGTACGTCTTTATATACTCCGCGTCTGGGTCGTACCGTTCACCCTGTGTCATGGGGTTGAAGATCCGGAAGTACGGCTGGGCGTCCGTTCCGGTCGACGCCGCCCACTGCCAACCGCCGTTGTCGTTGGCAGTGTCGTGGTCGACGAGCAACGACCGGAAGTGCTCGTAGCCGGCACGCCAGTCGATGAGCAAGTCTTTGGTGAGAAACGAGGCGACGATCATCCGGACGCGGTTGTGCATGAACGCCTCCTCACGCAGCTGTCGCATGCCCGCGTCGACGATTGGGTAGCCGGTTTCGCCACGCTTCCACGCGTCGAGCAGTTCAGGGTCGTTCTCCCACTCGATCTCGTTTTCGTACGCTCTGTAGTTCTCCGTGACGACGCGCGGATTGTAGTAGAGGACGTGCGTGTAGAACTCCCGCCAGGCGAGCTGTGAGCGGAACTCCTCGACGGACTCTCGTTTCTCTCCGGACACCGATTCGCTCGTCGTCCGAACGCGCTCGTCGACCTCCCGAATACCGATGGTGCCGAACTTCAGGTGTGGCGAGAGCCGCGACGTACAGCCGTCGGCTGGGTAGTCGCGACGCTCGGCGTAGTCGAACACGTCGTCGCGCAAAAACGACTCCAGCAGCGAACGTGCCGTTTCGGTGCCCGCCGACGGTACGTCAGCGTCCGGTTCGTCGAATCCGAGCGACGAGCGCATCGGAACGGATTCGGCATCGGGGTCGACGTCGATGTCCGCGAGCGCCGGAACCTCGTACGGCGCGTCCTTCTCTCGGTCGCGCCACTTCTTCCAGAAGTACGTGTACACGGCGTAGGGGTCGCCGGCGTTCGTGGTTATCGAGCCCGGCTCGTGACAGATCGCGTCATGAAATCGCTGCGGCGTGACGCCCTCGTTTTCGAGCGTCTCGGCCATACGGTCATCTCGCTTCTGTGCCAACCCGGAGTAGTCGCGGTTCCACGAGACGAACTCGGCGTCGAACTCGTCGGCGAGCGCCACCAGCACGTCGGCGGGGTCGCCGTGTCGGATGAGTAGCTCCGAGCCTCGGTCACGGTACGATGTTCGGAGCTCTGAGAGCGCATCGAGCATGAATTCGACGCGTGGTGGACTCGCGTGCGCCAGGACGGAATCGTCGAAAACGAACACGCCGAGCGGGTCTTCAGGGGCCGACG
>SL_4KL_010_BRINEDRAFT_10002414_pt1 | contig 10561 bp, 10 predicted proteins | sample SodLak_010_BRINE_2_FD_10664 | JGI IMG/M metagenome (IMG submission 10664) | reverse complement strand
GGATAGTGTAACATTTAGCCAACCTAAGGAAAGCATGTGGCTTGTCAATCAAATGATGCTCTCACGCAAGTTGCCTAATTCTGTGGCAACCAGCCGTGAAATTTTTTTCCTGTTTTTTGCCAGCTAGAAATAGAGCCATGATGTCTGACATGAAATAGTGAAACAAGAACAAGAAAAATTTCGTAGCTAGTGAATTCGCTCCCTACATCAATAAAGGAATAGTAGACACATTGGCCCAATGAGCCGCGAGTCTCCGCGACAGAAAAGGAAGAAAAAGTGAGGATCTGGAGGGTGACAAGCCGCCCCCTGCTCCAGACAGAGACCTTGAGAGCAACTGGATTTTGCAAGAGCGCGTCTAGTTGTTGTCAGTTGGTGCGCACACTCTGTCAGCAAGCACATAGTGCTCTCCATATCCTTTCACGGTGTCAACACAACGTTATCTCTGGAATGATCACTGAATGCCATAATGTTGCCTGCAGGCTCATCATGAAAGCAATCAGCAAAGGCTCTCTAGCAGGTTGTTTGGTCCATTTGGATGCCGGAAGCACTAACTGTTTGGCCCAACAAAACCTTCAAATTCCTGAGCATGCTAATAATAGGACACTACCCAGCTGGTTTTTGATGCTCGTTTATTGCCTGATATAGACTCACTGTACTTGCCCTGATGCCATTTCGGTCACTCCCTTACCCCAAAAATTCAAATAGGCAACCACTCCTCATTTCAAATTTCCTCCTCATGTCAAGTTGCACCAGGTGTCACGCCCAAGACAACCCAGCGGAGGTGTGCGCAGAGCTCACGAGCTCAATGCCAGCAAGAGGGGAGTACACCTCGTTGAGGTTAAGTTATGTGAATGTACACGGCCTGGACACCAATTGGAGGTCTCTGGAAAAGAAAGAAAAAAAATAAAATTACGTAGGCAGTGAAGCACTCCCTGCATCAATTAAGGAAAAAGAGCCACCTAGGGCCTAAGCACTGTATGACCCCTCCACCAGCAAAGAAAACAAAAGAAGTCAATGGGGATCAGGGGGATGACTAGCAGTACCCCATTCCTGGTCTTGATGATGATTTGCTGCAATAGTTTTCTCAAGAGGATGTCTGATACTAACGGGTTTATAAGCAAATTGAACCGAATGAGCATGAAGTTTCACAGCAAGCTTAGTGACTTTCTGAGGATCTAGACCGAGATGTTTTAGTAATCATACCAGATTTATCTGGTATGGACAACCTGATAGAATGTGTAGGGCACTGCCTGAGTGATGACAGAGGGGGCATTAAAGACTGGTCGAGGTCTTGAATCGAGCAGCATGCTTCTGATTGAAACGGGGACCTGTGCGGTAGTGGAAACGTCTTCGTCCTGAACATTGTCCAGAAAGCATTGCTGATGTTTTTGTGAGCTAAGGGAAGTAACCTTTATAATATGAATAGTAATTGGTTGTAGGGTTTGTGTGGCCAAGTTTATGTTTGGAGTGCATATGTGCCTTCAGAGCATCAAAGAGATTTGAGAAATAAATGAGCTTTGGGGCAGGTAGGTTGGAGGGCCTTGAGGATGCTGCATCAGAGGGGATATCCCTTTAATATGCAACCCAGATAATGTCATGAAAAGGGTTGCCCTTTATGCCAGCGCATGGCATCCCTGTCTCTGCAAGATTTGCGTCAATTTGGGTTGCTTGATACTTGGCCACAACATCTGCGCACTCATTACCAGCAATACCAGCACGAGATTTGACTTTAAATTGGTGCACAGGATTTGATGAGTTGTGGATAATTTGCATGAGTATCTTCCAAATATCCCTTTGTGCGTGGTGGCGGTGAAGCTCATGGTACAACAAGTGCTTCCTGATTTGGTGGAGAGACGAGAGGCTGTCAGTGGCAATATGTGAGTGGCCGTGAAGAATGGCGGCTGTGATAGCAGCCAGTTCAGCTCTGTTGATGGTGTTTGTAAAGCCCATACTACATGGTTCAACAAAGCTGGGAGTAGAGGTAGCAGGGTGGTATGTGTCTGCACCTGTCACTAGTTTTCCTCGGTGAATCTGGCTGCTGCCATCTGTGTATGCCCACTCCTTCCAGTCAGGAACTTTTATGGCTAAGTGTGAGCTGATTATGTTGGGAAGATTAATTCTTGACTGTATCGGTAATCAAGTGGAAGTCTTTTGAACTTCTCGAAATCAGTTTCAGTCCTTGGTTGGCAGGCATTGAGAACTGGGTCATTACTGATGTTTGTGTGCTTCCACTTTGCTTCTGGAATATTGAAGGCCAGGTCCCTTACCTAGGTGGGATTGTGATTATTTAGACGCAATCGTGCTGCTGTATTCCACACAGCAATTATTTGCATACTCAAGTTGTGGCAAGGGAGTAAAGGTTCTCTGCTGATCCAAAAGGAGGGGGTGGCATAGTCAAGGTTGGATGATCATCATCCTCATGAGGAGATAGTCCCTAGAGTGCAACATATATGGGGGTAGGCATTGAGAAGTTTGGAATAGGGGATGGTACTCGTCCATCCTCCCCAACAGTGTCAGGAACATAAATGTGGCTGTTTTGGTGTTGTTTGCTATGGCAGAGTATTTAGCATGTCTTAGGGCACGGTGCATGAGTTGATCATCATACACAGGATGGCAAACAGAGAAGCCAGAAAATCTGGATGAGAAAGCGTTTGGAATGGCTCCAAAGACTCTGTCGTGAGGGTCCTTGCTTCAGAAATGGAGGTATTAAGAGTTGTGATTAAGAGGAGAGGCCATTTTTCTTGGGTAACTAGTGCCCATTTTTAGAGGGCCGAATGAAAGCGGAGGGGGAGAGCACGCATATAGGAGTGTTTAACCTTTGTATTCATGGGTGTCTTGTTGTCGTGTGAGGTAGAGCGGGAAAGGAGGCCTAAAAGTTCAGACGCAACGTTCCTATTGGGAGGCATGATGGTATCATGGATTCCAGCAAGTTTGGCGTCATGTAATGCTTTTTAAAGGATATCAAAACGTTTTGGAGTGAGGATCCCTTTGCATTTTCCCATCACATCATAGATGCATGCCACTTTTGACGTGCATACTGAAACGTTTTGGAGTGAGGATCCCTTGGCATTTTCCCGTCACATCATAGATCCATGCCACCTTTAACGTGCATATTTAAGGAAGTATCAGAGGTGAGGGGGTTGGTGTAGGGGATGGTTGGTCTTTTTGGTGAAGTGGTCGGAGGGGATGGGTGTTTGTAGGTGTTGGTTTGACCAGGTCGATGTCCATGACCCAGAATTCACAGCGGCTTGTAGCTATGATATCTGCTTGTGGGTTAGTGGGATTGGTGTCAAAGTTTACTTTATTTCTGAGTTCAGAGTCAAGTTTGAAATTCCAAATGTTATCTGTGACTTATCTAGCAAAGCCTTGTCGCTCTACTAGTAGGTTGCTCATAGTATTATAAGGTGGTGGCATAGTGAGGTTGGGTTCATCCTTATGTGCCTCAATATCCAGAATGTGTTTATGGAACTTGGGCCATTTGTTTTTTGTGACTTCTGGTCTTCCACGTTACTTTGATTAGCTCTTTGTTATAGGATTCTTAACTTCTCTTTTGTTTTTGAAGCGCAATTAGGTCAGCACTAGCTGGGCAGACCCACTTATCATTTTTGGCCTTGTTCTCTCTGTCTCTCTGTATAGCAGCCGGTGCTTTTAAGGCAAGCCCAGTGATAAGTTCAATTGCAGAAGTCACAGATATACATATCGTCGAAGGGTGGCTCAGTTTTCCCAGGTTCAAGTCTGTAGTAGAGGAGTCAGACCTCACAGCATGCGCATGCGCACTGAATGGCAGACCGAGATATTGGACGGGTATTTTGGACAGGCGTAAAGCCGGCCTTTTTGAAGATGGGGGGCGCCCACCTTTCTATAATCGTGGGCGCATAATGTGTGAGGTACTGTTATTGCTGTAGAGGCATGTTGGGAACCATGTTGTCATGCCTGTCCCTAAGACAATTCTCCAGGAGTCAATGTGTGTGATGTCTAAGCCATGGTTATAAATTGTGTTAAAGGCATTATAGGGTGTTGTTTCTCTTGCTATCTGCAAAACTTTGCTTCGCTTGTAGTTCCAAAGCTTTGCACTCCGGCATGAGGGATTCAGGAGGTCAATTGAAGGGCACGGAAGGTCTATTTCTATATGTAAGAGTCTCCTCTTCTTTTGTCTCTGGTTGTTTTGGCCCTGTTTGTATCGACTGGGTGGCATGTTGGGGTGGTTTAAGGGCAGAGTAGGCAGGCGGTTCATGCGGTCGGCTGTTGTGGTATTTGGTCTATAATTAGTAAGCAATCTTTTACTTGGCGGATCAGTTTCAGCAGATAGATTGTTTGGTGCTTCCATAGCATCTGGTAGGACTTGTGCGTTGGTTAAAGGAAGTGCTTCCCCGTTGCTCTGTGGTTGTGGAAAGAAGTTCTAATCCCGAGTAGAGTCAATTGGGCCTGTGTATGTTGCAGTTAATTGGGTTGGTGGATAGGGTAAGTGGCGTCCAGTGAGTGAGTGTGTATAATGGGTTGTGGTGGGAGGTTGGGGGCGGGAATCGCTTGTGTTGGGGGTGCTTGATAGATACTTTGTTTGGTGGTTTAGGTGGGCTTGTTTTGATGGTGAAGGTAGGATCGGGCGAGCAAGTGAGNTGGTTATTTACAAGTCTGCTGATGAGTGCATAGTTGATTTTGCGGAAGGCGGAAAGGGTGTTGGGTTCATTGTTTTTATTTCTGAATGGATCACAGCTGGAGTGAGGTCCATTGTAGGAGGGAGGTTGACTACGGCTGCTCGTCTATTGAGTGTAACCTTGTGTTTTGCGGATACCTTAGGGTGTCTGGACTGCTATGGAAAAAAATGTGAGTTCCACTGCGGTAGGTGGGGTCATGGAGTCCATTCAAGCCAAGGCTCATAAGAGGTTAAGTGATGCAGGTGATCAAGGTAGAGAGGGTGTGAGGCGGCGGCTTGCAGAGTGAGAGGGCTTCATTTATGGCTTAATTTCTTCTAGGTACATGCTTTCTCCATATTTCATGAGGCAGAGTTTGCTTGAGTGGATGCTCATGAGTTGCTGCAGGTGCATACAGTAACTAAATTGTCGCCTGATATGTAGGTTGGTTCCTTCCCTTATGGTCAGGAACTCTTTTATGAGACTCGGGATATTTGCCATTTGCTTGGTGTGAAGGTTGAGGAGGATTGTGCAATGCCTTATCGAAGGATCCTCTAGGCTGGATGTAAGTGCAGTGGCTAGGCGGCTATGGCATTCAACTCAAATTGAGGGTGCCCCTAATTCAAAGTTTAGGGTGTCTTCTCTTATCATAGCAGTTGGGGTGGACTTCCAAAGTTTGAGCTTGTGTTTGATGACATAACCGATCATGGTATCCAGATTATTAGATCAGCTTTGGTGCAGGGGGTGACGGCAAAGGCATGGGCAAGGTTAGGAAGAATGGCTGTGCTTATTATGGTCAGTGTTTGGCGTGGAGGGGCATATGAAGCCCTCAGGGATTCTAGCTTCTGCCTGAAGTTGCATGTCATGTGCTGGATCTGGTGTTTCCAGTTGAAATCCATGGTGAGCTGAACCGTAAGATAAGGAAAGGGGGCATAAGATGGTATGAGCTGTGCCTTCTGATTCTGGATATTTATCTTACCTTCTAGTTGGTGCTGGAGTGTCTGGTGGGGTGTCACACCATTCGCATCTTTAAAGGGGCGAATATGCAGAGCACCTGTTACTTTAGTTTTGCTGCCAGGAAGTGCTGCCCAGTCCAAGTATAATGAAGGTTTACGGGCTTGCATTTTAAGGTCTTGGATTGTGTTGGTTTCACTTGTAAGGTCATCTGCAAATGAGGCGCTGCTGATCATATTGGCCAGGTGGGTATCCATTGGGCATTGATCCTGGATGCAGTTGTGTTTGTAGGCACATCCTCCTACATGGAGCCATCGAAGAAGGGGTTCCATATAGAGGAGAAAGAGGAAGGGAGAGAGTGTGTCTCCTTGGATAGTTCCTCTTTTAACCGGTATTTTCTGAGTGTATCCTGAATGTTATTTGAATGTTATTTGAACCTGATTCGTGTGGTTGCGTCTCCATAAAGTTCTTGACTGCATCAATAGCATCTGCAGGGAAGCCTAGGTCATACATGATCCAGAGCATCCGGTTGTGGTCTTTGGTATTAAAAGCTGATGTGATGTCAACATTTAGTGCATACATATCTTTCTCGAAGATTTTAGCATCCTCGAGACGCATTATGACATTCTGAATCTAGTGTATGGTGTCATTTTGATCGCAAAAGCCAGCCTGTTTAGAGCTGAGCAGGGAGTGTGCTTCTGCATAATCATAGAATGTGTTGGTGATCAGTCTGGTCCACAACTTGTAAAGCGTGTTGGCCAGCCCTATGGGTCTATAGGATGAGGTATCTGTCTCTGCTCCCTTATTCTTGTCTATGCGGACGGTGTTGCTGACTTTTTAAGAGGTTGGGGAAGACGAGTGGCCCACATGATGACAAAGAGTCTGTGAATAATGTCTTGGAATTCATGTGGAAGCATTCAAGAAGAAGTTCTGAGCATCTCATGAACAATGCCATCTGGGCCTGGAGATTCGCTATTGCTGAGAGATTGGATGCATTTGCAGAAGGTGCTTATGTCAAGTATTTCTGAGTGGATCCAGCCTCTTTCACTGTTATGCACCAGCTCAGCTTTGATTATGGGAGATTGTAGGGTAAAAGGATCCGGGTGTATTTCTGATCGTTTGTTTGTTCCCAGGGGTAGCCTCCGAGCGCCTCCTCTGGTAAAACCTTGCCAGTATTGATATTGACTGATTTGAGGGCATATGTGTAATACTTCTCTATGACTTGTGCAACTTTTCCAGGCTCTGTCGCAAAGGTATTTGTGTCAGGTTCATTTAGGGCTTTCAGGCCGGATCGGGGTGGTGCATTTTCATCCTTAAAGGCTCCCTGTTTAGGATGACTGTTTCAGTTCTGTTGCTTTTTATGGGTAAGCACTGTTTGCTCTGTGTTCTTGGCATCATCTTCTTGGGTAATGGCTTCTCTGGTGGAGAGGAAAAGCCTTTCTAGATGCTCTTTAGAGCAGAGGTATGTCTGGTTTTAGAGTCTGAAGTTCAGTGATTGCCCTACAGAGGGCTTCATTTTCCTTGTTCTGTTGTACGAATTTTTGGGGTGTAAAGTGTGGGGATTAGTGGGTGGAAAGGAATTGGTTTTGGATGGATTTGGTAAGCCTAGCCTCTTCTTCAAGGCGCAACGCTGATTGCTGATGGGTTAAAGTGGTTATGGTCTACAGACATTATTTTTGTTTCAAAGGAAAACAAGACGAGGTTATTTCAGGCGCTTGAAGGCCAAGAGAGTTATCCTAGAAACCATCCTTCTTGGTGTGGGAGGCTTTATCAATACCTCTCATATTTTAAATCATCTTGAAGAGCTCGGCCTTGGTACACAAAAGCACATCTGTACATGTCTGACACGATACTTTCCTTGAATTACATGCCCACTCTGTGCTTTATGCACACAGACTCACAACAACAGACACGCTCCTAAAATATCCAGCTGCTCCCAAGGTCTTTGTCTGGAGCAGGGGGCGGAGTGTCACCTTCCAGATCCTCACTAGTTCTTCCTTTTCCCTGGTGAAGGAGACACACGGCTCTTCAGGCCAATGTGTCTCCTTTTCCTTTCTGATGTAGGAGTGGGTTCACTCCCTGCATAGTTTTCCTTTTCTTTTCTTTTCAAGGTTTCTGTCTAGTCTTAATGATGCTTACTGCATATTTTACTGTGAATAAGAGAGTCCTTACTAAGGAACTTGCTAAGGATCTTAGTAAGATCTCAAGCTCTTGCCAAGTGAGGGAAAAAGCAACCCTCAGTGAGGGAAAAAGCAACTGTGACGGACAGGAGCTTCCAAATAAGTCCTGCTGCATATTCAAGGCTGAATCAATCTGTCATTACATTAGCTGACTAGGAAGGTTACATTCCAGCGGTCAGGATGAAGCAACAAAAAATACAAAGGCAAGGAGCTTGCATACAGTTTAATAGAGATGTGTTGGCAACAAAGAAATAGATGTACCTGGTATGTCTGAGGCATGCAAGCAGCTTCAATATATACCTCCTTATGCACAACAGGTTGACAAAGTACGTGGTCCTCCAATCTTAAAAGGCCATGCAATACATGGCAGATAAAAGGAAAAACTAAGCAGGTAGTGGAAACACTCCCTACATTAATTAAGGAAAAGGGGCTGTAAGGATATGATCACTGCAATGGGAGGTTGCAATTGCTAACAGGTGCCAGCCGCAAGGGGCCAGAGGGGTTGGGATCTACCACCGGTGTTGGTCGTACCCTTTTGGCCAGGTCTGTCAGACCGTTACAGGGGCCCTCCACCAGAATCCATTCATGTCCTGCAATCCATTAAGGCCTTTGTGTGAGCAGTGCACCGGAAGTATACAACATGATATTTCTTTATCAATGTGATGTCAAGAAAGAACAAGTGCTAAAAGACCAAACTTGGCAATTATGCGTGCCAAGCACTAGCACCTTTAAGCACTTAGCTCATGTGAGCTTGATTGCATCCTGCAGCCGCATGCCAAACATGAGCGTTTGAACCACCCTTGTAAACCCAATGACCTGTTAAGAGATAATGAGGGACGCAAAAGGCCTTTGACACAACTTCATGGACTGTGCTGATCAGGAGCATAATCAGAAACTTTCCTTGAAGGAAAGGGGGGTAAAAAAGCATGGAAAAAAAAGACACGGCAAATTGAAGGGCCATAACATGATGTAAGCTAAACTAAATCTCCCTCGTGTCCCTCATGCCTATCTCAGGCATGCAAGGGGGCAAAAAGTGTGTTTCCCAGCTCCACATGCCGCGCGAGGGCAGCTTCATAGAGGCCTGTCACAGATGGGTCTGGTTGTATGATCTGCATGGAAGGAATTAGAAAGTGAGTTGGCTAGATGATCAAAGATTGGTGATAGAAGGAAGAGCAGGTCAGGCATGGTTGGAACTGCAGCGGTGCAATCTTCTTGAACTTACTTCTGCAATTTTCCTCCACTCACTTAAACACAATGAAAACAGGAAATGTTCCTTTGTTGAAGGCTTGGTTTATCATCCCGACTTATCATGCATTTACCTCACCTTCTCACTGAGCTTGGCTGGGTTTTGTCGGATGTATTCAGCCACATCAATGCCCTGATGGCATGCTGCTGCTTGCAAAGCCCCACCCAGCGCTGCCGTCTCCAGTTCAATTGGGAGCCTGCTGATTTGAGCAAGAAAATGATTGTATAAATGATCTACTTTCTCAATCAATCACATTTGTAGTGACTTAGGTACATTGATTTTATACATGAACTTGTGAACAAATGCACATGTAAGATCCTCATCCAAATTTGTAGAAGCAGGATTTTCAGTACTTCTGACATTAAACCACCATGCCTGCATAGTAAATCTTGATAGGTAATCTTTTTTAGCCGTCTTAGATGCATGCTCATCTTGCAGCAGCATCTTGAAGCTGCTTCAAAGGCTACCTACATGCCAAAAAGCCGTATCCGTGATGAGGCACATGCCTGAAGGCTTGATGCCGTGTCAGCATGCCCCTCAGGCACAGCAGCTAGCTATCCAAGAAATGCAACTTGTTAAGACCCCCAAATCCCCAAAGTCACACAGCTCACCGCCCACACATGTTTAGGGGCCCAAATGGTTACTAACAGAAGCAAAGAGCCGCCTGTCCCGTGCATGCATCTTTGTAAGCCCATAAGCAAGCCTCCTATCCACCTCCAGCCTTATACTGGCGACATCTGCCTGTCCGTGGGTAAGTCAGTATTCCCCTTGTTTGATTGAGTAACTTGGCCAGTCCCCTTATTCTCTGTGGTTCTCAGCGACCCTTTACCTGATGGGCAGTTGGAAGGCATCTGCGATGATGCGTTGCCACAAGGGGTTTCTGGCCCCACCCCCCACAAGGCGCAGCTCCGAAGGACACAGCAGCGCATGATTTGGTGTGCCGTGCTCTGCAAGAGCATTGCAAAACAGCAGCATCCTAGATTAATCTAAGCATACATGAGCATACAAGCTCTCAAGCTGTGATGCTGTGGCTGGAACAGGTGCCAACGTGCAGGCAAATGGCGCACAGCGCTACACTGGCCTCTGAAAGCCACCGCCTGACCAGGCCTGAACGCTGTAAAAGCTGCATTCAATCAGAGCATTACTAGCATCAGGGATTTGGATAGAGCATCAGGCATGCTGAATCAAGAGGCCTCACTACAGCAAATAATTAGTGCCATTGGGCACAAGGTTAAGCATCTGGAAGCACTCGTGGATGAAAAGCAGTGCTGAGGACTCACCCCGGCCCAGCTTCAACATCCTGTGCAACCCTGCCAACAAGGAGAAGCTTGCTCCCTCCAAAGCTGCTCTGTACAAAAGGCCAGGTCTTGATAGAGCACCTGTTCAATTCGCAAGGTCAAAATGCAGCAATCATAGAAGTTGTAAAGGACTCATGCAATAGCAACAGCAAGGAGAGCAGACTGCCATCTAGCACTGACGTCCAGGCCTGCAATTGTTTTTAAAAACAAGGGTGCAAGCCAGTAACGGACAGGAATCTATGCAGCCTGCGT
>SL_4KL_010_BRINEDRAFT_10002411_pt1 | contig 10565 bp, 8 predicted proteins | sample SodLak_010_BRINE_2_FD_10664 | JGI IMG/M metagenome (IMG submission 10664) | reverse complement strand
AAGCGCATTCCCTGCTCGATGCCCGACAAGAGATAGAAATCCTCGGGTTCGAGCTCCCGAAAGAACGCTGCGACGTTCTGAACCATACCCACAGGAGACTCTCGGTTCCTAAAAGCCCGACGAGTCGGCCGATGCCGATCTGATAAATCATATACTGCGATACAAAATCTCTTGGCTTAGCGCGGACACTACGTCTCGCTTGGTGTCGCGTAGTATCTGAGTATGTCGACCACGTGTGCGTGTGCCGCCGCAGGGATTCCATCGACCGACTCGGCCGCCTCACCAGTGACGCCGTCGATAGCACCCGCGTTGACCGCTGCGGCCAGTAGTCGGCGTTCAGTCTCGCCCGTGTGGAGCAACTGCTGGTTGGTCGCGATCGAGAGCCCACAGATCACGCCGTAGGCCCCCCAGTTCGAGACGCCAGCAACGACCAGTTCGTCGACCGACGTTACACAGCCGATCGTCTCGCCGTGGGTGATGTGGTCGGCGACCGCCCTGCTGATCGCTCCCATCCCGATTTCGTTACCACCGTCGCCGATGCCGACAGTCAGGATTCCGTCCTCGGCAGCCTGTTCGAACAGCGCGTCCCGCGGGCTCAGCTGAGCCGAGATATCTTCGCCGGACATGTTCCGATAGCTCCCATCAGCTGTTCGCCCAGGTGTTTCGACGGCGATCACCGCCGCTGGCTCGGACTCCAGGAGTGCCGTCTCATCGGTGTCGGCCGGGGGCGTCACCAGCTGACTCGACCCGTCCAGGATCGCCACCAGCGCGTCGAGCACCGGCCGGGTTCGCTCGTCGACCACGATCCGTGGTTCGACACCCATCGCGGCCAGCGTCTCGGCGAGCACGACCGTTCCGAGCGGTCCGTCAGTTTCGGGTGTCGCTTTGGGGCCGATCGGAAACCCGGTCGTCAGGAGCACCTCGCCGCCCGGTTCGACCGCCTCCAGGAGCGCCTTGGCAGCTGTTTTGCTCAGTGGCTCACCCTCTCTGGCAGCGGTATACAGCGACCGACTCCCTCGTTGGCCGACATCGAGGCTGATCTGTTGGTCGACGATCTCATACATGCCTTCGATTACCAGTTCATCGGACTAAACATCGTTGTATCTATCAGCTATCAATAATTGATGTGCCGTTGGCTAGCTGTGAACTCACAAAAAATTATTAAATCCTTCGAGTTTTTGCTAACCAAGGGTTTAGAACACATACTAATCGCTAAAAAAGCTATATGGATGTCTACGTACAACAGTAATTGTCAAATTTATATCAACCAACAAGGACAATCATTATATACCTTCTGGATAAACTGGGTGATATGACTGAACACAAGTTCAGCAATACTGTATCGCGACGAAACGTGTTAGCTGGCCTTGGTGCGGCAAGCGTTGTTGGACTGGCTGGCTGTACCGGCGATGACACCGACGACGGTGCTGATGACGGTACAGATGGGACGACAGATACCATCCGCTGGCATGCCGGCGGAACCGGTGGCACGTACTTTCCGCTGTCGGGCGAGATGGAGGGGATTATCGAGGACAACACGGAGTTCAGTGTCGAGGTTTCGGCAACTGGAGCCAGCGTCGAGAACGTCGGCAGTCTCGGCAGCGGCGACGCCGACTTCGCGCTGATTCAGAACGATATCGGATTCTTCGCGAAAAACGGCACCGGCCTCGAGGCGTTCGAGGGCGACCCGATCGAGAACCTCGAAGGTGTGGCGACGCTCTACCCTGAGACGATCCACATTATTACCGATCCGGAGTCCGAAATCGAGTCGGTCGCCGATCTCGAGGGTGCAAGCGTCAACACTGGCGATCTCGGCAGTGGCACGCAGGTCAACGCCCTGCAGATCCTCGAGTCGGTCGCCGGGCTCACAACGGATGATTTCACTGAGGAGAACACCGACTTCACCCAGGCGGCCGACCAGCTCCGCGACGGTGACGTCGACGCCGCCTTCGTCGTCGGCGGCTGGCCGGTTGGTGCGGTCGAAGAGTTGGCGACGACGGCGGATATCGATATTCTCAACCTCGACGAAGACGCTCGTGCGGCTGCCAGCGAGGACGCTTCGTGGTTCGCTGACGACACGATTCCGGCCGGCACCTACGAGGGAATCGACGAGGATGTTGACACTGTCTCTGTCCAGGCGATGATCGCCACCCGCGAGGAGTATTCGGCCGACACCGTCGAGGCCGTCACCGAAGCGATCTTCGACAACACCGACGGGCTGAGCATCAAATCCGAGTTCATCAGTGCCGACAGTGCTCAGGACGGCATGTCGATCGACCTCCACGAGGGTGCGGCCCGCTACTTCGAGTAGTGTGAACCGCCGGTCATGGCTGGCTATTGGCCTCCTGGGTCTGTGCTGTCTCGCCACCCTCTGGGGGCTAGCCAGCACTGACCAGACGCTCGTTGTCACAGATAGCAGCGACAGCGAACTACTGTCGACACCAGTCGATGACGGCTCAGAAGTCGTTATCGAGTACACCCATAGCGTCGAACAAACGCTTGTGCGAGACATCTACACCGTCAAAGACGGCGAGCTGATCATGACGCGCATGGAGTTCAGCTCATTTGGGGCCGGACTGCCCGCCCAGGCCGAGGTGACGACCGAAAACGGACGCTACGTGTATGAACCACCAGCCACCAGATACGAGACGTTGCGGATCACGACGGGGTCGATTGCGGACCACGATCTGGTTGTCGACGGCGAGCGATACGATCTGGCAGCGATGGCCGAGGGGACGACAGTTGAACTGCGAATACAGGAGCGACGACTACTGATATGACGACAGCGAACACGGCCGATGACGCTGGCGCACCGACCGACTCGAAAACTGCTGCCGACGAAGTGCTCGAAGAGATCGAGCGCAAACGGACGCTCCGGGGTCCGGCGGTCGTTGCGGTCGCGCTGATCGGTATCTCCTTTTCGCTGTTCCAACTGTGGCTTGCAGCCCGTGGTTCGACGTTTGCGATCCCGATTCCAGGACGCGAGCCGCTCGTGCTCGGCTCACTAGCTCAACTGCAGGTTCGAGCAATCCACGTTAATTTCGCGCTGATTCTCGCGTTTCTGTTGTTCCCTGGCTCGAACGGTTCCGGTGCGATCGCCCGTCGAGTGGGCCAGATCCCCCTGCTTGTTCGCGGAAAACTCGGCGACCATCCCGTCAGCCGGGGCGTCGATCGGCTTCGGGCGTGGGTTCGGTGGCTGTTCGTCGACGCCGACAACAGTCGGGTGACGCCCTCCGATCTCCTCTTGATCGGGCTGTCGCTGCTGCCGACGATCTACTATCTTCGGCATTACGACGAGGTCAGAAGTGTCGTTCGTGTCCGCGGACTGGCCGGTGCCGCGCCGCTGGGCGAGCTGTATCCCACGTTCGCCCCCCTAGCAGTCGGTCCACTCGGCGAGTTTCCTATCGCCTACCTGATGGGAATTCTCGCCATCCTGCTCGTCCTGGAGGCGACCCGGCGCGCACTCGGGATTCTGCTGATGGGGCTGGTGAGTCTGTTTCTGGTGTACGGCAAGTACGGCTTTCTCATCCCGAGTGACGCGCCCGTTGTCGGCATTTTTGCGACCTCGGAGCTGCGCTGGAACCAGATCGTCCAGAACCTCTGGTACACCGTCGAGGGGATTTTGGGTGTGCCGGTCGGCGTCTCGGTTCGGTTCATCTTCATTTTTATTCTGTTTGGGGCTTTCCTCGAGATGTCCGGGGCGGGCAAATGGTTCATCGATCTGGCCTACTCGATCACTGGCACGCGAAAGGGTGGGCCCGCCAAGGCGAGTGTCGTCTCCTCGGGCTTTATGGGAATGCTTTCGGGGTCGTCGGTCGCCAACACCGTCACCACGGGCGCGCTGACGATCCCGCTGATGAAACGGTCGGGCTACTCCCCGGAGTTTTCGGGTGCGGTCGAATCCTCGGTCTCCTCTGGTGGCCAAATTCTACCGCCCGTGATGGGGGCCGCAGCGTTTCTAATCGTCGAGTTCACCGGCACCCCGTTCCGTGATGTGATTATTGCGGCCACGCTGCCCGCGCTTGCGTTCTTCTTCGGCATGTGGGTGATGGTCCATTTCGAGGCTGCCAAACACAATATCGGCGGGCTCTCTCGGGGTGATCTATTGGATATCGGTCCACACATGCGCCGCGGGTGGTTCTATCTCGTTCCCTTGGGGCTGCTGTTGTACTATCTCGTGATCGCCCGGCTCTCGATCGGCCGGGCCGGCTGGTTTACCATCATTGCAACCACCGCGTTGATCGCTGCGGTGGCGGCCTACAACGAGGACACTGGCCCGTATCTCGTCGGCGCGATTGCGGCCGGCTACACCGCAAACGCCGTCTCGTGGCATCTGGCAGGCGGGACGCTCNTGGACGTCGTGTTCGGAACCACCGAGGCNGCACTGCCGCTCATGGCAGCCTTCAGTGAGGCACTCGCCTCGCTGGGTGCAACGATTATCGCCATCAGCCTGCTGTTCCTGCTGGCCGATCCACGTGGGGCTGCCCCGCTGTTGGATCTCGACCCCAGCGTCGATACGGCCGCCCAGGCCGTCGATGATCGGCTTGGCGGCGAGTACGCTACCAGCCGAGCAGGGATGTTCGCCTCGTTCGTCCTCAAGGCGATGGACAACGGCGCACGAACCGCGACCATCGTCGTCATCGCAGTCGCCGCCGCGGGGATCATTCCAGGAATCATCAACATCACCGGTCTCGGCGGCAGCTTCCGCGCGCTGATTCTCGATGTGAGCGGTGGCTCGCTCGTCCTGCTGTTGATCCTCGCCGGAATCGCCTCGGTGATCGTCGGGATGGGGATGCCGACGACCGTGATGTACATCATCATCGTCGTCCTGCTCGGGCCCGTGCTGCCGGAGTTCGGCATTGCGATTCTGGCGGCTCACCTGTTCGTCCTCTATCTGGGACTGATGGCCGACGTGACGCCGCCGGTGATGGTTGCGGCGTACGCGGCCGCGGGGGTGGCCAAATCCGACCCATTTGACACGGGTAGGCAGGCGTTCCTGCTGTCGTTGAACAAGATCCTGGTCCCGTTCGCGTTCGTCTTCGCGCCGGGGATTCTGCTGCTTCGGGGCAGCGAGCCCGGCGAGTTTTCGGTGCTGTCGATGGCCGATGTGACCGATCTCGGCTTTTTCATCCCCGAGGTNGTCGTCCCGGTCGTGGCGATGTTCGCCGGCGTCTACGCGCTGGGCGTGGCGATCATCGGCTACTACCGGACCGATGTCTCGCGGCTTGCTCGCCTCGGCTTTGTTTCCGCGGCCGTCCTGCTGTCGGTGCCCGGTATGCTGTTGATGCCGCTCGGCACTACGCTCGGGACGGTTGGCGTTGAGATGACGCTCTACACGCTGACCAACGACATCGCGCTCCGGGCGGTGGGTGCCGTGCTGTTCGCCGTGCTCATCGTCGGCAACCGCCGACGCGCCAGCGACGAACCGGGTGCCTCCGTCGAGGAACCCGACACAGCCTCGACTGAGGTCAGTGCGTAGTCGGCTCTCTGACGACGTTATATAAAAGGGAGTCCAATCTTTCGTGATCCTGAATTATATAAAAAGAGGCCACCGCTCTCTGGAACGGTTTGTATAACAGAAACTCCTGAGTCCCCGGATAGCTGCCTTATATTGCGTGTTCGTTCTTGGTGATTGCATTCCGGTCTTCCAGGAGCTACGGGCTCCCGCGTTGTCCCAAGCAGGCAGCCACTCACTCCGTTTCTGGCTGCTCGACTGCCAGCGACTTGGTACACCAGGTACAGAAATCCAGCTCCGGATCGGTCGCCCGCCCGCAGTGTGGACACGAGACGCCCTCGTCGGCCTCGCCCTCACCGTTGGCGTCGACGCCCGGTGTCAGCTCGCGTTCCTGCTGGTCGAGATACGCAACCAGCAGGGCGTCGATCACGCTAAACCCGATAATGATCACAATCGGGATGTAGACCTCGCTGGGAACCGTCGTCAGATCGAAGGGGTCGACGGCGTCGGGGTCGGCGACGTACACCGACATCAGTGCGACAGCGGAGCCGAGCGTTAGTACAAACCACAGAATCGAGCGTTTCCATCGCTGCAGGTAGGCGTGGCCGGTACCCGCGATGCCAAAAAACGCGCCGGCCAGCGCGAAGACCGCGGTCAACAACAGTTGCCGTCGTGAGTTGCTCATGTGAGCTACAGTCTCAGGAGTGAGTTAGACACAAGTATTCCTGTCGATTGCTGTTCCGTCTACGGCTGACGGGTCGGGACGCGCTTGTCGTGTGTCGGGCCACGCTCGTCGTGTGTTTGGACGTGCTCGACGTCTGTCCATGACGACCCGGCCAGCGTGGCCGGTTGGCGACTGTGGCTCGCCTTCGACAGTAGTCGTGACTCGATCTACTCGGCGATCGATCGGGGTTCGGTGTCGAGTCTGTCCACGAATCGTCGTGTGCCGTGGTATTTAACTCACTCTCACGACGTTTCGATCCACAGTGCGCGCGGACTCACGTCGTCGAACTCCTCTTCGGGATCGCGGGCTCGCATATATATTTCGTCGACGTCGGTCGAGCGTGGACTCACCACGCGTCGCTGTTCGGGGCCGACGAGCCAGTCGAAAAAGTAGTACCAGCTGCCGACCGGCGGCGAGGCCGAGGAGGTCGCATTGATCACGCCTTTCACGAAGTCGATCTCCGGGTCGGTGTATGTCTGGTCGGCGTAGCCGGCCTCGCTCCAGTCGCCCTCGCGCTCGAAGCGGCGACGCAGCGGGATCGCGTCGTCGGCTGCAGCCCCACGCTGGAGGACGTACAGATCGTCGCTGTCGGCGTCCGACGACCCCGATTCCGGGACGGTAAAGCCGAGACTGACGCGCTGGGGGCCACCGGTGGCCGTGACAGTCGTCGAATCGACGACTGCGGGGTCAGTGGCTCCGTCGTCGTACTGCCGGAGTTCGATGGTGAGCGTTGGATCCGAAACATCGCTGAGGTCGGCATCGATAACGACGCTGTCGATATAGAGATCCGAAGCTTCGAAGGCGACGCCGAAGCCGCCGTCGTCGTAGGCGTTGGCGTGGTAGGTGCCGCCGACCATCGCGCCGACGTTGGTTCGTGTCGATTCGATCCCGTCTGCACCAGCCGATCCCCCGCTCTCGCCGTCGGCACTGATGCTGCCGAGCGGCTCCCATTCGGAGCCGTCGCCGAGATAGATGTCGCCCGTATCGACGGCGAGATACTTCGCGCCGTCGGCTGGCTCGTGGTCGCTGCGGTTGGCGTCGGTGTCGCGAATCTCGACGTCGGCCTCGAGTGCGTCGAAGTTTTCGTTCAGTGGTTGATGCCAGTTCTCGGTGCCTTTCTCAGGTTTGTTGTATCGTGTTGTCATTGGTGTATCCTCTCAGTTAGTGTTGTTCGAAATGTAGACTGTCAGCCCCATCCGCGGTGAGTCGATCGATCGATGACACTGACTCGTCGGCAGTTTCCGTTCGGAACGACTGGATCTCGCCGACGGTGGGTTCGTTGTCAATCGTGACGACTGCGCGGTACTCGTACTCGGTCGAGGCTTCGAGGCCGGTGACGGTCCGGTCGAAGGCTCCCCAGTTTGACTGTGTCGCCGAATCAGTTTCCGACCACTCTTCGGCATCAGGAGTCCGGTACTCGAAGAACGCCGTCGCCGACTCGGCGTCGTCAAGCGTCCAGACGAGCCCCCAGAGCGTTGCCGTCGAGGCCTCGGGGTCGGCCGACACCGTCAGCACGTTTGGCTGACTGTCGTCGTCGGCCGCTTCATCGTCGTCCTCGTCGTCGGACTCTTCGGGTGGATCGGCTGCCGACTCCTCTCCGGAGCCCCCGTAGCCACCGAGGCCGTACTCGCCGGCACCGTAGCCGCCCGCTTGGGCGCTCGCTTGCTGCGTTCCAAGGAGAACTGACCCGACGCCGGCTCCAAGGAGTCCCAGATAGCCTCGACGCCCGACGCTGGGCGTCGAAAGACTGGCAGTTTCGGTCTCCGGTTCGTCAGTCGGCGGGTCCAGCGCGTTGTCGTCGGCCTCGCTGGACCGGGACAATGGTCTGTTTTCGTGATTGTGACGCACAAGAACCAGTTAGAAAGAGGTACATATATATTTTTGCCATTCTCTAAGTTTTCTGACTATCATCGTATCTGATTAGATATGTGTTATAGGTTCCTCGGCTGTCCGTCTGAATCCCTTCCAACGCTCTTTCACACGCTTTCTGTATCCGCCTGCATACGTCTTATATGTAAAATAACGCTATTTCNGCACGTCTTGTGGAAATACNGTGAACCGAGATATACTTACCAGCTACAGTACGGTACTATTGCTTGCATACTAATACTCACTATTTTAGAATTTATTATATCAGATTTAGTAACTACTGTGTGCCTTTTTATCGTATCTATTTCTCATACCTAGCCGCTCGACTCATCCAGGAGCGCCCGTCCCGAGAGCCAACTCTCGCCGTGCTCTCGCTAGTAGTAGGCTACTCCGTGGCGAGCACAGCGAGTCGGCTGCCGTAGACACGAGCTATGATCGCGGGCGTTGTGACTACTTGTCGGTGGCCTGCTCGGTTCTCTACGGCTGTTCGACCGCTGCCGTATACGTCTGGATCCACTCCAGGAGCCCGCTGGTTGGAACCTCCAGGCTTCGAGCCGTCTTCGAGTAGTCGGGGTAGCCGCCGACCTCGTCTTGGCTATCGATGATTTCGCCAGCGTCGTCACCGACGCGTTCATCAATGAGTGCTTTGCTGACCGACGGCCGATCCCCCGGTCGCGCGCCGGCCATACCGACCACGAACTCGGGGACGGCCTCCGCCGAGCGGATTCGATCCTGGTCGAGACCTGGCGGCCAGATCGGTGGCTCGTCGACGAGGTCGGGTTCGTCGTCGGTCTGTGGGCGGCCCTCCGGAATCGAGACGGTGTCGTCGGCGTACAGCGTTCCGGTGTAGTGGTGGATCGCCCGCTCATCGAACGGGTAGGAGTCGGGTCCTTTCTCGAAGACGTTGCCAACCGAACTGATATCCGGTTCGGCAGGGCTGTTGAAGTTGACCAGCGACCGGCCGTGGTTGTAGATGTAGTTGTTCGCGATCACTGCATCGGCCCGCGTTAGTGGGTTACGGCGGTTGTTGTGCGCAAACAGGTTGCCCATAATGCAGATGTCGGTCGCCTCATCGTTGATATGTAACCCTCGCGAGTGGGGGCCTTTCGGATGAATCGAGTCGTACAGCCCTTCGCCGATGATGCAGTTGATAAACGAACCGCGGTCACAGACGTTCGACATGCCGCCGACCTCGTCGGTGCCCCACATCGCCGTACAGTGGTCGAACATGCCGTCATCGCCGTCGATGACGATGCAGTTTTCGTCGTCCGACGTCTCGTCGCCCGCCAGCACGCTCAGGTGTTGGGCGACGTTCTGGTCGCCGTGCATCCGAAACATGCCTTTGGTGATCGTGATGCCTGGTGAGGGAGCGGTCTGGCCGGCGATCCAGACCTGATCCTCCCGGAGCCGGAGGTTCTCCGATGACCCCAGTTCGATCACGCCGCCGACCTCGAAGACGATGACGGTAGGCTCGTCGCCGGCGTTGTCGAAGGCTTCGGTAATCGAGCCCGAGCCAGTCGAATCGAGTGTTGTGACTTTCTCGACGTTGAGGTCATCGCCAGCATCCGTGATCCAGGAGGTATCGGTGAACGTCTCGTCCCAGGCGAAGCCGCCCGACGGTCGAGCAGTGTCGTCGCCTCCGGATTGCTCGGCTTCCGTCCCGTCAGCACTCGCCGACCGACTGCCAAGCAGGGATGTGAGAACACCGCCGCCAAGCAGACCGACGTACTGTCGGCGACCCAGACGGCTGGTCGATAGTGTCGAGCCAGTGGCCGCCCCGCCGCCCGAGGTGCGCTCACTGTCGTCGGTCTCACACGATTCAGAGACAATCCCGTTTTCGTGACTGTGACTCACGAAATCCGGTTCCGATCTGTGTATTATATGCTTTTCGGGATAATATACGAATCTGATCTATTTCTTCTCGGAACAAAAACACGACTGAACTCCTGCCAGTAGATTCAAACGTCGTTATTTGCATCTACTAACAGTTCGCTAAAACAGTCTCAAAAGCGAGCAAAAATTATATAACGTGTTTTCAATCGCTAACTGTGTTTTGCGTAGCTCGACGCTTGCGTATTGGATTATCTCCTTGTACGTACGTCTTGTGTTCGTTTCCAATACGCGATATATTTTATATCAATTTTAGTATCTGACTGCACACTTGGTGTATTCAGTTACAATCCAATCGGTCTCACAAGCTACTATTTTGCCTCGGCCGCGGCAACGGGACCGGTTGGCGGGGCTCTCTACGCTGTGCGCGGTCTCGCCCGATCGCTAATAAATAGGGAGCCGGCCAACTGCCCGGCGGCCGCGCTATCGGCTACTTGTCTTTCAGCAGGTTCCCGATAACGAACTGTTTGCCGCCGGGGATGGTTTTCGTCAGCGCGTTTCGGTACGCCGTTTTGGCGACCGCCATCGGCACGCCGTTCGACTCGACTGTGTAGTAGGTGGCCAGCGAGCCGTTGAACGAGCTTTTGTACCGACTCAGCCGTTCGTTGTTTGCGGTATAAAAGTCGT
>SL_4KL_010_BRINEDRAFT_10002409_pt1 | contig 10569 bp, 10 predicted proteins | sample SodLak_010_BRINE_2_FD_10664 | JGI IMG/M metagenome (IMG submission 10664) | reverse complement strand
TCACGATTCATGTCGGGGGTGCTCGCTGGCTTGCGATTCGTCGATTCAACACCGGCCGTATGAGAGAAAATCAATCGCCCATTGAATCCTGGCTCGTCCTTGGTCTTTATATGACCCTCTCTGCAAGTCTGAGCTATGTCAACAACTGACCCTTTAGTCAGATCACTCCTCATAATCATTGCTGTGATCGTTCTCCTACCAGTACTTCTGATGGCGGTGATGATGCCGATGATGGGTATGTGGAGCGGTGGTCACATGTGGAATGGCGGTATGTGGGATGGCACAGGGATAACGTGGATGTGGCTCCTAATGTGGATGATCGTTCTTGTGATCATCGTCGGCATCGGGTATCTCCTGTATCGAGCGGTGCAATCTCCAACGAACTCGAAAACAGATCCTGCCGTTGAAGAATTACGCAACGCATATGCTCGTGGCGAAATTTCCGACGAAGAATTTGAAAAGCGCCGTAACCGACTGCAACGCGAAGAGTGAATCGGGATAGATAATCCAGTGAATATATTCTCTCATGTCATGGACGGAAAAGTGATGATTGACAATTCGTTTGTAGTCATTGTATGATCATATCGATACTTGAGATCCTCATTGAAGGATTGATACTCGCCGGCGATTTCTTCTGGCAGGCCTTCTGGGCGTTGATGCTTGGCTTTATGATCTCGGGGGCTATTCAGGCGTTCGTCTCCAAAGAGGGGATGGTAAATTACATGGGTGAACCAAACGTGAAATCGGTTCTCTACGCGATGGGATTCGGCATCGCCTCTACATCCTGTTCGTTTGGCGACATCGCCGCAACGAAAACGCTGTTCAAGAAGGGAGCCCATATCATCCCGGCCGTCGCGTTCAAGATTGCTTCGACGAACTTCGTCATCGGGCTGACGTTCGTCATCTGGGCGCTTCTTGGCTGGGAATTCGCCCTCGCACAGGCGGTCGGCGCACCCATCTTCATCCTGATTGCAATCGTACTCGTCCACCTGTGGATCCCCTACAACGAAACGGAGAACGCCCGCGAACGACTTCTCAAAGAAGAACAACCCGTCGTCACGGATCCGGTCTGTAAAATGCGATTCAATCGGGAAAACGGCATCCCGGTCGAGCACAAAAACGAGACCGTCTATTTCTGCTCGGACGGGTGTAAACGACTATTCGAGCAGGATCCTAACACTCATACGACTTCGTGGAACGAAAAGATCACGTCGTTGAATGGCTGGGTCGAGGCCGCAAACCAGACGAAAAAAGACCTCAAAATGCTCTGGAAGGAACTCGCAATCGGCTTTCTGCTGGCGGGACTTATCGCCGCTGCGGTTCCACAGGCTATCTGGACGCTTCTCTTTGAGGGCGGTGGAGCAGGGTTCACACAGATCGTCTACAACAGCGTTCTGGGGCCGCTTATTTCGATGGCGACATTCGTCGGTTCGATGGGGAACGTCCCGCTCGCAGCAGTGCTGTGGGGCTCAGGCTTTGCGTTCGCGGGCGTCATTGCGTTCATCTACGCCGACCTGATCGTGCCACAGTTGATCCGGATCTACCGGAAGATCTGGGGCAAGAAGATCGGCAACCGGCTGACGATTATCCTCTTCATCTCGATGGCAACAACCGGGGTTATCGTCTACTACCTTTTCGCAGTGTCGGGTCTCGTCCCGGATCCGGACATTGTAGATGTCGGGGAAGGCGTGACGGTTTTTGGTGTTGAACCGGTGACGATCCTGAATGGGATGTTCCTTCTCATCGCCATCGGATTTATTGGCCTACTGGTGAGAGGACGCAAAGGAGCGCCGGGTGACAGAGTCGTTGAAGATCCGGTTACTGGCACCGATATTACAGTCAAGAACGCGGAGTACTGTACTGTCTATGACGAGTCGATATACTACTTTGAGAGCGAAGATTCACGAGCTGAATTCCGAGACTCACCGGAGATCTACCTATAGGAACGTAACAATGTATCCGTCCCGAACCCGGGGGGGACATAGCCATGCCGAATAATGTGCTATTCTTCTTCAACTGGTGTTTTGACGATTGTAACCGGGCGCTCTGCCATGTTGGCAACGCGTTCAGCCACACTACCAAGCAGGCGTCTGTATTCTCCAGATCGGTTTTTTGAACCAACGACAGTGAGATCAATTTCGCCCTGATCCATATACTGAAGAATTTCTTCGTGTGGAACGCCGTGTCGAATCACCGATTCTGTCTCAACATCAGCTGATTGTGCGCGATCGGTGATCTCTTCGACGGCGTCTTGGCCAGCCTGTTCAAGTGCTTTCTCTAGCCCCTCAAACTCGTGGACGTACTCGTCGCCGGGGTAGGAGCTATACGCTTCGGCATCAACGACATACAGAACGTGCAACTCAGCATCGTATCGCTGTGCCGCGTCGATTGCATGATCAATCGCTCGGGTAACACCTGGACTCATGTCCGTGGGGAGCAGGATTCGATCGTACATATATAACTCAGGCTACAATCAAGCCAGACAAATACTCTGTGCTTTCTTGTGCTCGGCAGGTGAGTTACTACTCTGATATAGGGTGTCATAGAACAGTTCGCATACTCGATTCACCACTACTGTTGATCGCTCAGTACAGGTGATCAACAGCTCATATATGAATTCAAAAGGTGTGTCTTGTCTCTATTATAAATATCCTAACTCTTCGAGTCGCGTTTTAGTCTCATCGTCAATATCCGCGCTTTTTAATGCCTGTTGATACTTTACATTCTCGTCTTTACACGCGACAATCAATTGGCGGGCGGTACGGAGTTTGAAAATAAGGTCATCATCCTCAATTTCCTCTTGTACAGAGGCTAACATCGTATCAGCTGTCTCACAGACTGAGTTCCCCATAAAACGATTAATAACACAATTAACATTAATGCTTGTATCAGATCTAAAAAAACGGGACTCTGAACCGATCCATCTGCAGGCTTCAGCAAGCGGCTGTTTCAGATGATAATGTGTCTGAAGAATAGAATTTCAACAGAGCCATCTACCCCTATTTGTGTGGCTCTGTTGAAATCATCAATTGCTGACAGTAGCAGCGTGCGAGATACAGAGGCAGTATGCAACAGATGAGGTAACTGGGTTTCACACTGTTCCGTCCGTCTCGTCCTCACTCAGTGAGCAACAGTATAGGTGCCATGAGCGCGACACCGATGACAACACCGAGAAACAACTCTCTTCGACCACTGTTGGCCAGTCCCGCTCCGCGGCCGTGCTCAAGGGCATCCGGAAAGATGTCGTGCAAGACGAGATAGATCATTGCACCAGCAGCGAATCCAAATCCATATGGCAGAAATTCACGTGCCCACACGACGAAAATGTAGGCGATGCCAGCACCGAGTGGTTGTGGGATGCTTGAAAAGACTGCCCAGCCGAAAATCTGCCAGTTCGGAACGCCGAATGTTTTCAATGGGATCGCAACCGCAAGCCCCTCGGGAATGTTCTGGACTGAGATTGCAACCGTAATAAACACCGCGAGTGACGGGACAACAAGTCCACCGAGCATGAGGTCGCCCTCGATACCGAGGTCGGCAAATGCGACACCCAGTGCAACCCCTTCGGGGAAGCTGTGGACGGTTAACACCCCGACAATCAGGACGAGTTTCTTGAAATCCGCTTGGGCCATCTCCCGTGGGGCGAACTCATACCCAGTGATCAGTCGATCAGCAAGAATCACGACTCCGACTCCAACAAGGAGTCCGACGCCGACTTCCCCGAGTGTCCCCTCTTCAAGCCCCTCGAAAATGAACCCGAAAAGCGACGCAAACAGCATCACACCACCGGCAAACCCCCATAACACGACCGTCAGTCGGTCACTGATTTCTTCAACAAAAAAGAAGGGAAACGTCCCCACGCCGCAAACGACTGCCGTAAAAATCCCAACGGCGAGTACGACTCCCAGTTCATATCCGATCATGGGCTATCCTATCGTAGCTGAGTCAGTAGCAAGTAACTCTCGGTTGCTGATATAATCCGTGAGTGTCTAGGTTGAAACAGCCTTCAGCACCACCGAAGCTCTGTGCCGGATGCGCGCCTTCCATCTTGTACATCCGAATTCTCGTATCGGAATGTTGTCACAGTGAACAATGATCATTTGCGTCCAGAATCGTTCATAACGCAACCGATCGCACTCCATCGTTTGAGCACCGCACAATTCATGAGATAGTGATCCAGTTCGGTCGAGAATATCGACGTAGCAAATCGCACCGAAACGAGCGGTTAGAATGATTCATTCTTTCGCGCAGCGTGACGAACCCCCAAGACCCGCGTGTAAGATCGACGGCGCATCTTCCAACCGGGATCGTTCTGCCACGCGTCACTAATTATGGTCTTCCGGTCGTGCCAATAGGTCTTGTTCGTATTCAGCAATCACCTGTACAACAGCCGCTGCGTCCTCTTCAGGGACGTTAAATTTGGACAGGCTCTCGTTCAACAGCTCGATTGCTCTCTGGATATGATCGTGGGTGAAGGGGATATGTAGATGGGCTTCACGAACGGGTTCAGCGTCGTAGGTCTCTGGGCCCCCTGCTGCCTCACACAGGAAATCAGTTTGTGTTTGCCGCAACTTCTCCATATCTGCGTCCGCAAAGAACGACCCCAGTTCGTCATCTTCGAGCAGCCTATCGTAGAAATCATCGACCACAGCCCGAATCCCGTCGTGGCCACCGAGACGTTCGTATAACGTTTCCTCGGTCATACTCGGCCTATCAGACTCAAATCCAAAATAGTTCACGAAGTCGGTCCATACATGAAACGAATGAAATGAGTGAAAACCGCACGACTACGGCGGGATTAAAACGATTCTTTCACGCGGCGTGACGAAATCCCGGCGAGTCCACTTATATACACGAACCGACAGATAGCGGCTTGGTATTTATATTCTGACTGTCTGAGAGTTCATCACGATTCGTGTCGGGGGTGTTCGCCGGCTTTCGATTCGTAGATTCAACAGCGGACGTATGAGAGAAAATCAATCGCCCGTTGAACCTCGGTCTAACCAATCTTGCAAGGTATGGAATTCACCGATGAGGCGTTGAGATAGCTATGAACACTGAAACGTCACGGAATCAGTTCGTCCGAAAGGTACTGCGAACAATCAACAGGGATAGCATCCCAAGCTGCTCGAATCGCTTGATACCCCGTCCAGCCTTCACCACGAAGCATTTCACCACAGGCTTGACAAAACTCCCCGACAGTACATTCTCCCGCATCAAGTAGCAGATACAGCAGGAATGTGGGAGCAACCGCCTTCCCAGTTGTTTCTTCTCCGTCCTCAAAGGCGCGGTTGATCGATCGTCGTCCGTGTTTATCCATCAGAATGGCGAATCGGTATCCGTCGATGTGCTGTTCAATCTCCGTCTGAATCGATTTCTCGCCAGCATCTTCTCCATGCGGTCGCGGCACGCACGTGACCACGGTGAAGGAATCGTTCAGGTCATCGTCGAACGGTTCAAGGGCGTTCTTACTCCCCTCGTGGATCCACCGTTCCCTCGTTCCGTCGGGCGCGTACTCGGATCGCTCTCGGACGTGTCGTTCGAGTTCGTGATAGCAGACGTTCGTCGTCGTGAGGTTCAGTGTTTTCCTGAGACGAGGCCAGAGACTCGTATTGGCTACGGCGATTAGCGCGTCAGTATCGACGATGACTGGGTGGCGCTTTTCGTCATCCGCCATCGCTACTGCTGGAAGACTCCTGTCCTGTCAAGCTCCGACGCCTCTTCGAAGGCTTCTCGCTCGCGTTGGATCTCTTCTATGGCATCCCCGAGAAGGATCTCCGCGACCTCGTCGGAGAGCTCACCCTGCTTGTACCGCTGATGAAGGGTGATCTTCTCCTCGACGGAAAGCGCTTCTTGGAGTTTCTCCCGGAGCCCCTGTCGGGCCAGTTCGCTGATGTTGATCCCCCCGAGCCGCATCTGATCGACGATCTGTGTCGCTTCCTTCTCGGCTTCCCCCCGGAACTGAATCTTATCGTTGTTCGTCGCCATCTCCGGCAGTACGTTTGTCACCAACCGAGATAGGTGTTGTGACCAGCCATCCGTGTCAATACAAACTGCTGTCAGCTGACTACCGCTCACGAGATCCCCAGAAAGCGTAGAGGTTTAATCGATTGTTTCACGCGGTGTGACGAAATTTCGGCGAGTCCATTTTTTGCGCCGCGAGAAGCAACGCGAGCGGCGCACTACTGCAACGAGCAGGCTTTGAACCCTACAAGATGGAACCGGTGTCATCCGATTTAAAAACAGACGGCGGCTCTCGTCGGCGATCTCGGTGCGGGCCCGTGCCCGTCGCCAGCTCGACGAACTGCTCGCGCCGCCGGATCGACACCGGGGGGTCGGTTGCCGGTTATGGGTGTGGCTAAGGCCACATTTTCTAAGGGACCCTGCCGTTTTCGCGCCGTGCCGTCCGCGCGCCCTTGGCGCGTTCGCGAAAATTTTCAGCAAGGAAATGTAAAATGGAACATGGTCCAAAAAGTGCGGGAGGTAGGTAGGGGTATAGTTGCGGTCATATTGATCGTTGGTATTCTGTATGCTATATTCGATTGGAGATATACACATGGCATATACGGGTTTGGTGATCCGATTCTGGAGATGATTGAATCAACAGCGCCGGATGTATTTGCGATTTTAGCAGTAGCCTCGATCTTTGCGGTCTTTGTGTTTTATAACCGATTCTCCTCATCGTGGCAGCGATAACACCGATTTGATGTCTATTTTCGCCTGTTGACTCCCCTGGTGACTCCTACCTCCATGCCACCGTACGGTCGGTAGCCTCGACGCCGGGAACCGTCGCCGTCTTGAGGATCTGCGTCCCCTGCCCACGAACCCGGTACACGGCGAACCCATACCGCCCGCCCTGCTGCTGGAGCCGATCGTGGTACTTCTTATAAACCTTGAAGTTGCCCGGTTGCCCGTCCGCGTGGCGTCGAGGGGTCGCTTTGAACTCCCACGGAACGCCCCGCTTCAGCCCATCGTACCGGCTCGTATCCAGCCGCTTGCCGTCCTCGTCGACGAGCCGGACATCAGGGTGTTCAATATATAAACGGCTCAGTTGGAATCTTTTTTAGACACAGTATCGGCTGAAACATCCGGTCGCCGAAGCGTGCGAATTGAGCGGTTGTTTGCTCGGGCTATTTATAAACGGTGCTGAGGAGTTGTGTAACTGTTTATAAGTAGCACGCTGATCCGGCCCATTCCGTGGAGTGGCGAAAGAGGATCGACCACCATCGCCGCTATCTACCCCGCACTTGAACTCGCACCTGCACCGCAGCCTCACACCTCCCCAGCCTCGCCACGGCTGGCGGGAAAGCCAGCCGTGGGCTCCCTCGCGCTCGGCTTCGCGCCCTCCGGGCGCTCACCGGAGCGCGCCGACCGCNATGGACTGGATTATATATCGTCTCACCACCCGTTTGGCGGGATTTATAAACGGCCGATCGAGTGCGGGATCACTCGCTGGATCCCCTATACTGAGCACTTAAGATGGTGACTCTATTAGCGACTGAGGACCTCAACGAGGCCATATACCCCCCAAACGTGGGTCGACGCAGGGTCGCCAGCGAGGATCACTCCTCCCGCACTTCGGGCTCGATATACACTTTCTCGATCAGCGGCTCCCGCTCCTGCAGCGCCGCCTCGATCTCGGTGATCAGCTCGTCGATCGTTTCGGTGTCCAGATCCGGATGGAACGCGATGTCGGCGGTGACGAGCACGCTATCGGGGCCGAAGTAGACCGTCCGGAGTTCGGCGACGTCGACCACCCCGTCGTGGGACTCCGCGATCGCCTCAAGCGGCTCTTGATGGCGGTCCGCGAGCCCCTCGCCGATCAGCAGGTGTTTGTTCTCGATCCCGAGAAGCAACGCGAACCCCATCAAGAGCAGGCCAATGAGCACGGCCCCGATCGCATCGAAGATCGGGTTGCCCGTCACCTGCGAAGCGAAGATGGCGACGAGCGCGATGCTCGCGCCGACCGCCGCGACCGCGTTCTCCGTTAAGACCGCGAGCACGGGCGTGTCGCTCGTCTTCGCGAACGCCTCCCGGAAGTTGCGCCACCCGCGGATGTCCGTCTCCTCGTCGAGCGCGACCCGGGCGCGCCAGTAGGAGATCCCATCGAAGAGGATCGTCACGAGAAGGACGGCGTAGGCGACGTAGACTGCCGGGATCGTCCGGTCACCGACCGTGAAATCACCACCGGCGAGCGGCAGGCCGTGCCGGAGGGCGTCGATCCCGTGGGTGAGGCTCTCCCACCCGGCGATCCCGAAGAGCAGCACGGAGACGAGGAAGGCGTAAAAGAAGCTGGCCTTCCCGTAGCCGAACGGGTGGAGCCGGTCGGCTCGCTTGCGGCTGTAGTGCATCCCGACGAGCAGCAGGACCTGATTGCCCGTATCGGAGATGGAATGATACGTCTCCGCGAGCATCGACGGGCTCCCCGTGAGCAGGAACGCGCCGAATTTCAACAGCGCGAGAGCGACGTTCGCCGCCATCGCGACGAGGATCACGACGAGCCGCTCGCTTTGAGCCATGACCGTGGGTCACACGACAGGGGAATACAGTTCTACCGAAACGGACGCCACGGGCCGCTCAAGCCGGGTTCCAGTCGTCCGTTTGCCGTCCAGCGCCGAGTGGTATCCGGAAGGTGAGGACGGTCCCGCGTGGGTCGTTCGCCGTCCGCTCCATCGTCCCGCCGAGGGCGGTAAGCGTCCAGTAGATGAGCCAGAGGCCGATACCGGAACTGTGTGCCAGCGGCGTCTCACGCCCCTCCACGATCACGTTCCACTCGTCGTCCGGGATCCCCGGGCCGTCGTCGGCGATGTCGATCCGCAGCTCCGTCCCGTCCGCCTCCAACCGAACACGAACGTCGACGTGAGGGGAGTCCCGGTCGGCGTGAACGACGGCGTTTTCGAGCGCCTCGTCGATGACGAGCTGCAACAGGCTGCCGTTTTGCACCGTCACCTCCTCGGGAACCTCGATCGAGCAATCGATCGTGGCGTGTGGGTGTTGCCGTCGCCGGTCCTCGACGAACTCGGCGATCCGTCCCACCGACAGGTTTGGCTGGGTATGGCGGCGATCGAAGAGCTCCCGAATGGAGCGGGTCTCATGGCTCAGCCGGCCGAGTTTCTCCGCGTGTCGGCGGATCGTCCGGAGCGCCGCCCGGTGTTCCGGCTCAGCCAACTCGCCTTCGAGCAGCTCCGCGTAGCCATCGATCGCGTTCGCCGAGGTGCGGACGTTGTGTCGTAACACCCGATCCATGACGTGAAGGACCTGTTCGATGAACTGGGAGTCGGTGATGTCCTCTTCGATCGCGACGAAGTGGGTGATCGTGCCGGTCGTGTCCGTGACCGGGACGATCTTCTGGTTGACTTGATAAAGCTCGCCGGATTTCCGTCGGTTCGTAAGCTCCGCCTCCCATACCTCGCCGGCGGAGATGGTCCCCCAGAGGTCCCGAGAGAACGCCTCATCCTGCTGGTCGGATTTCAACAGCCGGGGGTTTTCGCCGATGGCCTCCTCGACGGTGTAGCCGGTGACCCGCTCGAACGCCGGGTTGGCGTACTGGATCGCACCCTCGGCGTCGGTGATGAAGACGGCCTGTGCGATGGAGTCCGCCTGCATCTCGAAGAGGGTCTTCTCGTGCTCGTACAGCTTTTGATCGGTGATATCTTCCTGAAACCCGAAAAAGTGTGTGACTGTTCCCGCATCGTCCTCGACGGGGGTGATCGAAAGCCGGTTCCAGAACATCGACCCGTCCTTGCGATAGTTTCGGATCTCGACGGCGACCGGCCGTTCGGCCGCGAGCGCCTCCCTGAGCTCGGTGACGGTCCCGGGATCGGTTCCGTCGCCCTGGAGGAACCGACAGTTACGTCCGATCACCTCCTCGCGATCGTAGCCGGTGAGATCACAGAACCCGTCGTTGACGTAGATGAGCGGGAGGTCCTCCCGCGTGGCGTCGGCGATGCTAATGCCGATGGGAGACTCGTTGAGCGTCAGGGTTCGCAACCCGCTCGGAAGGTCCTCCTCGGTCGCGAACAGCGACATCTGGATCCGCTCTGACCCCTCCCGCTCGACGGGCATGTGGACCGCGACGACCGTTCGGGGACGGGATGCCGGCGGTGTGAGTGAGATCTGCAGGCCGGTCGCCGACGACTCCCCGTTCCCGATCCGTTCGAACTGATCGAGAAGTGGGGTGTGGAATTCGGGGGCGACGTACTCGAGCACGCTGGTATCGACGACCGCCGAGGTCGACGACGCCCCGAGGAGGGCGGATGCGGCGTCGTTGAGATACCGAACCGTCCCGTCACGCTCGACCACGACGGTCGGGTCGTCGGTCATGTCCATGAGACCATTCTCGATAAGAGATTCCGGCGGGCGATATTAATTACTTTCACGCCGATAATCCGCGACGTACACGATCCACGCCGCGTTGTTGCGGCAAAGCGAAAGCCGAACCTGACCGTTAAGACTCCCGGAGGGGCATCGGGGGTATGGATGCCGACGAGCGCCGGATCGTGACGTTCACCTCGGCCGCACACGGCCTCGTCCACACCTACGAGTTGTCCATCCCGATCCTCTTGACCG
>SL_4KL_010_BRINEDRAFT_10002408_pt1 | contig 10572 bp, 15 predicted proteins | sample SodLak_010_BRINE_2_FD_10664 | JGI IMG/M metagenome (IMG submission 10664) | reverse complement strand
ATCCGCCAGAACAGCTCCAGTCAATTCTGGGTGGGAGAGAACTTCGGTAAGGACGAGAGGCATCACTGAGCAGCAGATCTGGCTTCTGCTATCCAACTACTGTTGAAATTCATTGTTTCCGGAAACTTCCGGAATAGGTTCTCGGCAAACTGGATCCTCTATTTCCTGACCACCTGTTGTGATTTTCCAGAGAACTCTGGAAAGTCCAAACCAGCAGAATCAGTACGAATACCCAGAGAAGTAGCCGTCGGTCGGGCCGCTGTGGAACCAATTGTCATCAAGAACAGAACCGTCTTGTCAGTGAGTCCGCCTACAGCTGCTGCCAACGGTACTAGAACTATGTTGAATAGTGCTACTCGTCGACGTCGACATGGAGCCCCTCGTCATAAACGTCGTGCCCTAGTGCTGATGTCTCGTTGTGGTCCATCCGGGCGATCGCCGCCCACTCGATAGGGTCGGTCGCGATGCGATAGTGGAGCTGAACGAGGAAGCGCGGGATGTGTTGCTGACGGCGGTCGAACCCGACCGTCAGCAGGCAGTCGCGGTGACCAGCTGAGACGTGCTTGGAGACGTCGTAGCCGGTCGGGAGCGACGGGGTACTCATCCGTTCGGCTCATCGTCACCCGGTACGGTGTCGCTTTCGCTTTCGCCCTCGACGTCGGAGTAGAGTTCTAGTGCGTGCTTGATGAGGCGACGATCCTCCTCGTTCTCACGCCAGAACGCGATGACGTCGCAGCGTTCGCGGAGCTCGGAACTTGCGAGGTCGCCGTTGGCGAGCGACTGTTCGAGGTCCTCCCACGCTTCGACGTCGTAGATCGCCTGCCACTCCTCGATCTCCTCGGTGATCGCGACCAATTCGCTCCGCAACTCCTCGCGGGTGTTCTCCTCGATGAGCGTGCGGATCTCCTCAAAGAAAGATAGAAACGAAAAGAGACGTGAATTATAGTATAATAACGGGAAGTCTTTTGCATCTTCCCGTACTAGAATATAGTATACCATGTCAAAATCGACGGACGAACGAGGGCGGATTTACCTCCCAAAAGACGTCCGAGAGCGGTTCGGCAACCAGTACCGCATCGTCGAACTCCCGAGTCACGTCGCTCTCTTCCCCGTCGACGAGGACCCGATTGCGGGACTCCGAGCTGCTGTTGGCGATGCGTTCGTAGAGACGGATGCCGCCGATCTGAAAACAGACGCACGTGAGGCGATCTCTCGAGAGGTTCGAGAGGAAGCAGAAGCCCGGTCACAGGCCGGTCAGGAGTGACCTGTGTACGTCGAAACTGACTTTCTCACAGCGTTGGTGAAGGATGATGACTGGCTTCAGGAGGCCGCAATCCACGCCCTCGACGAGCGCGATGACATTCACACATCGATACTTGCATATGCCGAGGTGCTGGTGCTGTTCTACGACCGTGAGACTGCCGAGTATGAGATCGACGCACCACGGGCGATCACCAACCTGCTCGAACTCGTTCCGATCGTCCCGAAAGAACACGAGGACGCGGTTCTGGCCGCCGCAGCGTTCCTCGATGAGTACGAGCTCACACCATTTGACGCACTTCATGCCGGACTCGTCACAACCGGCGAGGAGTGTGTTCTTTCGACCGAGCAGGACTACGATACTGTCGGCCTCGACCGCACACCTTTGGAATCCGAATTTTCGGAGTGACTCTGTCAATACACAATCTTCGACTACCGGCTGTTTCAGACAACAAAGCGTCTGAAAATAGCATTTCGACTGAGCCACCCAGTCGTTTGCGCTCGATCGGCCCAGTCGATACTGAGATAGCCACATTATAAATTGATTTCATCTGTCATCTGGGAGAAGATGATACCCAGACCGGCAGAGGTGAGTGACAGTTAGAAAAATGAGGTCTGACGTCGAGATATATCACATGGATATCAGTGGGGTCATTTCATCGCTCAGATTGGCACAATCCGTGATTCCGGAGCAAGAGTCAACATCAGAGAGGCGCAGGAAGATTTTTGCCTCTGTCGCCGGGCAAAAAATCTCTTTCACGCCAGAGGTTGGTGAGGAAATCGACTTACAGCTACGCAACTGTGCCTTCGATGATGATGAGAAACTGACGTACCTGACCGTATCGGTAAATGATCCAAACCGTCCAACTGACCTATTCCAGCTGGAGACGGATATGCGGTACCACTACCTGCAGATCTATATGAAGAGAGCAACGGAACTGGGAAATCCGTTGGTGAAAGGTATGAACTTCGTTGAGTTGGGTCCAGAGGATTTCAAGGTTGAGCTCAAGGTCGAAAGCACAGATCCGCCCACACTGCAGTTGGCTTTTGAACGGATTGAGAAGGTGCTAGCCCAAGTCCACACCGAGTACCATCAGTTCCTTCGGTCGATGTACGAGAAATACAAGGACGAATTTGAGGTAACACAAGAATTCGAGAATGGCCAGATGCGGTATACGGCCGAATCAGACATGGATAAGAGAGAGATGATCCCTCAGCCGGGAGAAGATGATTTTGAGATCTGGACAATGGAAGGAGATGTCGAAATGCATGATCGGATCACTATATCACACTACGCTTATGACTACGTCAAGTACGCAGTGGGGGCAGAAGCCGGCGGTGACAGTTACTTCGCACTCTCCTAAACGTCGTCCTGAACTTCTACGGGCGTTACAGCACTCAGAATCGGGGGATACTATTGGTTATTAGGACGTGATCAGCTTTGTGCGGTCTTGAAACAGAGCTCCGAGGCTCTGTTGAAATCCTCAACTGCTGATAGTTTGGAGAGGCCATGCTGAATACAGCGCGCGAGTCTTGGAGATGAGTCCTTTAGATGAGTTGTGTTTATTTCCCCGCGATCTATCTCATTAAATATCTAGTGTGACTACTACAGGATTGTGGTCACTCAATTCCTTTATTTTCTCATTCTCAAGAACCTCACATTCTACTAAGTTATTGCTTAACCAATCATTCACAAAGAGGTAGTCCATCTGCCAATCAACGTCACTTCGAGGGTCACGGTATGTCCGGACAAAATCCTCATAAAAGGGATGAAGACAATTCCGTAATCCAAAGGCTTCCAACCGTTCGAAGAATATCCTATGTGAATCGATGTTAAATTGTTTATCAAATTGGATCGATGCGTTCAGATCTCCCCCAAGGATTATGTTCCGATTTCCGTGAGTTTTCCCTTCGAACAATCCTGTTAGATCTGACAGCATCCGGTGCAAATTTGGAATTGTGTACTGAGTCCCCCCAACATCCTCAAACAGCCCGTAGAATGAAATAAGTGTCAGTTCAAGAGCAGAGGAGTACTGAGACTCCGCAGTCATAACAGCACCCTCAAATTCAGTGTCTACGCTGATCTTTTGCAGTGAATGATCTTGACTGACAATGCCGGAGCCCCAATTGCGCGTGCCACCGATGTCAGTCCAGACCATTTCATATTCATCTGATACCCATTCTGGTGGTTGAACCTCTTGAAGTAGATAGTAATCAGCTGGTATCTCAGAGAGCAAGTATCGCCATGCCTCTTCGTGGGAGCTAGTGCCGAAAGAATATGGTATATTCCAAGTTGCTACTTTCATAACGGACTAACTATCTTATTCAATCTACTTGAAATCACCCGCGCTTCGGAACGTGACGCTAATGGTGACTGTACCCTCTATATCTCGCAGGCTGATCCTATCAGCTCCTAAGGATTTCAACAGAGCCAGCTCCGAGTAAGAGATGAGTCAACCTCGAGGTATACGCCCCCCTTGAAGAAGGCGACGTATCTGAGTTACCAGTCGAAAATACAGAAATCGTGGAAAGCGCCGAAATACAGCACGGCCAGAAGCAGAAAGCTGAATCCTTCTATTCCCCATATTTAAGCGGGCTGCGAGTCCACGTTTTGGGTATCCAGGCTGAGAGTGATCATAGAATGGTAAACAAAGATATGGCGCTTACCTTCTCTGTCCGGAACAATCCAGGAGTCTACGCCTTATTGATTGGCTCCGGTGTCTCTCGAGGAGCCGAGATCCCGACCGGGTGGGAAGTAATAGAGGATTTGATACGGAAGATGGCTGAGGCGGATGGAGAGGACCCAGGACCGGAATCGGCGGAATGGTATAGGGACAAATACGGTGATGAGCCAAGGTACGATGATCTATTAGAACACCTCGCTCCTTCCAAGGAAGACCGACAAGCACTGCTGAAGTCGTACTTCGAGCGGACGGACGAAGAACGTGACAAAGGGATTAAGACACCATCACAGGCCCACGAGAGTATTGCGTGGCTGGTCAAGCAGGGATACATCCAGGTCATTGTTACTACGAACTTCGACCGATTGCTGGAGCAGGCTCTCAAAGAGAAAGGGGTTACACCGACTGTTATTGCGAAGCCGAGCGATGCCAAAGGTGCAGCACCACTCGCTCACGACGAAGCAGTAATTCTGAAGGTCAACGGCGACTACAAAGCGAGTACTCTGAAGAACACTGCTGACGAACTGGACAGCTATGATCCAGAGATAGAGAGGTTGATCGAACAGGTTTTAGACGAGTACGGGTTAATCGTTGCCGGTTGGTCCGGTGGTTGGGATTCTGCGTTACGGAACCTAATCCTGTCGGCAGAGAACCGTCGATACTCGATGTACTGGGCTTCCTACAGCAGTCTCGATGAGGATGCAAAGGAGCTGGTAGAGCACCGAGATGGGAACGTCATCTCGATTGACGGCGCTGATAGCTTCTTTTACAACTTGAAAGAGAGGGTTCAGGCCTTGGAGGATGCTGAACCAGGTGCGCCTCTTTCGAAGGAGGTAGCTAAGGAACGGACGAAGCGGTATCTATCACGAGAAGACCGGAAGATCGACTTAGCAGACGTAATCCGAGAAGAAACAGAGTATCTTCGGGAACGACTGGTAGACACGGAGCGGTTCGACCTGCACGTAGAAACTGAGGACGAATCTGTCGAGGAAAGACTAGAAAAGTACGAAAACGAGGTTAAGACGCTTGCTTCAGTCTTCAGTACGTGTGCGTACTGGGGCCAGAGGTTCCTAACACAGGTACACAACGGATGGCGAAGAGCTTGCAGAGAATAGCTTCTGCCGAACCCGATGTCAGTCCTTGGTATAGCCTGTGGGAGCAACTGGCGAGATATCCTACGGCACTATTAATATATTCGCTGGGTGTCGCCGCGGTAGAAGCGGAGAACTGGGACTTGTTATATGACGTCCTGATCGAGACTGACGCTGACCCGAACTCATCGAATCCGAAGCCGATGATTATGTTCGCTCACCCGTACTTCGTGGGTGCCGAGCTACGCTCTCGGGAGAGTACCCAGTTCATATATAACCGTCTTGAGGAAGCGCTTCGGAGTCCACTGAAGGAACTGATCGCTGATGATCGGCAGTATTCAGAGAGGTTCGAGGAGCTTGAGATGCTGTCGGATATGGTCGTAGTCGACCGTTTTGAAGAGGTTCGCGGTCGAGAGATCATATATCCAAGATCTCGTTACTGGGAGCTGCGGCTGAGTGAGAAGATTGAGACACAGGGAGAGGACTGGGGGCCGCTTCAGGCAGGTTTCTTTGGTGGTGAGCTTGACCGGGTTGAGACAGTAATCGAACGATATCGGCACTGAGGCCAGGTGATCTCCTAGATCCTCTGATGTGGGTGAATGCGGCAGCGTTCAGCTCTTTAAGTTTCTTGAATAGTCAAATATGAGTCAATTTTCCCGCCTCCAGAGTAGACACTCCAGTCCTACATAGAGTCTGTTGTTCCCTCAATGGGTGAGGGGTTCGCCGTACTGGCGAGGTCCTGTATACGGTGAGAACGATGGCAACGAGAGACATCTACGAGAGCGGATTCGACGAAGACGTCCGAACGGAATCGAGTGCGAACCAGTGTCCCGGGTGTGGCGGACGGGTCACCACGAACGCGGTCGAAACGGTCTGCGAGGACTGTGGCATGGTCCTCGACGAACAGCGCATCGATCACGGGCCGGAGTGGCGGACGTACGACGACGAGGAGCGCGAGCGAACGGGTGCTCCACTCACTGCGGCCCGCCACGATCGCGGCCTGTCGACGGAGATTGGTCGCGGTACCGACGCAAAGGGAAACCAGATCTCCGGGCAGAAGCGACGGCGACTCGCGCGGATGCGACGTGAACAGTCCCGGGGCCGCTGGCGGTCGAAAGCAGAACGGAATCTCGCACACGGGCTGGGCGAGGTGCGTCGGTTGGCGAGTGCCCTCGAACTCTCCGATTCGGTCCACGACCAAGCGTGTCAGCTCTTCCGGTGCGCCCAAAACGAAGATCTACTTTGAGGCAGATCCATCGAGGCCATCGCCGCGGTCTGCCTCTACAAGGCCGGTCGCGAAGAGGGGCGATGGCTGACGCAATCCGAGGCTGCGGAGGTGACGAACAGCTCAACAACAACGATTCGGAACCATCAAGACACACTACAACAGCTGGGCGATGAGCATAGAGTGTGTACCAAGAGCGATACAGAGAAGCAAGCAGCATCTGCAAAAAGCAGAGGTTAGATAAGCGTTGTCACAGAGAATATTGATAATGGACGAGGAACCGGAGTCAATCAGCTATTTGTCGGCTGCTGATATCCGTGACATCCACGAGTTGATCGTGGAGTCAAATGCGCACACGACGGCGGGTATCTCTTCGCCAGGTGATATCGAATATACCGTCGAACATATCCAGGAAGGCCATTTCGGCCAGGTTCCCGAGTCGCTCCACGAGAAGGCCTTCCAGCTGCTCCGGCTCATTGCGGCCAATCATCCGTTTGTCGATGGCAACAAGCGAACGGCACTCATGTCGACCCGGATTTTCTACGCGCTGAATGGCCGCCGCTTTGACTACGATCGGGAGATCAAAGAGATCCTGAAGGCGCTCGCGACAGATGAGAGCAGTGTCGATGAGGACGACGTGAAAGAATATCTCAGAGCGCATACAGAGCCGCTCGCCCCGGAGTACGAGGCAACCATCAACCTGTGGCTGTCACGCATCGAAGGCACAGATCAGCTACCTAGAGATCCCAAGCTCGACACAGGCGATAATGAACAACACGAACCGAACGATTATGACGATGACCGTCATAGTGAGGAATAAGGATGGCCGCTGAAAGCGAGCAGCCCGAGATTCCCGATGAGCTTTCTCCCGAGGAGGCACGGCAGTATCTCATCCGGTTCCTCGGCCGCCAAGACCTCGACGAGCACGAGGAGATCTATGACGAGCTCGCAACCGAGTAGGACTCCCCCTAAGCTGCGGGTTATACGTAGTCCTACAACAGTAACGCGGCATCTCTCAAAGTGAGACTATTCCGACCCGGAGCGAAAGCGAGGTCGACGTATCGGTTTTTCCGCTCGCGCTGGAACATCGTCCACACACATGGACGTAACTGAAGACACAGTTCGAAATGTCTGCACGGACGCGGTCTTCGAACGCGGCGAACGATACCTTGCTGATGGGCGTATCCACGAGATTCACCGCGTCGACACCACCGTCACCGCCGTCGTGAACGGCAGCCGTCAGTACATTGTTGGTGTTGACCTCGCCACCGATTGGTTTGCCCCGTGGTGCGACTGTCCGTACGACGGGCCCAGAGCATGCAAGCACGTCGTCGCCGTGTTGCTTCGGTGTGTCGACGACCCACCGGCAGACGATGGCGATCGACTCGACGCCGCACTCGACGGTGCCGACGCCGACGAACTCCGCGGGTTCCTGCGTGACGAACTCGTGACCAATACGGATCTCCGTGATCGCTTTCTCGCCCGCGTTGGCGAGTCGACGAGCTTCGCACCGCGATCGACCGGCGGTTCGAAGAGACGAACCCTGAGTACCACGTCGTCTTCGAGCCGATCGACTTCACGCAGTGGTTCGAGCTCGCGAACGAGTCCCGCGAGCAGGAGCGGTACGCGTCGGCGGCGACCGTCTACCGGGCACTCGTCGAGTCGCTCGACGATAATATGGTGCGCGTCGACGGCGCGTACGACCACTTCTCGCATGCGTTCAGTCAGGCACTCGACGGCTATGTCGACTGTGTTACGGCCGGGGGACGCGACGATGATGCGGTCACTGACGCCATCGCGTTCCTCAACGAGCGGGCGACATCAGGAACGCCGTTCCTTGCAGAACACTTCGAGAAGGCCGCGGTCGACCTCCAAGAACAGGTAGACGAGCAGTCCTGCGGGTAGCTGTGTCGCTCTTGATGACGCCCGCACGTTCGCAGATCACGAAAGTCAGTTTCTCACACGGTCAGCCACGTCGATCATCTGCTCGCGTCCAGCTTCGACATCCGAGTAGAGCACCAACGTGTGCTTGATAAGGCGACGGTCCTCCAGATTCTCTTCCCAGCGTATAATCACGTCACGGTGTTCGTGAAGTTCGTCACTTGCGAGGTCGCCATCAGCAAGAGACTGTTCGAGCTCTTCCCACGTCTCAACGTGGTAGGTTGCCTGCCATTCCTCGCGAGTGTTCTCCTCGGTGATCGCGACCAATTCGCTTTGCAACTCCTCGCGTGTTCTCCTCGATGAGTGTGCGGATCTCCTCGAAGAGCAGTCGCGTGTAGTCTGGCTGGCAGCGTGTCGTTCCGCCCGCCTCAACGCGACGCAACTGGCCCTGGTCGACGAGATTTTGGAGTTCCTCGTTGGTCGTACTCCAAGCGACGTTGGCCTGCTTGCTGATCCAGTTGACTGACCGTGGTTCACGAAGCGTCTCGGCGATCGCCTGTGTCCGTTTGCGGGCGCTCGTCGACTCAGACCACAACTGGACGCCTTCTCGCGAGGGGTTGGACATACTTGCCACCTCTTGTGATTGTGTTAGCGCCGAACTCACAGAAATGCAAGGAGGAATCCCGCGGCTTTAGTCGTGGGAGGAATCCGACTCGTACAATGCAAGGCGGACAGCGTCGGACATCCCGCTGACACGGGCGGCGTGTTCCCACGACTCCTCGCGGATACCGTTCGTGACGTAGGCAAAACCCACGTTCAGTTCCGGGTCGCCCCAGCCGAAGATGCTCCCCAATCCAGCGTGACCGAACATTCGCTCGCGACTGAACGACCCGAACATATCGTTGGCAAGGCCACCAGTCCAGAATCCCAGTCCGTACCGTGCCGGCCGCGAGAGTGTTCCATCCGAATCCGTCTCCGCATGCGTCCGGATCGCTTTCTCGACCGTCTCCGATTCGAGGAGACGTGTCCCGTTGAGTTCGCCGCCGTTGGCCATACAGGCGTAGAACCGCGCCATCTCTCGGGCGGTGCCGATACCGTTAGCAGCCGGAATTACGGCGCGGTGGACGGATTCCTCGTTGAACGCCGCCGCCGACTCGGAGGCCGGGATACCGAGTCCTTCACCGGGGTCGCGACACCGGTCGTACATCTCAAACCCAGACAGGGTCGCGATGTCGTCTTCTTCGTCGTCTGGGAGCCCGATTGTAGAGCGGTCCATCCCCAGTGGGTCGAACACGTTCTCGGCGACATATTCCTCAACGGGCTGGCCGCTAATGCGGCGGATGAGTTCGCCGACGAGCCACCCATAGTTGAAGGTGTGATATGCCGGCTGCTCGCCCGGTTTGAACATTGGTTCAATCTCCTCCATGGCCTCCACGGCAGCCTCCCAGTCACCCCACTGCTCGACCTTGTTGTCGAACTCGCCATACGGGATGCCAGCGGTATGACTGAGAACCTGCTCGATGGTGATCTCTGCCTTCTGGGTGCCATCGTCGGCGAATTCGGGCCAGTGGTCGACGACAGGGTCATCATAGCCGGCGTCGCCCTGCTCAATGAGCTGGTGTAGCCCAACTCCCGCGTACGGTTTCGTACACGAGAAGATGAGGTGGCGTGTCTCTTCCGTGGTTTCACCACCATCTGGGCCGGTTGTCCCGCCTGCGAAATCGACGACGAGTTCGCCATCCACGTAGACGGCGAGTTGGCCACCGTGATGCAAGCCAACCTCAAGCTGTCGGTCGAATTCTGCGCGAAGTTGCTCTCGGTCGCTGCCGGTTATCTCGGGCATATGCCCTAATCTCACTGATTAATCATAGGTGTTACCGCCTGAAATGGTGGACAAGGAGCTGACCGTCAACCATCCCGATGCTGATGAAGTGCTGATTGACATCGCGATCGACGAGGTCTGGGCGACACTTGCGGTGCCGCTAGAGTTCTCCAAGCTTGCTTTTCGCGGGTGATTGTGATATTTGGTCGTTTCTGCCTTCCGCGCTCGCCGTCGGCGGCTATCAGATTGAAAGGCCGTGGTGAATCGCCATACGACGGTTGATTTCACTGTTTGATGGCACGCTTGATGTTATACACGACACACATCAGGACAATTTCACGGAACTCTCGATACCAGGACCGCGCACGCACGGCGTCGCCGAGCGTGCGCTTGATCACCGAGAAAACGGTCTCAGACAAGGCTCTCTGGCCGTAGAGAGCCTCATCGATCCGCGCGTTGTGCGCGTGATCGATGGGGCGGAACTCTCGATGCTTGATTAGCGGTCTGACGCCCTCCTCCCTCAATTTGTCACGTAAGCGCTTCCAGTCGTAACCTTTGTCCGCAGCGAGGCTGCGCAACTCGCCCGCGTTGCGGCGGGCGAGTTGCCAGCCG
>SL_4KL_010_BRINEDRAFT_10002404_pt1 | contig 10574 bp, 14 predicted proteins | sample SodLak_010_BRINE_2_FD_10664 | JGI IMG/M metagenome (IMG submission 10664) | reverse complement strand
AGGGCCTGGCGGGCTGGTCGAACTCCCTGAGGCTGCTGCTGGTATGGCTGCTGCTGCCCCTGATGCTGGTGCGGTTGCATTTGCTGTTGTCTGAGCTAGTGTTTTCCACGGGAGGGCCATGCCAGATCAGCCAGGATGTGGCTGATTGCTGCCGGGGTTGGGGTGGGTATTGCTTGACTCCAAACCTGGGGTTGGTATTTGAGCAAATAAGGTGTGCGGACTGGTTGCGGACAGCTCAAGTGTACACCATGCAGACAACAGTCAGACAACAGGCTGCCTGCGATGAGACTGCGGAGTCTCTGACACCCTTATCCTTTCCTACACCTCTCTCTGTTCAACCCGCAGACAGGCAAGATCAGCGCTGCATGCAGCTGTTGTCGGAGGTACTCACACTGGACTGGGTGGGATGGACTGGACCGGCCACTGCCATGCTTGTTGCCCAAGGGCTAGGGTTCTACTCCCTGGCGCACATCTTACAAGGTGGCTAGGAGCAAACAAGGTAACACTGTGAGTTCGTCTATGACGTGCTCAAATACAGCTATAGCTGAACTGCCGACAGGATCAAATACTCCACCAACTCATTCAACCAACCTTCGGGTCAAAATGCAGCACAAATCTGGCACTGCACTTATCTGGCGTGATCAGGTGAATGAAAAGCAAGCTAAAGTCTGCGTTTGATGTTTTGCACTCAGCTAAAGACAGACTAGGAGACTGGCTGCTGCAAGGGTAAAGGTGTTCATGGCGAAAGAAGGTAAGGGTTGCACAGCTAGTACCTGACAAATGAGGGCAGCTAAGCTGAAACCTATTTGCTGAAGCTTGATAAGCAGCAATGCCTAAAGAATATGCATTCAACAGGGGTATCCCTGCAGAAGTTGTCACACTAGATTAGAGCAGTGCTGTTTGATTTGATAAGAAAATAAAAGAGAAAAGACTCCGCCAACAGGGTAACCCTTGTTTGCGTGAATGAAGGAAGAGGTTTACATCTGGTGCAAGCACCAAGCAAACCCATACCATCAAACGAGCAAAAAGGTCGTTATTGGGGGTCAGGAGAGTTCTGAATGGAGCATGTGCCCTGTATGTTATTTTTCACCTTGTACTTATATAAATATCTATGATTTCGTTGCATATTGAAATGAGCGTTGAAGAGTCTCGGCCTTGATCTGCAAAGAGCCTAGAGCCTTGCTCTCAAGCTTCATGCCCATTCTGTGCACCATGCTCATAAGCATGTGCGGACCAGTTTGTTCTCTGGAGCATTCTCCTCACTTTCAAACTGATCAGGAGAGGTCTGCCGGCTTGTCTGCTCGCAACCCTCCTGATCCTCACTAACCGCCCTTTTCTTTTCTGGTGAAGGGGCTTTTCTTCCCAAGTGGCCCCTTAATTGATGTGAGCAGCTATTTTGCTGCTCACATCCTTGTTAAGTGTACTCCTTTCGTCAGCACTAGCCAAATCCGTAAAACCATGACATCTCTTCTTGTGAGTCTCCACTCCTATGAATAATCCACTCCTGCTAAACATGGAATGCACAATATATACCAAATTTAAACCACAATCAGTATGGCTGTTTCTATCAAAGAGCTAGCCTTATCGAAAGATCCAGCAGCAATAACACCACCACAACCACCACCACCAGCAGCAACAGCAACAATTATAAAAATGAAGCATGAACATCTTCAAGACATGTATGTCCACATATGTATGTTTATGTATACAAATATCCAGATTGGCAGTGCAAATATCTGACGTTCTCCCTCACATGTCAAACAGAGCACTAGCTTGCTTGCTCTCGCCAACTCTCCAAACGAATGCTTTGCATCATCATAAGAGAGAAAATTTGTGATGACACGCGCCCAGCACCACAAGTACAGAACATCTGACCAACATAGAAGACTCTGGAGCATGTTGGTGCTGGCTGTAATTAGTCTACTTGCCGACTATCCTAAAGGCGCCATGCTGCGATAGCCACCATTTACAAAAGCCATGCTAGGAGAAAGACAGCAAAAACAGATACCAAGCCTCTTTTCATTTTGTAGAGGGAAGTCCTTAATGGGGAAGAAAATATTTATTTCGAATCCTAAAGACTTTTGCTCGCCTGTTTGACCCAGCTACCGCATGAGAGCCGAGGAGGTGGGGCGACTGTAGTAGTTGAAAAATGGGGTTCTGTAGCTGCATACCTGCCCCAGCGTCTGTGCAGCCTCGCAAGATTTACAATGTGCTCGTGCCGGATGTTTTTGGCAACCTGGGCCCGGCCCCGAAGCTCAGTGACCCCATCTCCTCCAGCACGAACCGTAAAATCGGGAAGTTGCAGGAGTACGTGCAGAAGAACCCGAGCAAAGCTGCAAAGGTGCGATTTTTGGGCCGTTGTTCACACTGCACTCGCTAGGACACAGCCCTGTGCTCGAGGTCGCATCAGCAGAGCTGATGCTCCCTAATTCACGTTACTTGCGCATTTTTAGGTGTCCCGGCGTCTCACGCGGCGCATCAAGAAGGCGCTGGCCGAACATGCGCTGGGGGATGTGAAGGTTGCTGTGCACGCATACATGCACCTTCTCAACGAGTCCACAGCCCAGGACAGCAGCTATACATTCAGTTACTTTTCTAAAGAGTTGGTTCAGCAGCCAGATGCAGTGGTAAGAGGTGTTAGGAGCTGTGAAAGTGAAGTGCAGCTGGGACGCTGAGCAGCAGTGCAGGGCAATGCTCTTTGAAACCTCCGAGTACATCTCTGTTTTTTGAGTGCAGATGCAGTTAGGACGTGAATTACTGCTCTTGGAGCCATGCTTGCATGACGACTAGCTGCTTGTATCTCATACGTGGAAGGTGCAAGCTCAAGGGCGAGTCGTTGATCCTGTTCCTGCTCCTGCCCCTGCCTTGCAGATCCGCACTCTGCTCACTTTCAGCCACACTGTTATCCAGTCTCTGAGTGCGCAGCTACTTGGTTCTTACATAAACGCCCAGGTGTGTATGTGACTTAGTCGGAGCAAGAGAAACTTGCTTAGTGTCTTTCCTGAAGGTAACGCGACCTTTGTAATTTGCAGCTCCCCCACCAAGTGCTCTTCTGAAAACGTGAGCCTTGTACCAGAAATCATTAAGAAACATGTGTGTCCTCGTTTGGATGCCCGAACCCCCCACCCTGCACCCCCAATCATGGCGCTTTGTGTCCCCCTTCAGAGCGAGATTGAAAGCCAACCAGAGGTGGATGCATCCCTGGTGGAAGTTGCCTGCAAGACTGCGGCATCAGCAGCTGAGAAGGAGCATCACCGGCAGCAGGGCAAGTTGCTTGGAAGCTCTATATTCATGACTTCTGCGCATGCGTATGAGTGTGTGCGCGAATGTAGGCACACATGCATGTGTTTGTACGTTTGTGCTGTTGTTCCTTTGTGGAGCAAGCAGTGGATCGGCATGTATATGGTGCATGTTTGAATGCTTGGCTCTGTGCAACGATGCTAGGACTCCGCCATGACCTGGCCTGTCATTCTGCTCGAAGGGTGATTCATGGGCACAAGAAAGCCGTCTTTCCTGCCTGTGCAACTGCTTCAGACTGGTCCTAATCGCTAGACTACAGTGAAACTCGTTGACGTATGTAGTAGCCTCATTCCCCTTTTGTGTACATGCTTCTTGTGTCCATGGCAAGCTATCATGCTATCTCATGCAGGTGGAGGTGGTGGCAGTCCGTCAGCTCGGGACCTAGAGTCCCTCCAGATGGCGTGCCTGGGGGCAATGCGGGAGTATGTCGTACTATGTCACAAGCTACGTATCCTACCTACGTTACTTGAGCAGATTGAGGTGCGGTCAAAACAGAGAAGTTCAAGGCCTGCTGGTAATGCACACATGTATTGGACGCAAATGGCTTTTCCTGGACTGCATGAAGCCGAAGAAGACGCCAGAGGGCCACTTTAATCTGAGCTGTGCTGGATTGCGCGCCCGTCCTTTTGTGTCAGTGCTACATTTAAGCACACAGCCTGCCATGTAGGTTGACAAATGCCAAGGGTGTCTTCTAAATTTTATGTCTGCCTGTGCTCACAGGTGTCTGTGCTCGAGATTATAGAGAATGATGAGCACGGTGAGTCAGTATACGAGTGTGCTTCTGGCAAGGCAAGATAAGGTATTGTGGTTTGGACTAATAATAGCAGCAGGCATAGACAGTGATCTCTAATCTGACTGATTTTTTGATGAGATTTTAGGCATGGCTAGAGTCAATGCATGCATTTTTGAATTGATTCTCAGCTCCTGGTCACAATGTACAGGCAAGGCATGGCTATTGGAGCAAGCCAAGGAGAAGATGAAGCAGCCAGAGAACCCCCCTCTTCAGAGGGCACCCTCAACTGGTATGGCATGCTACATCTAAACAACAAGATAAGGGTGCATGTTGTTGCGATGCATTGGATTTGCTTGGTAAATGCTTAAACGGAACCAGGCAAGCTCATCTATATATCCATCCATTCATTTGCTTCTTGATTTTAGGCGTGTTCATGCACATGCCCTCGTGGATACGTGCCACGTAATTGCTGTTTTGCAAGCTAGCAGTACTTAAAAAGAGCATCAATTGAGTCAATCTTTTGTCAATTGCATGCTTGTCATGTCACATGTCATTTCAAAATTGCTACAGAAGACGCTGCTCAGACAGAAACCTGAGAAATGCGTGCACTAGCTTGCACACAGCGTCTGCTGAATTGAATGGTTGCTTGTTTTGGTTGCATACACTTCAGGTGGCTCAGCAAGAATAGCCTCCCCTGGGAGTGGAAACAGCTTCCTGAACAAGCTAGGCAGCCTCCGCCATCATGGGTGTGTGTGCATTTGCCCTGCTTGAAATGCGCGGCCTTCTGAAGCAGCACTTGCCACTGCCTTTCACACCTGTATGATCTGAGGTCTTTCAGGCACACACAGTATTAAAACGCATTACTTGTCCGCTTAACCTTCTAATTTTATGCCTGGCAAAGCCCTTCTTGGCTTCCCTTGCATTTACTGTGCACAGCACGCATAAAGGTGAGGTTGGCCCCATGCAAGTCAATGCGCCAGCTGGCACATCAAGCTTGGAGGTTGCTGGTGCTCTTGCACCAGCTGAACGCCACGGCCCCCTTTTCAAGGCCTTTATTTGCTTGTGTAAGGCCTTGGCTGTTTGAAACAGGCAGGGGCACACTTGGCGCCATTCCTTGTTAAATTGAGTAGTGGTGTGCATCATCTCATTGTTTTGATTGCCTGGTGGTAAGAAGTCGACCACTGATAAGAGCCTGAGAGGGAGCTAGCATGTTCCTTGCCATTGCCATAATTGTCGTGCAGGTTCATAAGTTTCAATGACTTTGATCTGTTATTGGTGTACTTGTCGGGCTCTTGAAAAGCGCACAGCATCTCAACGGATTTGGTGTTGCACGCATAGCAGCAGTAGCAGCAGCAGCAGCAGTAGCAGCAGCAGCAGCTTTGTGTTATGTCACTGGTACTGTTAGTCCAATCATGAACATAAATGCTCACTCCTAACTGTGCAAACCTTGACCTACCACCAAACCTACGCCTTGCGTGTGGCAGGAAAGACCACTCCTCCCAGCGCATAAGTAAAGAGCAAGACCATCAGAAATGGCACCACCAAGAGGGGCAAGGGAAGGCAGGCGGCCCTCCAAACGCAGGTGATCCTTGCTCTGGGTTCAGCATGGAACATCAAAGCCAGGAAAGGCCTCACTTGACGTGAACAGTTGCAAAAGCAGGTTACGTGCCCCATCCCATGCGTGCCCCATCCCGTGCGTGCCCCATCCCATGCGTGCCCCATCCCGTGCGTGCGCCCATCCCATGCGTGCCACTGCGCATGCGGAGGGTGGGGTGGCTTAAGCGACCCGTGTGAGGAGCGAGGGAGTTCAGACCTCAGGTCGGCTAAGCCTGGTTAAAAGCTGACAATGCAGTCTGTAGGACCTCTGAGAGTGCTGCCGCATTTTGTCCTGCTTCAGTCCCAGCACCAGGTGTCCTTCCTGAAATTCATGCTCGTGCACTGGCATCACATTGCTAAGCCCAGCCTTGCCGAATTTAGAGGGCAAGGCAAGCATCACATTGCTAGGCCCAGCCTTGCCGAATTTAGAGGGCAAGGCAAGCAGATTGGCTTGCCTTTCCAGGCAGCTGCAAGTGTGGCATGGACCCATGGGATACAGATTATGCCTCAGGGTCATGCCTCAGGGTGATGCCTCAGGGTGGAACATTGGTGGACACACCATGGCCAGGTGTCCATTCAAAGCATGGCCCCTTAGCTCTCATGGATGATGCAGCTGGGTTAAGAGGCTTGACATGGCCTTGCACCCTGCCTCTGAGCCTCGCCCCTTGCCCTTGTGATCAATGATGGACCCCATCCCCAATCCTTGATGGCGCCTAGGCAGGCTCAGGGACCTTGAGCTACTGGGACCTTCGAGTTTGGGCTCAGGCCCTCACCATCACTCTAGGGACCCCAAAGCAGGCACAGTTTCTCACCATCACTCTAGGACCCCAAAGCAGGCACAGTTTCTCACCATCACGAGCCCTCAGCTTCTGGGATTCAAGATTGTGGGCTAAGTTTCCTACCATCTGTTGTCTTACTCTTTTTTCTGTGTCCAAACCGGTGTCCACGCAGGTGGTAAGGCAAAGGAGCTGCAGCGCCCCGTGGACGTTGCCTTGGATGTGCTCAGCTCGTACCGCCCATTTCTTCGAGTGAGTGTTTACATGCGTTTGGGTGTTCCTTTCCAAGAGTCTATTCAAAAATTCCATCTTGTCCTGCCTTACCCAAGGAGGATGCAGCCTCCCATCATTCGACCTCCTTTTTTGCTCCTGCCAACTGAATGCTTTTATCTTGTTCCCTTAACAGCATTCCCTGACATGACTTACCCAAAGGAGGACAAACATCCATACACTGGAGTCAATTTGCTCCAGCTTGAAGGGTTGGGTGTGCTTGTTGATGTGGGCATGCCCCCCTGATAACTAGCGTGTACATGCTGAGAACTTGAAACTCCTTGCACACCTTCCACAGGATATCAGCACAGTGCGCCGGGTGATGGAGACGTTGCTGTCGTGGCTGAACAAGAACAACCGCTGGGACCGGAAAGAGCTTGTTGAGGTGAGACGCTGCGGTTGTCATGGCTGACGGCAAATACTTTGGAAAGTTTAACATTCATAAGATGCGGGCGGCAAAAAAGGGCGGCTGGAGGTCACATTCTGCTGTCTATCCATCATGCACTAGCGGCCTCGCCTGCACCCGGCGCTTTGTTGCAGGCCAGCACCTCAAAAATGTGCAGCGTCGCCGCATGCCTGAAATGTGCTTACATGCCTGGATTGGCACCGGCTAGCGGGCTCACTTGTGCATAACCTCAACATTATTGTATTTATCACTGATAATATCAGAGTCATCAAGCAGCTTGGCAAGATGCTGGATGAAGGACGAAATCTCTGCATCCCCATCTCTGCGTCCCCAGGTCACGTGCTAGAATCGCCGTAGCTCCCAATGCCTCATCTGGCAGGAAGCTATTGATGTTTTTGTTGTTGGTTGTGCTTTTTCACACTTTCTGTCCCATGCTCGCTCACGCATGCCAGGCTGAGCTCTCCTCTCTCCGCTCACTTCTGACTGTGCTTGCCGCAACAGCAAGCAGCTTGTTTGTGGGCGCATGCAGCTCCGCAACTTGTTCATGGATGCACAACTGGAATCTAAGAGTTGACATGCAGCTTTGCCGTTGTTCATTCCATTGCCCTTTGCGCGGAGCAAGGTGCTCAGTGGGAGGAAACCTCCCCTGATCTCGTCGCCTTTGCTGCTCTGTAAGGTGGCCCAATGGAAACAACACTCATGTCTTCAGTGTGCGTTTGCATGCATGGACGAGCTGCCCTGCTTCAGGGCCTGCTGGCGCTGGTACAAAGTTTTGCTGGCGATCTCACGTTCCCGCTGACCTCATGCCTTATGCGCCACTGCGCCAACGCGGAGACCGCGCACAGCCTCACTCCCCATCAGCGGGCCACGGTGGTGCGGCTGGCAGCGCAGCAGGTGCGGCCGGTGTCATGTGCGGGTGTGTATGCGAGTGTGTGTGAGTGTGTAAGTGTGCATACGCGTGAGTCTGTGCGCATGTGCTACAGAGCGAGTGTGCATGTATGCAAGCTCCTGCCAGCCATTGACTTGCAGGGATGCCCTCGCCTTGAGACACAAGGGGCTCACCTGATGTAATTTAGCGCATGTGGCCTGGCACATGTGGCCTGACGCGTGGCCTGGCACGTGTGGCCTGATGCAAAAGGCCTGGCACGTGTGGCACGTGTCACACAAGGGGCTCACCTGGAGTAGCCTGGCACATGTGACCTAACGCAAGGCTGCCTGGGTTGGCAGCTTGAGCGGGCTTTGCACCCTCTGGTCATGCTAAGCATTGCAGGCCGCGCAAAACTCCAGCTCCCTGCTGCTTGGCTGGCCGCCTTTCCTGCTGCTACAGCTGGATTTGCATCACCCGCAGGAGCTGCCTCTGCCACATCAGCTGATGCCCAGTCGCCCCTCAATCACATGCACTGTGCGAACGGAATGACTCTCAGCGCCTCTCAACCACGTGTGTTGCATGCAGGGCATGACTTACAGCCTGTCCGCCCTGAGCCTGGCGCTGTCAGAGCTGCCCCGCGCGCTGCTGCTGCTGCCGGCTGATGCGCCCGAAGAGGCGCATGTGGGTCCCCTTAGGCAGGCTCGCTATTTGTTGCTGGAGGCAAGCAGCAACAGGGGCTTGCCGATTGTTTTTGGTGTGGCCAAGAGGTTGGGGTCTCAATAGCCGCTGTGCAGCTGGTGAGGCAAAGGGCGGCTCTTGGCAGTACAAATGCTTGATGCGCAAGTTTGCCCCAGCGCTCAGCCCAAAGTGCAAAGCCCAAGGTGGACAGGCAGCTGTTAGGTGGGGATCATGGGGTCGCAGCGGTGGCTGCAGTGCGGCAGGGAGCGAGCCATCATGGGAGCGTGCCCTTTCGTGTGTGTGTGTGTATGCGCAGGTGCTGCTGAATGATGCTGTGCACGGTGCGGTGCGGCAGCTGGCCGTGGAAGTAGGGGATGCGGAGCAGGTGCGTGTGCGGTGGGCGGTGGGTGTGCATGACGAGAGTTACAAGGCAAGAGATGGAGTTCAGGCGTGCATGCCAATTGGCAGAGATACGTGTCAACGCAGAGTGCCTTGATCTGTCTGAATTGAAGCTACACTGTGCCATTCCAGGCTTGCCTGTGCAAGGTCTGGTGCTGGCATGGTGCATGTCTGGGGTTGGGCGTTCAATGTCCTGTGGCTGTTTGCGCCTGAGTGCAGCGCAACATTGCCCTGCCGTGCTCTCCTTGACGCTGAGTAAGCACAAGGGAGGCAACGCCTGCGTTGCTGATTGGGAGGCAGTGTTTCAAAGGCTTGCTGCGCCCCTTAAGCAAATCTTCTGAGGCACAGCTCCGGCATCTTCCTGCAGCCCTGCTGCCTGCACGCCACACGCGCCCCCCCTGCTGTGCCCCTCTCCAATCAGAAAGGCGCTTCAGGCCCTGTGTATGCCTCTGCATGCATGATCCCTTGTGTGGAACAAGCAGTGCTCAATTTCCCCAGGCATAAACCCTCAACTGTTCTATGTCTCCTGACGCATGCCCTCAGACGGTCACCCAGTTTCCCCGGCCTAACACGGTGGGCACGCAGTCCAGGCTAAAACAAAGTCCCAGAGGCTCTGTAGCCTGCTGCAACATGCACGCAAACGCGCAGCGCCTGCGTGCGCCTTGGGTAAGAGACTCTCACTAAGAGGCTCTCACTAAGTGCGGGTGCAACCCTACGCGCTTGGCTGCCCTTTGCCGCAGGTGTGCGAAGCTGTGGGCCTCGTGCTGCGCAGTAGCCACGTGACGGGCCCTGCCAGCCCTGCCGCTGGCCCGCCTTCCTCCTCCGCTGCTGCTGCTGCTGCTGCTGCTGACGGCGCACGTACACAAGTCTCTGCGGCCCAGGAGGCAGGGCGCCTGCGCCTGCACACGCTGCAGTGCGGCCTCACTGTTGTGAACGTGATCCCCACCTTCCCCGGACGGGTGCGTGCGCGCGCGGCACAAGCACACGACTGCATGCACTCCCTGCTCTCCATAGGCCAGTCCGTATTGCGCAGGCCTTCTCATGCTCGCCCTGCGCACGCCTCGACTGCCCATGGTCAATCAGGCTTGGCTGCACAGCTGCCCAAGCCCAGGGCTCCAATCTTCTGCTGCTCGCAGATGCTAAGCCCATCGTGCTGCTCAGCATGGTGCATGCTCACAAATTGGCCACGCTGTCACTGCCCAGCTGAACCATACCATGACCTGCTGCAGGGCTTGTTGCGCCTGAAGCTGCCTGGAACACAGTGGTGCTCTACCCCAGAAAATGCGCTCAACATGTGCGCGTGTGCGCAACAAACACAAGGGCACACAAGCACACACGAGCACACACTTCTACACACACACACGACTGCATGCATACTGCATGCATGCACACGCATGCGCACACCCAAAGCTCGTGTGCGCTCGCAGGGCTGCACCTTCTCTGGCTCCGTCCTGCCCCCCACTCTGCTGCGCGCCCTGGTAGATACAAGCACCACCTCCGCAGGTGCCACAGCAGCAGCCGCTGTCTCTGTGGCTGAGCCTGTGCAGC
>SL_4KL_010_BRINEDRAFT_10002399_pt1 | contig 10581 bp, 11 predicted proteins | sample SodLak_010_BRINE_2_FD_10664 | JGI IMG/M metagenome (IMG submission 10664) | reverse complement strand
GTCGTTCATCGATCTTGCAACGCTTGGGGCTCTCGCACAGACGCTGTCGTTCGTCACGGCGACTATCATCGATGCGCTGTCGGGATCGGTCGCACTCGTCGTCGCCGGCCTCTTCTTGCTCACCATCGGCGTCGGCCTAGAACGCGGACGGCGATCGCTGCTCGAGCAGTTTTGAAAGCAAACAGTTTAGCAATCGGCGACAGACCCTCGAGATATGCCACTCGGCGTCGACGAAGCCGGAAAGGGGCCGGCACTGGGATCGATGTTCGCCGCGGCCGTCTACTGTCCCGACCCCAGCGTGCTTCCGGAGGGAATCACCGACTCGAAGCAACTCTCGGCCGCCCGCCGGGAGGAGCTTGCCCAAATGATTCGCACAGACGACCGGCTGGCCGTCGGCGTCGCCGAGATTACGGCGAGTCGTATCGACGATCCGGGAACTGACATGAATTCGCTTGCTGTCACAGCCCACGCCGAGGCCATCACAGCAGCCGTTGCCAACCTCGAGGAGCGCCCAGAAGCGATTTTGGGACTCTGTGATGCCTGTGATACCGACGCCGACCGCTTTGGGCGGCGGGTCGGCGAGGCCTGTGCGGAAACCATCGAGGCGAACCTCGAGGTCGACGCCCGCCACGGTGCAGACGACGACTCGCCGGTCGTCGGCGCAGCGAGTATCATCGCCAAGGTCGAACGTGACGCCCACGTTGCCCGACTCGCCGAGACATACGGCGACGTCGGCAGCGGCTATCCCAGCGATCCGACCACGCGGACGTTTCTCGAGGCCTACGTCGACGAACACGGCCAGTTGCCGGCGTGTGCGCGTGAGTCGTGGTCGACCTGTGCGGACGTGCTGGCTGCAGCCGAACAAACCGGCTTAGAACAGTTTTGACGCGTCTCTGTCCCCAACAGTTAGAAGCGTTACCGCCGAAGTAGGCTCTGTGACCGAAGCGATCGGAATGCTGTTGTTCGGCCTTCTCGCGCTCTTCGTGTTCGGCCTGCACTGGTACGGACTGAACTGGTATGAGCCAACCCCGGCGGATGAAGACGACGAGCGACTTGAGGAGTGACTCCACAGAAACGCGTCGCTCGAGGTGCCAAAGCGTCGCAAAACGGTCTGCAAGTGGCGTTATTTGTCCGTCAGCAGCCGCTGGAGGATGTCACCGTAGGCCGGACGGGTGACGAGCACGCCGATCAGCACGCCGAGGATGGTGATGATGGCAAAGCCACGGAGGTCACCAAGGCTCAACACCGCAAGCGGCGAGAGCGCGATGATCGTCGTCGCCGCCGCGGCCCCGATGATCCAAAAGGCCTTCCTGAAGCGAGATTCGAACACCCGCCTCGAGTTCACCTCGCCGTCGTCCATCACCTCATCGGCGATGATCACGAGGTCGTCGACCCCGGTACCGACGACGGCGATGAACCCGGCGACGTGTGAGAGGTCAAGTGGCATCCGTATCAGCGCCGCAAAGCCAAGCAGGATGAGGACTTCAGCACTTGCGGTGAGGATCATCGGCACGGCGACTTTCGGATTCCGGTAGCGCAGGAAGATCATCCCGCTTACAGCCAGAAGCGAGAGGCCACCGATGATAAGCGAGTAGAGTTTGAACTGATCGGCCAGTGCCGGCTCGAGCGAGAACGTCTGTTCGCGGTCGAAATCAAGCGGTGCGGTGAGCGCACCGGAGTTTAGATTGACCGAGAGCTCGTGGGCCGACTGCTGGTCGGGGACGATCATCTGGAACGATGGGCTAGTCGACCACTGTCCGGAGGCCATGTTCTGACCGAGATCGTTGCCCATGCTGTGTGCGTCGACGGTCTCGTTGTTGACGACAGTGACCAGACAGTAGTGGTCGCCATCGGCGTCGAAGTTGAACGTGCCGGCTTCACGGTCTTGAATACCACACTGCCCAGTGTTCTGGGTGAAGCCGAGGTCAACCATCGCCTGTTGATAGTCATCAGCCGGGTTGGAGCCGTCTGGACCCTCGGTACTGTCGACCTCGACAGGGACGTAGTGATTGCCCCGTTGATCGTCGTAGGAGGCCGAACCCGGATCGGCGATATCTTCGCCCTCGAGAACGGTCGTGTTCGTGTGGCTGCCGTTACCGTCAGGGTGGAACGCGTCGATACGGACGTCACCGCGGGCAGTCAGCACTTCCCGAAGTTCTTCGGGATCCCAGCCAGGGACCTCGGTGACGATGTAGTATTCGCCGCCGACGGTGGCCTCCTGGTAGGCCATCCCACCATCGAGACCGCCCTGGTTGATCCGTAACTCGATTGTCTCCATGATCTCGTCTCGAGTGTCCTGGGTGACGCCATCGTCGATATCGTCTTCGGTGACATCGAGGCCGGCGTCCTGTAAGGCGGATGCGAACTCGGCGTGGGTAACGTCCTGGCTAAAGATCTCTGCAGTGTGTTGGTTGTTATCTTCGTCGAAGCGAACCTGGACGTCTCTGGTGCCGATATCAGCGTCCTCGTACTCGTACTCAATGAGTGCCGAGGAGACCTCGTGTTCGGTCCCAGGTTCAATTTCTAAGTTATCGGCCGTCATTCCGACTGGTGGCGCGGCCACCCGGGTCCCGCCTTCGAGACCGAGTCCGAACTCCAAGTTAGTTGGGCCCTGCTCGATCTGTGCGTCCTCGTCGGCGATCGTCTGTTCGGCGATGATCCCGCCGGGATAAAACAGCGCCAAAAGCGCAAAGCCGACAAAGGAGACGATCATGATGAGTCGCCAGTGGGTTTTGACGAACGCGATCGGACCCATTAGCGTTTCACCCCGTGGAATTTGTACCAGCGAAGCATGCTCAGGTTCAGTAGGTAGGTGTTCATCAGGTCGGCTGCGAGTCCGACAAAGAGGATGATCCCGATCGATGCCAACAATCCGATGCCGAAGAGATATCCCGAGATACCCATAACAAGCATCGCGACCATCGCCGTTACTGTCATCGTTATTCCTGTCTGCATTGCCCGGTGGGAGCTCTCGTAGAAATCACCCTCCCGACGCAGCACGTGATTGTTCAAAAGGATGTCCGAGTCCACCGAATAGCCGATCAACATCAATAACGCAGCGACAGTACCGAGTGAGAGTTGGATGCCGACGATCGACATGAACGCAAGCGGGATCACGATGTCCGAAAACGCCGAGACGACGATCGCGATCGAGGGCACGAACGTCCGAAACAGGACAAAGGCGATGACGCTCATGCCAAGAAACGCGACCGCAAGACCAAGCAATGCAGTCTGTTGGGACTGTTCAGCAAAGCCTGGTGAGGCCGTCGATTCTTGCTGGATGATCGATGCGTCACCATCCTGTTGTAAGTTCGCTTCAGCCTGGTCAGTCAACCCCTGTATCTGGTCCTGCTCGATTCCAGCGAACTGGACGATGTACTGGTTTTGGGCGTCAGGTGACTGTGCAGACTGAATCGAATCCGGTTCGACGTCGAACGCCTGTTGAATCTCCTCTTCGGAGGAGGTCGTCTGGATGGTCAACTCCGCGCCGCCGGCGAAGTCCATTCCAAGCGGTACCGGCGTGCCAGAAATCAGAAACGAGCCGCTCAACACGACCAGTGCGACCGCGAGGATCGCAAGCGGCACTGCCGCGAGTTGGCGGTTGCTGTACCGGGTGTAATTAATCTCCGGTACGTCGAAATACCCCATGTACCCGATCACTGGGGATCATCCAAAGTAAGCCTTCTCAATTTCTACAGCATGTTTCGGAGAGAATTTAACTGCAAAATAGTGTGTGTCGTCGTTTCTTACATACCGAAAATACCCATCAGAGAGCCTATTCGGTCAAAATGACCCAGAGAACAGCTGTCAGAATCGCCTGATTGTGTCTCAATCCGGTAGATACCGAACGCTTACCACGCCGTCGTCGGTCGAATAACGGACCTCGACCCGGACGGCCTCGAGTCGGGCCGCACGCGCTAGCGTCTCCTCGTCTGCGAGAACGTCCGCCACGGCCGCCTCGACGTCCTCGCCACCTAACGGGAGAACGTGGATCTCGCCAGTTCCGGCCCGTTCCTCTCGGACCACCTCACCGAGAGCCGCCTCGCTGGCAAGCTCCGTTGCGTGTTGGGTCGGCTCGAGATCGCTGTCGACCAGTTCGATCGAGCGTCGATCCTCGAGGTCGACGACCTGCCAGGTGACCTCGAGCGGTGGCTCGGGGGAAACGGTGGCCTCTAAGACGTCGTGGACCTCGAGGCCGGGATTCGATCCCAGGGTGTGGACCTGTGCAGTCTCGACGTCGCGGATGACGGCCGACTCGGCTTCGGCGTGAGTGACGACGAACGTTCCTGTCTGTTCGGTCATAACTGGTTGTAGGGACGGAGTTGCTTTCGCGGTTTCGACTCACAGCGGTTTTGGGAATCGGTTGTGGGCGAATGACAGAACGCCTTTATTCCAGGCCAGTGGCTGTTCTGGCATGGACATCGATATCGGCAACGCACTCGCGGATGTCGCCTCACCAGGTATCTCGAGGGCCTCCCTCGAGCGACTCGACGAGCAGGTTGGGGCCGCCCACGAGCGCATCGAAGCGGGCATGGATGCGGGCGAACACGGCTACGAAGCGCTGAACTTACCAGCGAAAACCGACCCCGACGCGATTCGCGCGGCGGTCGAACCGGTCGCCGACAGCGAGGCCCTGATCACCGTCGGCATCGGCGGCAGCGCACTGGGTGCGGCAACGATCGTCGACGCCCTCGAGGGAGACGGCACCGAAACTGTCTTCCTCGATAACGTCGATCCCGTCTGGGTCTCGAACCACCTTGCGGATCTACCCTTAGCGGAGACGGCGATCAACGTCGTCTCCCGCTCGGGAACGACCGCCGAAACGCTTGCGAACTTTCTGGTCGTTCGTGAAGCCTTCGAGGAGGCTGGCGTCGACTGGACCGAACGGACAGTCGTCACCACCGGTGACTCCGGACCGCTTGCCGACCTCGCCGAGCGCCATGACTTGCCTAGACTCGCCGTTCCAGATGGCGTCCCTGGCCGGTTCTCGGCGCTGTCGGCCGTTGGGCTCGTCGCCGCCGCCGTCTGTGACATCGACATCGAGGCAATCCTCGAGGGCGCAGCCGCCGAAGCCGACACGCTCGAGGGGTCGCTGTTTTCGTCTCCGGCTTATGCCTACGGCGCGACGGCGTACGCCCTCGACCAACGTGGGGCGTCGGTCAACGCGATGATGCCCTACGTCGAATCCCTCGAGACATTTGCCGAGTGGTTCGCCCAGTTGTGGGCCGAAAGTCTCGGCAAGGACGACCTCGGCCAGACCCCGGTTCGGGCCCTCGGGGCGACCGACCAACACTCTCAGTTGCAACTGTACCGTGCCGGACCGCGTGATAAACTGACGACGTTCGTCACTGCTCGTGATGGCGACGACCAGCCGATTCCCGACACCGACGTGGAGGATCTGGCCTATCTTGGTGATGCCACCCTCGGTGAACTGTTAGATGCCGAGTTCGAAGCGACCGAGGCCAGTCTGGCCGCCGCCGGCCGCCCGAACGTCCGCCTCGAACTCGAGTCCGTCGATGCCTACGAACTCGGCGGGCTATTGTATGCGATGGAAGCAGCCTGCGTACTGGCTGGCGAACTCTACGGTGTCAACACGTTCGAACAACCTGCCGTCGAGTGGGCGAAAAAGGCAACCCGTGGCCTGCTGGGTGGCGGTGACTTCGAGGAAGCAAACGCCGTCGCTGAAAAGACCGAACTCCGAATCGAACGCTGAGCGGAGATCCGGCTGTCTTCTACCCGCGGGCTCGAGCAGCCAGAGTTGCCAACCGAGAGCGGAGGGTCTATGGGTTCACAGTCGAACACTCGAGCAATGACAGCACCGGCACCGGCCGAGAACGACCCGGCGGGCTCCGATGGGGTTTCTACCATCGGGCTTGCGCTCTCGACCGTGACGCTGATCGCAGTCGCCGTTCCCGTCACTCAGGGTCTTGCCGACCCCGCCGTCTGGCTCGCAGCGTCGTTTGCACTCATCGCTACGGCAACCTTCGTCGCCCGCCGGTACGAACTGTTCGAGCCCCTGTTTGGTGGTCCCCTGGCAGCCGCCTCGAGCGGACTCGTCGTCGTCCTGTCGGGATATGCACTCACCCAGCACGTCTTCGGATCGGTCACCGTTCCCGGCCTCGGGTGGTCGATCCCGTTTTTCTTCGTGGCATTTCTCGGCGGAGCGGCTGCCGTCTCAGTGGGTGTCGCAGACGCTGCCGGTATCGGAATTTTCGGCCTCAGACAGCGGACAGCACGCTTTCTCGAGATGATCGGCGTCGGCCTGCTCGGCCTGGTCGGGATGTTCGTTGCGACCCGACTGCTTTCGGTTCCGGCCGGTGCCCTCCTCGGCGAACTCTCGATGCTGCAGTGGCAGGTCGTCCAGTATCTCGGCTTCGCACTCGGGATAGGCGCAGTTGCAGTCGGCTATCTCGCCCTCCGGGAGTATGGACTCTCCTACATCGACCTCGAGATGCCGTCGGTTCGGTCGATCGGCTGGATGGTCGGTGGCCTCGGTGTGCTGTTTGGCGTTCTCTTTGGCGGNTCGATGGTGATGGCGGCTGCGGGCGTCGAGACCGCAGGCCACGGCACCGTCGAAGGCGTCGAACAGAACGCCGAACTGCTGGCCGTGATCATCCCTGCCTCGCTTTTGATCATCGGGCCGTTCGAAGAACTGCTCTACCGAAACGTCATCCAGAAATCGCTCTACGAGACGTTTTCACGCTATGGATCGGTCGTCGTCACGAGCGTCGTCTTCGCGCTGGTCCACGTTCTCGCGTATGCGACCGCCGGCCCCGGACAGATCCTTGCGGCCCTCTCGATGATCTTCGTGCTCTCGATCGTCCTTGGCGTGATTTATGAGCGAACGGAGAATCTACTCGTCCCCGCTGTCGTCCACGGCGTGTTCAACGCAGTCCAGTTTTCGTCGTTGTATCTCCAGCTATGACGGATTTTTCCGTGCCAGATCCGTCCCACAGATCGGACAGCGCTCTTTGTGTTCCTCGAACTCCCGACCACAGCCCTGACACTGATACAGCCAGTGGCGTTGTTCGTCGATTCCCTCTCGAGCGATCACTTCGACATCGACGGAGAGTTTCTCGGCGACGTTTTGCATCGCATAGTCGTCGGTGACGAGCGTTCCATCGAGTTCGAAACTCGCGGCGACGAGGCGAACGTCGGTTTCAGAAAGTACCTCGAGGTCGCCCGACTCGCGGGCCGCACGATTGACTTTTTCGATGGTGTCGTCGTCCGGAATGTGGATGTACATTCCCGACCCCTCCATCGCATCGTAGCGATAGGCGCTTTCGTCCTCGAGTTCCTCGCGGACGAGTGGGATGGTTGCAGTCTGTGCTGTCGTATGAAAGTCGTGGATAAAAGCCGAGGAATCGAGGACGTACATACCGTTAGCGTTTGACGACGATGTAATCTTTGACCGCCTGGACACGGTGGACAGGAACGCGGAACCGACCCTGTTCGTCGACGTCGAAATCGATCGCGTGTGTTGGGACGTTCTCGTCCGGATCGACGATGAGGTCGTGAAGTTTGCCGGATTTGACGTTCATCGTGATGTTGTGTAACAGTCCCAGTTCCGTTCCGTCCGAACCCATGACGGATTTATCCGAGAGGTTCTCGGCGAGTATGTTGCTCATGCTAGCCCGTACTGACTAATAGGTATTAAAAAGCACGGGGTCTTCAGACTGCTATTAAAAACCACGAGGAAATCGGATCCAGAGTGGCCGACCCCACGCCACGAGCGTGACGATGGGTTTAACTACTGGCCTGCGGACGGACTAGATAAGACCTTTTGGGTGGTTCACTCATGTCGGATACGGATACGCGCGACCCCACATCTCTCAGGACCCCGATCGTCGCTGTCCTCGGACACGTCGATCACGGCAAGACCAGTCTCCTCGATAAAATACGCGGCTCTGCAGTCATCGAGGGCGAAGCAGGCGCTATTACCCAACACATTGGCGCTACGGCCGTCCCACTCGAGACCGTCTCCTCGATTGCGGGCGAACTCGTCGACCCCGAGGACTTCGATTTGCCCGGTTTGCTCTTCATTGACACGCCCGGACACCACTCGTTTACGACGCTTCGCTCCCGCGGTGGCGCACTCGCTGATATCGCCATCCTCGTCGTCGACGTCAACGACGGTTTTCAGCCCCAGACCCTCGAGGCCTTAGACATCCTCAAACGCTCCCAGACGCCGTTCATCGTCGCGGCGAACAAGGTCGACACCGTCCCCGGCTGGAATCCAACCGAAGACTCCCCGATCATGGGCACCTACGAGTCTCAATCGGATCGCGTCCGCTCGAGACTCGATGAAAGTCTGTATGAGATCATCGGCAACCTCTCGGATGAGGGCTTTTCGGCCGATCTCTACTGGCGAGTCCAGAACTTCCAGCGAAACGTCGGTGTCGTTCCCGTCTCGGCGATGACTGGCGAGGGTGTCCCCGACTTGCTCGCGGTGATGATGGGCCTCTCCCAGCGATACATGAAAGAGGAGATGGAAATCGACGTCGCCGGCCCGGGTGTCGGCACGGTGTTAGAAGTCAAAGAGGAGAAAGGGTTCGGGACCACCATCGACACCGTCCTCTACGATGGGACGATTCGGGCGGACGATACGATCGTCGTCGGTGGACAGAACGACCCGATCGTCACGGAGGTTCGAGCGCTCCTCCAACCGCGCCCGCTTGCCGAAATCCGCACCGAGAGTCGGTTCGAAAAAGTCGAGGAAGTTGGCGCAGCAGCGGGTATCAAAGTCGCCGCCCCCGAGCTAGACGACGCGATGGCCGGCGCACCCGTCCGGGTCGTCCGCAACCGCGACAGCGCGGATGTTATCGCCGAAGTCCGGGCCGAACTCGCCGACATCGCCGTCGACACCGAAGAAGACGGCGTCGTCGTCAAAGCCGACACCTTAGGCAGTCTCGAGGCGATGGCCGACGCCCTAGACGAAGCGGAGGTGCCGATCGTCCGTGCCGAAGTCGGCGATATCGCCCCGCGGGACATCTCGATTGCCTCGACAGCTGAGGATCCAAAACAGCAGGCGATTCTCGGATTTAGCGTCGACGTTCTCGGCGATGCCGAACGCCGCGCCGAAATGGACGATGTCACGCTCTTTACCGACGACGTCATCTATCAGGTGATCGAAGAGTACGAAGATCACATCGAGGAGATCGAACGCGCCCAGCAGACGACGATCCTCGAGAACATCACCCGGCCCGCCCGGTTTCGTCTCCTGCCCGATCACGTGTTCCGCCAGAACGATCCCGCCGTCGTGGGTGTCGAGGTTTATTCGGGGACGCTCCAAAACAACAGTCAGGTCGTGAAATTCGACGGCAACGAACCCAACCGGGTCGGCCAGGTGAAAGGGATTCAAGAACAGGGCGAAGACGTCGACGAAGCCCGTGCCGGCGACCGGGTGTCGGTCGCCATCGATGGCCCAACCGTTGGCCGCCAGATCAAAGAAGACGACGTCCTCTGGACCGAACTCCCCGAAAAACACGCCAAGATCCTCGAACAGGAACTGAAAACGGAGATCCCCGGCGACGAACTCGAGGCGCTGAACATGTATTTAGAGAAACAGCGCAAACGCGACCCCTTCTGGGGCAAGTAATCCAGCTATACTGAGCGTATGCGGCGGTGACAGTGGCGGGCGTTTATATCCTCGGTCGTGATAGCGCCGGTCTATGTACGAGCTACCGCTTCAATTCGGCGGGCGTGACTTTCTGTACTGGGCGCTCGTCTTTTTTGTTCTCGCCGTGCTTTCTGCGGCCGTCGGTGCACGCGACGTCGCGGGCGTCTCGATGGAGATTGCACGGATCTTCGTGTTGGTTTTTGTCCTGCTCGCGATCGTGGCGCTTTTGTTGTAGCTCTCTCCGGGCGAGCGAGTCGGTCCGAACGAAACCGGATTCGGTTTCGCCCAACAGTAAACAACTATCATGATAGACGCCGTACTAGTGGGATAGAGCTTACCATGACAACAATCGGCGGTTTTCAGGACAACGTCGCGCGAATCGACCTCTCGTCGGAGTCGGTCGCCTACGAGTCGATCGACGAGGAGGATGCAAAGAAGTATATCGGCGCTCGTGGCCTCGGCGTAAAATACGTCTTCGAGCAGGGTCCAGACGTCGATCCGCTCGACCCTGAGAACTTGCTCGCGTTTATGAACGGCCCGCTCTCAGGGACGCAGGTGACGATGAGCGGCCGGATCGCCGTCTGTACGAAGTCACCACTGACGGGGACGGTCACCGACAGCCACCACGGCGGCTGGTCCGGTGCCCGACTGAAATGGGCCGGCTTCGACGGCTTGCTCTTCGAAGGCCAGGCCGACGACCCCGTCTACGCCTACATCGAAGACGGCGAGGTCGAACTCCGGGATGCCTCCCATCTCTGGGGGTGTGGCTTCCACGAGACGCGCGAGACGATCGAGGAGGAACTCGAGGGTGCCTACGGCAAGAACCTCTCGATCATGGGGATTGGTCCCGGCGGCGAGAACCAGGTTCGGTATGCCTGTATCATGAACGAAGACGACCGGGCCTCGGGCCGTGGCGGGACGGGGTGTGTCATGGGCTCGAAGAACCTGAAAGCGGTCGTCGT
>SL_4KL_010_BRINEDRAFT_10002398_pt1 | contig 10584 bp, 14 predicted proteins | sample SodLak_010_BRINE_2_FD_10664 | JGI IMG/M metagenome (IMG submission 10664) | reverse complement strand
CGGGCTGTCTCGCCGGTTATCGGCGTAATTCTGATGGTCGCAATTACGGTGATTCTGGCTGCTGTTATCGCTGCCTTCGTGCTGGATTTGGGACCAGGTGACGCGGCTCCACAAGCGCAAGTGAGTTTTAGCGAAAACCCTGAATTCGACGCACAGAATCCAGGCGAACCCGAAATTGGTAACATCTCACACGATGGTGGTGACGCCTGGCAGTTGGATGATATTACGGTTATCATCGAAACTGACGACGACGAGACTGCCGAACTAACCGCACCTAATGATTTTGAGGACGAAGTCAGCGGTGGCGATGAAATCGAAATCGAGGATTTTGAAGATGAGGACACGTTCGAGGTCGGCAATTCTGCCACCGTCCAAATCAAGGACGATAACGCAATCCAAACCGAGCAGGGCTACGAACTCACGGTCATCCACGAACCCAGTGACTCGATTATCTTCGAGTTCGAGGGTACTACTCCGGACAACTAACCCAACCCACCCTTTGTATTGAGCGACCATCCCTACTCGAGTGACTGACTGTCGGTTCATATCGATGGGTGTCGGTTCTCCCCGATGGTCACACTCCAACCGGGGATAGTATACAGGAACGCCATAGTAACAGACCCACTGGCAGCGTTCGTCGCCCTCGAGAGTGGCCTATCGGTCGACGCCCCAAAGTTATTGATTTAGTGACAAAATCGAGTAGGTATATATGTCCTGCAGACTGTATAGTTGAGATACGGCACAGAGACTCGAGTCCGTCATACGGGTTGCTGTACCGAGTTACCGATCCCCGAACGTGTCGCGGTTGGACCGGAACTGACGGACAGCGATCCGTATCAGTGGGAGTGAGCCGCTCCCGTCGATGGCGATCAACTCTAAAACCATATGACTGACAGCAACCAACACACGCACACCTCAGTCGATGAGCGTGCCCTTTCACCAGTCGTCGGTGTCTCGGTGCTGATCTCGCTGACAGTGGTCTTGATGGCCACCATCGGCGTGTTCGTCCTCGGGGGCGTCCCAGGTGATCCACAACCGAACGCCGAACTCGTCTACCAGCACAACGACTCCGACAGTGACGAGTTCGGGGTTATCGGCCACGCAAGGGGCGATACCATCTCCGGAGACACACTTGTCGTCCAGATCGACGGCGATATCACGGCTGAACTCACCCCAGGCAACGGCTATCAGGATGGCGGCCTCGAGCTTGATCCACCACCGGAAGACAACATTGCCCCTGGCGATACGATCAATATCACGGATGACAGCGCCGACGAGTACGAACTGGTGGTCATCCACGAGCCAACCAATTCGGTACTTCTCGAGGCCAGTTCCTGACCTCGAGGGCAGCATATCGGAGACGGGGCGACAAGCCGAGTCGAAGCGTGCCTCTGACTGACGGTGGTCGACTCGGTATATTGGTGTTGATTGCTTGTTATATTAAGCCCACAGGCTGCCTAGTTAGGTCGTTTCTAATCGATTCGGGCCGCGTATGCTTTGTACACAACAAGTGAGACCGTTGAACGACTACCGAGCAGTCGCTCGTGCTCCCACGAGTGAACGAACGTAGTGACAGAACGAAGTGGGACCGCCGAGAATTGAACAGGTGCAAGACGGTCCGACTCGCTCCGCGGTCGCTCGTCGGCTGCGACTTGCGTGCTCAATCCTCGGCTTTTCCATAGTACTGCCGCTCACGAGTTTGTTCGCGCCAGAATATGGGACCGCCGAGAATTGAACTCGGGTCCTACGGACCCCATCCGCAGAGGATACCACTACCCCACGGTCCCGCATTCGAATCGACGGCCGTCTGCTGTTTAAGCGTGTCGTTTCGACATAGCGGAGCCGACCGTCTGGCCGATCATGCGTGGTCGCCACCGTATCGTCGCTTGACGGACTCACGGTCGAGTTTCGAGGGGCCACTCGTTGGGAGTTTCTCGACGAACTCGAGCGAACGCGGGTGTTTGAACCGGGCGAGTCGGTCGATGACGGCGGCTCGGTCGGGTGAGAGAGTCGCTCGTCGGCGGCTCCAGTCGCCGACCCACTCGTAAGGCGTTGGGCTCCAGTTCATACCCATTCGAGTGGTCGCTCGCTCTCGAGCGGTTCGGAACGGGCCTCGGGGAGAACCCGAGTTGCTCGCTTGCTCCGTGCAGTGATGGGTGGTAACATGGCATAGCGTACTCCGGCGGTCACAAAGTAGCCTGGTGGTCGAGTATCGCCGACCACTCGAGAACCGAGGCGATCGGAGCAGGATGTGTGCGACCGATCAGACGAGCACGCGCTCTAAGTCGACGACGGTTCCTGAGGTGCTATTGGGGTCGCCGACTAGCCGACCGAGACAGACAGCGGCCCCGTTCGGTGTATAACAGGAGACCAGCGCACCGTCGTCGATGTCGTCGTCGACCTCGAGAACGCCGGGAGCATAGACTGGGGCACCGTGTGCGACCTCGCGGGCGGCGGAGTCGGCGATTACGACCGCTGGGATGTCTTCGAGGATTCGTTCGGCTGGATCGACGACGTCATATAACATGTCGGGGTCGTCGTCTTCGACCCAGTAGGCGAGTGCGTCGAGAAATTCGTAGGCGCTGTAGAGGTCGGTGTCGTCGAACGGCGCGGTCTCGGTTCGGCGGAGATGGCCCATGTGACCGCCCGTTCCAAGGGCCAGCCCGAGGTCGTGACAGAGCTTGCGAACGTAGGTGCCGCTCTCACAGCGGATCCGTATCAGCAGTTTTCGACCCTCGCGGTCGAGTACCTCGAGGTCGTAGATCTCCCGGACCCGAAGCCGACGGGAGACGGCGCTTTTGCGGGGTGGTTTCTGGTAGATCGGTCCGTCGAACTCGGCGATGATCGATTCGGCGTCAGCGGGCACGCGGCCGTGGCACTCGAGGACGGCGACGTACTCCTTTCGGCCCTCGAGAAAGACGGGTGCGAGGCGGGTGGCGTCGCCGAGCATGACCGGCAGACAGCCGGTGACTTTCGGATCGAGGGTGCCCGCGTGGGCGGCCTGGTCGATGGAGACGTCGAGGCCGCGTTGGGTGAGGGTATCGATGACAGCGTCGCGAAGCCAGCCGCTTACCTGGTGAGAGGAGGGACCGGGCGGTTTGTCGAGATTGAGGACACCGAAGGTGAGCAACTCGGCGGGCGAGCGGTCCTCGGGTGGGCCACGGAGTGCCATTACAGATCGTACTCGAGGTCGACGGCTGCTTTCCCTTCGTCGCCGGTTCCGTTGTACTCCTCGACGGCCGTCACGAGCATATCGAGGACGGCGTCTGGCTCCCAGCGGGCCGTGTTGATCGAGAGATCGTAGATCGTCAGATCCCGGATGTCGATCCCGTAATATTCCTCATAGCGAAGGGCTTCACTTGCCTCTCTGGCCTGGGTTTCCTCGGTTGCCCGTTCGGGGTCTTTGCCCTCGCGATCGGCAATTCGACCGCCACGGACGCCAACCGGTGCGTCGAGCCAGAACCGAAAGTCGGCCTCCTCACCCGCCAGCCAGCCAGCAAGCCGGGACTCCAAGACGAGGTCATCTCCCTCGAGGGCGATCTCACGAAGCCGCCGGTCGAGGTCGCGGTCGATCTCGTCGTTTTCTTCCGCGAGTTTGTTGAACTCGAGGGGGGTGTAGCCACGTTCGTCGGCGACCTCCCTGAAGATATCACCGCCGCTTACGTGCTCGAGATCGAACGCGTCTGCGAGCAACGCCGCGGTCGTGCTCTTCCCGCTGCCTGGCGGGCCGGAGACGGTGAGTAACATATCCAATCTGCGACGTGGCTGGTAAAATGGGTTTTGATACGCCCGGGAGCGGACGAAATTCGGCCGTCGGCGGCGATCGGTCGGCTCCGACTGGACAATGTCGACGACGGTAGCTGTGAGTCTAACCCGGTAGCCACCACCATTTTCTGAATCAGAAAATACGGTGGGAGATCTATTATGTCGACGCTCGTCCGTTCGGGTGCGGCCACAGCCGGTATCTGTGCCCGACCGTCTGTGGACCGTGCCTCTAACCCGTCCGTCGACCATTTGCCCTCCCATCGCCCAACTTTTGATGGGGACGGTCAACTGAACATTCAAATTCGGTCGCGCCAAAGGATCGACGAATGCGCCTCGACGACTACATCGAGGAACTCGAGCCCGACGAGGAAGCCAAGCGACGCCGCCTTGCAAAGGAGAAATCCTACGCGATTACCGATCACATAGAGCGTTTCGAACGCAATTTCGAGCAGGCGCTCAGTGGCGAGACGCTCGTCGGCTCGACGTCGCCGTCGATTTTCGTCGGGCGATCGAACTATCCCGATATTCCCGTCGGCGTCCTCTCGCCGGTCGGCGACGAAGCGGCCGCAGCGGAGTACGTCACCGATGGCTCGTGGTACAACCAGGGGTATGGAATCGAGGACGTGCTGGGCCGTCGGACGGGGCTTTTGAACTCGAGCAAACCCACGAGCGTCGACTCACCTGCGATTGCGAGTCGTCTCGCTCCGTCGGTACACGATACCTGGGATGGCTTCGTCGGCGTCCAGCGTGAGGTTGCGATCGCTGGTCGTCCCGTAGACCTCGAGATCGGCCTCGATGGGAAACCCGACCTCGGTCTCGAGGCCGGCACGGACGTTGCAACACCACGGGGCCCCCGGGCAACCGCCAGCAACGCCGAGTTGCGCGAAAATCCCTACGTGCCCAAACCGGTCAAAAAGACTCTCGAGGACGACGACTGGCAGGCCCAGGGGGCGATGACCTACCTCTATCGGCGGGGATTCGACGTCTACGAGATCAACTCGATTCTCTCGGCTGGCGCGCTCGGAGAAGCCCGCCAACGCCGACTCGTCCCGACGCGGTGGTCGATCACTGCCGTCGACGACACGGTCGGCCAGTATCTCCGGGGGCGGATCCACAACGCCCCAAGCATCGATGAGGTACAGGTATGGGCCAACGAGTACATGGGCAATCGCTACTGGATCGTTCTCACACCGGGTCGCTGGGAGTTCGAACTCGTCGAGATCAAAGCCCCAGGCAGCATCTGGAACCCCGCCCAGGGCGAGGTCTGGCTTTCGAGTGCTGCGGAAGGCTACGAAGGTCGGACGAGTTACGTCGAGGAGACCGCTGGCGCATACTACGCCGCTCGGCTTGCCGTCTTAGAGCACCTCGAGTCAGTCGGTCGGCAGGCAAAGTGTCTGGTCTTACGTGAGATCTCAGACGAGTACTGGGCCCCTGTTGGCGTCTGGCAGGTTCGCGAAAGCGTTCGCAATGCCTTCGAGGGCCCACCCGGTGATGGGACAGACGCGCGAGCGGATCTGGCTGGCCGCTACGGCGAGGCCGGAAGTTTTCACGAGGCCGTTTCACAGATCACGACGCAGCTGCCGATCTCCTTCGACAGACTTCGACGGAAATCGGAACTCGCCGCGGGTGTCCAGTCCAGTCTGGATGCGTTTGGCGGCCGGTCCTGAGTTCCGGGGAGAAACCCTTTCGGCAGTTCCGCCCGTCCGGTCGAGTAATGATCGTTGCCGCTATCCCACCGGATATCATCACGCTCGTTGCCGCGTTGTTCTTGCTGATCGGCGTCCCGGCAATTCTCTTCGCGGGGCTTTTGTTGTATACTGGCTATGTCCGCTACGACGCAGAACAGTATCTCGAGGCCCTCGAGAACGCCGAACGCGAGGCAGACGAGAACCAACCACCGCTCGAGGCAGACGAAGACGAACCGACGGGAGCTCGAGACACGGATCGGTAACAGAGCACGACGTGCTCGAGAGAACGTCCGCCGTCAGTTGGTGTCGACGCTCTCGAGGCGCTCGAAGGTTTCCTCAGTGAGATCGCCGGTCGTCTCGAGAATCTCGGCCCAGGCGTCGTTGTCGGGGGCCATCCCGAGCAGACGGGCGATTTTCATAATCGAGACGTGATAGACACGTTGGCGACCTGGCTTTTCTTCCCAGACGATCATATTGCAGGGAAAGAGTCCGCCGATTTGCATCGTCTCATCGAGTGCACGGTTTGCGATCTTGGGGTTACACGCGCCGAGAACGTAGTACGGATCGCGGTCGGCGTCGACTTTCTCGTTTAGCAACTCGGAGGGTGAGAACTCGACTGGGATACCGAAGCCGACCTCGAGACAGACTTCACGGACGTGTTCGATTGCCTCGTCGTGGTCCATCTCGAGGATGACTTCTTTCTCGCCGAACTCGTCGGGATCGATCTCCGCAGGGTCGATTGGAAGCGTCATGCTCGGTGTTGGGTTCCGTGCATCTTATATCGGTCGTTGGGTGTCTCGTAGTCACTGACGGTCAGTGGACACACAGTCGAGAGAGATCGGCGATGGGTATGTAACCCGTTTCAGCGAACGCTACGTGACCGAGACGTATTTGACGACACAGCGTGAACTCGGCTGCGATGGATGGATTGCAGTACGTCGCCGTTCGTAGCCTCCACGTCCTTGCGGCGGCGTTTCTCTTCGGTGGTCCCCTGGGAATGTGGCTTGCGTTTCGGACGGCTGAGGCGGTTCCGGTTCGACTACTGTCGTGGATCGAACTCCTTTTTTGGGGAGCCATCTCGGTGATCGTCTTTACCGGTCTGGGGAACCTCTCGGCGTTTGGCGTCCCCACCGTCGAGACGACTACCGGCGCGATTCTGGGGGTCAAGTTCGGGGCGATTGCGCTGTTGGTTGTTGGCTCTGTGCCCCGAACGTTCGTGGTGATTTATGCCGAGCAGGATGGCACAACAGTTCACAGCCGTGCTCTCGAGTGGGGCTATGGGCTGACGGCAGTCGGCGTCGCAGCAATCGTCTTCATTGCGGGGGTGCTCGTTCGTGGATAGACTGCTCGAGGTGGTGGCCGTCGGGACGAGTTCGCTCGTGCTTTCGGTGCTGGGCGTGCTTGGGTATAGTCACGCGACTGGGACACTTTCACGGACGTTTCCGGATATTGGGACGGCGTCTGCGACCCTGTTGTTCGCCTATCTGTGGCTGTTGACGCTCGTGGCGGCGAGTCAGGGGACCGTCGTCGGACTCGACTCGGCGCGGTGGTCCGGGCTGGTGGCTGATGCGGCGATGGTCGCCAGTGGGGTTACGCTCGTCTTTCTGACGGTTGCACTCGTCGTGGGATTCGTGACGCCGGTCACTGCGCCAATCGATCCGGCGACGGTTTCGGTGGCATGGCTGGTTGGTGGGGGCGTCGTCGGCGGTGGTTTGGCGGGAGCGCTGTTCGGGGTGTATTTCCTGTGCTGTGATCGACTTGCGGCGAGGCTGACACGCGGCGAGTAGTCGACTTACGGCACGCAGCGAGTACTACCAGACGACAGGAACGAGCCCCGGCCCTTTTAGCCGCTGGAACCCACCCAGGAGACGATGGGAAAAGACATCCACCCCGACAGGCGACAGTTTCTGGCACTCGCCAGTGTAAGTACGGCTGGCCTGGCTGGCTGTGCAGCGCTCGAGGGCCAGGAGGAAGGCGACGGTGGTCCTGACGCCGATGGACCCGACGCCAGCGGGCCGGAGTCGCCGGAGCTCGGTGGCGACACCCGGTCAGTTGCCCTCATTGTCCAGCCCAACCCAACTGCACTCCAGGAGGCACAGACCGAAGTCGTCACCGCACTCGAGGAAGACGAACTCACACAGGAAGAAGCCGAAGCGGAACTCGCCGAACAGGAACAGGAGTTGATCGAAACGGCGATCGCCGACGCCAGTGCCCGGATCGACGAGGTTGGTGCGGTCCACGCCGATACCGTCGAGGCCGAGGGGACGCTCTTGGTCGAAGGTGAGGCGGGCTCGATTCTCGATTTGCTCGAACAGCCCTCTGTTAGTGCAGTGTTAGAAGAAGAGCGGTTCGAACAGGCCCAACAACGCGCAGGTGGCGGTCCATCCAACGGACTCGAGGACCTTCCGGACGAACCCGACGAGGGGATGGAAACGGACCCTGAGGAGTAAGACTATCGACTACGTAGTGGTCCCTGAGGAGGACTGTCGACTACGTGCTTGGGAGGGAACTACTCTAGCTCTTCTGGCAGGGAGTGATCAACCTCCTCGTCGAATCCGCCAAAGATCGTCTCGGTCGTAATCAACGCCGAGCCCTCACCCTGTGTTACTTCCATCCTACGGTCGGTTCCATACAGCGTGTCTGTTTCGGTGTCGATGTAGGCGTAGTAGACGAACTCTTCGACGGAGGTCTGGACGTGTTGTTGCCCATCGACGCCTGCCAGTTCGTCGCGGGTGTCCTCGCTGACGTTCACTTCGAACATCGTCGTCTCCGTGCCGTCTATGATCTCGGTTCGGATCGGCTCACGGTCGGTGTGGGCGACCGTCTCGGCGGCGACCGCAAGGCGGTCGAGGTCGCTCCAGTGGTCGTCGATGTCGATCGGCGCTTCCTCCCAGTCACCGTCGTCGTTCGTATACTGGCGGTCCTCGAAGACGTACTGTTCTGACTCGCGTGTCTGTGGGCCGTCGCCGACGTCAGTTTGTGTCGTCATCCGTATGTGTGCACTTCGGTCGGTGCGGTCGATACTCCCCTCTGTGTCTGTCGACTCGTTTACCATCGGTGCCTGAAGCGTGCTGGTGGCTGTATACTGATAGCGGTCGAGGGCATCGGCGTTCTCTATGAGTGTCTCGTCGTCGACACTCGCGTCGTCGGATGTCCCTATCCCGCCCACACAACCGGCGAGGATCGTGACGATGGCAACGGCGATGGGCAGCGTCTGACTCGAGCGAAACACGGCTACGTCGTGAGTCGGTATCGGGGCTGGTAAAACGTTGCTTTCGGTCCCGGACAGTAAAATGTCAGAGGATCGTTTTTTCTCGGCACGTTCCCGTCATATGTGGGTGATCAAAGCCCGTTTGTCCAACCTGTCTGGAGTGACCCTGTATGTTTATAATGCAAGGTGCAAAAGTGGCGTCCGTATGGGTAGACGAAGACAAGGACTACTGCTGCTATTATGTGTCAGCGTTCTGGTGGTCGTCGCAAGCGGTGCTGTCCTCGCACAGGAGGACAACGAGACCGACGAGTTGCCGGTCGAGCCGCCGACGGACGAGCCACATCCTGGCTACGAATACATCCAGCAGGAAGCAGACACTGAAGAAAAGATAGAACTGGGAGAACAGCTGTACTTCGATCCGCGTATCTCGGAGACGGGGACGATTTCCTGTAACACCTGTCACAACGTAATGGAGGGTGGCGACGACAGCCGCCCGGTTGCGATGGGTGTCCACGGTGAAACCGGTCCGGTCTCCTCACCGACCGTCTGGAACTCCGGGTTCCACCACACGCAGTTCTGGGACGGCCGTGCAGATACGCTCGCAGAACAGGCTGAAGGACCGATCGTCGCCGACGTCGAGATGGGCATGCCCGACCACGAGGCGGCTCTCGACCGTATCCGGGCGGTCGACGACTACGTCGATTCCTACGAGGAAGTCTACGGCGACGAAGTCGAGTACGACGACCCCGAAGAACTCGTCAACTTAGAGCACACCACGGACGCGATTGCCGCCTACGAGCGAACGCTCGTGACGCCGGACAGTCCGTTCGATCAGTATCTCGAGGGTGACACCGACGCACTCGACGACCAGCAACTCGATGGCATGGAGACGTTCATGGAGCTTGGCTGTCAGAGCTGTCACTCCGGACCGATGTTCAGCGGTCAGTGGGACGAACCCGAATCCGGTGAGGGCGTCTACCAGCCACACCCGACGTTCGACGACAACCCACAGTGTGAAGAGTACATAGAGGAGTACGATCTGATGGACAACCCAGGTCGGATGGGTGTCACTGACGACGAAGCCGACGAGTTCATGTACAAGGTGCCGACGCTTCGAAACGTCGAACACACCGCGCCATACATGCACACTGGACAGGTTCCTGACCTAGAGGAGTCGATCCGTGTGATGTCGGCGTGTAACTTGGATGAAGATCCATCCGACGAGGAAGTCGAAGACGTTGCGGCGTTCCTGACGAGTCTGACCGGCGAATACCCAGACCAGGAGATGCCACGCCTTCCGAACCCAAGTGGGGAATCGATGATCCCGATGGACGCTGATGCCGAGTTCGAGGACATCGAAGAGGCACAGGACGATGATCCAAACGGCGAAGATGGTGACGACGGAATTCCCGGCATGACCCTCGGTGCGGCTGCACTGGGACTTGCAATCGCGACTGCAATCGCACTGATCGGCTACAGCCGACGACTCAACCAGTAACGGACGGGTGACCCGCCCTTCGTTTTTCGAACGATAATGCTTTCAGCAGGCGCTTCAAACGAAATTCAACGGATATCATGACCCCACGGAAAATTTTGACTATCGTCGTCCTTCTCGCCGTACTGGGGTTTGGCTACTACTCGATGAACGCAGCCCCCGTCTTGAGCGACCACGGCACCACCTACCAGGGTGGCCTCGAGTGGCACGAAGAGCCGGAAACTGCCCTCGCGGAGGCCGAGGCTGAGGACAAACCCGTGTTAGTCTACTACTGGACGACGTGGTGTACGTACTGTCAGGATTATGAGGATAACCACTACCAGGACGAAGAGATACGCGAGATACTCGATGAGTACGTCTTGCTCGCGATCAATCTCGATGATCCCGGCCCGGCGGTGAATATGGCGGCCGACCACGAGGCGAAC
>SL_4KL_010_BRINEDRAFT_10002396_pt1 | contig 10585 bp, 9 predicted proteins | sample SodLak_010_BRINE_2_FD_10664 | JGI IMG/M metagenome (IMG submission 10664) | reverse complement strand
TCACCGACAGCCCCATCGAATGAAGTCGCACGCCGAATACGCGGACGGGTGTCGGCGTGCGCTCGTTCTCCCAAACCTCATCACAGTCCACGTCTAACGTTTCTCTGAGCAGGTCTGCGAGTGTCATAGCCACCACTCAGTACAACCTGCTCACTTCTCAAATCCCCTGAACTAGACAGTGCCTTTTGAGTGTGTTGGTGTTACAGGAAAGGTATATGAGGGTATTCCCGACAGCGATTGTCAGATGTTCACGGTGGCATTCCGTCCTGCGGTTTTGACATTGCGGTGACTACTACATCGGCGAGACACAGTCGATGCTGTTGCGTTCCGACATCCGAGACGACGGCTAATCGGGCGCTGACACGGACTTCTGTCACACCAAGGGTTGGCGTTGTGATTTCGTCTGGGGCACAGTCTGTGCAGCGACAGCGGGCGAGATGCCAGCGTAGCGTCTCGACCGTTCGGTAGGCGTATACCGATACTTCGTCACCCTCACCCAACTGGGTGCCACAGCTACTGCACCGGATGTCGTGCGAGGGCAATCCAACACGAAACCCGGTGAACAGCTGTTCGAGCGGGGCAACGACGGCATGTTCACCAGTCGGTTGTTCCTCGCCGGTAACGTGTAGCCCACCGTCCGTTGTGATCGGCTCCATCACTGCTCACCCTCGCTGGTGTCGATGTCGCTTGGATACACCCGGACTGGCACGCTCGCGTGGTCGGCGGTGTCGTCACCGATAAACTCGCCGAGGGGCCCTGCCCACGTCGGTTCAGGATCGCGGCCAACAGCCTGCGTGAACAACTGCGCTAGACGAGTCCGTCGTCGAACGGTTGTTTTTTTCGAGAGTAACCTCGGATAGCGCCGGAGTGCAGACGATTAGGGACTACGATGAAATTCGCGCACCATTTCCAGAAACTCACCACTACGAAAGAGGCGGACAGCTGATTCGTAGTCGGTTCCAGTAATAACAGCAGATAACGCCTGCTCAGCTTTCCGATCATCGATAACAAGTCCGACTTCGTCGTATCCATAGCCGCCAAGCAATTGAACGAAGCAGCCAGCAAATGCGGGATCGGTTTTGCGGACGTCATCTCGTTCACGTTGTTCCAACTTCGCAAGCCACTCATGTGCCCGGTCCATCATCACACCTGCTTTTGGAGCGTCGTGGATACGAATCCCTTCGTCCAATGGCGGGAGTACTTCCAACGACTGTTGTTGTTGTGCCTCCGCAAGCCACCCGTTAACGCCGTATTCGTCTGCATCATCTGTTTTCAGTTCCTCCACGACATATGGGGAAAGGTATACGTGCTTCTCGGCTGCGGTCATATACTCGATGAAATCCGTTTTCGAAGATCCAGTTGTACCGAGTCCTATCAAGACGCTCGTATCGACGAGGAGGGCAACAGGCACTGGTTCGAACGGTGGAGTATCCACGAGTGACGGACGGGAAGTCATTCGTCGACGACGTAGGGGGTAGCTGCACCGTTTTGCGCATGGGTATCCTGTGCTAACTCGGGTGTGGATTCATCGACGGTGTGAAGCAAGGCAACAATCGGTTCGAGTGCCTGTGTAATCGCAATCGCTTCGACGGATGACAACTCCATCTCAACGCCGATACTCCGTCGACTGAGGTCACCATCGAGATAGGCTATAGTATACTCGACGGCCTCGACAAGTTTCGCTCTGCCGTGCCTATCGAGAAAGAGTTCAATGTCGTCAACCTGATTTTTCGCGCCGTATGCAGCGATAATCGTCGGTGTTACAGTGACTGTGCCGTCGCTCAAGCTCACGGTGAATTCGATTGGGTTGGTGACTAACTGGTTCGCCTTGCCGTCACTCGTGTCGTGGACGATTCCCAACTCTTTGAGACGTGTGACACGCTCGGATGTTGTACTCGCAGGGAGTTCCAACCGCGATGCGATGGCACTGTTCGTCGTCGGGCGGTTTAGAAGAATATCGGTGTAGACGCGCGCGAGGGCAGCCTCACCGAGTAACTCCGCGGCCGACAGAAACGACTGGGCGACTGCAACGGTGTTGTTCCTGTCATTCGGTGACGGTGGTTGACTTGTTCCCATCGTAATTCACGATACGCGAATTGTGAATAAATGTCTTGGGTTCGTGACGATTACGCTGGCGTCCCCTCCGGTGGTAAGGAGACAGCACTGACCGTCGATTCGGCAAGACACAGTTGGTGCTGTTGCGTGCCGACATCCGAGACGACGGTAACCGTGCACTGATACGGACTTTCGTCGTGCCGAGCGTCGGCGTTGCGATCTCGTCTGGAGCACAGTCTGGACAGCGAGCGAGATGCCAGCGTGCTCGGCGGTGTCGTCACCGATGAACTCGCCGAGGGACCCTGCCCACGCCGGGTCAGGAGCACGAACCACCGCCTGTGTGAACAACTGCGTCTGAGCGCATGAAACCGTACCCGCAAATCAGGTAGCCAATACCGGAATGTCGATATGACTTGCTCAGGGTAACAAATCTGTGTCAACAAACGCCGAGCAATCAACTGGAATGCCACTCCACGCTGCTTGCACAGCTTGATACCCTGTCCAGCCTTCCGCTGTTAACAGTGCACCTGTCGTTTCACAGAATTCGGCTTTGGAGATAATGTCATTGTCATATAGGATATAAAAGAGGAAAGGCGGTGCAAGTACCCGGATATCGTACTCGTTTTCCTGAATTGTTCGCCGGAGTGAACGGCGACCATCTGCATCCATCATGATCACAGATTCGACACTCTCCGGTTTTTGAACTACCTCTTGTCGAAGTGATTGCTCACCGGCGTCAGACCCGTGTGGTCGAGGAACGGTTGTGATACGTGTGAGTGGGACCTGATCATCTTCGAGTGCTTCCAATGCGTGTTTGCTTCCGTAGTGGAGACGATGTTCGCGACTGCCCTCGGGAGCAGTTTCGCGTGTTTCCCGACAATGCCGTTTGAGTTCGTGCTCACAGACGTTTGTTGTTGTCAATCCAACGTGGTCAATCAGCGTGTCCCAGAGTTTGCTGTTGGCAACGGCGATGAGCGCATCGGTGTCGACAAGAATCGGATACCGAGGTTGGCTACTACTCATCGATCAAATACTGGCTTGTATCCTCCGCGGCCGCCGAACGGAAAGCCTCGGTATCTTCCTGTATGAGTTCGAAGTCGTTCCCGAGCAGAAGTCGGGTTGCATCTTCGGAGAGTTCGTCTCGCTTGTACTGTTCATAAATCCCAATTTTGTCCTCATCTGTCATTGATCGATGGAGCATCTCGGTGAGCCCCTCCCGTGCGAGTTCGCTGATGTTGATACCGCCGAGGTGAACGGTATCAAGCGCCGTTGCCGCCTCCTTGAGAGGGCCTGCTCTGAATTTAATTGTGTCCTCGTATGACTCCTTGCTCATGTTGCTAGCTACGTTCTCGTGTTATAAACGTGTTCCCCAGTGTGTGAACAAACGGGCACATGTGTTATGGAGATGCTCCGTCCTTTGGCGAGGAGGACGTCACGACAACGGGCTCAGTGAGACACAACCGATGCTGTTGTGTTCCTGCATCCGAGATGACGGCCAATCGTGCACTGACATGGGCTTCTGTCGCACCAAGCGTCGGCGTTGTAATTTCGCCGGGTGCACAGTCTGGACACCGACAGCGGGCGAGATGCCAGCGTGGCGTCTCCACCGTCCGGTAAGCGTACACGGAAACGCGATCCCCTTCGCCCAGTTGGGTGCCACAACTACAGCAGCGGACGTCGAGCGAAGGCAACCCAACCCGAAGCCCGGTGAATAGCTGTTCGAGCGGGGCAACGACGGCGTGCTCACCAGTCGGCTGTTCCTCGCCAGTAACGTGCAGGCCGCCATCTGTCGTGATCGGTTCCATTACTGCTCACCCCCGCTGGTGTCGATGTCACTTGGATAGATCCGGACTGGCACGTTCGCGTGGTCTCCATCTTCGTCACCGATGAACTCGACGAGGGGCCCTGCCCACGCCGGGTCAGGATCGCGGCCAACAGCCTGTGTGAACAGTCGTGCCCAGACTGGGCCGTCGTCGAGGCGCTCGCTGTCTGCTGGTGTAACTTCGAACAGCGCCGTACTACAGACGACGACTGTCAACAACTTCGAACGGGAGATGGCGACGAGCAATCGCCGCGGATTCAGGATGAACTGTTCCTCCTTGCGAGCGAATCCTGGATCTGACACTGTCGCAGAGACGGCAATGACGTCGCGCTCGCCGCCCTGATACTTTTCGACGGTGTTGGCTTGCACAGTGTCTGGCAGGACAGCATCGAGTGCGCCTCGCTGGGCGTTGTGTGGTGTGACGACACCAACGCTCAGTCGATCACGTGCAGTGACTGGACTGTCGTCTGTCTGGGTGTTTGTCGTCCTCGTGTCGGGAGTCGGTCCCTCGCCGAGGGGTTCGCTTGTGCCCCCATCCGGCTGTGGTGGCTGTTCGTGGGGCAGAGCCGTCGTGAGTGCGTCGACGAGCGCCGTTTCGATCGGGTTCACCATCGTGTGCCCGCGGTCGTCGTAACAGACGAAGACCAGCGACGAGCCAGCCTCGAAGACGGCCTGTTGGCCTGCCGTGGTCGAGTCGATGCTCTCGGTCGGGAGTGGTCGTGACTTGGCGGCCGTCAGGGCAATGCCATCCTCACGGTACTGGAACTGTGTGAGCAGGTGGGCGAGTTCTTCGTCGAACCGGTAGGATTCTGTGAGTTGCTCGATGTGGAGTTGGTTGGCTGGCTCGCTGGCGCCGTGTCCGGTCATCGGTTGTCCTCCGTGGGCTCACTGTCTTTCCCGGCATTGCAACCGAAGAAAACACGCTGGTGGCCACCGTCTGTGGAGTGCGTTGCAGTCGTTCCGGCGAGTGCCTGGACGTACTCGAGTGCGGAGCGATACGCGCCTGTTTCTGTGACTGGGCGGCGTCGTGTGTTTTCCCAGTCCACAGCGGAGACAGTCGCCAGTTGGCGGTGGTCGCCGACGAGCAGTGTCTGGCCATCGGGTGTGAGCGCACTCGTAGCGAGGAAGAGTCGCGGCAGGTCGAGCATGCTGGCTTCGTCGAGACAGACAACATCGGCCAGGCCGGGTTCGTGTCGCATCGCTGCCGGGGCGGATGTGCCATCGATCGCTGGACACCAGTCGGCGATGATCCCGAGTGTGCGATACAGCGTCGCCGGCGTGGCGAAGAGGAGTCGCTGTGTTGGCTCGTCCTGCGTGATTGCCTCCCCGATCTCACGAATCACATCCGTACCAGTGGGGTCGTGATAGGCCGCGTAGGTGACTGCCGTTCGTGTGGCGTCGGTATCTGCCCGCAGTGTGTCGGCCGGCAGTGGCGTCGGCGTGATACGAACGAGTTCGAGATCTGGTAGTCCCGACGTGGCGGCTCGCCAACTGTCGAGACAATCGACGACACTAGCGAGGATGGCATCGACAGCGTCGTGAGACGGTGCGACGACGACGCCAGTGAATGGTTCGTCGTGCTGGGCGCGTGCATACGCACGAGCGAGTAGTGCTGGTGCGGCTGCCCCGCTGGTTTTGCCCGTGCCCGGCGGGCCCTGGAGCGGAACGAGCGGGCGGTCGACCGCCTCGATGAATCGTTGCTGGGCGTCGTTTGGCGTGAGGCAAGCCTCGTGGGTCTGGAGTTGCTCGCAAAAGGCCTCGATTGTGTCTGGGTCGGCGACGGTGGTCGTCGGCTGGTCGTCTGTCTCGTGCATCGTCTGGAGGCGTTGCCAGAGTTGGTTGTGTTCGATCGTCTCGGGACGGAGCGCCCGGTCAGCCTTCGGTGCACCGAGATTATCGACCATCGGGTCCAGCATGTACACCTCACCCGTGTCGACCCCGACCGGTGGGCGATTGGCGATATAGCCGTCACGGGCACGTGGTGGCTGGCCTTCGTCGGCGAGGTTGCTGCCAGCCGGACACTCCCAACCACAGTGATCGACGCGGAAGCTGCTGCCGTGTTGGAGAAAGCGGTTGGGGAGTGCTGTGAGCGTAATCTCCCCGGCGGCGAGGTCGAGTTGGGTGACGAACACTGGTGGCGAGTGTTTCGTGGCTTCGGGATCGTCGACGGTCGGTTCGAGGGGTGGCTGGGTGGTGGGCGTATCGTCTGGTGTGGCTGGTGCTGTGAGGCGAGTCAGGACGCGCCAGCTACCACTGCTCGTGCCGTCCGTGCTGCGGAGGCGGGCCTGCTGTGCCACCTGTGTGGCCGTTGGCTCGTCGAACAGTTCATCGTAGGCGAGGTCGGCAGTGATTGTCAGCATGCCGTCCTCGTCGACTGCGTAGTCGGTACAGCGAATCGGCATCGATCGCCCGCTGCGAGCCCGTTCGCGTAATGACGACCGGTAGTGATCGACTGTCGCCTCGCGGGCGGCCCCGAACTCCATGTGGAGATAATCCCGCGCTGCGTCTGGCAGGGACGTGACTGGTGGTTCGAAGTTCGCTAGTTCGGTTGCATCGATCGGTTGCTTCGGGTGATACGCATCCTTGTACGGAATCGCCTCGATGAGTCGCTGCAGGCTGTAGCCAATCCGTTCGACGAGTAACTCGACGTCTGCCCGCTGGAGTGGCTCTTCTCTGTCGTTGGTTCGGTAATAGAATCGGCCGATCTCCTTGAGGTAGAGGCTCCGATGCTCGTCGTCGATGGCCCACTCCTCGACGACGGCTGGGTTGAGTCGTGGCTCGTCGTCGCCGGGCTGTTTCGGGACAGCGGCCCAGATGTACTCTAGTGGGAACTGGGCACCGCTTCGCTTGCGGATTCGGTACCAGCCGTCGGGTTCGGGATGGTCGGCGTCGACAATGTCGGCGGCTGGCCCCTCGGCGAGGGGCCCGCGGGCCAGGTGCAAGCGAATCCCGGGATCGTCCGTGAGGTATGGGACAGCGTCGGCGAGAAACTGCTCGTCGAAGATTGCCCGCAGCGGTGGGTCGTCGGGGCGTGCATCCAGTGGATCGAAGGTGTCGATGGTCCAGGACGCATCGAACTGGTCGACGACGCTCAACAGTCCTTGGGAAGGGGATTGTAACGCGAAGTGATCGTCGATCACGGGCTGGACGGCCGTGACCATGGACTGGTCAACTTCTGTCTGGCCGTCGTCGGTAAGACTGAAGAGAGCACGCAGCGCCCGCGCGTGGTTGAGGGAGTCGGTGTGGCGTTCGAGTGCCTCGGTGAGCGCATCGAGTTCGTAGTTGCTGTATGTGTAGCAGTGCAGGACTGCCTGCTCGGGCTCACCGAGTGCCGTTGCGACGTTCTCGATTGCGTCGAACAGTTGTTGCAGGAAGCGTTCGAAGAGATCCGCTTCGACCGCAGCGGCTGTCGTGTCCTCATCCGGGACTGCATCGATCACCTCGCCGATCGTGATGTACTCTTCGTGCTCGTCGGCGGTGATACAGGCGCCAAGCGCAGCGATCCGGTTAATTGCTGAGTCCGGCCGGACGAACAGTGCGACGTGGATCAGTTCGCCGGGGTCGGCACTGTCGATGTTGCTCCAGCCATCGCAGCGGTCGTCAGGTAAGGGTACCCAGTCGTTGCCCGGAATCGCCGGTGGGTAGTTGGCTGCCGGGTACTCGGGTTCGATTTGGCCGTACAGTGCCTGTGCACGCAGGATGAGTTCGTGGATCGGGAACGGCAGTGTCTCTTCGAGTGTGCGTTGCAGATCAGGGTCGATGGTGAGTTGTGGTGGGTCGTCCATCGGTGCGGTGTCTGTCTGTGGTGGCGCCAGTGTTGCCACGTCGTGGAGACTGGTGAGTCCCGCTTGTGTGAGTGTGCGTTGTGTGCTTGCGTTGAGGCCCAGCATGGCGAGACTCTGCTTGTCTCGTGGGTTCTCGACAGCGCGGGTGGCGCATGCTTCCCTGTAGGCGCAGTTGTTGCAGACGTGATCGAGGGTGAACGGGAGGTCTTGGAGGTCGTCAGTGAGTGCCTCTGCGACGGGACCGTCTTCGTCGAGGAGTTGGGTGACGAACAGTTCCCACTCCGGCCGGCGGAAGGTCGGCAGATCGAACGGTGACTGTGGTTCGTGGCTCTGGGTCAGGACGCTCGCTTCGATGTGGCAGTCGATCTCGCAGGCTGTCTCGGCGAGGGTCTGTTCCAGTAGGGCGCAGTAAGTTGCTACTTGGACACGGTGGGCCGGTTGTTCGTCCTCGCCGCTCTTACAGTCGAGCACGCGGGCGACGACCGCCGGGTCTGTGTTGGCTGGGGTGGGGACTGCGTCTCCGGGAGCGAGGGCGATAACGTCGGCGTCGCCGTAGACGTCTTCCTCGCCGAGCGTTCCGCCGAGTGGAACTTGGTAGAGGAGGATGTACGGGGTTTCGTCGTCGGTTGAGGTGAGGGTAGTCGCGTGTTCGATGGCCGTGGTGAGCTGTGCGGTTCGGCCCCTCGCCGAGTCCGCCCACGTCTCGTCGACAGGGATGTCCGGGATGGTCGTTTTGGTTTGGTCATCGATTTCCGGGGCAATGATCTGTGTGGCGTTGGCTGCGAGGCGTTCGAGTTGGTCGGCTTCGAACTCGCGGCCGGTGCCGAGCAAGGCGATGTTCATCAGCCCGAAGGCTTCCCGCCAGTCGCGGGCGTCGGGTTCCTCGCCCGGGTCGACGCGTTGTTTCAGGTAGCGCGGGCAGCGGTCGTGTTCGACGAACTGGGCGATGCCGCTCGGCTCAAGTGGTGGGTCGTCTTGCTGGTTATCGGTCATAGATGTCCCACCTCTGCTTGCGGCGTTTGGTTAGCTGTGATACAACAGTCTGTCCGGCGGATTGAAGTGCCGGTAGCTGTGATAGTGCCATGCTTCGTGTGCTGCACGAAGCGCGGTCGCCTGTCGTAGCAGGCGGCCACTTTTGCGGCTGATATGACCGCGCTTCTCACCCTGATGTTATTGCTGCAGACATATAAGTTTTCGTTGTAAATTTACATCGTCAATCGGCTGGAGACAACAATAAAATACTCCGGTCAATACAGGTATGTATAACCAATGTCTCTTGATGCCGAGGCGCTAAATGAAGCTGATCGGCACATTCTTGAGATACTAAAACAGGGTCGAGCAACTCCTACGCTTATAAAAAAGCTTCTCAGTGAACAGGGAAGTGAATATTCTCGACAATATATAGCTCAACGTCTCAAACGGTTGGCCGAACATGGACATGTTAACAACATTCGTGACACTGGAGTCTATGAACTGGTAAACGATCCTCGCATCTAAATCAGGTGTGTCGGTATCGTGCAGCGGTGACACTTGAGTTTGGAAGGCACTTTCCCCGAAAACACTCGAGGAATCGGCATGAGTTTTCACTCGGTACGAGCTGTGTTGGTGGTCCTGTTGGGTAGCCTTGGCGGTCAGGTTCATCGGGAGGCGTAACCGAACTGATGGCGCAGTCCGCCAGGGAGTGGTTGAATGAACCGTGTCGTATGTGGCGTTCAGGGGGAGATACAGCGAATACTGAGAACGCTTCGTGTGAGGTTAGGTATGCGGGCCAATGAGGCAAGTTGTGTAGTTCACGACACACCCGGGGGTGGGTTGTTGTGTTGGATCAGTAGCAGTGTCCCATACCCCTGCCCCGGGTGTGTCGCGAACTCTGCTGAAACTCGCAGTGGATTATTGCCCCTGCTATTAGCTAACTCGCAACCATTGTACGCTGGCACAATCCGTCAAGGTTCCTCACTGTTGAGATCACCACCCACTCTCGGGCATTGTGTCAATCGTTTCCACGGAAAGCTGAGAACGATCCTGAAACCATCGCTGGAATAGTTCACTGCACACCCGGGGGCCTGACTACACACACTACACATAAGTTATTTATAACACTGGATTAATGTCTGTTGTATGTCGGACTACTTTCAGGATCGCTCGTCAATCTTCGAAGATGAGTCCGTCCTCGCCGAGGAGTACACGCCCCGGGAACTTCCGGAGCGTGAGGCAGAACTCACAGAACTTGGAACGGCACTGAGCCCGGGGCTAGGAACTGGGACTCCTCACGATGTCTTTCTCCAAGGAAAAACCGGACAAGGGAAGACAGCGGCAGCACGGTTTATTCTTGATGAATTCGAACAACGGGCCGCCGAGAGAAATATCGAACTCACAACTATCTTTCACAGTTGTGCCGGACAGAGTTCCTCGTATCAGGTTGTCTGCGACCTCGTGGAAAAGCAGACTGGTGAGAATCCCAACGGCCACCCGAAGCGAAAGGTGTTCGATTACTTGTACGAGGTGATCAACGATATCGGCGGGACGATCGTCCTCGTCCTTGATGAGGTCGATTCGATCGGTCAGGATGATCTGCTGTTGTACGAACTCAGTCGAGCGAAGGATAATGACCACATTACAGACGGTGTTGATGTTAGTATGATTGGTATCAGTAACGATGGGAATTTCCTGGCGGAACTCTCTCCGAAGGTCAAGGATTCATTCAGGGAGCGGCGTGTCATGTTCGATGCCTACGGTGCCTCACAATTGCGTTCGATCCTCAATCGTCGTGCCGAGGACGCGTTCGTTGACGGCGTGATTGACGAGAGCGCGATTGCACTCTGTGCAGGCTACGCTGCGAACGATCAGGGTTCGGCTCGGCAAGCAATCGATTACCTGTATGAGGCGGGCGAGATTGCACTGAAAGAAGGAGATGATCGTGTGA